>Ga0255176_1000035_pt1 | contig 134843 bp, 131 predicted proteins | sample Atl_Atlam_RepA_8_2_FD_183622 | JGI IMG/M metagenome (GOLD analysis project Ga0255176, IMG submission 183622) | Freshwater microbial communities from Altamaha River, Georgia, United States - Atl_Atlam_RepA_8d | ecosystem: Environmental > Aquatic > Freshwater > River | place: USA: Georgia... | reverse complement strand
TTGAATATACGGAGATCTTGTTCCTACCCAGGCCGATTCGTCTGAAGGACCGTATCCAGGATCTAAACTAACAAATGCACCAGCAGTTGGTCTGCTGGTTCCGTATACGTTAGGAGCACTTAGAGTTCCCTCTAATCCTCTCATGGTCATATTTCTAATACCGGCAGCGTCTCTGCAATAGAACATATTGCTGGCTTTATTGGCTGTAAAATCTGAACCGTTAATAAAGAATGTTGAAGCTTCTACTGTTTTATAATTTCCAACATACAAAATGTCGTATGCAAGAGCATCAATAATTCTTTCAATGTCAAAATCCCATCTATCAGGCAATGGCATTAATAGTGGATTAGTTTCTTGAACATATCCTGCAACCTGGGCTTTTATAAATTCATAATTGTTTTCAATCTGCGCATTTGCGTTTATATTTCCTGCCGCAGCAGATGGTGTATTTGTACTGCTTATCGATACATTATACTGCGTTTCAATTCTATTTTTCAACATTTCAATCAATGTTGTTAAAGAAACAATCTGTAAATTTTCTGCTGCTGATGCTGTAAAATCTTGAAATATATCTGTATTGTATAAAAGAACATCGGGTTGATCAACAATAGTTTCACCTACTGCTACACCTAATACAATTCTAGAAATTAAAGGTTGTAGATAATCTAATGCTGACAAGATTAAACTAATATAATCTGAACTAAACGGTGTGTCTGCTGGAAATACTGTCACAGATCTAATGTCATCACCAACTAGTGCTACATAAGGCTGTACTCTAATTGGTAATATTTCTGGATAGTCGCCTGTTCTAATAAAAATTGTAGAATGAATAGGAACATTTTCTGTAGCGTATCTGATGGATCTCCATGCGCTTTGAGGACTTGTTCCTCTGTTAGGGCCGTCTATCCCTTCTGGTGAAACAAAGAATACATTCTCTGAATTTAATAGATATTTCCAAGCTACTTCGCTGTTATATGCTGTAAGTGCTTGACCTTCTTGGTCTACTGGTAATGCTTTATAACCAATTGTACTTCCATCACCAGTGTCGCCAAATGTTCGAACATCGCCTACATTTTTTAATCTATTAATTCTATTACCGTCGGTAACTTTTTTCCAATATCTTCCTAGCAAAGAACTATCAACTAAGCCATCATCATCGGGTCTATTCCCATTATCAGAAATGTGTTTATCTAAACAGGTATATGTACTGGATACCCATACAACAGTATCTCCAGCAATATAAGTGGTATCAGGAGCCCATACTCCTCTCCACTTTATTCCTGTGGTTAATAAATCCCAGTATACAGAATTAGTTGTGCTGTTGTCGTCTAAAAAGTCTGGGTCTTGATTTGTATTATCTAACAAACAAGAATAAACATTTCCTCCACGTCTAACAACATCTCCTAATAGATATTGAGTTGCCTGGTTCCAATCGCCTCTCATTTTTAAACCAGTATATAATAATTCCCAGTTAAATGGTGAGAACGGAGGTTCTTGATTGGTGTGAATTCTTAGAGATTTATATAAATGACCACCATAACTTACAATATCACCTATTTGATATAATGTAGTTTCATCCCACTGAAGGTCATACTCGTTACCTGGACAGTATATGTCAAACTGTTCTGACCCAAACACAGATTCCGATGTGTGGAATGTGTTTGCAATATAAAGATATGCACCGTATTTTACAACATCATTAACTTTATAAATTGTAGAAGATTGCCAATCACCTTTGTACTCTGTTGACTGATGTAATAAAGTCCACTTTCCTTGATCTTTAGGTAATCCTAATGTGTCAGTTTCTGCAGAAACGTGAGGAATTTGACAAATGTAAACATTTCCGCCGTACTTTAAAATATCCCCAAATCTATATCTGGTATTTGTTGACCAACTATCTCTCCATGACTGAGAAATAACTACCTCTTCCCAAGATGATTGACTTGCTTCTAATCCTTCAACTATTGTTCCTGCTGAAGTATGAGACAGTACACATCTATAAACTTTTGCCCCATATATTACAATATCATTTATTCTATAATATGTACCAATAGACCAATTAGTTCTCCAGTTCGTAGACGAAATGTATGTTGTCCATTTTCCAGAATCAATTTCAAAACCAGATTCTAAATTTGCAGTTTCAAGTTCTGGAAATTTTGAGGTATGGGCTTCTGTACAAACGTAGGTTACGCCGCCAACGGAAACAATATCACCAACTTTATAATATACATCATTAGTCCACGCTCCTAGCCAACTTGTGCCGTCTGCTACTAATTCCCACTTTGGAGATAAAACAGGAGGTATATCGCTGTTATAATAATTTAAATCGTAATAAAAATCTGCGTTTGATGCATGAGATTCAATACAGTTATAAACTTTGCCGCCAAAACTTACAACATCATCTGGGTTATATTTGCTGTGAGCACTCCATACACCTCTCCAGGTATATTTAAATCTGCTTATTTTAAAATCTGCCATTTAATTATTCCTCTGATGAACCTTCGTCATATGTATAACCATTGTTTATTCTAGCAACTAATTGCCCCTCATCATCAATATAATAAAATATTGCTCTATCGTCCCAACGATATTGTTGATATTTTAAATTTTGATACTCAACATTGTGGTTTACATCAATGCCTTCGTAAAAGTCCACTCCAATTTCAAAACCATTAAAATTTTCTGTTTCGTCGCCGACTCTGTTAATTTCAATTGAATCGTTAGATCTCATTTGATCATTTCGTTGTAAAAATAAACTACCGTTTTCGTTTTTTCTAATACCGTAAAAAAATCTAGGAGTATCGCCTAATCTTGTTAACGGGTCTGTACCTAAATAATAATTTGAATTAGACATTATGATATCTCCACGTAACTTACAACCACTGAAATACTATCAGCCTGACTGCTGGTAATTCGTAATCCGCAAAATTCCGGCAATATTAATTTTTCACCGTTGGTTATTATTTTTGCAGAAGTATTTGGCGGTATAGTTAAACCTTTTATGTAATAAGCTGGTACGCTGTCTGAACCTGTTACAAACACATCAACATTAACTGTATCATAATCAGTAATATTTGCAATATTGCAGCCGATTACAGTTGCTCGAATACCTGCGTCAATAGTTAAAACATCGTTTGGTTCGGTCCCTAACGAATTGTGTGTAACATTTTTAAATAGTGTTGGCATTTTTTATCCTAGAGTTAATGCAAATGCAACAGAAATATCATTAGCCTGTGTTTCTGACACAGCTCCAGATGCACCTGCAGGACTAGCCCAAGAAACTCCGTCCCAAATTTCCAAAGCCTTTGAATTAGTATTATATCGTGTCATTCCGACAACCGCATAAGATGTTGGACGCTGCGCATCATTTCCTCTTGGCGGAACAAACCCATTGGTACCAACAATTTTAAGATAACCATTACCTGTATGGGTAATTGTTGTAACAGCACCGGATACTACGTTAGTAATAGAACTATCAATAATTTTAATATTACCAGTTCGTATACCTCCCGCAGCATTTCCTTCTAATCGCAAATCTGTACCAGTTGTGGTAGTAATTATGTTATCTTGAAAAATAACACTTCCTACTTCAAAATAAGGAAGGTTCATTGAAGTAGTATATAAATCTTTAGTGTAAACAGCTCTCCATCTTACTGAACTAGAACCAATATCATATGTAGCATCAGTTTGAGGAATAATATCACTAGTAACGCTGGCATTAAAAACAATGTTATCGGTTAGTGCGTCACCAATTTGAATGTTGCCGCCGATCACTACATTTCCAGAAGTATTAATATTTCCAGAAACATCAAGATTTCCTGTAATATTTGTACTTGCTGAAATATTAACTGTGCCGGTACCGTTTGGTGCTAGATCAATTGAACTGTTAGAAACAGTAGTAGAAATAGTATTTCCTTGTAATTGAAGATCATCAATTTGAAGTCTGCTGTGATAAACAGTTGCTTCGCCGGCAGCGGCTTGAAATACTATTGTGCTGGTATCGCTGGTAATTGTATTGCCAGTAAAGTGTAAATTACCGACATTAATTTGTGTGTCAACAGTATGATTTATACCGTGTATATTACCGTTGACATCTAGGTCTGTAGTGGGGGCTGCTGTACGTATCCCGATACGAGAGTTAACAACATCCAAATAGAGAAGATCAGTCTCAAAAGCTAAATCCACACCATCTCTGATGAGATTTGACTTTAAGAGCTGACCGGAAATACGACCAATAGCCATTAGCTCTCCTTAACAGACCCCGTGTTTCACGGTTAACCTAATTTGGACTAACGTCCGCAGCCTTATGGCTCTTTGCTGGTTTACCACAGTCGGATCTTGCAAAAGTTTTGGTCTACCTTTGCAATTAGTAGTATTTATACCAAATGGAGAATTAGCCGAGGACTAGGGTCCAAATGTTTCCAATATCGTACATAAGTTCTTGTGTAACTTCGATACCACCACCTGTTGCCACTGACCATACAGTACCATCAAAACATTCCAGGTACCCTCTTTCTGTGTTGTATCTAGTTTCACCTACTTCTGGACTTAAAGGACGTTCGCTATCGGATCCGTTAGGAACAACCATACCGTTTGTACCGGTAAACTGAATGTATCCTATTCCTGTAGACTGTAATAATAAAGGATTGTTTTCTGGATTTATTATAGCATTTTCGTTAAATGCAATTTTTTCTAAGTATGTGTCTGCTGAATCGGCGGTTATTATTAAATCTTCATTGGACTGTGTTGTTGTAATTGTAGTTGTAACACCGTTAATTTCTACTTGATCACTGATATAAGCATAAGACGTATGGATACCTAATCCTGAATTTCCTATCGAAGTCCAATCAGATTGATAAACTTTATCCCAACGCTTTGTAGGTTTCCCTAGATCATAAACTTCATTGTTACCTAAGACAATTGTTTGAGTAAAATCGGTATTAATACTAGCAGTATCAGTAGTTTGGTCACCGATAGTTAGAGTACCAATTCCTGTTAAATCTCCCTGTAACGTTATGTTCCCTGTTACAGTTAAATTTCCTGTAATGTTTGTGTCTGCAATAAAATTAACTTTGCCTGTTCCGTTAGGATCAAATACAATATTTGAATTGCTAATACTGCTAATTTGATTATCGTTGAATATTAAACTGCTGGTAGTTAATCTATCGTGAAAAATATCACTTCCGGCTATCATAACCTGTATGCCGCCAACTGAAGTTGTAAATGTATTTCCGTTATTAATTTTAAGATTTCCAGCAATTAACTGTGTATCAACAGTTAAATTATGGCTATGAATATCTCCGTCTACATCTAAGTCGTAGGCAGGCGGAGATTTTTTTATACTAACTCGTTTATTTGTAACGTCAAGGTATAATAAATCAGTTTCAACAGCGATGTCAATGCCGTTTCTTTGTAGGTTAGCGGTTAATAATTTTCCACTAATTCGGCCAAGCTGAGACGAATAATTAGGTTCACTACCGTAGGTGTTTGAACCTAATAGACCGTCATCATCGCCCAATATACCCATAATTTAGTCCTTAATCGTTACTAGCCATTTCAATAGCGTGTACACTTGTTACTACGCTATTAGTTAAACTTGTTGGTCGACAAGTAATTTCTATTCTGTTTGTTGTAGAATTCCACTGTCCGTCAAAAGTAGCAAGAGGAGTGGCACTTGAATATGTAACACCGTATGCAGTAACGTAAACAACGTCATTTACATATCCTCTTATAGCAATGATATCGCAGGCCTGTGTTTGCCAACTAAGTCCACCATCTTCATAGCCTTCTACCATAACAAATAATTTAATAGCGTGTTGATATTGACCTGTTGAAGTGTAGATAACTGTATCAACACCTGCTAGACAAGATGTTGAATCCTGGTGACTCTGTTTAACATCTCCAGGATAATTTACATTACCTAATGTATCAATACTAACTTCATATCCATCTTGAGAAATTGCAGCAGGAATTGCACCCGAAGCTGCAAAAGTAATAGTATCCGTTGATGAATCAGTTGTAATTGTTATTCCAGGACCTTCTACTAATGTCAGCGTATCACTCGAGCTATCTGCAATAACGTTTGATTGTCCTGCAACAACAATAGTTTTAAATGAATCTGATACTGCTCCAGAAACTATATTGTTTAATAGGTTAGAAGGAATAGTACAAAATACTGTTTTGCCGCCTTCTAGAAAATTAACTGGGAAATTGCCGTTTGAAGAACTGTATATAACGTCTCTTGATAAAGATTCTGTTCCGCTAGAATTAGTATATGTGCCTCTTCCTACTTCCCAATTGCCGGCAGCATCTTCAATTCCGTAATAACATTCATTTCCAGAACCAACTGCCGAAAACGATTGAAAACCGGGAATTACAGTTTCTAATGTTATTGTACCTGTGCCGGTACTATATGTTCTAACTTTAACCTTATCAGCAACAACCAGGGCCATTACATATCTCCAAATCGATATGTATATTTACCCGTTTTTGGTTTTAGTTAGCGAATCCAAAGTATACTGTTACGTATTTTCCTGTAGGAACTGGGCTTGTAAAAATAAGATATGCGTTTCCGCTACCACCGTAGTTTGAATTTAATGTAAAGTTAGTTGTAGAAATTTGAAATACATTTTCTACCAATACAATAATATTATCTGCTGAACTAGGAACAGCATATAATGGGCCAAAGTCTGTCTGTATATCGTCACCTGGGCCTAAAGTTTGTTTATAAATTGAAGATGCGCCCGGAGCTCTAATAACTTCCCAGGCATTGCCTACGTAGCCTTCTATTGAATTTGTTGTTGTGTTATATCTAATTGTACCGTTAGCATCTGTAGGCTGACGAACTCCTGTTAGCTGAGGACGCTGAGATTGTGTGCCCTTAGGTAACATTAGGCCACCGTGGCTATTCATTACTACGCGGCCGCCAGGACCGTTAGCATCTGGATAGGCTATTAATGTTCTATCGTTGATACTAAACTTAGAAATGTTTTTAGTCTTTAAGAATTTCATACTTCTAATGCGCTCACTGTTACAGACAATTTGCTTGCAGAACTAGTACCTACCCAAATTTCGTCGCCACTTTCTAATACAACTCTTTCTTCACTAAAAAATACAGTTTCGCCTGCTGGAACGGTTAGGTTGTTTACAATTAAATTTCCGTTAGTTGCAGATTTACCATTTCGAACCAAATAAACATTTACATTAACTGCATTTGTAGTTTCGTCGGCTGCGCTAGGTGCTGCTGTGTTACAAAATGCAATAGTAGTAATTGCATTAATTCTTCCAGTAGCTCCGCCGACACCAATTGCTGCACCAGTTGTTGAACTAGTAAAGACTTTTACGGGAGAAGTTACACTAATAGAATCAATTAATGCTATTGTGCCTTCCGGAGTTTCGTAATTTCTAATCATATTTTTCTCTTAAAATAACATACTGAACACAAGTGCTTTATTTTTACTTATTAACTCGCCATTTCTTTTCGAAGTTTGTGTACTGTCGTTGACAAACCAAATTCCAGAAGAACCTACGCCCGGACTAGCAGCGTAAATTAAATTGCTGTCTGAAACATACGCAGGTGTTACAGCAATTTTATCTAATTGAACAGCGTAGTTAGTTTGTAATTTACCAGTTCCTTGTGTTCTAACATATATATTCTCGTTGGTAATACCTGCTTTGGAAGTAATTTCTGTTCGAGAAGGGCCACTACCTAATTCTAAATTTCCTAATTCAACTCGATTAGTAAAAAACTGGCTTACTAGATAAGAATCTACAACAATAGAAACTGCACTTTCTCCAAACGTCGAATATCCAGTAGTGTTTGTAAAATATTCTAACGAACCTGCCTGAGTTGATATATTAGGTGTAATGTCTTTGTCAGAAATAATAACACTGGTATCTTGACTTTGAGGAGCAACAATCTGGAAGGTTGGGTTATTTAAAATTGCATTATCAACATATAACTTATTTGGAATATCATCGTCGTGTATAACGTGTTCCTCATATGTATCTGTTCCAAAAACGGATATTACTCCAGTTCCAGAACCAATCAATGTTAAGTCTCCGTATCGACCTTGACCTGAAAAATTTAAATTTTCAGTTTCATTATCTGTTAAAATTGTATTAACTTTAATACCAACTTCACTGTAGTTGAATGGGCCTGGAGAATCATTGGCTGCAAACAACCAAGTCTTTGATGATTCCTCAAATAACAACATTGCAGGAGTTAAATCACCCCTATCAATTTTTACTCCCGAATAACCTAAAGTTACTCCTGATCCTGTTTCTCCAGCATTTAGTGTTATAATATTGTCATTGATATCTAAATTTGTAGCAGCAACAGAAACTGTTTGACCTTCTACAACTAAGTCCCCTGTAACTATTACACTACCACCAGCAGAGGCTGGACCGGTGTCAAACTTTATTTTGGCACCGTCGGCAGTTTTAATGTTATAATCACCGTTTACACGGAGAAACTGTCCCATTGTTAATTCCTAAATTAAGTTGGTGTTAAGAAAATTTGATCGCCTGTAGAGTCTGCATAGTTGCCTAATCTCCAAGTATATCTTACACCGTTAAAGTCAATAGCTGTACGCTTTTGTAGTTTAGCAATTCTAACAGCACTTGCATCAGCGCCTGTTTCTAAATAACCTGTTAGGCGCATTTCTCCAGCAGCACTAGGTGTTCCGCTGACTAATTTGCAAATTGCTTGTGTGCTAGATGAAGTATCTTGAACTAGGTATCTCTTAGAACCTTTTTGCTTAACAATAAACACATCAGTTTGATTAGAACCAATGTATGCTTCGCAGCGAATACCTGCATCGCCTGTGTAGGTGCCAAATACCTTAACACCATTCTTATCTGATTTTACTGGACGTCCCATTTGTTTTCTCCTTGTGTTGACGTTCTAGGCCTACGCGGTGGGTGCCGCATAAATCACTTAGATACTTTATTTATCCAGCCAAACAAAAAGCCCCTTTCGGGGCTTTTTGAATACGTTGTATAATCTTTTTAAAGATTAAGCAAAACGTAGGTTTGCAGATGTAACATCAACAAGAGCCAAGTAGTCAGCAGCATTACCTAGAGATGATGCTGTGTTTGTTAACTCAACATAACCGTATCTGGTCATGAAAGAAACTACTGGTTCAAATGTAGATGGATCTAATACAACACCGCTGCTCATCAATGGAATGTATGGGCAGTAGAATGCTGCTGCGTCAGACTCGGAAGTACCTTTGTAACCAATCAATACTTTGTCGTCTTCTGCGTATGTGTTTACATACACTTTCATTGCGCTGTTCAATGTACCAACGAACTTGGTGTTTGTTGGAGCTTCGAAAGTGCCTTCTGTAGTGCGAGCAAAAGCAGAAGTTGTAGCAGACTGTAATAGTGTTAATACAGTTGGTGATACAACAGCCCAGTTACCTGCGCCACGACGTGTACGTTGTGCGATCAAGTTAGAAGCACGGTTGATTTGAACAGCTAGAGCAGCGTGTTCGTCACCAACGAATGTAGCTGTACCAGAAACTGCTGCTTGGTCGTATGTTAATACGGCTGTACCAGCTAGTGTCTTCAAGCTACGTAGAACTTCTTGATCAATCTCAGCTGTGATCTCTTGTGCAAGAGCAGCCATGATTTCTGCTTCGATGTCAATACCTTGTTGGGCTTGTGCATCTTGAGCAGCTTCAAATGTCCAGCGAGCAGACAACTTACGTGTCTTAGCTTCGACTGTTTGTTTCAAGATTTGAATGCTTAGTCTGTTACCTGCTACGCCTTCTAAAGCTGCTGTAGAAGCTGCCTTATCAGAACCAGATACACCAGAATAGCCTTCAGCAATCTTGAATGGGCTTAGTGCCTCATCGCCAGCTGTAGTGTTACCACCAGCAGAACCACTGAATGTGTCGCTGTAGCGAACACGTAGAGTATGGATCTGACCAACTGGGCCTGTCATTGGTTGTACACCAACTAGTTCATTAGCAATGACTGTTGGCATTACACGTCTGATCACAGGTAGGATCACACGATTTAGGGTTGCAACGTTACCGGCGGAAGTAGCACCAGCTGTAGCACTCTCTGCCAAATACTTGCGGGTATTCTCTAGAGTAGTTGCCATAACTGTACGCTTGTTACCTTGTAGGCCTTCTAATAGAGCCTCTTTAGTTTCCGACCAGCGTGACTCGAGTAGTTGTGACATATTTGTTCTCCTTAAACTTTAAGTCCCGCAAGCCTGCGGATGTCAAAAATTTCTGCGGTTTTTTCTTCTTTACCGCTAGATTGTGGTGCCTGTTTATCGCCTGTAATTTCTTTAGCCTCTGAGAGTACTTTCTTCGCCGGTGTACCGCCATTCATTACTGCTGGCATATACTTGTCGAAAGCTGTACGTAGCTTTTCAGTTTGAACTGATTCTAATAGACTGCTCATTACTTCACGCTTATCTCCAGTCAACGGGCCTAGCAATTCGCTCATAACTTCCTTGCGTTGGTTGTTTTCTTTGATAATACGTAGTTCACGTTCTTTGCTTTCTACTAGTGATTGTGCTTCTGCAACAACTTTTGCTGCTTCTTCTAGCTCTGCTTCTTTGGTAGCAACTACCTTTAGAAGTTTTGCTGTTTCAGATTTCTCATTTAGGTGAGATGCAGCATACTCGCTTGCGAAAGATTCAAAAATTCTGCGACCAAAGTCATTTCTACGAGCTGCATCAATGTCTTCACGTAGTTGAGACATTTCAGTGCGTAGACCGCCCTGAACTGTTTCTGCAACCATTGTAGAAGCTTTGCTAATAAATTCTTTCTTGAGAGATTCGAACTTAGCCTTAGACTCACGTACTAAACGTACTTTAGTTTCAGCTAGGTCTTTCTTATCTGTGTGGAATTCTGCGATTTCTTTCGCTAGAGCATCCACAATAAAAGATTCTAGTTTAGCAACATTGTTGGCAACTTGCTTACGATCTTCGTGTAGTTCTGCAAGTTCTTTCTTAAGATTTGAAAGAACAAATGATTCCATTGCTGCGGAATCGTCTTTCATCTTTTGAACATAACGAGCACGAGCTTCAATTAGACCTTGGCGATCTTCTGCAAGTTCGCCTAATTCTGCTTGTAAACGATCAGTTAGCATAGCTTCAACAGCTTCTACCATTGCTGATTTATCGTGTTCGTATTTTTGTGCAAATTCTTCACGTAGTGTAGCAGTGACTTGCTCACGGTTTTCTTGAATTCTGCTTTCCCAAGCAGTTTCAATTTCCGATTTGATTTCTTCGGAAATCACATTGTTTTCGAACAATTGTTTTACGATGTCTAGCATTGTGATTCTCCTACTGTTATTTGAGTCCAGCGATTATTCGCTTAAGACCCTCTGCTAAGTATTTTTGTGCCTGTGGGTCGCCTTTAACTTCTTGTGCAATTCTATAAGCCTGATAGCCACCTGTGTTATTCATTAGGTGTTCATAAACTGGTGTTGGATAAGCGCCTGGTGCGCTAGGTTGAGCAACAACGTCAACTGTAATAATTTCAAACCCGTTAACTTTTCCTTCGTTATCAACTTCACCTGATCCACGAGAGGAAACGCCAAGTTTAACTCCTGACTCCAACATTGTCTGTACTAATTGACCCATTGGAGTTGGGAGGATTTTAAGTTTTCCGTAGCCGTTAGGACCATCCATCCACATCTTGGTAATCATATGACTAACACGATCTAGATTGATTCTTAAATCCTGCGGGTGATCAACTTCGCCTAGCACTGAATATCCGCCAGCGATCTGTTCGTTGAGAGTCTTGACAGCCCTGCCAATTTCTTGAGAAGAATAAACACGTTGATTTGCATTGCGAATGTCGCCCTGAATGCAAATCCCGTTTAGATAAAGGCTCTTACTCGAGCCTTCACCTTCACTCTCAAGGACAATCTTAGCCTGGTCGAAACTCAAATTTTCTGCTAGGGTAGATCTCACGTTAGTGTCCTATTATCTACGACCACGGAAAAGGCTTTGCTTGTTGTCAGCTGATTCTTTTGCACCAGCTTTCTCAGCACCGTGTCCTGGCTCTTTCTTGCTAAAAGCATTTCCTGCTTTGCCGCCTGGCACGTTAATATTACCAGCGTTGTCTTCTGTTGGCTTTTGCTTGATTAAGCTAGAACCTTGCAATTGGCCTTTGTTTGCTTCAACGCCGCTTTCTGTTTTGCTTTGAGCGATGTTAGAAGCTGTACCGCCCATATCATTCTTACCAGCTACGATTGACTTGGTATTTGCACCGTTATCACCCATTTTTGCTGGAGCAACTTTTTCTACGTATTCACGAACTGTTTCTAGATCGTTGATATCGTCTTTCATTTCTTCGTCGTCACCGCCCATTTCGTCACCGAAATCGTCGCCGTGTTCTTTACCTTCAATACCTTTTAGCTCGTCAAACTTAGCTTGTAGCTCGTCAACAATAGATTCTAGGTCTTGAAACAATTCTTCTTCGCCCTTTTCTGCTGGCTCTTCTTCCCCGTCCATTTCGCCTTCTAGGTCGTCTGTTGGGTCGCCACCAAATTCTGGCATATCGTCACCGCCTTCAATTGCGATGTCTTCAAAGTTTTCGTCGACTTTGTCTTCTTCAGCATCTTCATCAGAAGCTGCTTCTTCCATATCTTCGTCGTCTTCGTCTTTTTCTTCTTCTTCAGCAATTTCGCTGTCGATCATTGATTCATAAATTTCACGTGATTGTTGTACAACGTAATCGTGAAATAATTCTTCTGCTTTGGCTTGATCGCCTTCAACAAGATGTGACAACATCTGTTGCAATAATGTTTTATCTGCCATGTTAAAATCTCCTCAAGATGGTTTTAGGCTGTGTTTTTATTTACTACGTAGATTAAAAAACTACGTTAAATGATAGTTTTTTGATCGTTTTCATTTGAATATATAGTTCCCGGGAACGTTTTTTCAAAATCTTTAAAATTTATATGGGTTAAATTAGTTAGTGCAGGTCCCAATTTATCTGGAATAAATGCACCATCTTGTATTACCCTAAAAAAATTAATGTGTCTAAACTCCTTTATAACTTTTTCTGTTTGACTAAGCCAATTTCCAAAGTACGTAGGTGCGTCTGTTGACTTTTTATAATTGTATGTATCTGCGTACACATTATTAAATTTTCCCTCTAATCCTTGATAATCGAACCCAAAAATGTATATATCTTTGTGTCCTTGTGTACAGGCTAACCATAATGCGGTAGGCCCTGAACTCCAGCCTTTATGAGGGTTAAAAAAGTTAATATGATGTTTAGTTTGTACACCTTTGTTAGGATTTGTCCATACTTGATGAGTTTTGTGATAGCCCGATGATATAATTTCATTGACCATTTTAACATCAACAGCTATTAGATAGTGAGGTTCATACTCTCTATACTGTGCATTACAGCCGTAGACAACTCCTTTAGTAAGTAAGGATTCTGGATTTATTGTTAATCGACTTGTACCGTTACCTAGAACAAAGGCCGGATTATTGTGGTGGAGCTGCTTCTTCGCCAACTGGTGTTCCATACATTTGTCTAATAAAACCCAGTTCAGACTCTTCTTCCATTTGATGCGCTTCTGATTGAAGTCGCAATTGATTAATTTGACGTAGTGTCAAGCGAATTTTTCTATTATCTGTTAACTTAAGAATAGACTTATCTCTGCTAGAGTCGTATCTACGATCATTAGCAAAGTCGTTGTTTTTTTCGTTAAAATAAAAAAATTCGTTTAGAAGCATAATGTATTTATTACTGAACTGGTGCTTCTGCTGGAGCAGCTTCACCTTCGGCTCCTGGTTCGGCTTCAGCAGCCATATCAGGACTAGCTTCTGCTGATTGTCCAGCTAGGTCTGCTGCCATTCCTCCGGGAGTAATGCCTGCAGATCTTAATTGACTCTGAGAATCCGGTGTTGCCTGTAGAGTATCGCCGTTTTCTTCTCTCCAAAGTTTTTCGTTTTCTTTGATCTCTTCCTCGGTCATTCCTAAGAATCGCTTCATAGCAAAACGTTTACTTAGATGAGGAATTTGAACAACTTGACTGAATGTTGCTGCTCTTGCTGTGTCAAGTTCTGATTGACGATAAGCAGCAAAGTTTTGTGGTGAATTAAATTTTAGCTCAAATAAACTATTATCAATGTTAATACCGTTGTTGTTTAACCAAAGTTTAAATTCTAGATCAAATGTTTCTACAATCATAGATTGTAAACGTTTGCAGTACTCGTTAAAACGTAATTCTTGAATATACGCTGTGCCTACTTTACCATCAGAGATGTTGTTAGGCTGTTCATCAATGGCAGTAGGAAGGTATGAAGCAGGTATACGCAAAGCCCTAAAGAGCTTGTTAGTAAAATAACGTAGGTCAGTAATTTCGCCAAGGTTGGTACCTCCAGGTAGTGTTTCAACTTTAGAACCACGACCTTCAGCAGTTTGTGGGAAGAAGTAATCTTCGTTTACACTTAGTGGATTATAACTAGCGTCTATAACGTTATTTCCACCGCCGGTTGAACTAGGAATACGTCGTTGTTGAATTTCATTTTTAACCCGTTCAACAAAGCTCATAGCCATATGCGCTGGCATATTTCCAACGTCTACATAGAAAATACGTCTTTCTGGAGCACGTTGTATACGATAGATAATAATAGCATCTTCAAGCAATTCTTTCTGCTTGTAGACTTTAAATACTGATTCTAGAATACTATTACCAAAAGGATAATTTGTATCTAAACCTTCTGATAATGAAATATGGACTACGTGTTTTGCATCAACTGTGATTTCGTTTTGTGCATTACTAAAACGTGTGCCAGGAGGCTGTGCTGCTGCACCAACCATCCCTCGGCCAAAGCCTCCGCCGGATGTGTAAGAGCTTGAACCACTAGGTGATGTGTTAGTTGTATTGTGTGGTGTTGTAGCAATTAAATTTACAAAATTAAAGTTAATATCTTTAATTCCGTACTGCTCAGGAACTTTACCTTCGCTTTCGTTAACAATAATTTTATTAACCTTAGAAGGATCAACATATAACCATTTTTGAGTTTGTGGATCTCTAACAAAGAAACAATCTCCGTATTTTAATGTGTTACGGAAAATACGGAAAATTCTAGTTTCAAACTGCTGTTCTTTAACCCACTTTTGTAGTGCGTCTTTTAAAATTTTAACTTCGGTTGAAGTAGGCGCACCTTTAAAAAATGTCTGGAATGGTGTGCGATTTTCTTTATCTTTTTGTGTGCAAAATTCTGCAAGAATATCAAGTGCAGCATTAACTTCACTGTCCATATCCATTGTATCGTATTGCATATATTTTTCAACACGGTTTGGACTACCTGCATAAACATCCGGTAAAAAGCTAGAATAATTTGCTCTAGCAGGACCCGGACGGCCACGGCCCGAAATTGGGCTCATTGAACCTCCGTTGTTGCTAACATTAACAGGTGTAAAGTATTTTTTCCAACTCATAGTTTATGCTCGATATAAGTTTCCAGACAAACTCTTAGTAGCATTGATTTGTTCATATGTGTTTGTTGTAGTCTGAGCACTTAGTTTAAGTAATTGTCCCATCTTAGTATTTAATTCCGCAAGCAGGGTTTCTGCTGATTCTTGAGTAGGTCCTCGTTCTTCAGCTCTTTTCTTTTCTTCTTCTTGTTTGGCTTTAGCAGCGGCTTCTTCCTCTGCTTTCTTAGCGGCTGCTGCACGTTGAGATTCTTTATCAGCTTCTATTGCAGTTTTGGCAGCATCTGCTTTTGCGGATGCTTGTTGTTCTCTTGTAGTAGGACTAGCGGTTTTAGCAGCATCTGCTTTTGGCACTAGGGCACTACCTTCTCTTGTAGCGTATTGTTTTAATAGTTCTTCTGGACCGGCTGTATAATCTACAGATGCTTGTTCAGCGGCCTTAGCAGCGGCTTCTCTACCTGCAAGTTCTTTTTTGGATAACTTATTGTTAGCTTCAGTGAAAAGTTGTTTTTCAGCAAATTTTTTCTTTTCAGCTTTGACTTCTGCAAGTTGAGTTTGGATTTTTGCATCTTTCTCTTCTTTGGCAGCTACCAATGCTTCGTCTCTGGCTTTGGCTCTAGCTTCTCTGTCTTTTTTACGCTGTTCGTAAACTTCGTCACTCATTCCGCCAAATCTATTTGGAATTAAGTTTAAGATTTTGTCTATCATTGCTTCAAACCCATCATTTAGGTTTGCAAATATTGCCTTAATTCCTTCTACACTAAAATATTTTCTAAATGTTTGCCAAACATCAGATATAACTTCACCTAGTGTTTTAAAATACTTAGAAACCGTTTCCGATTTCATAACAACTTCATTGAACCATTTATAAACATCTGTGGCAGTATCTATTACCCACCCGAGTACTGCGCCTAGGATTTTAAATGCATCTCCTACTACCTGTCCAACTTCGAGTATAGTTCTTTCTAACCAATCAAGACTCCCTACTAACTCGTTGCCGCTGGTAAAAATATCAGTTACAGCTTTCCAAAGATTATCTAAAGGTTGCATTAGTCCTGTGACAGCTTCCCATAGGCCGCCAAAAGCTGTTTCTGTAGCTTTGACCACACTACTCAAAATACCAAATAACCAGTTTAATCCTTCGTCTACAAGATCTATAGCACCTTTAAAACTTTCAAATTGAAGGCTAACACCTTCTAATGTTTTGCTTATTTTTTGAATAATTGGTTCAAATATTATTTTAAGACCAAAGCCTATTTTTTCAAATAGTGCGCCTACGACTGCAAATACCGGAGGTAACACTCTTGTTAGAATATCAATTATTGGTCTAAATCCTGCATCTAATGCTTTGAGAGCAGGAGCCAGTACTCCTGTAAATATCTGTGCAACTAGTTCAACTCCAGAAATCATTAAATCTAAAAATCCACTAGATGCTAGTAGTTCTGTAAAAGTATTACTGATGCTATTAAGCACCTGAGACATCTTTTGCATTTTTTCGTTAAAGCCGTCTGTGTTTTTCTTAGTTGACTCTTGTTGTTCGCCCGCGGTTTTAATAGCGTCCTTATTGACCTTATTCCAACTTCCTAAGGCTGCGGCTGTTCCTCGCATTTCTTCGCTGGCTGCTGCTGCGTATTTGATATTTTTCAACGATGATGTTGCTTCGGCTCTACCAATATTCAAACTTTGATTCATTTGCTCTTGAGAAACCTTAACACCTCGTTGTGTTTGAGCGTGTAGGTTGGCAAACTGAGCACCTAGTTGAGGCATTTGAGCTAGCAATGCTCGGTTAGCATCTGTAGTAGCAGTTCCGTTGGCAATTAAATCTTTGGCAAAGTCCTGCATTTCTTTGCTAGGCATACTTTGAATTAATGTCATTGCCGAAGCTTCAACCTCTGGTCCAAGACCTGCCATAGCCGCTCTAAACTGTCCGTCTGCTGCTAATGCTTCTCTTTCTTTTTCTTTTGCAGCACGTTCTTCTCCAGTTACCTTGGCCAGCATATCCATTTCTTTAAGATAGCTCTTAGCACCTGCTGCTAACTCTGCATTGGACTTTGTTCCTTGAGCGCCTTGGGCTCTTAACAACTTACCATAATTTGCAAGACCTTGATTTATTTCCTGTGTATTATATCCTAGAGCATAAAGGTCTGAACTTGTTGTTCTTAATGTTTTAGATACCTGTGCAAATCTCTTTGAGCCGTCTTCAGTAGTAACACCGAACGCCCCCATAGCTTCACCATTCTTAGAAATTAAAGCACCAAATTCTGCAAGATTCATTCCAGCTGCTGATGCCGCTGCAGAAAATTGACCTATGCTTCCACCAAAGGTAGCACCAGATGCTGTAGCTTCACCGTAGGCTTTGACCATTTTATCAGCTGCACCTGCCACTGCTCCAAACACTTTAGCTAATAATCCGCCAACACCTGGAATCATTGATAATACTTCTGCTGCGGAAGCTGCTGATCCGTCTATTTTAGATAATTTTTCTGCGGTGTCTACACCCGATTCTGCAAGTTTTGCCATTTTTCCAACAACAAATCCTGCACCAGTGGCTAATTTTCCAAGACCTCCTACAACTCCTCCTGCAGCTTTACCAAGGCCAAACATTGTCTTTCCTGCTGCGCCTGCGGCTTTGCTAAAAAACCCGCCACCGCCTCCGGCTGGAGTACCGCCACCGAGACCTCCTCCTCCACCAGGAGATCCTCCACCACCAGGACCACCGCCACCACCTCGACCTCCTAATCCACCGCCTTTTATTGCTTTAAGGATTTCTTTTAAGGTAGCTTCAGTCGCGGCATTTTTGGCTTCAACGTTGCCAATTCCTGGGATATCAATGAATACACCTGCCATTAGTTATTTTTCCTGGGTAAAATGCGCATATAAATAGATTAGAGCACTATTGTATTTATTGGAGACAAAATGAGTGAGATCACAAACCCTATGCAGTCTAAACGAAATCCTTTGGCAAGTTTTTATAGACAGCCAAAAATTTATGTAACATTACCTTCTAAAGGAAAGTTTTATCCAAAAGGTGCATTAGATGTAAGTGCTAATGAACAATATGCCGTCTATGCTATGACTGCCAAAGACGAACTAATGTTTAAAACACCGGATGCTCTATTGTCAGGACAATCAACTGTAGAATTAATTAAAAGTTGTATTCCTGCAATATTAGATCCTTGGTCAATGCCTAGCATTGATTTAGATTTTGCTCTAATTGCTATTCGTATTGCTACCTACGGAGAAAAAATGGAAGTAGGCTGTAACTGTCCTCATTGTAATGCTGAAAACTCTTATGAAATAGATCTTACTTCTTGGTTCCAGGTCTTTAGCAGTTTTAACTACGAAGATAATATTAATATAGATCCGTTAACAGTACATATTAGACCGTACTCTTATAGAGAAATCACTAAAACTAGTATTAAAACATTAGAACAACAAAGAATTTTTAATATTGTCAACGATGAAAGTATGAGTGACGAAGAAAAATTAGAAAAGTTTGGCAAGAGTTTTGTTAAGTTAACTGAACTAACTGTTGATTTAATTGCAGACTGCATTACTCAAATTGATGCACCGGAAGGTCCTGTTACAGACAAAACAATAATTAAAGATTTTATCAATAACTGTACCAAAGATATCTTTGATAAAATTGCTGTGCATATTACATCAATGAAAGATCAGATTGAATTCAAAGCACAAGATGTTCAGTGCGGTGAATGCACTAAAGAATTTAGTTTGCCAATTACTATGGATCAGGCAAATTTTTTCGGCGTAAAATCTTAACAATGTCTTTGCCGGAGATTTTACGCGAGTCCGAAAAATTAGATACTGAGGCAAAGATAATTAAAAAAGATTGCTTGAAACTCTGTTGGTATATGAGAGGTTTAAGCTATGCTGAAATAATGAATATGAGTTGGGACGAAAGAGAAATTATTGGTGAAATAATTAAAGAAAATTTAGAAACTACCAAAAAGACAGGATTAAGTTTCTTTTAAATTTTTTGATAAATTTTTGCTAATTGACTTTTTTGTCTGTAGTCAAGTTCTTTACCGTTAAGAATATTATATAAAATTTCTTTAGCTTCACTGTTTGATAATATACTAAAAGGAGAAGCAGCCGCAGGTGCTGCTTTTTTTTCTGGTCTAGCTTTAGAGGTTGGTTCTCCGTAGCCTTTTTTAAACCCGTCAATAAAACCTTCATCAACGGGTCTAACAAGATCAGCTAATTTCATTTTTTAAAAATTTTAAAAGTACCGTTGGCAATGGATTCAGCTACCATACGTTGTTTATGGCGTTCAATTGAATCAGTGAAATTACCCATTAAACGATCTCGGTCTGCATCAATCTCAGCTTGAGTAGGAGCTGCTGCTTTTTTACGGCCACCTTTCTTCTTAGGAGCTGGTTCAGCTGCAGGAGCAGCCGCAGGAGCAGCCGCAGGTGCTACTTGTTGAGCAGGTTCAGCCGCTGGTGCCGCTGCTGGTTGTTGTGCTGGTGCTGCTTGAGGTTCAGCTGCTGGTTGTTGTGCAGGTGCTGCACCTTTAGCTGCTGGTTGCGCTGCTGGCTGACCTACTGATTTTTGTAGCAATTGTAAAATACGCTGTTTGCCTTTTTTGTCAAGTTGATCAATTTGTGATTTAACTTGAGCATATGCTGTTTGATTAGGTTTTTCAGCCGCTGCTTGTTGAGCTCCTGGTTTTCCTGCTGCGGCTGCCGCTCCTCCGGCTTTGCCGCCAGGATATTTTGCATCAGGACTTGCTGTGCCTCCAGGGGCTGCTGGTTGTGCGGCTGGTTCAGCTGCTGGTTGTGCTCCACCTTGTGCTGGTGCTGCTGGTTGTGCTCCGCCTTGTGCTGGTGCTGCTTGTTGAGCTGCGGGCTGTGCTCCGCCTTGTGCTGGTGCTGCTTGTTGAGCTGCGGGCTGTGCTCCGCCTTGTGCTGGTGCTGCTTGTTGCGCACCGCCTGCGGCTGGTGCTACTGCCGGAGCTTCGTCGCCGCCGCTTGCTACATTAGACTTACCTGCTTGGTAACCTTTCTTAAGCGCAGATCCAAGACCTGCTACTCCACCCGCTACTGCGCCAACACCTTTGGCTAGTGTACCAACACCTTTGCCTACTGCTGATCCAATTTTGTTTAATAGTGGACCTTCTTGTAGCTCTACTTGTTGACTTTCAGTTAATAATTCGTTGATTCTCATGTTAAACGGTTCCTAATTGTTTGGTTACATACTGTAGCATTCTGGTCTTATCTTTCTTATTTAACGATAAAATAGCTTTCTCAACTGCTTTATAATCTACTTTAGCTGCTGCTGGCTGAGCTCCTTGTTCAGCACCTTGAGCTCCTTGTTCAGCACCTTGAGCTGCCTGCCCGGCTGCGGGCAATTTTAAATCTGCAAACACCTTGTCGACAACACCTTTGTCAACACCTTGATCCTGTAAGAATTTTGCCACTTGATCAGAATCCATTGGCGATCCTGCTTTTTGCCAGGCTGAGTTTAATTTGTCTGCTGTAACTTTGGTTGTCAGGTTCTTAGCCTTGGTCTTAATCCAATCCATCGGCCCTTCTACTAGACGTCCTTCGGCAAGATAATGATCATTCTTGGCTGTTATTCTCTTGAACAACATATAGATCTGTCCTTCTGACAGTTTCTTACCACCAGGCACATAGCTCATAGCTAATCTAGACGATGTTCCGGCTGGTACTTGATTTGGTGCAGGTCCTCTTGGACCCTGTTGTTTGGCTAGGTCGTAAGCGGCCTGAACTTTTGGATCAACAGGATTGCCGTTGGCCTGTGCCATATCCACCGCAGCCATTTGTCTAGCAGTCAATGGTTCTCCATCTCGTACATAGTCACCACCAACTTTAATACCTTGACCTTGTGTAACTGTTCTAGTTCCACCGCCTGGTAGTTCTGATGTAGTTGTTGTAGCACCTGGAGGCATATCAGTATCTCTAGCAACGCTACCGCCACCACTGAATGCCTTAGGAGCGCCTGGAGCAAATCCTGGATTAACCTTTTCTAAGGCAGCATACATATCCCCAGGACGCACACCCGGAGGAGCCTGAATAGTTGCAGCTACTTCTCCCGTGGCTTTGTCCATAACAACAAGACCGCTTTCTCCTTGTTGAACTGTGTACTTGTCAGGATTTAATTTAGATAGTGTGTCTTGTTGTTGTGCAGTTAATTTTTTCAATGCAGGGTCTGCTGCAAACTCTCCTCCTGCTGTCTGAGCGGCATCTGCACTTTTGCCTTTGACAGCACCTGCTACAGCATCCACTGCGCCAGAGGCAAAGTTTGCAGCCATCTGACCAACTACAGCACCAGCAGCGCCTGCTAGTGCAGGTTTAATTGCGCCTTTAAATGCTTCTTTCCAACCTTTGCCCTGTAGCTTTGCCGATGCTATAGCAACACCGCCTGCAACAATAGCACCAGTTATGGCCACTGCGGCTGTGCCGCCGCCGGGAAAAAATGTAGCAATCAGCGGACCCGCTTTGCTCATTAGTCCACCTAGGACACCACCAACTAGACTCAGAACGATGCCCTGTGCTGCGGGATTTTGAACTGCTGCTGATACTATTTTCATTAGACCGCTCTTAGTATCTGCTGGAACGTCTAATTGCTGTACGGCCGCAGATGCTTTTTGTTCAAACTGAGGATCTGGTTGTGCCTGAGGATTGGGTTCAGGCAATGACTTTTCTAGCTTGCCTAAAAATGAATCAGGAATAATCTTATCTACAATCTTGCCCAGAGCCGTATTGTTTTCTCCACTGGCGCCAGCTTCTTTTTCAGCAGCCGCAAAGATCTGAGATATTTGATCCTGTGTCAGTGCTGCTTCAGATAGATATTTCTGCCAAGGTTTGAAGAATTCTTCGTCAATACGATCCCAATGTTGTGTGTATAAGGGATCTCTTCGAAGATCTTCGCTAAGGTAATGTTTAATAGTTGTATTGTCTAAATCGTTCAGTCTCATAGGGCATTCTCGAATGATATATTATTTATTTTAATAACGAGCTAACGCTCGTTTGCGTTTTCGCTTGCGCTCAACGCACTTTGTTTTCTTTTAATTATATCGAAGTTGTGCGAGATGATATATTTGCGCGAAGCGCAATTTAAATATTATCCAGATCTTAATGGTCACACTAAGCCCGTTTCCGGGCAAAGATAACATTATCCGAGTCTGGCAAGTCACACAGCGTTATGGCAGTTACAGAGGCGGTTGTCCGGTACCTCGAGCCACGTCTTATTACAACGGCGGTTAGTAAATGTACGCTATCACACCTACTAACGTGCAGGATCTCCCTGCTCATTTCGCCTTTTATTTCCTTTTCAAACAGCAAAATCGCAGGGCTTAGGTAGCGATCTTCATCCAAATGGGTAGTTGCTGAGTACCACTGCGGCGTGGAATTCCGTCCCTGTGTACACCTATGACCAGGTTTAGAGCGCACGAACTTAGGCCTGCGCGAGCCAAAAAACCGCTTTTATTTTGCCTTTTTATGTTCTTCTAGACGCTGTCTAAGTATGTTTGATCCGCCAACTCTGACGTTTATAATGCCATTATAATAGTCATCTGTTTCTAAAACTCTGCGTTCAAACTGTTCTCTTGCTTCTAGATACGACATTTCTGCCTTGGATTTGCAAAGATAAAGTATTTCTCTTGTGAAATTTCCGGGACCTAATGCTTGGACGTCTGCGTTTAACCTATCAGATGATCCCCAGTAGTCGCGCCAATCGCTTTCAACTACAGACCTTCTTTTAAGTTTTTTGCCTTTGAGAGGTGGTTTCGTGCGTTTAAACTGTGCTAGTTTCTTGCCTATGTACTTTTGCCCGGTAGTTAGATTCGTGATGAGATAAACAAAGCCAATATAGCCTTCTGGAATTTCTTCAACTATTTGATTTTGATACGTCCATTGCACTCACTTAGTTAGCTTGGGGGGTCTGCCTAATACGCCTTTTCTGGCTTTTTTTCGTGCCTGTCGTTTTTCTTGTATTTCTACTCGCCTTTTACTTGCTTCGTTTCTAATTTCTGATAGCCAATACCGTGCCTTAATGCCTGCTTCGTCTGAGCCTTTGTATTCAAAGCGATCCTGATATTTGAAATATTGCTGAAACGCTTCTATCATCTTATCATGACTGTCTGTTGCCATTAGTTCATAATCTCAATATCTGTAGAGTATGAAGTAAATCCATTCTCTTTAATAACTTTTAATACGTGATTTACACGACTGGTTAGATCGTCTCTGTGCGAAATCAAGAATACATTCTTGTCACGCTCTCGAGTCATACGCTTTAGAACAGCAATACTTGACTCCACACCAGACGCATCCATACCAGAGTCTACTAACTCGTCAATAAACAACAAGTTAATACTTTGATATAAGTTTTCCCACACATCTCGGAACGCCCACGATAATGACAGGATTAATCTGTTACGTTCACCTCGTGATAAGTTATCAAAGTCGAGGTCTTGACCTAATTGAGTGATGATAACTGATAAATCATTTTGGAATTCAACAGTATGCGGTAATCCAATCTTATCAAGATAGTAGGTTAAGCGTTGATTTAAGAAAGCTAGGTTCTGATCGATGATGCGTTTACGAACAAAACTGTCTTTGTTAGTTAACAGTTTATGTAAGAACTCTTGATGATCTTTAATTTTTACTAGTTCGTTGACAGCATCCCAGTTAATTTCCTGAACTGCGGTATTCTTAAGTTCTAATATTTGTTCGTCGTAGGGATTTTCTTCAGCATCTTTGATTGTAACGTCGCGCTCTAATCCATCTAAAGTATTTTTATGATTAAGAGCTTGTTCTAAACTGTCATAGGTAACAGTTGGACAATCACCTTGCTCACCTAAAAGCGACATAGCTTCGTTAAGTGTCGCCAGTTCTTCAAGATGTTCGTTAATAGCACCCTTGCTTTCTTCAACCTGCTGAGCTTTAGCACCTAACATTTCATCGTGTTTACTGTCGTGTACTTCTTGTCCACAAGCGTGACACTTATGATCAGCTAGACTTACTAATTCTTTTTCTAATTTAGATAATACTTTCTGTTCTTTTTCTAATGCTGCTGTTTGTTTTGCGATTAAAGAAGTAAGATTGTCTCGTTCTTTTTTAGTTTTAGTCCATTCGATTAAAGAACGCTGATTAGCTATCTCTTCTTCAATGTCAATTTGCATCAAGCGATCAATACTCTTGAGCAAATTTTCCATAGCAGTTTCTTTATTGTCTGCCCATAGCTTTTGTTTACGCTCTAGAGATTCAATACTCTGCTGAATGCGCTCGTTGCTGGCTTTGATAGTTTCGATTCTAGTATTTTCTGTAGCAATAGCATCTTTAGATGCTTTGATAGCTTCTTTAAGTGCTTCTGCTTTTTCAGAAAGTATAGTAATACCCAACAACTGTTCAATGATAGCACGTTGATCGGCAGCTTTCATTGATAAGAAAGGTTCTGTATAAGTGTTTAGAGCAACAAGATGTTTAAACATTTCGTGACTCATACCAAATACTTCTTCAATTGCTTTTTGAGTTTCCCGGCTATCGCCTTGACTTTCGTCTAAATCCTTAAGTTCTTGTTCTTGACCGTTAATACTAAACTTTAATAGATTAGGTTTGCGTCCACGTTCAATGTGGAATTCCTGCCCATCTTTGTCAAAAGTAACAGTAACTAACATTCCTTTACTGTTAATTTTGTTAATCAAGTTATCACGCTTGATATTAGTTAGGGCTTGACCGTAGATAGCATAGCTTAGTCCATTGATGATTGTTGTTTTGCCCGTACCGTTGCGAGCCCCAGAATCATCACCTCCTAGATCTAGATTTTCACCAAGTACTAAGGTTAACTGTCCGCGGTCAAAGTCGATGGCTTGGGTTTGATTACCCACGCTCATAAAATTCTTGACTGTTAAATTTTTAATTTTAATCATAGTTCGCTATAAATTTCCAATAACAGTTTTTTATTGTAGGTGTCGCTTTCAATTGCATTGATCTGATTCATAACAATTGTGTCAACACTTTCAAATTCTAAATCAATAGGAGTAACATTAGATTCAACTTCTACTTTTTCTGGAATCAGCATCAGCTCACGCAGATTATACTGCGGCATAAACTGTTCTTTAATAAAGTTTGCCTCTTCAAAAGTAATAGGCAGGTCAATAGTTACACGGCAATGCATCTTTTCACGAAGCAGCTTATCTGGAGTATCAATAATTTGACTTAGTTTATATGTTCTATAAACAGGTTGTCCAGGCCAAGTCTTAAACTCTGGAGTACCTCCCCAGTCTAATAACATCATACCACGTTCGTCATCACCCGCATCTGCATAGTTGTGAGGGAAAGCATTACCAATATACACAATCTTACCCTTTTGTTGACGCTTATGGAAGTGTCCTGAGAAGATATAGTCCTGATGTTGGAAGTGATCGCTTTGCAACTGTCCGTGATCGGGCATCTGCACCATAGCGTTCATATAGAAATGCGGAAGTTCTAAGTGCCCAAAGATATATTTGCTTTTGATCTTAGGAACTTTTTGCCATTCATCTGCTACTAACCACGGAAGGATAGTAACATCTCCGTTTGTAAAAATTTCTCTAATTGGAACAACATTAGGAAATAGGCGCATAAACTCTACAGAGTTAATTTCACGTTTGTCTTTGTAGAACAGATCGTGGTTGCCAAGTATAAAGTAAACTTTTTCAAACGAAGCACTAAGTCTTTCTAAGTTTGAAAGAGTATAATTCATAGTACTAACGTCTGTGCTGGCACGATTGTGATGCCAGTCACCTAAAAAGATACACGTCTCTGCACCTTCTTCTTTGGCTGTATCACAAAACCACTTAACAAATTCTTCGCAGTCAATGTTATGTGTTCTGCTACCGCTTTTAAGACCAAAATGAATATCTGTGAAACAAGCTGCTTTTTTAAATAGATTCATAGATTTATGTTACAGTATTTTTAATTAAAGGTCAATCCCAATCTTCGCCAGATGTGATTGTAACAGGTGCAGTATTAGCTCCACTGCTACCACTGTTCTGTCTGGTCCAGCTCGGATTCATACCATTCATTTCAAGAATATCATCTCGAATATTTTGATTACGCTTCTCGATATTGATGATGCGAACAAAACTGTTAGTAACAGCAGCGGTATAATAAGCAAACGGGTTATCGGATTTGCTTTCATCAAATTGTAAACCAATTTGGGTGAGCTGAAGTATCGCTTGACCACGCATTTCATCGTTGTAAGTATATCCACGGACATTTCCTCTAGTTGCATAACGCTCACATAATTTAATAAACATACGAGCTAAGTTATTAGTCATTTGTCCGTGATCTTTATCAAATTTACCTGTTTTAATTCCACCCTTCCAGTGACTTTTGCCTACACAGATCAATTCGTCATTGTCGTCAAACTTCCAGTGTTGATAAGGAGGAAAGTTTACTTTTTCGTGACTGTCGGCTGTATTCTTTAATGTCTTTTTACGACCGGGTGCTAGAGGAATATGATCAAATGTCATAACACGAAATACTAGATCGTGTTTGTCAATTTTCTTATAATCTATTTCGAATCCTTTTGCAGGAATTTTTTTACCCTGTTCTAGCATAGCTGCTTCGTGCGCTTGTTTTGCTAAACGTGCAGCCCTATTTCTTTTTGCTTCTGCTATAGTTCTAATGTTTATTTTTTCTAAGTTAGGAACAATTAAATCATATTCATGATATTCTTGTTTTGTATAAGAGCTATATGTAACTTTGCTTAAATGTATCTCTCTTAGTAGGTCCTTATTAGTTAGGTACTTAACTTTTGGTTGGTTCATTATCTAGATTTCTCCACAATTAGTAATATAATAGCACATTTTTTGTCGAATAAATAGACTATATGACAAGGAAATATGCTCAAAATGTCTTTATCTATTAATCCTCTTGCTCAATTGGTATCAAACATATCGCAGAGCGTTTCACAGGCTTCAAACGAAGCTGGCTCTGCAATGACTAGTTCTTTTTCTGAGCTATCGAAAATTGATTTAAACAGTAAAATTTCTTCCTTGTCGGGAGAAATTGGGTCAGGACTTAACGGGCTAACAGGAAATATTAAAAGTTTAGCAGGAAGTGCTTCCGGATCACTAGGTGGTATTTCTGGTTTAGGAAACATTTCGTCTGAAGTCCAGAGTAAGGTTGGAGGAGCAATTAATTCTTTGCAATCTGTAGCAGGTTCGACTAGTAACATAGCAGCAGACATCTCCGGGGGGTTAAACAAATTAGCTGGAGGTTCTGTTGGCGGCGGCCTAATGGCATTAGCAACAGGAATTAGTAAGACAGCTGGAATGCTCAACAATATACTTAGTCTAAAGCGAGGAGCAAACATTCCATCGGGAGCAGATGCATTTGTTAAACAAGGCACGGCTATAAAATTAAACACAAATCCTGGAAATGATTGGCGTGTAAGAATTAATTGCCAATGGAATACTTTTAATAGTCCGATGTTTGAACTTTTAAAAAATACAGGAGGAGTTGTTTGGCCTTATAATCCAAATATAACTGTATCAACAAAGGCAGAATACAATTCTCAAAGTATGATTCACAGTAACTACCAAGTACACTCTTACAAAAATAGTGTTGTGGATGATATTCAGATTAGTGGAGATTTTACCTGCGAAACAGAATCTGATGCAGCATATTGGATTGCAGCAACTACATTCTTTAAAACAGCAACTAAAATGTTCTTTGGTCAAGGAGCATACGCAGGAAATCCACCGTTGGTATGTAATTTATCTGGTTACGGTGCTAGTGTTTTTGATAACATTCCTGTAATTGTAAAATCTTTTTCGGTAGACTTAAAAGACGATGTAAACTACATTCACTGCGACAAGTGGAAAACAAATACGTGGGTTCCTGTTGTTAGCACTATAACAGTAACCGTTGCTCCTATATACAGCAGACAGCGTCTACGTCAATTCAGTTTACAAGATTACGCCAGTGGCGGAATGTCTATGAAGGCCAGTGGCGGTGGTGTAGGATATCTATAATATGGCAAAATATTCTAAAACAAGTCCTTGGTTAACTACTCCTCAGAATTCTTTATATATGGAATTGCTGAACATTCGACCTGTTCCAGCAGAAGCAGATGATTTTCGTTATATTATAGAAAATCAATATAAACACAGACCTGATTTGTTAGCATACGATGTATACGGCGATGCTAAGTTATGGTGGGTTTTCGTTCAAAGAAATATGAGCGTGTTAAAAGATCCAATTTACGATTTTACTCCTGGAACAACAATCTATCTTCCTAAAAAAACTAACTTAGAAAAATTCTTAGGAGTCTAAATATGGCATCTATTTTAGATTATCTTGGAAAAGCATTAGAAGTAAAAAAGCCCGACGGTACTCCTATTATTCCTAACCCTGTAAATTCTACTATTAACATAGGGTCAGTATCTAATATTACAAATTTAGTTGCAGGCGGTGCAACAAACTTTTTAAGAAACGGGCAATCATCAATACTTCCTGATACAAAAACTACAGCGGGTAGTGCAGTTCCTAATTTGCCAAATGTTAAACCAAACCCAATGGAACAATTTGCTTCTGTTAATGTGTTATGGACATTGGCTTGTTTAACTCCTGCACAATTTAATAACCCGTCGTCATATAGAAATTCACCAGCCGATTTAAAAAACATTGTATTTTCTTCAGCTGGAAGATTTGATGAACAACGTGTAAAAACATTTTATGGTACACCTGAATATTATGTTAATAATTTTCAAATGAAATGTATTATTGGTTCAACTGAAAAAACAGGAAACAGTAATGCTATTAAATTTGAATTTGACATCTACGAACCCTACAGTATGGGATTACTTTTACAAAGTATGCAGGTTGCCGCAGTAAACTCTGGCTATGCAAATTATCTAGACAATACTCCATATTTGTTAAAAATGGACATTCAAGGTTTTGACGAATTAGGAGTTTCAATCAAAGCTGTTAAATCGAAATATTTTACACTAAAATTGGTTTCTATGAAATTTAGTGTAAACGAGGGAGGAAGCAGCTATAAAGTAGAAGGTATTCCATACAACCATCAAGGTTTTTCAGACGCAATGAATACAACTTTCAAAGATATAAAAATCTTTGGAAAACAAAATGGTGTAGGTAATGTAGTTGAAGTACTAAGCACAGGAGATAAAAGTCTTGCAGCAGTATTAAATGATAATGAATATAGATTAAAAAAAGAACAGCAGATTAAGGAACAAGACGAATACCATATTGAGTTCCCTATACTTGCCAGCGACCTGTATTCGACCGCAGGCAATCCTCCTAAGACAAATCGAGCAACAGTTAATCCTGCAATGACTGAACAGCAAAGGATGTTAGCAGAACAAACAGCAGACTTTGAAGAAGCAGATAGTAAACCAGTTAATCCTATTGGGCTTGCTAGCTTAGGATTTGATCAAACTAGAGGCGGTAATCATATTTTTAAACGTGCTCAAGATCAGTATGATCCAAAGACTGGTGTTGTTAAACGAGATAATATGACCATTGATCCTAAGTTGAGAGCATTTCATTTTTCACAGGATCAAACTTTAACTTCAATTATAAATCAAATTGTGCTTAGTTCTAATTATGCATCAGATGCAATATCAAAAGCTAATCTAACCCCAGAAGGTTATATTAAATGGTTTAAACTAGATGTACAAATGAAATTGTTAAACTATGACGATTTAATTGGAGATTATGCAAAAAAAATAACATATAGAGTTGTTCCTTATTTCGTGCATCAATCTATATTTGCAAATCCGTCAGCAGCACCTGTTGGTTATGCTGAACTACAAAAGAGTGTATGTAAACATTATCAATATATCTACACAGGTCAGAACGTTGATATATTAAAATTTGACATAAACATTAACAATTTATTTTTTACAGGGGCAAATCCTTCTCCTGAAAGCAAGGCTGCAACAACAGCCAACCAAGACCAACAAGGGCCTGCTGAAAGAACTAACAGTTCTACAAAAAGCGGGCAAGGTCAAGATGCCAGCGCACAGGCAGCTCCAATGGGCAGAGCTAGGAAAAAAAGAGATCCTAAATTACTTGAAGGACTTAAAGGTGGTGCAGGATCTAAATCAACTGAACAGAATGTTGCTGAAAACTTTCAATATGCTTTCCTTTCTGGAAATAGTGCAGACTTAGTTACTGTTGATTTGGAAATCCTTGGCGATCCGTATTGGTTGGTTGACAGCGGTATGGGAGGATATTTTTCCGGAGCTCCCAGCGAAACTTCTCAGATTACAAACGATGGTACAATGAACTACGAAAGTGGAAACGTCTATGTATATCTAACATTTAGAACACCGTCTGATGTAAATGAAACCACAGGCTTATACGATTTTTCAATTGCAGGAAAAGAAAGTCCGTTCGGTGGTATATATCGTGTTAATATGGTAGAAAATTACTTTTCAGATGGATTTTGGAAACAGAAATTAAAATGTTTAAGAATGCCAGGACCACAGGGACCTGAGATTAATTCTGTAACAGGTGATACACCTGGACCAATTTCTAGAACAGATAACCAAGCTACTGAGATTAGTGATGCTGAGCCTAAAGATACATCAGTTGTTGACGATGCTGCATCATCGTCAAATTCAACAACAGATACAGCAACCGCTAATGGAAATACTGGACAATCTGGGCAAACTACACAAACCGTGACAACATCTAACAAAACAAAACCTGTTGCTGGTTACAGATATTATAGAGACCTAGGACAACAATAATGGCAGAATTACAAAGACCCTCAGCAGAAAATGAAGGACGTTCCGGTACTCTTGGTAACGGAATATATCTTGCGAGGGTTATTAGTCATTTAGATCCTACGTTTATGGGATCTTTAGAAGTTAATTTATTAAAAGACCAAGCAAATACCTCCGGCGAAGATGCCGAAACGTATATTGTAAAATATGCTCCGCCGTTCTTTGGCCATACACCTTTTGAGTTTATGGGTAAGAATGATGGCGCCAGTTCAACAATTGACGGATATAACGACACACAAAAATCTTATGGTATGTGGTTTGTGCCTCCAGACATTGGTGTTAACGTTTTAGTATTATTTTTAAACGGAGATCCTGCTCAAGGATTTTGGTTTGCCTGCGCACCTGGTAGATACATTAATAATATGGTTCCAGCTATTGCTGGATCAACTGAAAATTCTTTAGATGCTACAGATAAAGCACGATACGGTCCAATGAAATCCTTAGATGGTAAACCGTTGCCGTTGCCAGTTGCAGAAATTAACAAACGTCTAAATGCAGATAAAGACCAAGAAATTAATCCGGAAAAAATTAAAAAAGTTGTACATCCTATTGCCGATAGATTCTTAGAACAAGGTTTATTAGAAGACGATGTTAGAGGAGTTGTTAATTCGTCTCCACGAAGAGAAGCACCATCTATGGTATTTGGTATTTCAACACCAGGACCAGTTGATAGACGAACTAATGCTAAGAAAGCAAAAGTAGGAAAATCAGATAGTCAGTCGGACCCTGTACCAGTCAGTCGTTTAGGCGGAACACAAATTGTAATGGATGATGGAGATGATAGATATCATCGAGCAACAGCAGCAGCAGATGGTCCTGTAAAATATATTGACTTATTAAACGACAAAGAAAAATATGAACCGGAAGTTCCTTACGGAGAATATTTTAGAATTAGGACCAGAACTGGTCACCAGTTGTTAATGCATAATTCTGAAGATATCATTTATATTGCTAATGCAAGAGGAACAGCTTGGATTGAAATGACCAGTAATGGTAAAATTGATATCTATGCCCAAGACAGCATCAGCATTCATACACAAAATGATTTAAATCTACGTGCTGATAGAGATATCAATTTTGAGTGTGGCCGCAATATGAACTTTAGAACAGAGACAGGAAAGTGGCACGCTGAAATAGGCTCAGATATGGAGTTTTTAATTAATAAGGATGCAAAACTGACCGTAGGATCTAATCTAGATATTCTTATTGGTGCTGCAACAAAATTTTCTACAAACACTAACTTTGATATTGCTGCCGGTGGTGAACTTAGAGTTAGTTCTACCGGAGATTTAAGCATAGGTTCTGGAGCACAAATTATAGAAACGGCTCCAACAATCCACTTAAACGATACAACTAATGCAACACCTGCAGAAGTTGCAGATTTTGTTAAACCATACGACCTAAGAGATAACCCTGCAACAAGTACAACATCTAGTTGGGAAACTAAAAAGTATCAAGCTGGGGTTGTTCAGAGCTTTATGAAACGCATACCGATGCACGAACCTTGGGCCTTGCACGAGAATCAAGCACCAGAACAATTGACTCCAGATAAAACAGATAGGGATGCAGACTAATTATGGGAACAAAAATTTATAATCAAAAAACAGTTGCAACATCAAATGCACAAGTTACTACTAATTACGGAACTTTTACCTATAGGGGATTTAGTTCTTCAAACGGAGCAAAAAATTATAAACTTTATGACATTGATCTAGTTAAACAAGATCTAATAAATCATTTTTATATCCGCAAAGGAGAAAAATTAGAAAACCCAGAGTTTGGTACAGTCATCTGGGATATGTTATTTGAGCAGTTCACTGAAGAAGTTAAAAAAATTATTGCAAAAGACGTCGAAGATATTATCAATTACGATCCTAGAATAGCAGTTAATGAGATTCAAATCGATACTACAGATCAAGGAATAAGAATTCAAGCAGATATCGTTTACGTTCCATTTAATATTAGTGAGCGTATGACGTTTAATTTTGATAAAAACAATTCTATCATAGTATAAAATACCCACATAATTTTTATGGTAAATATTGGTATAGGGATAGGAAATGACTACTACAAGCAGACAAAATAATTTAATTCTAAACCAAGACTGGACTAGAATATATCAGACATTTAAAAATGCGGATTTCAAATCTTACGACTTTGAAAATCTACGCCGCGTTATCATCACGTATCTGCGTGAAAACTACCCAGAAGATTTTAACGATTATATCGAATCTAGCGAATATATGGCGCTTATTGACGCTATTGCATTCTTAGGTCAAAGCCTATCCTTCCGCATTGATCTTGCTAGCCGTGAGAATTTTATTGAACTTGCGGAAACAAAAGAAAGCGTGTTAAGGATTGCTCGTATGCTTTCCTATAACGCTAAAAGAAATATAGCTGCTAGCGGTCTGTTAAAATTTACATCAGTGACTACTACAGATAGTATTGTTGACAGCAACGGAAAAAATCTTTCGCAACAGGTTATTTCTTGGAATGACCCAACAAACACTAACTGGTTAGAACAGTTTATTCTAGTTTTAAATTCTGCAATGGCAGATAACACAGAGTTTGGTCGAAGCCAAGGATCTGCTACAATTCAAGGAATTCCAACAGAACAGTATCGTTTTAGAACAACCACTGCTGACGTTCCTTTGTTTTCTTTTAGTAAATCTGTTGCTTCTAGAGGAATGCCTTTTGAGATAGTTTCTACAGCATTTGCTAACAGTGAAAATATCTACGAAGAACCACCAGTGCCGGGCAACCAGTTAGGTTTTGTTTATCGTAATGATAGCACTGGACCTGGTTCAGCAAATACTGGATTCTTTTTAATGTTTAAACAAGGCACTATGCAACTTGCTGATTTTAGCATAGATGCTCCTACTACTAATGAAAAAATTGCAGTTGATGCAAATAACATTAATAACAACGATGTTTGGTTATTTTCTTTAAATGCAGCCGGAGCCCAATTAGAAGAATGGACAAAAGTTTCAAGCCTTGTTGGAAATAATATTGCTTATAATAGTGTTAATCAGAACGTTAGAAATATCTATGCAGTCAACACAAAAGAAAATGATAACATTGATTTAGTGTTTGCTGACGGAGTCTATGGTAATTTGCCACAAGGCCCTTTTAGAGTTTATTATAGAACCAGCAACGGATATAGATATACAATTTATCCAAACGATTTGCGAGGAATCAACATAAGCATTAATTATGTAAATGCTTCTGGCGTTGCTCATACTCTAACAATCGGGTTGGCACTACAGTCAACTATCACTAATTCTGCTGCTTCAGAAGATATCGATACAATTAGAACAAATGCTCCTGCTGTATATTATACACAGAATCGTATGATTACCGCAGAAGATTATAATCTAGCACCGTTAACTAGTTCTCAAAATATTTTAAAAGTAAAATCTATTAATAGAACTTCTAGCGGAATATCTAGAAACTACGATATCATCGATGCGTCTGGAAAATACAGTTCAGTTAATGTATTTGCTAATGACGGTTATATCTATAAAGAAGAAACAGAAGAAACTTTAACTTTTAAATTTAATAATAGACTAGACATTATTAATTTTATAAGAGGTTACATCGAGCCTGTGTTTTCTAGTAACGAAGTATATAATTTTTATTTTACAAAATTTGATAAAATTTTATTCACAGACGATAAAACCGTTTGGGAAGCTGTCACCACAATAACACCAACTGGATACTTTAAAAATACAGTAGATTCATCTTTAACAAAAGTTGGTAGCTATTCTACTAACCTATTAAAATATTTTTATGTAGGATCTCTTATCAAGTTTGTACCAGAAGAAGGCAAAGCATTTAAAAACGGAGAAATGGTAGCAGCAGATCCTACAGATCCTTTACAGACTAATATGATATGGGCAGAGGCTGTTAAAATTACTGGAGATGGCACAAACACAGGAAGGGGTGCTTTGACTAACGGATTGGGACCTATTGTATTAAACAAAACAGTTCCAACAGGAGCCATTGCTTCAAGAATTATTCCTAGATTTATAAACGATTTAAATGTTTCTTTAGAAAACGAAATAGTAAATCAAGCATATCAAAATTTAAATTTTGGCTTGAGATACGATGTTGAAACACTACAATGGTCGATTATAACATCATCTAATTTAAACTTAATTGATAATTTTACTCTAGGCAAATCTGGTGATATTTCAAACACCGGAGTCGACTCGTCATGGATTGTTGCTTTTGTAAAAGAGGCTGACAGCTATACTGTTAGAGTAAGAAAGTTAAATTACATATTTGGAAGTTTACAACAAAATAGATTTTATTTTGATGCCAACGAAAAACGTTACAATGATCAAACAGGCAATGTTGTCAAAGATACAGTTACAGTTTTAGGTATCAATACATCGAGTGATTTTATAACTGAATTAAAACAAGATGTTTCTTTTGAAATTAGTGATACTATAAAATTTGATGATGGATATGAAAGTACTTCAGAAATTAAATTATCATTCTATGATTCTAACAGTGATGGAATAATTGATAATCCTGAATCTTTTGAAACAATTGTGGGCGACGATCAGTCTTTAAATTATTTGTTTTTTAAACAGTCTGTTGATCAGTACGGAACAGTTTACTACTCATTAATTGATAATTCAATTAACTCTGTGTTAGTTTTAGAAAAAGAATCAGTTGTTGATATTAACGATACTGCAACTTATCCAGACGGACAACTTATATATTTCTATGATGTTGACGAGGACGTGATTAAACAAGTTAATAGAACAACAAATACATTAGATCTAGTTACATCCTACAAAGCAGTTTTAGGCCGTCGAAATTTAAAATTCCAGTATGTTCACAATGCTACAACTTATCGTAGAATTGATCCTTCATCGAGTAACATTATTGACACATATATGTTGGTAAGATCATATGACGAAGATTACAGAATGTATTTACAGGGCGGAATATCTACAGAACCAACTCCACCAGATACAGAAGTATTAAGAACTACGTTTGGCGGAACATTGTCTGCGATTAAATCTCTCAGCGACGAAATAGTTTACCATTCAGCCAAATATAAAGTATTGTTTGGATCTAAAGCTGATCCAAAATTACAAGCAACATTTAAGGTAGTGAAAAACCCAAATAAAACTATTAACGACAATGATTTAAAAGTGAGAGTAATAGGTGCAATTAACAATTTCTTTGATATTAACAATTGGGACTTTGGAGATAGATTTTATATGAGCGAATTGACAACTTATATTTTAAATTCCTGTGCTCCGGACCTAGCAAATATTGTTATTGTTCCAAAACAAACAAATCAGGTATTCGGAAGTCTTTTTGAGATTCAAAGTAGATCGGACGAAATCTTAATTAGTGGTGCAACTGTTGATGATGTTGAAATAGTTTCGGCTATTACAGCAGCTGAATTGGGTGCAAGTATTACAACTATTGTTTCAACAACTTATTAATAATTATGGCAGATAAATTTTATCCTAAGAGCAACTTACCAATTAGAAGAACAGTTGAGCTATTGCCTTCTGTTTTTCAAACATCTAGTAACGATAAGTTTTTATCAGGAGTATTAGATCCTTTAGTCCAGCCTGGCGTATTAGATAAGGTTGTTGGATATGTAGGAAGAAGATACGAAAAAACTTACACTGGCACTGATGTATATGTAGATACAGACAATACTTTAAGAAGCAGATACCAATTAGAACCCGGTGTTGTTTATAAAAATCTTAATAAAATTGAAAATTTTTATGACTACCTTGACTTTAAAAATCAGTTAAAGTTTTTTGGAAACATTGATGAGCGTGACGACAAGATAACAGAACAAGAACATTATACTTGGAATCCTCCTGTTGATTGGGATAAGTTTATTAATTACAGAGAATACTACTGGCAACCAAGCGGTCCGCCAAGTTTACCTATATACGGCCAAACCGCCAAGGTAACAAGTACATATAAAGTTGTTTTAGGAACAACAGGAAACTCTTTTGTATTCACTCCTGATTCTTATACAAACAATCCTACAATTACTTTGTACAGGGGACAAACATATAAGTTTAAAGTTAATGCTCCGGGAGAAGGATTTTCTATTAGAACAAACTATGATACCGGTTCATTAATTTTCCAACCTTATCACTCTTATAAAGCAGGAAGCCTTGCAGTTTATGATGGAAACCTATGGAAAGCTAAAAGAGATATTTCGCCAAGTGACGGCAGCTCTATTAGTATAGATAGTCAAGACTGGGAGTTTGTCGACCTAGCATCGTCGACTACTGCGTTAGAATATTCTAACGGTGTAACAAATAACGGAACTCAGAATGGTACTTTAACATTTGAAGTGCCCTACGATGCTCCGGACACTTTATATTATCAAGGATTAATAACTCCAGATCGCTTTGGAAAATTTTTAATTGCCGACATAGAATCAAATTCTTTCATTAATATTAATAAAGATATTATTGGAAAATCTCAATACACTTCTAGCAACGGAATAGAATTATCAAGTGGAATGATTGTCGAATTTAGAGGAAACGTAACTCCTGCTGAGTACTCTCATAATAATTGGTTAGTCGAAGGAGTAGGCGATGCTATTACACTAACAAGATTCGATAGTCTGGTCGTTCCTGTATTGACAACAGATGTACCGGAAGTTTTATTTGACAATGAAGGATTTGATACGCAACCGTTTGACGATGCGACCGCATATCCAACATATAAAGATTATACAACAATTCGAAGAGATAGTAGAGATTTAAATCCCTGGAGTCGATATAACAGATGGTTTCATAGATCTGTTTTAGAAAAATCATATTCCTTAAGAGGAGAAGATTTTCCAGCAACTGAATCTTTAAGAGCAAAAAGACCTATTATCGAATTTAAACCAAATCTACAGTTATATAACTTTGGTTCTGTAGCTAAACAAACAGTTGATTATTTAGATACAAATACTACTGATATTTTTAGTATCATAGAAGGTAGTTCTGGTTACAACATTGACGGTGAGTTTTTATTTGAAGGCGCAAGAGTTTTATTTGTTGCTGATACTGATAGTCTTGCAAATAATAAAATTTATGAAGTACAATTTATAACACATAATAATCTACGCCAAATACATTTAAAAGAAGCCTTAGATAGCGAATCTGCTGTTGGTAGTTGTTTATTAATTAGACGCGGCAATAAAAATTCTGGCAAGATGTTCCATTTCACAGGAACAGCTTGGAAAGAAAGCCAGCAAAAAATTACAGTTAATCAAAGTCCAATGTTTGACGGGTTTGACAACAACGGAATAAGTTTTTCTAATGAAGATACATATCCGACTAATACGTTTGTTGGTACTGAAATTTTAAGTTATAAAGTTGGCTCTAGTGTTGTTGATAAAGAATTAGGATTTAGTATAAGTTATCTCAACATCAATAATATCGGAGACATACAATTTAATTGGTCTTGGGATTCTGCTAAATTTGAATATGTGATCGATAGAGTTACATATTCTAAAGATCTAGCCACCGGCTTCTATAAATTTAACAACATCAACGGAGATGATTATCAAAACGGTTGGTTGCTAGCAGATACAAAATATTTTCAACCTATCATTGACAGTCAAATTGTAAAAGAATCTACAAACATTTTAACTTTTAATACTGTAAGATGGGAAAATCTCAAAGAAGATAACGAAATTAATTTTTATGTTAACGGTACAAAGTATCTTGGAGACTGGACACGAACTCTAGGAACTTTTACATTCTCAACAACATTTGAAATAAATGATGCAGTTTCTTTGAAATTAATTTCAGACATTGAACCAGACCAAGGATATTACGAAATTCCTGTAGGTCTTGAAAAGAATCCATTTAACGATAATTTAATAACATTTACTCTTGGCCAAGCAATTGATCATTTAACAACTGCATTAGAGTTTAATATTGATATTACTGGCATAGTTCCAGGAAATTCTAATTTGCGTGATATATCTAATTTCCAAAAATTTGGAAAACGATTTTTAAAACATTCTGGTTTAACTCCAGTAGTGTTGATGTCGCTATGCGATAAAACTCATAATATTGTTAAATCAATACAGTATTCTAAGCAGTCATATACAGAATTTAAAAATAATTTCTTATCAAGAGCATTAGAAATAGATTACAATGATAATATTCCAGATTTTGTCGATGAGATTATAAACAGTTTAACAAAAACTAAAAATTCAACAAATCAATTTTCAGAGTCCGATATGATTGGTAGCGGAGCATTCACTTCAATAGTATATGAAGTTGATGATCCAGGAATAAAAACATTTTCTCTTAGCACGAAATTTGATTTATCTACTCCTAGCAGTAGAGCCGTTTACGTTTATTTTAACGGAAACCAATTATTAAATTCTCAAGATTACACATTTAATTCTACTTTTGGTTTTGTACAGTTATCAGTTAATTTAACCGAAGGTGATGTAATTGAAATTAGAGAATATGTTTCTACATCTTCGAACTATATTCCAGCAACTCCAACGTCAATGGGATTGTATAAAAAATATACTCCAATGAAATTTGTTGATGATACCTATGTAGAACCAAGAGAAGTTATTCAAGGTCACGACGGTAGCATTTCAGCAACATATGGCGATTTTAGAGATGATCTATTATTAGAATTAGAATATAGAATTTATAATAATATCAAACAAGAATACAATGAAGACATTTTTAATATAGACGATATTGTTGGCGGTTACTACGGTGTCGGATTATATAAAAAATCTCAATTGGACATTATAGTGTCTCAAGAATTTTTAAAATGGATTCAAAATACAAATATTAATTATACATTAAATTCTTATTTTGACAGTCAAAATTCTTTTACATATACCTACACAAATATGACAGATCCTACAAGGTCTGAAAATTTACCAGGGTATTGGAGAGGTGTGTATCAATATTTCTACGATACTGATCGACCACATCGTTGTCCTTGGGAAATGTTGGGCTTTAGTGAAAAACCAACTTGGTGGGAAAGTGAATACGGCCCTGCACCTTATACTAGAGGAAATTTAATTCTTTGGGAAGATTTAGCAAACGGAATTATACGTCAAGGTACAAGAAAGGGCAGATACGCTCGATATACAAGGGATACATTACTATCTCATATTCCTGTAGACGACGAAGGTCGTTTATTGAGCCCATTAGATTCTGGATTAGCTAGAGATTTTTCATTAATTAACAATCAAGGATCGTTCGTATTAGGCGATATAGCTCCTGTCGAATACGCATGGAGATCAAGTTCTGAATGGCCATTTGCTGTTGTAATAGCAATGGCATTAATGAGACCGTTTGAATTTATTTCGAATAATTTTAACAAAGACGGAGTATCTTTAAACAACCTAGGACAAACAATTTATTCGTCTACTGGCAAATTTATTACAAAAGAAAATTATGGTCAATCAACTGACAATATAGTTGGTCTTGGAAAATATATTATCGATTATGTAAAATCAAAAGGTATCGATGAAACTACCTTATGGGATAAGATTAATAATATTGATGTACAAATATCGCATAGAATGTCTGGATTTGTTGACCAGCAACAACAAAAATTTTTATTAGACTCTAAGAGTCCAGCAGCATCGTCATCTAGCGTATATGTTCCTCCAGAGAACTACGATATTATTTTTAATGTAAGTTCTCCTATTGCTAGCTTGTCTTACAGCGGAGTAATTATAGAAAAAAATTCAAGCGGGTGGGTGTTAAAAGGCTATGACGATATACAACCATATTTTAATTATTTCCAAGCACTTCCAAACCAACGAGATCCTATTATATCTGTTGGCGGCACAAGTGAGAATTTCTTAGACTGGCAAGCTAATAAATTATACTCTAATGGAATATTAGTGAGATATGCCAACGAATTTTATAGAGCACTTAAATCTCACACCAGCGGAGATGTATTTGACATTGATCTATGGAAAAAAGTAGCAGGAATTCCAAAAACTGGAGCAGTAGAAGCAAGCGGTAGAAGAACATTTAACACACTGGTAGTTAAACGTCTAAGTTACGGAACACAATTTACAACTATTCAACAGGTTGTTGATTTCCTATTGGGGTACGAAGCCTATCTCAAATCAGTAGGATTTATATTTGATAATTACGATCCTGAAAATAAAGTATCGCAAGACTGGCTATCTGCTGCAAAAGAATTTATGTTCTGGACCAAGCACAGCTGGCAAGTCGGATCGTTGATCTCACTAAGCCCTGCAGCACAAAAAGTTAACATAACAGTTCCTGTTGGCGTTGCTGATAGCGTATTAGAAGGATTTTACAATTATCAAGTTCTTAAAGGTGACGGTAAACCTCTGCAACCAAAATATATTGATGTTAGCAGAAATTTTCAAAATATCACAGTTACTACCACAAATACCACTGACGGTATTTACTATCTAAAGTTATTTTATGTTCTGAAAGAACACGTAACTATTTTTGACGATAAAACAGTTTTTAACGATACTATCTATGACAAGACAACCGGTTACCGTCAAGGAAGAATAAAAGTACACGGATATAGAACAACCGATTGGGACGGAGATTATACCAGCCCAGGATTCTTATTTGATAATGTTAATATACAACCTTGGGTACCATATACTGATTACAAGTTAGGCGATATTGTTTCTTATAAATCTTACAATTGGACTAGCTTGATTAATCAGCCGGGCTCTCAAACATTTAATGATGCCTATTGGAGCAAGTTAGATACAACTCCAGAAAAACAGTTAGTTCCTAACTTCGATTACAAAATTAAAGGGTTCTCTGATTATTTTGAAGTAACGTCAGACGGCCTAGACAAGAGTCACAGAGATTTAGCTCGTCATACAATAGGATATCAAACTAGAAATTATCTACAGAATCTTTCAGAAGATCCAGTTACACAATTTCAAATATATCAAGGATTTGTTCGTGAAAAAGGAACAGCAAATTCGATTACAAAAATATTTGGAAAATTAAGTCGTTCAGAAACTGATAGTATTTCTCTCAACGAAGAATGGGCATTTTTAGTAGGAAAAGTCGGAGGCGTTGATCAGCTTACTGAAGTTGAAATACAAATTGAAAAAAATAAATTAGAAGTTAACCCTCAACAATTTTTAATAGAAACTACTAAGTCTGCTTTAACTACAGATCAAAAGTATAGAATAACTTCTTCTGATTTTACAATAGTACCAACCCCATTTAATGTTAATATATCACCCACTGCTGATTTATCTTGCCCTTATACCGCAGGATATATTACTTCGACTACTATTGATCATTCTATTAAGACAAGAGAAGATTTATTAACTTTAGATATAAATTCTATAAAAGAAAATGATCACATTTGGGTTACGTTTGAAAAAGATTCTTGGACAGTATTAAGAGTTAACGAATCTGCCACTCTTGAAATAACTGACGTCACTCGTCCATCGGATACAACAGTTGTTATTACATTTAATCGTCCGCACTCTATTCAAATCGACGAGTATGTGGGCTTTAGAAACATATTAAATTTAGTAGGCTTTTATAAAGTTTCTAATAAAACTACTGCAACAATCACTGTTAATGTATCGTCAACGATTCAAGATCCTGTAATTGATTACAGTACAATTACACGAGTTCAGTTAATAACTGAATGCAGATTTGCTGATTATCAATCTATAGACAACCAACAAGCAGCGTTATTAAAAAATAAATCTAGATTATTTGTTGATTCTAATGATACAGGAAATTGGGAAGTTGTTGAAAAAAATAAACAGTATTCTCCTAAAACAATTTCTGACTACGGTGTAACTAATCCGCTATTTGCCGGATCGTCAGTTCTGTACGACAATATTAATAAACAAATAATTTCAAGTATTCCAGGATCGGGAATAGTTGTAGTTTATGTTGAAACTGATACCGGCCTACAAATAAAACAAATATTGTCTCCTCCAGTTAACACATATAGTAATGCAGTTGGATCGTTTGGTAAATCAATGGCGTTGTCACCGGACGGAAGATTTTTAATTATTGGAACGCCTGAAGCCAGCGGATTAAAAACAAATTACCAAGGACCTTGGGAGTCTCAGGTAAGATATCAAACAAACGATATTGTGCTTTATTCCGGACAAATCTGGAGAGCCAAGAATCCTAACTATCTAGGTACTGACGGAAGTACAGTAGCAGCAGTTAACACTGATGATTGGGAAATTGCAACTAATATTCCAGTACTAACATCAGGAAGAGTTTCTGGTTTTTACAATCAAGGAATGATTGCAATATATGAATTTTCAAATGGAAGATACACAAATGCAAAAGCATTTGTAAGTCCTCGACCTGTTGAAAATGAAAAATTTGGATCTAATGTAACTGTAAGTTATGACGGTACAAATTATTATATGGCAGTTAGTGCTGTAGGATCAGTAAACAGTTCCGGAAGAGTTTATTTGTTTAAAAACACAGGAACCGACTGGGAACATTTAGAAAATTCTCACTATAAAGGAATTTATAATCCTTCAACAATTTATCGTGAAGGCGATATTGTATGGCAACCTGCACAAGATCCAATTGTAGAAGAAGTCAAGGGCAACCTATGGCAGGCACTTGAAACACAACAAGGTGACGGCAGCACATTAACACTAGAATCATCTGGTTGGATAAAAGTTAGTGATGTTTCTACAAGCTGCTCTTTACCAACAAATGTGTCTATAGAAGACGACGGCTCAACAGTTGCAGCTGGAATAATTTCAGTGGATCAACTTACAGAAATTATAAAACAAGATGAACAATTTGGTTATAGTTTAACAATGAGCCGAGACGGAAGTATATTAGTTGTTGGCGCTCCGTATGCCGACGGTCAATATTTTTCTAACTACAAAGGATTGTGGAGAGCCGATGTAGAATATGCAGAAGGAGAAGTTGTCAAATATTCAGATATCTATTATCGATTAGGAGATGCGTCAGGAAACCCAGATTCTACTTACAGAAGTCAAGGAGAAGATCCGTCGTCCAGTGCCAATTGGCAAGAAGTAGGCGATAGTGCTGCTAATCCTTCAGGAAAAGTTTTTGTATACAAGAAAACTAGTTATGATTTATATCAGTTAATCCAGACACTAACATCTGCAAACATATCATCTTATTCAGATGTGAGCATGGAAATAAATGTTGGAGATCAATTTGGATATTCTGTAGATGTTGACTCATCCGGTACTACATTGATTATTTCTAGCCCACGATCAGACATAAATTATCAAAATCAAGGATCAGTATATGTTCTTAATTTTGATTCCAATATTTCTGAATTTAAAGTAAAACAAAAATTAGAAAGTTATGAAATGTATCCAAGTGAATACTTTGGATACGGCGTTTCTATTAGCCCGGACGGATATAAAATAGCCATCGGTTCTAAAAACACTTATTCGCATTATCCTATAATATTTGATTCAATGAGCGGAACACTCTTTGATCAAGGAAGAACTAGTTTCTATGTTGACCAAGGATACACCGGCGGCGTTTATATATTTGATAAAAAAGACAACGAATTTTTCTTAACAGAAAAATTAGAATCTGTACTTGTTGAAAATGAAAGTTTTGGTTATAGTATTGATTGTGTTGGATCAAAAGTATTAGTAGGGTCTCCTTATTATAGAAAAGATAATACAGGAGATTACATTGGTAATATAAGATTATTCAGCAAAGATTCTTCTGTTGATTCTTGGACTATTATATCTCAACAATCTCCTTTAGTTGACATAAGAAAAATTAATAGTGTTGAGTTATACGACAATATTAAAAATGTTAAAATACAGGATATAGATTTTATAGATCCTGCTAAAGGTAAAATCCTTAATTTAGCAGAAGAAGAAATTAAATTTAAAACACCATACGACCCTGCGGTCTATACTGTAGGAACTGAAGACGTAGTAGTTGATAGTTCTATTAACTGGCTAGAAAAAAATGTTGGACAGCTATGGTGGAATGTAGGTAATGCAAAATGGATGTATTCTGAAATTGGAGACATTTCCTACAGACAAGGTAATTGGACACAACTAGTAACTGGCGCAAGTATTGATGTTTACGAATGGGTGGAAACTCCGTTGTTGCCTAGCGAGTGGGCTGCTTTAGCTGATACAAACGAAGGCCTAGCAGTTGGAATTTCCGGCCAGCCATTATATCCTAATGATGATACCTATAGCACAAAACAATTTTATAATTCTATCAGTGGTCAAGTGAACAAGACTCTTTATTATTACTGGGTAAAGAATAAATCTACAGTTCCTTCTAATTTAAATTTTAGAAGAAAATCTTGCTCTGAAGTAGCTAGTTTGATATCAAACCCAGTAGGAACTGGACTACCGTTTATAGCATTTGTTGATTCTGATAAATTTATAACCTATAATTTTGATTCTATTATTCAATCAGATACTGCATTGCTTAATATAAAATATAAGAACGAATTAGGTATATCAATCCCAGTACATAAAGAATATCAATTAATGACTGAAGGTATTGCTAGCAGCTTACCAACACCTAAACTTGAAAATAAATGGATAGACAGTTTAGTTGGTTTTGATATTATCGGTAATAGAGTTCCTGATATCAACATTCCGGCAAAACAAAAATACGGAATAGATTTTAGACCTCGTCAAAGTATGTTTGTTAACAAAGATGCAGCATTAAAACTTGTTGTTAACAAAATAAATTCTGTATTGTTAAAACAACCGTTTGCAACTATTATTGATTTTACAAATTTAAACTTAAAAGATTCAGCCCCTGCTGAAATCTTAAATCTATACGATGTTCAAGTTGACACTGAAATAGATTTGCAAAATGTAGGTACCATAAGAACCAAAAAAGCTGTGCTGTCTGCAAATATTGTAAACGGTGAATTAGACACTATTGATATTATAGATCCTGGTTTCGGTTATAAAGTAGTTCCTAATGTTGTTATTAATGGGGATGGCAAAGGTGCATCTGCAGAAGTAACTCTTGACAACCAAGGAAGAATTAGAACAGTAACAGTATTAACTAGAGGAAAAAAATACAGTACAATTAATGCGTCTGTTCGTTATTTCTCTGTATTAGTAAACTCTGATTCTACTATTAACAATTTCTGGAGTATATATTCTTGGGACGATGTAAGAAAAACTTTCTTTAGAACTCAATCACAAGCATACGATACTACAAGATATTGGAGTTATATTGATTGGTGGAAATCTGGATACAATAACAAATCTAGAATTACCAAAGAACTATTAAGCATACACGACGAAGTAATTTATAAAATTTCCGTCGGCGACCTGATAAGAGTTAAAGAATATGGATCAGGTGGATGGGCAGTATTTGAAAAGGTCTCAGATACAGGCAGTACTTTCTTAGACAGATTTGAATTAATTTCGAGAGAAAACGGAACTATAAAATTAAGTGACTCATTATACGACGCTTCAATCTTTGGAATTGGATTTGATAGATCGCAGGCGTATGATGATACAAATTACGATATTAACACATCTTTAGAATTAAGAAATATTTTAAAAGCTGTTAAAGAAGATATTTTCGTTGGCGATTTTAATATCGAATGGAACAATTTATTTTTTGCATCTATGAGATATGTGTTGTCTGAGCAACAATATGTTGACTGGATGTTTAAAACAAGTTTTGTAAATGCAACACACAACGTAGGAGCATTTAGTCAGCCAACTAACTATAAAAATGATAATTTATCAAGTTATCAAGAATATATTAACGAAGTAAAACCTTTTAGAACTACTGTTAGAGAGTATGTTAGCCAATACACAACTCCTGAAAAATATGATTTATCTGTAGCAGACTTTGATTTAGAACCAACGTTTTCTGTTAAAGATGGAAAAGTTATTCCGATCAAACTTGATAATGATTTATTAAATGTTTATCCTTGGAAGTGGTGGTCTGATAATAACGGATATTCGATTACAGATATACAAGTATACGATTCGGGAGAATTATACAAAACTCCACCTAAAGTATTAATTGAAGGATCTGGCACTGGCGCAACAGCACAGGCTTATATTTCTAATGGTAAAGTATCCGGCATTGTAGTTCTTAATGCTGGCCAAGGATACTTGTCTGCTCCTACTGTTTCATTGGTTGGAGGAAATTCAGCCGGAGCTAGATCGGCCAAAGCAGTTGCAATCATTGGAAACAGTTTAATTAGATCACTTCATGTATCAGTTAAATTTGATAGGTTAACAACTTCTGGATTGTATACTAGTTTTTCACAATCTGAAAGATTTGTTGCAACAGGAACAACATCGGTGTTTAATTTATCTTACGCACCTTCCAGAGATAAAAATAAAATATCAGTTTATAAAAATAATCAATTATTATTAAATTCTGATTACACAATTACATTATATTATTCAACAGTTCCTGGATTTAAGAGTCTACAAGGAAAATTAAATTTTGCAATAGCACCGTCTGCAGGAGATATTATAGTAGTAAACTACGATAAAAATATTGAATTGTTTGATGCTGTTAATAGAATTGAACAGAAGTATAATCCTAAGGCGGGAATGATAGGAAAGGATCTAGGACAGTTAATGACAGGTATTGACTTTGGAGGTGTTCAAATCCAAGGTACTACCTTTGATGTTACTGGTGGATGGGACGCTCTGCCTTGGTTCACTGACAACTGGGATAGTGTTGAAGCAAATTCAGATTATTACCATGTCTGTGATGGAAGCACAACATATGTTACTTTACCGTATGTTCCTGCAAACGGTCAAATTATTAACATCTACATAAAAAATTCAGTAACAGGAGAAATTATTAGAATTGACGATCCTAACTATACAGATGCTTGGGATTCGTCGGTTGCAATTAATCCTAACGCACAAATGCCATCTTTTGTCGGCGACGGTAATACTTCAAATATTGAAATTGGAACGTATATTTCTACCAGTGCCGGAGACATTTTAATTTTCCGCCCAATTGAAAGTGACGGCTCTGTAACTATTACAGATGACAACTTACTAGATACAAAGGTTAGCGGAGGAACACTTTCTGCAATTGACGGAGCATATGTTACAGCCAATGGAGCAACGGTTGAAGAAATTATTATTAATGGTGGGTCGTTTATTAGCCCTGAACAGGTACCAGCACCAGAAGAAAATGTTCCCGGCCAAGTATTAGATAGCGTATCTATCAAAGTATACAATAATATAATTAATGGCTCTGCTCCGTTGCACACAAAATTAATTCGAAGCACTGGAGTTGATACTAGTTTTAATATTGGTCAACCAGTGTTGCAAAATAGTTCAGTGATTGTTTATATTGATAAAATTAAACAAGTAATCAATATAGATTATACACTTGATCTGATAAATCAGAAAGTTAATTTTGCATCAAGTCCACCAGCCGATTCCTTAGTTGAAATATTATCAATTGGATTGGGCGGTCTTGGAATTATCGACTATCAAGAATTTATTGCTGACGGTAATACAAATTTATTTTTAACAAATGCAGATTACGATAATACTTCTAATGTTTATGTAACATTAAACGGTAGATTATTTGATACAGGATTTAAAAATAGCACAGGGATAATTGATACAAACGGAAAAACTTTAGTTGAGTTTGGATTTAATCCCGAAGCCGGTGATACAATTAAGATTGTATGTTTATCAGCAACAACAGATATAGCACCTAGTGACTTATCTGTAATTAATATCAACACACAAACAGTTTATTTTGAAGGAAGTACACGAACATTTGATATAGATGGATTTTTTGAATATTCTAGAGGAAGTTCGGGTAATGCTGTAATTGTTGAAGTTGACGGTCGAATCCTAAAAGGATCTGATACAATTTATAGAACATACGACGGAACTAATAACGTTATTGTTCTAGGCCAGGATCCTTACGAAACTCCTGGAAGTATTTTGCCAAGCAACTTAAAAGTTTTTATTAATGATGTATTAGTAGAGTTCATTACTAATTATGTATTTGATGGTCCAACAAAAGAATTAACAATATATCCTGATTCTTTAAACATTGGTGATATTATTAAAGTTGAAAATGACCTAAGACGAGAGTATACAATATCAGGAAATTCTGTTACGATATTAGACGATGTTTCGATGGTATCGGCAGACGAAACAGATAATGTTAAAATTGACATTACTTGGTTCAATGAATATCCTACTCTTGATATTGTTTCGGATGAAAAGACAGGAGGAAGAGTTAATATTCAATTATCTAGAATTCCTATTTCGTCTAGCTATGTATGGGTATACAAAAACGGAAATAGACTAATGTTAGATAAAGATTATTATGTTTCTTTACCAAGAGGAGCAATTTATCTAAAAGAAGATACAACCTCTGAAGATAAAATAAAAACAATTAGTTTTTCAAAATCTATTTTTAAATTACCAAGTGCATATGAAATTCACAAAGATATGCTCAACGTATATCACTTTAATAGATTCTCTTTAGATGACATTAAATTAGCATCTGATCTAAATTATTTTGATACTACAATTACTTTAAATGATGCATCGTCATTGGCTGATCCTGTTAGAAATAGAAATATTCCTGGAGTTGTTTGGATTTCCGGTGAAAGAATAGAGTATATGACTAAAACAGAAAATGTTTTAGGACAATTAAGACGTGGTACACGAGGAACACCTATTGGAGAAAAATATTTAATTGATACTAAGGTAGCAGACGTTGGTTATAATGATATTATTCCTTACGAAGACACACAAGAAAGATATGATTTTTACAGTGATGGAAGTAGTTTATTAATAGGTCCTCTTGAATTTATTCCAACTAAATCTAATAAAAATAGATGGTACAATTCTAATTTTTACATAACTAAGGGCATCTATGATGAAAAAATTAAGTATGTAACCGGCAATGTTATACAGGTTGATGATAGTTTTTATACAAATATCAGACCTTGTATTAATATTAAACCTTTAGAATCTAACGATTGGGAAACTTACTGGGATTTAATTACAATTCCTACTAACTACGGACCTTGTGATACTATTGAAGTGTTTGCAGAGGGCCGAAGATTAGTAAAAGACCCGCAGGTTGTTTGGAGTGAAAATAACGGTATAGATGGATTTATTGTAACTGAAGCTGATTTTTCAGTTGACGGGTCATCAAACTATCTACGCTTAACTAACCCGTTAAAAGCTGGAACACGTATAACTTTAATTAGAAGAACAGGAAAAACCTGGTACGATAGAAGCGAAACATCGGCAAGTTCGGGTGTTACTTTGTTGAATAACAACACTCCTGTAGCTAAATTCATAGCGCAGAAGACCACTTCTATACCTGAATAAATATATGATGATGGAGTCAAACGAGAATAAAATGTCGCAAAATCAAGAAAAAACTACACAGCCGCAGGAAAAACGCCCAAACGAAACGGGCGGATTCCATTTTGAAGGGCATATTAAAATCTTCGATCCCGAGACCAAAGAGGTGTTTATTGATAAACGCAACGCTATCCATTACGAAAATATGTCAGTTGCAATGGTACAATCGTTGTCAAATCAAGGTCAAGGAACAGTATATCAAATGGTGTTTGGAACAGGCGGAACAACAGTAGATCCAACAGGGTTAATAACATATCTAACTCCAAATACAACTGGTATTAATTCTAGCTTATATAACCAAACTTATTCAAAAATTGTTGATCAGAATTCGTCATCAAATACTGACCCGTTGAGAAATAAAATGGAAATTAGACATATCAGCGGAGCAACTTATAGCGACATTTTAATTAGTTGTTTATTAGACTACGGCGAGCCTTTAGATCAAGAAGCATTTGATAACTCTGTTGATATGAATGGAGAATTTGTATTTGATGAACTGGGACTAATGAGCTACAACCCCAACGGAACAGGCAAATTGTTAACCCACGTAGTTTTCCACCCAGTTCAAAAATCGTTAAACAGATTATTACAAATTGACTACACAATTCGTATACAAAGTTTAACTGGATTTACAGGAGCTTAATAAATGCCATATATTGTTAATTTTACAGATAGTGCAAATAAGACTCCTATAACAGTATTTGATAATACATCAAACACTGATACTAGTTTAACATTTCCAGGTAGAAACGTTACTGGGTACGGTCAGATTGTAGCCGAAAACTTTTTAGCATTATTAGAGAATTTTGCTTCAACAGACGAACCAATGAATCCTACAGAAGGACAACTTTGGTATAAGAGCGATGACGGAATTCTAATGATGTGGGACAACACAAGTTGGAAAGCAGCATCGGGAATTCAAAAGGGAACAACAGAACCAGCAGTTGCAGAAAGCAAGGTTGGTGAATTATGGGTAGATACAACTAATCAACAGCTTCGTATTTTTACAGGCACACGTTGGCTATTAGTTGGTCCTGCAGAAAGTTCTGTAGACGGTTTAAGATACGGACCAGTAGTTGAAAGTATTTCCGATTCGGATAACATCACTCGATATATTTTAACATTTTATATTGCAGATATTCCTGTAATTATTTTTTCTAAAGACAGTTTTACCCCAAAAGTTTTAATTACCGGATTTGATATTATTCGATCAGGTATGAATATTTCATTGCCAACAACAGACTCTGCAATAAATGAGTTTGTTGGAGGGTACCTTCCTACTTTATATGGAACAGCTAAAAATGCAAATGCCTTAAACATTGGCGGCGTTGAAGTTGCTGCCGGAAAATTTTTAAGATCTAATACAGTTAATACTACTGACTATGCGTTTAATATTAGAAATAATAACGGCTTAACCGTAGGTATTGACGGAACATTTAATATCGGAACTACTGCTACCACCGCTAAGATTTATAATTCGGCAGCAGGCAGTTCGATTGATATACAGACAAACAGAAATGGTATTCCTTCTACTATTCTTAAAGTAGTTGATAATACAGTTGGTATTAATCAAGCCAGTCCTACTGAAGCATTAGATGTTGACGGAAACATTAAACTTACTGGTTCTGTTATTGTAACAGATATTACAGCAAGTACAAATTTAAATAACGGAAGCATCAGGACCGCCGGCGGTGTAGCAATTTCTAAAAATCTTTTAGTTGGCGAGGGTGCTAGTATTGCTGGAGTATTAGAATCTAATACAATACAACCAAAAACAACTGATACCTTTAATCTAGGAACCGGATTAAAGAGATGGAATACAGTACAGGCTAAAACAATTATTGCAGATACCATTCAAGGCGTCCTTGATGGAAATATTAGTGGTAATTCTAACACAGCGACATCATTAAAAAATGTTACAACATTTCAGTTATCCGGAGACGTTGTTAGTCCTGCAATTCAGTTCGACGGGCAAACAGGAAGTTACACTAAGATTTTTAACACAACTCTTACTGCAAACATTATTTCTAGTAAGTCCGAACCATTTCCTAAAGTATCTAAAAAGACAGATTATGTATTAACATATAGAGCAAGCGAATCTACAACTATATCGTCTGGTTTATTAAAACAAACAAGAGACACATTTGTTGGAGATATGGGTATTCCAATCGGTGGCATCATTCCATATGCAGGCGCAACAGCACCTTATGGTTTTTTATTTTGTGATGGATCAGAAGTTGAAAGATCAAAATTTCCAGATCTATACGATGTAATTGGAACAACATATAATGGTACAGGTTCGTTAACTGGAGTCAACACATTTAGAATTCCGGACCTAAGAGGAAGATTCCCGTTAGGTAAAGATAATATGGACAACGGAGGCACAGTTCCAATATCAACAGGTGGATATGTTGATGCAGGTGGCGGCACAGCAGGCAGAGTAACTGACACTAAGGCCCAGACTCTAGCAGGTACAGCCGGTCAAAGTTCTGTGACATTGACATTATCAAATTTACCAGAACACTCTCACTCTTTAAGTTCGTCAAGACAAGATTATAATGTTATTGCAGTCACAACTACCATTGATCCGGATGCAGTTACTGGACCAGGTCCAACCGCTCCAGGTCAGGCACAATATTTAAAAGACTCCGGAGGAATTAAAAAACCAACTGGAACAACATTAGGTACGGCTGTTGGTATTATGAATCCCTACTTGACTATTAATTATATTATTAGATCAGGTCCACCGTTATTCTAATTAGGTTAAAAAAATATGGCATATCAAATTAATAAAACAGACGGTACAATCGTAGCAACAGTAGCAGACGGTCAAATTGATGAATTATCAACTGACATAACTCTTATTGGAAAAAATTACAGCGGGTTTGGCGAAGCATTAAATGAAAACCTAATTAAAATATTAGAAAATTTTTCAAGTACTACTGCTCCAGAGCATCCTATTAAAGGCCAAGTATGGTACGATTCTTCTGAAAATAAATTAAAAGTTTACAACGGATCGACATTTGTACCGGTAAGTTCTGCAACTATTTCAAATACACAACCAGATACACTAGCTAGCGGAGATTTATGGTTTGATAACATTGGCGGCCAATTATATTTTTATGACGGTACAAATCCTATTTTATTAGGCCCAGCATATTCAGCTTCACAAGGATTAAGCGGTTTAAAAGTTGATAGTATTCTCGATACTCTTAACCAAACTCGAGTTATTACATACTTGTATAATAACGGAATTTTATTAGGAATTTTTTCTAAAGACAGTTTTACACCTAAAGCAGAGATTATTGGATATTCTGGTAGTATCGAACCAGGATTTAATGCAGGAACATTAGACGGATTAAAATTTAATGTAACTGTAACAAATTCAGAACAACTTGGCGGAGCAGTAGCAACGACCTATGTTCGTAGAGATACATCAAATGCGATTAATGGACAACTACGAATTACCACAGACCAGGGTATAGTTATTGGATCAGCCGGTCAATCTAACTTGTATGTTACCAGCGGTGACATTTTTATGTCAAACGCTTCAACCGATAAGAATTTAATTCTTAACGTTCGAAAAGGCATTAACCAAGAAAACGCAGTTGTTATAGGATCATCTCAACGAACAATCGATCTATATTATGGATATGAAGATAGCCAAGTTAGAGTAGGTGGCGATTTAACCATTGTTGGAAATTTAGAAGTTCAGGGAACAACCACAACACTTAATACCAATGATTTAGTTGTAGAAGACAAAAACATAATCATTGCGAGTGTCACTAATCCAACAAATTCAACAGCCGACGGTGCTGGAATTACAATCAAAGGAACTACAGACAAAACAATTTCCTATTCTAACGCTGATAACTGGTTAGATGTGTCAGAAACACTTAACTTAGATTCTGGCAAGGCTCTTTATATTGGCGGCACCAAGGTTATTGATGGAAACAGTTTAGGCTCTAGTATTACTAGTATTCCGGGTGTTAGTTCTTTTGGTACACAAACAGTAATTAACGTTGGTCCTGGAGCACCTCCGGTAGCTCAAATGAGATTAGAAAACCATAGAATATCTACGGTTTCTAGTAATTATGACGTTGAAATATTCCCTGACGGTACTGGTAACGTTGTTTTAAATGATTCAGCTAGAATTACAAATCTTGTTGATCCTATTGATCCGCAAGATGCAGCCACAAAAGAATATGTAGATAATACAATTGAAACAAGGCCGTTAGTTTTCAGTATGGATTTATCTGATGCTAAATCAAACACCTATATTATTATTAATATATTAAATAATCTTGCTCCGCCGGCGGAATTTAGGTCTGGTACAGTGGCAAGAATATTATGTACAATTAATACTAATAACGCAGTTACATTGGATATCAATTCACTTCCTCCTACAGTTAATACTAACCCCTTCTTAACAGATTTAGGAGGCGCCACAGGCCAAGCTGTTACAGGAATAACTTTTCCAACTGCTTCGATAACTGCCCAACCAATTGTAACAACTAGAATTATTAAAGAGTTTGTTTTAAACATTGGTGCTTGGATTTGGCAATCAGATACGTTATTACCACCATAATCAATCGGAGCGATATAAATGTCTTACGTTATTAATAAATTTAACGGTGAACAACTAATAGTACTTGACGACGGTACTATAGACACCAGTACCAGCATCAACTTAGTTGGAAGAAACTATGTTGGCTATGGTGAAGCACAAAATGAAAATTTTCTGTGGTTGCTAGAAAATTTTGCTAATAATAAACCACCAGCAAGGCCGTTAACCGGGCAATTATGGTTTGATACTTCGGCCAATTTAGTCAAAGTATATAATTTAGAAGAATGGGTTCCTGTAGGATCAGCAATTTTAAGCCAAGATGCTCCAACAACCACAATAGCCGGATCTTTTTGGTTGGACACAAATGCTAATCAATTAAAAGTGTATACTGGCTCCGAATGGCAATTAATAGGACCAGAGGCGGTTAGAGGATTTGGATCGACTAAAGTTCGAGCAACTACACTAGATGATACTGTAGGAAATCAACGTCCTGTTCTTATATTTGAAACAGATGATGTTCCTTTTGCAATATGTACAGCATCGGCGTTTACTATAAATCCTTATGCTGCAATAGATGGATTCGAAACTAATTTAACCGCTGGAATTAATTTATCATCAGCATCAAAAATAAATGGAAATGTTACAGGTAATGCTGGAACAGCTGACGCATTAAAAACTAGTCGAAATATTAACGGAGTACCTTTTAACGGAACTTCAAACGTAACTATTAAATCTTCTACAACACGTTCTTTGATTAGCGGATCATATATTGTAGGAAATGATTTTGACGGAGCTCAAGAAACTACTTGGTCAGTAGACGCATCATCTACTAATGCTATTGGAAAAATTGTAGCTCGTAACAGCGAAGGCGGGTTTTCAGCAGGTACAATTACGGCTACATTTGTAGGAAATTTAACTGGCAATGTAACTGCAACCAGCGGAACTAGTAGATTTAATATTATTGAAGCTAATTCTTTTGTTGGCGCAACACTTTCGGGAAATGCGGCAACAGCTACTCAACTAGCCAATGCAAGAAAAATTAACGGTGTTAACTTTGATGGTACAAGTGATATAACAATACCTGCACCTGCAGGTATATTAACAGGCAATACACTGGCATCTAACGTATTAATGTCTAGTCTGACTTCTGTAGGAACTTTAACAGGGTTAAGTGTAGCAGATCTTGGAATAACTATAGGAAGTTCATCTCAATTTAATTTGTTTGTTGACGATAGTGTTCCTACAATTAGATCTGAAACAGGAGCATTAAATTTTGATCTAGGCCCAACTGGACCTGACATAAAACTTGTTGACACGTTAACATCGCTGTCATTAGGCGGCCCTAATTCTCCTGCACTAATAGGTGATAACATAACAAATTTAGGCATACCAAGTTACAAGTTTAACAATGTTTATGCTAATAATTTTAAAGGAAATGCAGATACTGCAACATTATCCTTAAGAGCAACTAATATTGTTGGCGGTGGCGCTGGCGCTCTAGTTATACAATCAGATCAAGATACAACAACAACGTTGGGTTTAGGACCGGATGGATTTGTTCTGAGAGCTAGACCAGGAGGACCTCAGTGGGAACCGTCAATTGGAATAGAACCAATAACTGCTGGTAATCATATCACGATGATTAATACTGCTACTAGCGGTAGTTTAAGTTTATACGATTCATCACTTCCGGTTACTATTGGGATAGATGCTACTCCAAACAATGTTCCTTTAACCGTTGCATCTCGAGATGTATATGGAAACATAGCTGCAAATTCATTTGTTGGCGGATTATTAGGAAATGTTATTGGTAATGTTTCTGGAAATGCTGGAACAGTAACAAATGGTGTGTATACTACAGGAACTTATTCTAATCCAAGTTGGATTACTACGTTAGCAGGTTCAAAAGTTACAAGCATTCCAAATTCATCCTTACAAAATCCATCGATTACTATTAATGGGTATACAGTTTCTCTTGGCGGTGCAGTTAATATTGCACTTGCAGGTATTCCGTCAGGGGGAATTATTATGTGGAACGGATTAGTAGTATCAATTCCCTCTGGTTGGGCGTTGTGTAACGGCTCCAACGGCACCCCAGATTTACGAGACCGTTTTATAGTAGGCGCAGGTTCAACCTATGCAGTCGGAGCAACAGGTGGTAGCAAAGATGCGATTGTAGTAAGCCACTCGCACTCGGCTTCAGTTAATGACCCAGGGCACTCGCACAGTAATGTAACGCAATATGGCAACCCAATAACTCGAATGGGATCTGGAACAGGAAGGCAAGCCGGTACATCTCCTGACTCGGCGTTAGGAAAATCTGATAACGGATCGAACACAGATAACGCTAGTACAGGTATTTCAGTAAGCATTAGCTCAACAGGATCTTCGGGCACTAACGCAAACTTACCTCCGTACTATGCACTTTGCTTCATTATGAAACTGTAAGAAGTTTAACTAATAAATATATAAACATTTTGGGACTATTAAACTATGGCATACGAAGTTAACAAATTTAATGGAACGTTTTTAGTATCAGTTGCAGACGGTACAATTGATACAACTACAGATTTACGTTTCATTGGTAAAAATTACGCCGGGTACGGCGAAGTTCAAAACGAAAATTTCCTACATTTGCTAGAAAATTTTTCAAATACTACACCTCCACCGAAGTCTGTAACAGGTCAAATTTGGTATGATTCTCAAAATAAAAAATTAAAATTTTATGACGGGTCAAAATTTAAAGTTGCTAGCGGTGCAGAAGTTAGTTCTACAGCACCGTCTGGTTTAGCAACAGGTGATTTTTGGTGGGATTCGTCAGCAAAACAGTTGTATGCCTATAACGGAACTGGATATACGTTAGTTGGTCCAGTGTCCAGCCCAGACCTAGGAACTTCAATTATAGCTGGTGAAGTTGTAAAAGGAACTATTTCGTCTGATATTGGACCTCATACAATATTAAAAGTAATTACAAATGATAAAGTTGTTGGTATTTTCAGTAGAACTGAATTTACACTTGATAATGCACAAAATCCTATCGAAGATTTTACATATATTAAGAAAGGATTTACTCTAGCTAAATCACAAACAGGTGTTTCAACAGACGACTACGTTATGTGGGGCACAGCTCAAAATGCGAATCAGTTAGGCGGAGTCAATGCTGATCAGTATATTAGAGTTGGTGATAACGCATTTACATCTGAAGTAGCATTCAGCGATCCTGGATTTACAGTAGGCGATGCAACCGGCGGTGATCTAAGAATTCGTGTTGAAAACGGCGACGAAACTATTATTGAAAACCGGTTAGGAAATCCTATATATTTTAGAATTTCAGTAGTTCCAACAGTTGATGAAAGAGATGTTGCTGTGATAACATCAACAGGTATTGTGCCTGGAGATAACAGCACTTATTCGTTAGGCACTGACAGCAGTAAATGGGTCAACGTTTATTCTACTACATTTACCGGAAGTCTTGTTGGAAATGTTACTGGAAATTCAACAGGAACGCATACAGGAAGTGTTTTAGCCACCGACTCTACAGTATTAATAGACGGAACTACAAAACAGATTGGATACACTGGTGCAACCTTAGTAGGAACATTAACTGGTTCTGTAACAGGATCAGCATCGACCGCAACTAATGCTGGAAAATTAAATGACCTAGAAGCAACTAGTGATATTCCTGCAGGCGGCGTAGCATCTATCCCAATTAGAGATACAAGTGGTAACATTACTGCTAATCAATTTATTGGAACGTCTAATAATACAGATAAATTATTCCTTGACAAAACCAATGCAGTTACAGATCCTGCTTGGAGTGATTCAACAGAATCTACACAATATAGAACAGCAAGATTAACAGCAACTGCCTATTCTATTGCTGCTAGAGATTCTAGCGGAAATTTAACAGCAAATATATTCAATGGTACAGCAACAGCAGCTAGATACGCTGACTTGGCAGAAAAATATCTAACAGATAAAGAATATGAACCAGGTACAGTTGTTATAGTAGGCGGAGAAAAAGAAGTTACAGCAGCAGATGTTAATACTCGTGCAATTGGTGTAGTTTCAACTAATCCTGCTTATATGATGAACAAAGATCTAGAAGGCGGAACATATATTGCTCTAAAAGGTCGTGTTCCTTGCAAAGTTTACGGCGCAGTTAAAAAAGGAGATCGCTTAGTTGCAGGACCAGGCGGCGCAGCTATTGCTGCACACGGCAATTATGCTAATGTATTTGCTGTGGCATTGGAATCAAACGGTAACGATGGCGTTAAATTAATCGAAGCATTGGTGTTATAATATGACTACAAACGGATCAGATATCTTATCTTCTGATTATAATTCTATCAGAGCCAAAGCAGTATCGTTGTTAGGCACAGGTTCAGGGCAACGTGGATATAATCAGACGATTCAATCGTCCGATGTGTTTGCAGGTAATCAAATCACTAAAGCCCAATGGGACGCATTGCGTTATGATATTGTTAATATTAAGTACCATCAGGATGGTGCTGTTCCTAACATAGTAACTATTAACTCCGGTGATTTAATTGGATACGGAGCATCTTATCCTAATAACAATTATGACACAATAATTAATTCTGCAGTAGAAAATAAGTTTAATATTTCTCCAAGTACTTCCACAGTAACAACAAAAATAGGCCAAACAACAACATCGACTTGGTCTTCATCAGCCACAGTAACAGTTACAGTAACATTCTCCTCATCTGACGAAGCAAGATATTTCTTCAACAGTGGAGGAAAAATTAGAGTATCGTCGGCTTTTTCCGGAAATACATCAACATTACAAAATGGAGCCTGGGCTTATTTGTTATTAACTGTAGGTACAGTATCGTTTGGAGCAAATACTCATCCAACATTAAATTATTACACTATGACTAATTCCTACCAAACGGTTTTTAGTCAAGCTCAAAGTACACCGTATTCTGCAAATAATTACAGCATAGAAGTTAAAACAGACGTAGCTGATAATTCAGAAGGTACTGCAAAAATATTATATTTTAAAATAACATTAAATGACGGATATACCGATCCAAGTCCAGGAAATCCACCTCCTCCGGGCGATTCTGTTAGCGGGACACTTTCGGTTGCTATTTCAGAATTAAAGGCTTCGGGAACACTATTACCAACCGGAAATTGGACAATAACTAGTCCTACATATTCAATTTCTAGTTATTCAGTTTATTAAATAATTAAATAACGACATGGCTGTTAATGATCTAATTAAAGTTGCGGATTACAATTCTATTCGTGCAAAAGTGGCTCAGGTATTTGGGACCGGCTCAGTAACCTACGGTTACGGACAAACATTACTAAGCAGCGATGTTTCAGTAAGCAGCAAAGTTACAATTAATGAATGGGCAAATTTAAAATATGATATAATAAATGCTTATGTACATCAAAACGGAACACTTCCTACTATTTTAACAGTAAACGAGGGAGGTACTGTACGTTACAGTACAACAGATGCTCCAGTTACAACGTATGATACTCTTGCCACATCTATAGAAACTAATAGATTTTCAGTAGGAGCTGGTTTATCATTAGTTACCAGTACGGTGTCAACTTCTAGAAACGGATCCTGGAGCAATTCTGCAAAGGCAACTGTGCAATTTTATTGGGCCAATGCTACTCAAGCAAGACATTTTTTTAACAGTGGCGGAAAAATTCGAGTATCTGCTTCTTTAGGAACAGACGGTACTGCATCTGCACAAAATCAAAAGTGGAGAGAATTACTAGCAGCAGTTGGTTCTAGAGATTTTGGCGGATCGACATCTACAACTCCGGCAAACGGAGCAAGTTGGTACCAGTGTAATAATTCATTCCAAACATATTATAGTGCCAATGCTTCAAGTCCATACGGAAGCAATTCTATTCAATTAAAATCTAGAGTTGTTGATCAACCTTTGAATGTAAACGGACTTGCTGCGTCTGGCGAAATCGAAATAAATTTAGTTGACGCATACTCCGATCCAGGTTTTCCTCCACCAGGGGACTTAGTTGACGGAACAGTAACAATGAATGTTAGTGTAGTTTATCCAACCGGAATCCTTTACCCTTTAGGAACAGGCAATTTTACTGTTACAAATCCAACGTTTAGTATTGGATCAATCACGTTCTCTTAATTTTTTTCTCCCTACAATCCCACAACATAAATAATGTGCGCACATTATTGGAGATTGTATGGACGACCTTTTGAAAAAATCGTTAGACTTTTCTAACTACCAACAAACTTTTTCAATTCAACGTAAAATCCTTAAAGAAAAAATTGAAGCCAAATTAACATACGGTGTTAATGGTGGAATATTTTATATTGATCAAACACTTCTAACTTTTGTTGAGATGCTTTGCAATAAAGGAAGGACAGATAGCATTATTCTAGATAAAAATAACACACCGATTTTAATCGAAAGTTTAGAAGATTTTAAAAATGAAATTTTTAATAGATATTTTGAATCGTCAAATGAATATTATACGGCCTATCAAAATTTAAAGAAAAGCCGATCTGTTGAAAAATTATTAGAACAATGAATACAGGTATTTTAATTTATGCTCACAATAATCGAACTCTCGATTACGCATTAATGTCTTTAATATCTGGAGGCCTTGCTAAAAAAAATTTAAATGTTCCTGTATCTTTAGTAACTGATCCTTCGACTGTTGAGTGGATGAAAGAATCAAACATATTTGAAAAAGCAATGTCAGTATTTGAAAATTTAATTATTATAGATAGACCGATTACAAACAATCAAAGAAAATTACACGACGGTGAGGAGTCTACAACTGTGCCGTTTATAAATTCTAATCGACATAGTGCCTGGGAATTAACACCTTACGATAGAACATTATTAATTGACAGTGATTATTTAATTTTTTCAGATCATCTAAACAAGTACTGGAATGTTGATTGCGATGTTATGATAGGTGAATCTATTAACGACATTTATAGTAATGATAGATTAGGTTATTTAGATAAACATATATCTGATACTGGAATTAAAATGTATTGGGCAACCACTGTAATGTTTACTAAGAATGAAAATTCTAAACTATTTTTTGATATGGTAGGTTTAATAAAAGAAAATTATGAATATTATTCAGACATTTTTGGATTTAATCCTACACAGTATAGAAATGATATTGCTTTCAGTATAGCAAAACACATATTAGACGGATTTGAACAATCCTCAGTCAACTCGCTTCCGCCAGTGTTAACAACATTAGACAAAGATATTTTGTACAGCGTAGACAATGACAAATTAAAATTTTTAATAAATTACAATCTTGACAGTAATTATTTTCCTTCGTCTGTGAGCAATATAGATATTCATATTATGAATAAACAAAGTATTATTAGGCACAAAGATAAATTATTGGATTTAATATGAATTTTGGATATTTGTTAATTGTTGCCGAAAACAAAACTGTAGATTATTTACAGTTGGCATATGCATTGGCACTTAGTATAAAAAACACACAAAAAGAAGGCTATGATAAAGTTGCCATAGTCATTGACGACAAATCTAAATTAGACAAATTAAAAAGCTCTTGGGTATTTGATCACGTTATCGAATGGAGTCAAGAAACATTCTGGGATGGTAGAAGTTGGATGGATAAACTAACTCCATTTGACCATACGGTGTGTCTTGACGTCGATATGTTATTTTTTAGAGATTACAGCCACTGGATTGATTATTTTGTTGAAAATTCTGAATTATATGTAGCTAATGACACGTATACATATCGTGGAGATTTAGTAACTAACGATTTTTATAGAAAAACTTTCACAAAAAATGATCTTCCAAATCTTTATTCTATGTGGACATTCTTTAAAAAAGATTCTAATTTAGCAGACGACTTTTTTAAGTTAGGTCGATATATAATTAAAAATCCAACTGAGTATTCTAATTTGTTTTTAACACAATATAAACCAAAGGTGTTAGGAACTGATGAAGCATTTGCCTTGTCTGCAAAAATTTTAGATATTGAGGCAGAAATAGCCTATAAATTAGAATTTCCTAAAATTGTACATATGAAGCCAATGATACAAAATTGGCCTTGGCCGTCTGACAAGTGGAGCAATCATATTGGATTTTATTTGAATAAAAAAGGAAATTTAAAATTAGGAAATTTTCAACAACATAATATTGTTCATTATGTTGAAAAAGATAAAATTACAGAAGAAATAGTTAGCATTTTAGAGGAAATAGTATGGAAGAAATAGTAATTGATGATTTTGATGTATGGTTAGCTAATTTTAAAATTGCTGAAGTTAATTACGTTGCAGTCTTCGATCCTTTTTCCGGAAAAGTAATTTCCGTAGGGCCTGACACAGCATTTAAAGATGAAAAACATAAAGTAAACATTGACACCTTAATTGCTGAATCTATTATTGATGGAAAATTGGGTATTGAAAAGTGTTTGGTTGATATTAACTCTAATGAATTTGAAATTTCTGAAATTCGTACATTAACAAAGTTAGACGATATTTTACATAGAGTTGTTTCTTTAAAATATTCCGAAATAGAAAAACCAGATGTGTACATAACACACATAGCTGATAGCGGTGTTTTAATTATAGAGTTATCTGAAGAATTTGGCGGAACAAAAAAGGTAAACCAAGAAGTTAAAAAACGAAATTTTGTTTGGGACGGAGATACTGAGATGAAATTTTACATCACCGAATATAACGATCCTAACTTGATTTTTGATACAATTTCTGTTAAAATTAATGAACTTATCGGAGATTCCAAGGTTATTAACGATATAGATTATAGTACGTTTAGCGTTTATACAAGACGTCTGTTTAAAAATTATGTGATTGAATACAAATGAAAACTATAGAATTTGATGTTATCTTTTTAAGTTACGACGAACCCAATGCAGATTTACACTACGCTGATCTTTGTACCAAAGTGCCTTGGGCAAAACGTGTACACGGTGTTAAAGGCAGTGATCACGCACACAAAGCAGCAGCAGAACAAAGCGAAACTGATTGGTTTATTACTGTTGATGCAGATAATATTGTAGATCCTAGATTCTTTAATATTGATTTAGATATGAGCGATCCAAAGATACAGGTCTATGGATGGTGCGGCCGCAACGTTATCAATGGCCTGCGTTACGGTAATGGTGGATTAAAAATCTGGAAAAAAGATTTTGTTCTTAATATGAAGACACACGAGAACTCGGATAGTGATAGAGGACAAGTAGATTTTTGTTGGGAAGATGGTTATCGAAATTTTCCTTTAAGTTTTAGTGATAGCATTATAACTGGAAGTCCGTTCCAGGCCTGGAGAGCAGGATTTCGTGAAGGCGTAAAAATGACTCTCCTTGACGGTGTCAAAGTACCTCCTATGGAAATTAAACAACACATATGGTGGCACAATATTCATAGATTACGTATGTGGTCAACAGTTGGAGCTCACGAAGAACACGGTACTTATGCAGTATTAGGTGCTCGTATGGGAACCTGGATGACTAATTGTACAGATTGGAATTATGTTGACGTTAGAGATTTTGAAATCCTAAGAGAAATATATGAAACAAAAGTTAATCATACCTTTGTAGAAGAAGATGCACAAGATTACGGAACTAAAATTAAACACGAATTAGGATTAGACTGGCCGTGGTTAGATGCACGTCAAAGCAAATATACATTAGATTTATACAATGAAACAATGAATCTAAACGATACATATTTTAAGATGCCGGTACCTGCAAATGTATGATATTTTTTATGTTTCTAAAACTGAAGGAAATGACGATACTTGGCTAAAAATAAAATCTAAGTATCCGTTATCTCAACGTTTGACAAACATAACAACATATGATCAGATTAAATCTAAATCTTTTACAAAAATGTTCTGGGTTATCTGGGACGATATAGATTTAGTAGATACGTTTAATTTAACAGAGTACAAAGCCACTAAGTGGGACGATATGTATGTTCACGTTTTTAAAAACAGTGAACACTATGATGGTATATGTTTGTTTCCTAAATCAACTACAATTTCTCAAAGAGAATTTGATAATAGATTTTTTACAGACAAAAAAGAAATAGATATAGTTGCCAGTGTTCCGTTAGGATACGATAAATTTAATATTAATAATTACGATGATTATTTAAATGCTATTGAACATTCTAATACAGATATGTTTTGGGCAATTTGGCCTGACGTAAATGTCAAAAAAGATTTTAAATTTAATTATAAAGTTCCTAAGCATAATTCTAATATTGTCCATATTTTTAAAAATGGAGAATTTTTTGACGGCATTTGCTTATTTCCAAAAAATGTAAAAGTTTCTAAGAGAGAATTTTATCATAGATTTTTTGCAGATAAAAAAGAAATAGATATTGTTGCAAGTACACCGAAAAAATATAGTGTATATTCTCCTAATACATTTGAAGAATATCAACAAATTAAAGATGATATGTTTTGGGTCGTATGGCCCGAGACTAAAATTATAAATGAATCGGTACTTGATTTATACTTTAGTCATCATAATACATATGATCGTAGAGAAAATCATATTTTTAAAAATTTATGTAATGATGTTGAGTCTTATATAAGCGGCATGGTTCTTTGCAGTAAGTATAAACAGATGTCCCCAACAGAGTTTGAAAGTCAATATGCCACTGATAAAAAAGAATATAATATTGTAGCAAGCAAATTTCAATATCCAGTATACAATATATCAACATACGATCAATATTTAGAAATTGTTAAAAACGAAAAACAAAAAATGTTTTGGTGCATATGGCCTAACATTGAAATTTTAGATAATACTATTTTTGATTTATATTTTGATCCTAACGACGGCAAATATGATCACGATAGAGAAGAAAATCATATGTTTAAAAATTTATGCAATGATAAAGAATCCTATTTAAATGGTCTTGTTCTATGTTCAACATCTAAAATTATTTCTCAAAGAGAATTTAATAGACGATATTTAATTGATAAAAAAGAACACAATCGTGTTGTTAGCCGATATAGATATAATAGATATACGTTAACTACCTATGATGAATATCAACAAATTATAGAAAAAGAAACTCAACCTTTGTTTTGGGGAATATGGCCAGAAATTGATATAACTGACGAAACAGTTTTTGATTTATATTTTGATCCTAACGACGGCAAGTCCGATCACGATAGAAAAGAAAATCATATGTTCAAACATATGTTTAACGGTACAGAAATTTATATTAACGGGTTAGCATTATTTTCAAAGACAAAGGTTATAGGTCATCGAGAATTTAAACATCGATTTTTAATAGAAAGAAAAGAACACGATCGTTTAGTTTCTAAGCATCGATTATATGACGTTGTTTTTATCAGTTACAACGAACCTAATGCAGATGAAAATTATAATAGATTGCTGGTCAAGTGTCCTCGAGCAAAAAGAGTCCACGGTGTTAAAGGAATACATCAAGCGCATATTAAGGCAGCTGAAATGTGTAACACTGATATGATATGGATAGTTGATGGCGATGCAATCATTGAAGATAATTTTAATTTTGATCTAACTATGTCTAGTTATGACATAGATTGTGTTCACGTGTGGCGTAGTAGAAACCCAATAAACGATTTAGAATATGGTAACGGTGGTGTAAAATTATTACCAAGACTATTAACATTATCAATGGATGTAACAACTCCGGATATGACAACTTCTATATCTAAAAAATTTAAAGCTATGGATGATGTATCGAACATTAATTCGTTTAATACAGATGAGTTTGCAACCTGGAGATCAGCATTTAGAGAATGTTGTAAATTATCAAGTCGTGTAATTGAACGTCAATATGAAGATGAAACACAACAAAGATTAGATGCTTGGTGTTCATTAGGAATTGATAAACAATATGGCAAGTATGCAATTGCAGGTGCTATTGCAGGACGTAAGTACGGAGAAGAAAATAAAAACAATCCCGATGCATTAAGAAAAATTAATGACTTTGAATGGTTAAAGGAACAGTTTAGTGGAATACAACCGTAATATAAAAGGCAACGAGTTGAAAGAAATAAATGGCAAGTATGAATCTAGATACTTTGCCGACGCTGACTACGTTCAAAAAAAACTTAATGAAGTAAGTCCTAGTTTTTGTTTGGCTAAATGGTATAATGTTAGTATACATATTCCTACAGGTAAGACACACAGTTGTTACCATCCTAGAGCACATCAAGTTCCATTAGAAGAAATACGTATTGATGTTAGTGCATTGCATAATACAAAGTATAAAAAAGAACAACGAAAGTTAATGTTAGAGGGAACTCGTCCTAACGAATGCGAATTTTGTTGGCAAATTGAAGATAGTGGAACACAGTTAAGTGATCGTGCTTACCGTAGCAAGGATGTGTGGGAAGATGGTTTAATTGATGAAGCACAGTTAATAGGCTACTTGGGTAATTCTAATCCAAGATATGTCGAAGTTAATTTTAACCAAGCCTGTAATTTTAAATGTAGTTATTGCAGTCCTCATCTATCTACTGCCTGGCATAAAGACGTTCAAGCAAATGGAGCATTTATTTTAAAGGATAGATGGCACAATGATATCAATTGGATGAAAAGTCTTAATATTGATAATGGTCCTGATAATCCCTATTTGTTAGCATTCTGGGAATGGTTGCCTCAAATATACCCAACACTACATACTTTCCGTATGACTGGCGGCGAGCCGCTAATGGACAAGAACACATTTCGTATGTTTGATTACGTTAAAGAACATCCTAAAAAAGATTTACATTTAAGTATAACTAGTAATTGTTGTCCACCTGGCGATCAGTGGAAAAAGTTTATGACAAGTCTTAAAGAAATTACTGATGCAAACGCCATTGATCATTTTATGTTATATTGTTCTTTAGATTCTTGGGGAGAACAAGCAGAATATATTCGCAACGGGATGGATTTTAATTTACTGTATAACAACGTATGTGATTATTTGCAAAATAGTGAAAAACATAGTTTAACATTTATTATTACTTTTAATGTGTTAAGTTATACAGGATTTTATAACTACATTGAAAATATTCTTAAATTGAGAAAACAATTTAATAAAGGTCGTCAATTAATTTGGTTTGATGTTCCTCAATTAATGGATCCTGATTTTTTAAATCCTAAATTAATGCCTGAACTAGTTTCTGAATTAGAGCGAACAATTGACTTTATGAAATACAATCCGGAAACACGTTGGAATGAATTTAAAGGATTTAGTGATTTTGAAATCAGTAAAGTTCAACGATTAGTTGATTGGATTAAATCGAATACAGGATTTAATACAGAGACAGCTAAAGAAAATTTTTATTTATTTTTTAGCCAGCACGACGAGCGAAGAGGTACAAATTTTTTAAATACATTTCCAGAACTAACTAATTTTTGGAAACAATGCGAGGCAATATGCAAGAAAGTAGAGTGACATTTATTAAAAATGTTCGAGATAGATTAAACAAAGTAGGTGAAGGGTTTTGTGCAATGAAATGGTTGCACCAAACTTTATATCTGCACACAGGCGATAACCATAGTTGTTATCATCCACGTCCACACCATATACCATTAGATGAAATAGCAATTGATCCTAGTGCATTACATAATACAAAATGGAAAATGCAACAAAGAAAAACAATGTTAGAAGGTGGAAGACCGGAAGAATGTTACTATTGTTGGAACATAGAGGATCTACCAGGCGAACATATTAGTGATCGAATGATACATAGCTCTAGTGATTTTTCAGAACCATTGATAGAATCGTTAGCAGAATTGCCGTGGGATGCTCCTATCAATCCGCGGTATCTAGAGGTCAGCTTTGGTAACGGTTGTAACTATCGTTGCGGATATTGCTGTCCACAAGCTAGTACAATGTGGATGGAAGAAATTAAAAAACACGGCAATTACGACCTAACATATAATCAATACGGAATTGAATTTTTAGAACACGGAACATACTATGGACCTAAAGATGAAAATCCCTACATTGAAGCATTTTGGAAATGGTGGCCTAGTTTACGTAAAGACCTTCATACACTTCGTATTACTGGCGGAGAACCGTTAATGAATCCAGGAGCAATGAAATTTTTTGATTTGCTAGAAGATGAACCAGCCCCCCATTTAGAAATTACTCTAAACAGTAATTTAGGAGTTACCTTTGATAGAGTTGATAGATTAATTACTCGAGTTACTAGTTTAGTTAAACAAAAGAAAATTCGTAAATTTAGTTTTTTTACTAGTATTGATAGTTGGGGCGAACAAGCAGAATATATGCGCACAGGGTTAAAATGCGACCACTGGGAACGCAATATGATTGAAGTTATTAAAGCTGGTGCAACTGTTAATTTAATGTGTACCTATAATGTTTTATGTGTGACTAATTTTCAAAAGTTATTACATAAGGTAATTGAATGGCGTGAAAAGTTTGGATTTGAATCAGTATCCTTTGATACACCGTACCTAAAAGAACCTCCTCACTGGATGATTAACATACTTCCAACAGAGTTTATTAAATATCAAGAAGAAACATTACAATTTATTTTAGATAATAAACAATGGTTCACAGATGTTGAGTATGAAAAAATGTTAAGGGTAACTGATTATATGAAAGAGAACCCAGTTAGTCCTGAAAAAATAAAACAAGGTCAGAGAGATTTTTATTCATTTTTTACAGAAAACGATAAAAGATTAGGAACAAGTTTATTAAAAACATTTCCTGAATATACAGAATTCTACAATTACTGTAAAACAATTTATGACAACTATGATAACTGAAAAAAATAAAAACTCTTGGTGTGTAAATGCGTTTCACGCAATGAGTGCCAACAATGATGGCAGTACAAAAATGTGCTGTATGATTGTAGATTCTTATCAAAATTTAATGTTTTTTCCTAATAAATTAATGATTGGTAAAACATCTATCCAAGAAAATTTTAACAATAAAATAGCTGAAAAAATTAGAAATAATCTAGATAAAGGCGTTCGCGATCCGGCTTGTAAATTTTGTTGGGAAGAAGAAGATGGCGGCAGAAAAAGCAAACGTCAACGAGATAATGATCGATACTTTCACGAAATAGAATGGCGCGATCGAACTCCCTATACTGGCCTGGCAAAATTTGAATTAAATCTAGGAAACACCTGTAACATTAAATGCAGAACGTGCCATCCTTCTATTAGTTCTTTATGGATGAAAGAAGCCTATGACTTAGATCATAGTAGCAAAATGTCTTATAAGGAATATAGCGAAGGGATGAAGAAATATCATCAACAATACGATGAAGACAGTCCATTTTGGGATGACCTTGCTAATAATTTAGAAACAATAAAACAGTTTGATTTTTATGGCGGCGAACCGTTCCTGAGCAAGAAGATGTGGGAAATATTACGTATTTGTGTCGACAAGGGTTATGCAAAAGATATAGAGTTGCATTATAATACAAATGGAACCACCTGGCCAAAAGAAACAGAATTATGGCAGCATTTTAAATATATTAATCTAAGTTTTAGTATTGACGGAATTGGAGAACAATTCGAATATATGAGATTTCCAGCCAATTGGAATGAAGTTTGTATTAATATGCAACAGGCAAGATCTTATAAAGATACATACAAAAATATGTCCATTAGTTGGTGTATTACCTTAAGTTCTATTAACATATTTTACCTTCCTAACATTTTAAATGAATATTATAAATCTTACCCTGACCTAGGAGTTTATCTAAATTTAGTACACGGCCCAGAACATTTTAATATTGGTAAAATGCCAGACAATGTTAAAGAAGAAGTAATATCTAGATTAGAAAAAATTCCAAAAGAATACGTAAGTGCGTGGTATCAAATTCCTGGAATCATTGGATTTATTAAAAACGGTAAATTTAAAGATGCTGTTTGGCAAACATTTATTTCAACAATAAAAAAACATGACCAGTACAGAAATCAAGAATTTTCAAAGGTATTTCCTGAGTATTCGAAAATAATAGGTATGTAATATGAACTTTTGGAATTTTAATGAACTAACTCAGATGCACATAGAATTGACTAATGCTTGCAATGCTGCTTGTCCTATGTGCGTAAGATTTTATAATAATAGTCCTTTGACACGGCCCGATCTAGAAATAGGTCAAATAACATTAGAACAATTTAAAAAATATTTTCCTCCTGAAATTATTCAACGTTGTAGTTTAATATTATTTTGTGGTGTACACGGGGATCCTTGTGTTGCTAGAGATATGTACGAAATATGTGAATATATAGATTCTGTAAATCCTAATATTTCTGTTAGAGTCAACACAAATGGCGGAATGCGCAGATCTATCTGGTGGGAAAAATTAGGAAAATTATTTTCTAAACATCCTTGGAGCAGTTCAAATTATTGGTCAGTTACATTTAGCATAGACGGTCTTGAAGATACTAATCACATTTATAGACGAAATGTTGATTGGAAAATTCTTATGGAAAATGCAGAATCGTTTATTAATGCTGGTGGTCCTGCTATATGGGATTTCCTTATTTTTAAACACAACGAACATCAGATAATTGAAGCAAAACGTTTTTCTGAAAAGATGGGTTTTAAAGAGTTTGTTCCTAAAAAAGCACTAGGCGTTGACAACGGAACAGAGCTAGTACATTTGGTAGCTCTTAATAAAGAAGGAGAACTTGATTATACTATAGAAGCTCCTGTTGATCCAAAAAATAGAAATTTAGAAAATCCAACAGGTGTATCTCCAATAAAATATTATCCTTTTAAAATAGATAACTATCGATCATTAAAAGAAACAAAATCTACCGGTAAAGATTTTCAAAATCAAGTGTTAACTGTTTACGAAGATAAAATTTTAAAAACTGATAATACAAAATATGACGGGTGCAAAATTAATTGCAAATCAAAAGTTTGGACAAATGGAAAAAAAGAAATATTTGTTGATAATTTTGGTCGAGTAATGCCTTGTTGTTATATTGGTACTCGATTAAATGGATTATATTCAGAAGCAGCAACATTGCAATTACATAAACATATGAATGATTACGGATGGGATAAGTTTGATCTAAATATTCATTCGTTAGAAGAAATTTTATCAAGTGGACATTTAGATCGTGTATTTGCAGATAGTTGGTCTAAGGACACTATTAAAGATGGAAAATTACTTTATTGCTCTGAAACCTGTGGCGTTCATAGCAGTATTGATAGAATTTTTACTCACGAAATAATTAAAGAAAATCCAAGATGGGCAAAAACTGTATGAGTTTAGAAATATTATATTCTGGTCAAGTTAGGTTTGCAGAAGCTGCTAAACGTCAAGCAGAATGTTTTAAAGATGTAAATCACAATAATATTTTTAGCGTACTTGATTATCTGCAAGATTCGCATTCATCTCTTTCATTAAAATCTACTCATATGATAGAGGAAGATAAAACTTTTGAATTTGCATTAGACCACTTAAAAAACAAATTAAAACCTACTGTTGTCGATGTCTACAATAGGAGTCATTTGGTAGAATGGTATAAGTCTGCATACAAGGTCAGTGAAGAAGATAATTACAAAGTTTTTTATATTCAGCATATATATTCTTTTATACAAGGATTAAAAAAAACTAAATCCGAAGTTGTAATATCAATTACAACTGATTTAATAGTTGAAGGTGATATTAATGCATTTTTAAAAAATGTAACTCAAGATAAACCAAAAGTTTGGGTACATAGACATTCAGATTTAATTACTCCTCACGTTATAGCTTTAAACAGGCCTGCAATAGATACTATATGCCAACGCGGAGATGAATTTTTAAATAATTTTTTTAATCTGTATTCTAACTCAGAATGGGAGAGATCGGAAAAAATATGGGAATTATTGTTTGAATTTTGTAATATTGAATTTAATAGTTTGTCAAATATATATCAATGTAAAATAAGACCTCTTATGACAATTAATGATGTAGACAAATCAATAAATCAATTGTCGATGATGTTTAAAAATTGGAGACAATACAAAGATATAAGCACAAATAGATCAAATTTTAAATTTGAAAAATCTAAAGTAACGAGAATTGTTGCATATGGTTGTAGTTATACAGCCGGAGATGAATTTTTAGATTATCAATTAAATCCCGATGCAGAAAAAATTAAAAGAGAAAAAGGAATAGAAGCTTGGTTTAAAATAAAAGAATCTTATGATCCTTTATTAAGAAAAAAACTAATAGAAAAACAAAAATTATTAGCTTGGCCTGCAATATTAGCAAATAAATTGCAGGTAGAATTATCTAATAGATCTGAAGGAGCAAATTCTCTTCCTAATATTTTGTATCAAATTGAACATGATATTTCAGAAGGTCTAATATCTGATACTGATTTAGTCTTTGTAGGATTGACTTCTATTGAGCGTTCTATATATTTTGGCAAACAGAAATCAAAAGCGGTATTATTAAAAATGAAAGAGCAATTTCCTTTACACCTTCAAGATTATCAAGCGCCTATAATAGAATTTAAAAATGCTATGTATATGTTTTATTTCTATTATCTATGTTGGTCTCGATTAATACAAATATCAGAAAAAAATTTAAACAACAAACTGTTAATTGTTCCTTGCATAAACGACGGAGGTTATAAACATTTTAAAGCTTCTTTTGAAGAGTATTTCAAAAAAGATATTGCTAGAATGCAACAAGAATGTTTATCACATCCTTCTTTTATTACAGATAAAAATCTCTATGATTTTGTAAATGATAAATCTACCGAAATTCACGGATGCGGACATCCTACTCAAATAGTACACAATAGATTTGTTGAGAATATTTTAAAAGTTTTAAAAGATTCCGTTAGTTGAATCTTTGATATCTTTTTTTAATTTATCGATATCGACTTTAAAATCTATTTTTTTAATTTCTTCTTTATATTCTTGCAGCGTATTAATTAATGTGTCTGCAATTGATTCTGGAGTTTGTTTTACTAATTCTGTTTTAATGTCAATCTCCCATACTCTGCCATCGCTAAATTCTAGATGTATTAATTCTAGATAAGCGACTGGCATAGTATTCATATAGAGATCTTCAAAGACCTCTGGCCACTCTTTTATTAAGTGGCGTGGAGGCTTAAACAACGGATTAGGCATCGGCTGATTCTTCTGCCTTCTTGACGGTTTTCTTAGTAGGCGGATCTAGTGAATCTGCTTCACGTCTTAATCTTGCTGCTTCTTTGTACATTGCATCTGCCTGACTACGATAAGAACGAGCAATATCTTTATCAGTTAGTGCTTCGTTGGTGCTTGCCTGCGCTCTTAATGGTGCAGGAATATCAGGATCTACAATAGGCTCAGATTCTTGTACTGTTTTAGTTGCGGTTTTTTCAGTTTTCTTAGGAGCACCCGAAACGAATGTATACAAATCGTCGATTGAACAATTCTTTTGTTCAGCAATTAAAACATTTAATTCAGACAACGCAATACTTGTTGTTGGAGTTGGAGTCATAACAACTGTATCTGTAGCAACCTTGTGTAAACGGTTATCTGCCTGCATTGCTTGTAGCATTGGGCGACCGTCTGGAAAACTACGCATAAACATAATTTCACCAAATTCAAAAGCATCCTGTGCCTGTGGAGTTTCAACAACTTCCATAATAGCGTCGTGATAGCTGTCGGGTAAATTTGCCACAGGTAGTACTAATGCTGTGTTTGCTTCTCCGGGCAATGTTCTAAATACTACAAGAACCTTTGCACCAGTATTGGCCATTTTGCCAACGTGTTTATATGGACCTGCCATGATTAAGCCTCCTTTTTAGACACAGCTTCTAAGAAAGCATTCAGTTTGTTAAACACCTTACCAACTGCTTCTAATTCTGCTGCTTTGAACGCTCCTCTTGTTGTTGCAACTTCGATAATATTTTTTAACGCAGCTAGATCGCTGATATTTAAATCGGGACCTTGTGCTGGCTGTTGCACTGGCGCTGCCTCTGGAGCAGCTGGTGCTTCTTGTTTTTGAACTTCGTCTGTCATTAGTTTCTCCTTAACATTGGACACGCTAGAATAAAATAAGTTAATTCTTTTTGATCTTCAAATCCGATATAAAAAGTAGATCGTAAAGAACCGTTTTTATCAATTCCTGGTTGTTTATTGATAAAATATCTACCCTTCAATTTTGTTTTGACCCAGTCTTCCAATCCACTAAAAAGTTCATTTTCTGTAACACTGATTTTTTTAAAATGCGGCGGCACAATATGTACTTTTCTTTGTTTTAAAACGTCAATAGGATTAAGATCAAACATCGTGAAAATATTTATAAGTGTGAGTTATTCTGACACTGATTCTTGGCTAAGTCTTTTTGACAGGGCCTTGTTATGACCCATTTTTCGAATGTCTCCGGAAAATAGATATAGCTCAAAAGCAGATTTTTCTTTCATTACAATAATGTGTTTTTTGTTGATAAAAAATGGAGAATCTATAAAATTATCTAACCAAATAAGAACCTGCGGTGTGAAAGCAAATTCTTGAGGAAAGTCTATTTTGTATGTTTTTATTTTAGCATACTCTTCAATAAAATTCAAAGCCTGCTCAGTCAATCTTAAACCGCCAGAATTTTTTGAACGAATGTTCCACCACCAAACGGCCTTATACTTTTTGATAGTATCTGGATCAGTTGCTAATCCTGCCGCCTCCAAGAATACCCGTGTATAGGTATCCTTAGTATCCATATTATTTTACCTCTTCACCGGTGGTAAGTTTATAAACTGCGAAGTCTGAAGTTTTAAAAAGTTTGTTTAATTTCTTTGCTAGGTTATATGCGTGACCAGGATTTGAAAATGATACTTTTTTATATTTAGGTCCTGGATAACTAGCAACCAAACTTCCGCTCTTTAAATTAAAAGGCTGGCCTTTATAGAATACAGCCCAGATGGCTTCACTATCAAGTATTTGTTCAATTTTGAACGTTTCCTTGTTAGCGTATTCTAATAAGACAGTCGGTTTTGGTCTACTCATAATATACGTGTTTCCTAATTAACCACGTATATATTTATGCCTTTTAAAATGTTCCACCATCAAACTTAACATCAATTTGGGTAGATGCTTGTTTGATTTCAGATAATAATTGGTGTATTTCAGTAACAGTTTTACCTAACTTTGATGTTAGGACGGCTAACTCAGAAGTAAGATCGCGAGCTTCTTGTATGGTAATTCTTATTTCTTTTTGCTGGCTTTTTTCAGCTATGGAAATTCGTTGAATTAACTTTTCAATAGTTGGTAGTGTAGTAGGAAGATTATTTTGAGACATTAGACAACACCTGTTTCATTTCAATCTCAGTTTTAAAAGGTCCTTTAAAAGGATAACGTTCAAGAGTAATTTTTTTAGGACAAAAACTCTTAACCCATCCTTTATCAAATTTAATAGTGTAATATCCTGCACAATACAAACTTTTACTATCTCCACTCTTTGTAAATAGCGGAAGTTTTTTTCGAATATCAAACATAGCATTATGCGGTTCTGTACTTGTAGGATAACCGTGAACCTCATTAGGCAAGGCGTTGTGAGATTCTTTAACAATTTTAACTGTAAAGAATGTCTTACCAAATTCTTTTGTTAGACTTTCTTTTGTTTCGTAAATCTTTATTCCGGATTCGTTACTCATTACATATCGATCGTCTTCGTTTTTTCTCAACGTCGCGACCTTTTCTCCGTCTTGTTCTACGATCCAAAATTTATCTGCAATGATGGCTTTAGCGTGTAACTCTGTCATAATTTCCTCCGTCAAACTATTTGTTATCATAGGGACATTGTTTCTCTTTGATTACTACTGTATTTGGCATTTAATGGTTCTGCGTAAGACTGAGCCTGTTCTGAAATCTTTTTTAGATCCCAAGTATTACAGAATTTCATTAATCTAATACCGACTTGTGTAACATCCTTATTTGCAGAGACGGCCTCTGCAATAGTTGTGGCAATAATTTCTTTAATATGGTCTGGTTGATGAGATAAGTCGATCAATCTGCGATTACGCTCGTAATCTTCTAATACACGATGCTCTACACCTTCGTGGTCAGTCCATCTCTGAAGCATGAGATTGTTCCACGCAAATCCTTTGCTTTTACGATCTTCGAACGCTTCTGTAAGACCCACTTTGTTTTTTGTGCCTTTAGTACGCACACCTGGATACGCTGAGAAGACATTATCACTGGTATCACCACGCATACATTTTTCAAACAAGAGCCATTCTGGGTTGGGCGCCGCTTTTGGTTCTTTAGTTTTTTTGTCAATAATTGATTTGCCTTTGTCATCAAAGAATCCTTCGTGTGTAATAGTTGTTTCCATTACACCGTTATATTGTTTCACATTGGGCGCAATTAACTGTGCAAAATCACTGTCTGTTGAAATGATCACGTGTTGATCCTGCGGATGACTTTGGATCCAGCCTGCAATAAGATCATCTGCTTCTAGTTGCGGATGTTGCATAACTGTGCAGTTAGTCTTATCTTTGATAAACTCTTTAAAGGTATCAAATGCTTCCCAAAACAGTTTATCTTCTTCTTGCTCACGTTCGTTCAAGGCAGCACGGGTTTCTTGACGATTACGCTTATACGGAGCATAATAGTCTTTTCGCCAGCTGCGACCTTCTAAACAGAAGATAACGTGATGACCTTGGAATTGTTGCCACGCTTTACGGATTGAATTTAAAGTAATATGAAAAGCCATACCGAGTTTAATATCAGCATCGCCGTTGATTACGTGTCGTGCGCGAAAAAAAGTATTCGCAGTATCAACTAAAATATAAGCCATTAATTGTTCTTCTTTACGCTCTGTATGTCTATAACACCTGTATTAACAGGACCGCCGTAGTCGCCATCGACAACCACGTTTGCACAAAGTTCACGGAACCAACGATCTACGATTTCCTCGTCATTATCGCCATCGGCACCATATCCTTCTTGCTTTAATTTTAACACAAAATGCTCGTTCCAGTCAAGCTCAAAAAAACCGTTGCGAATGTTATCTTGGTTAACGTGTGTATTTAGTACCCCCACCCACGGTTCTTTTTTACGATTAGCACGTTCTTTTGGACTCAGTTTAGCCAATTCTTCAGCTTCCTTGGCCTTTTCTGCAGCCTCTGCAGCCTTTTCGGCAATTTCTTTAGATGCTTCAGCAGCCTTTACAGCAGCCTCTGCTTCTGCTTTGATTTTATCAATACCTAGTAATTTTTCAATAAATTTGTTCATTAATTTTTACCCCATTGCACCTTAAGCCAAATTCTTTCCATTATATAATGTACCGCTGTTAGAATAATATGAATAAGAACAGCATCGCTTAACCCTGTCCAAATTGCAGTAATCAATAACGCAATAATTCTATAACTTACTGTCCGTACTACTGTTCTTGTTTTGGTCTCCATCAGGTTCCCCACTCGTTCTTGAAGAGAGGCACTTGTAGTCGATCACTGTACCGCCATCCTTTTCGCATTGCCATTTCTGCCACGTTACGATTGTTAAGGGTATACACGCTGTCAACTCCACCAACAGGCATAATATAAACAGGGCCCGTAAAACCTGCCTCGCGATATTCCTTAACAGCTCGTTCTGCATCTTTCAAATCCTCCTCAGAGGCTACTACAAATTTTAAGTATACATAACCCCAGTTTTGATAATCACAAACTATTTCTGGACGAATAGCATCTTCCCACTTTTCTCCAGAGCAAGGTAATTTAGCACTAACACTAAATGTAATTTCTTTGTTGTAATCTGGATGAGGCATTGTCCATTCTAACAAATAATCTTTAAAACTTTCTGACAGTTCTTGGGTGCCGTTTGTTTCAAAGGTAATTTCTTTTAGACCTGTCATCTTGGGATGACGCAACAAGTCTGGATAGGCACGTTGCCAACCTAGCAAAGGTTCACCACCTGTGATAACTAGGTGTTCGTCCTGCCATTCGTTGTGTGGAAGAATTTCCATAATGCGTTCAGCAATAGCATCGCTAGTTAGCATTGGACTTAGGTCTTTAAACTCTGGATGCCAACTAGCATAGCTATCACAACCTGTAGATACCAACGGCAATGCTTCGTATTTTTCGTAAGGAGATCTCTTGTGTTGAATAACAATATCATCTGCCTCTGTGCTTAGTTCACCTCTAGGCATACCAAACCCGGCACACTTGAAGTTGCAACCAAATATACGTAAGAAAACAGAAGGCACACCCATATAGCGGCCTTCACCTTGAATGCTGTAAAACAGCTCTGCGATTTTAATTTTACTCATTGTTTATTATACCTTTTTTTACAAAATTTGTCAAGTCTTCTTTGATCAAACTCCAAGTGCCATCTTCGTTATCGATCCAAATTAAATTATCGCCTTCTTTCCAACCTGCTTCTTTTAATAGGTCTGGAGGAAATGGTAATATACAATCTCCTGTTTCAGGATCTTCTTCAACATTAAGGGTCCAACTTTTAGATTCTATTTTTTTCGTCATTTTCTTTCTTCCAATGCTCGTAGTGTAATTTTCTACACTCTTCTTTAACTTTATTGGGAATATCCGGATGCCATTCTGCCATTCCGCAATCGTATATTCTTGTTTGAGGTTGCTTAGAACCTACTAAAATTAAAATAAAAAATATAGCAAAAATTGAAACTACAACAAGAATGTTTTTCATATGTATTCACTTACTAGTATCTTGCACATAAGTCCATCGTGTTCATTATGAAAATGAAATTTCATACATTCTGTACTAACTTCAGTTCTATATCTATCTCCTGGCAATCCAAATTTTTCTACAATAGTTGCAGTTACATTATTCCAAAATGGCATATTATTTGTTTTTTCGTTCCACGGAACATTAATGGTTACCATTTACGATAGTTTCCTTTTTCTGGAATAACGTGACGAACACCTCCTGTGGGGTCTTCCATATCACCTTTACGTCTTGGAATAAGATGAACGTGTGGCCAAGGAACTGTTTGTCCAGCAGCTGGGCCGTAATTCATACCTATGTTAAATCCGTCCCATTCGCCTTGTTGTACTCTCTTAATACCGTCTCTAACTGCATCTTCAAAACAATCCATTAGAACAGCAACGGTATTATATTTAGGTACAAATAAAAGATGACCCTCTGTTACCGGATAGATATCACGAAATACTTTTACGTGATAATCTTCTTCTATAAGTTCTGTCCACGGCGCTTTAGAATCTTCGATAAAACTAGGCTCGGCGGGAAATATTTTGTTTATATCGGTCATTTTTCTATAAGTTCCTTTATTATATTATATACAATTTTATTACCGTTGTCAGTATAATGATTTGTGTAACCTCTTTCTTTGCTCCAAAGAGTTGAAAAATCTGTATGATATTTTTCTATGGCTAATTCGGCAGCAATCTCTAAATGCGAAATACTAATATATTTTGTTTTTATTAAATTGTTTATTTTGTCTCGAATTAAATTATAGATATCAATTTGATATTCGTCGTCGTAGTGATATCTAAAAAATAGTTTAGCTGACAATAGATTAAAGTTAAAAGGATTAAAATGATTTTCGATATCGTGATATATTAAGTCACAATTTTTTCTAAATCCTGATTTTTGTATAGGATGATTTTTTGTATGAACCCTGCTAGGACTTGTATGACTGACTATCACAACATCAAATGATGTCGTGTTTACACTTTCTATTTGTTTTAGAATTTTGTATTCGCTTATTCCAGGTTCTGATAAATTAGTAACATCGTAATCTTTAGCCAACAGATTAACCCAGCCTGTGTTTGAATCAGGCCAAACTGCTGAAAAACTATCTCCAGCAATTAATATTTTTTTAAACTGGTTAACCATGGAATATAATGTTTGGCAACTAATTCGTGATAGCTAGTATTGTAGTGTTCTTTATCTTCAATAAGAAAATTTTCGTGATTAAACCCTAATTGCTTTGTAAATGATTGAACTGTTTTAGAAGCAATTCTAGTATTTTTAAGTTTTCCGTAATAGTCAAACTGCGTTGGAAATTTTAATCTATCTGTAAAATTAAACAGATGTAAAGGCACTCCGTGGTCTGCGCAGATATTATCCCAGGTGTAAACACAATTTAAAAATTCTCTTTTTTCTACATAGGTATTAAGTTCGAAAAACAATTTAACCTGCATATATGTATGTTTTCGAAGATCCGGAACAATTAATCCATCAGTAGCACTAAATTCAACACCCGGATAATTTCCGTAATCGTCGTAAGTTGACTTGTTTAATAGCTGCATTGATTTTTCTCTAACAATTGCATCCATATATCTATGAATATTTTCATCGTCTGAATCGCACTTGAAAGTGAAATAATCAGATGGAATACAATCTTCTTTAGAAATATCGTCGTATGCTATAATGAATCTATTAAATGATGCTAGACAAATAAAGACCTCATCAATGTCATCGTACAAATTAAACATCGATATAAGCCAATCGGTATATAATCTGTTTGATGCACCAGACATAGCATAAACAATGACTGGCTTATTGTTTAATTTACTGTAAATTTCTGCATAGTTGTTATCGTTCCATTGACTAAAACTGCCTACGCCTTTACTGTTCAAAACTGAAGTGTAGCCCATTGTGTGACTATCTCCAATGAATAAAGTTCTACCCATCAATATCCCTTATTTTCTTTTGGTAGAGAATCTTCGCGAATAACAAATTCTCTCCCACCTAGGCTACCAACAAACGCTCTAGTATTCTCTTTATATACCATTTTAATTTTTAAAGTTTGAAAAGCAACTTCTAAAAATGCTTTAGGTTTGTAACCTAAAACGTGCATATCAAAATCTTTACCTGCATCTGTGCAATGTACCTTAACCTGTGCGTCGATCATTTTGCCCACCAATCTTCGTAAGGAAATTCTATCCAAACATCGTTTTCTGCCTTATTGACCTCAAATCCAACATAGTCCATTTTAACATTACACCCGCTGGCAAGATTATCTACAATTACAGCAAAGCGTACACTATTGTTCCAAATCATATCCCAACGCTCATCGTGAGGAAAGCAACTGCTACGCCAATCGTCCATAATCCAATTAAGTGTAGCACCGCTATCGTTAATATCGTCTACAATAAGAATCTGTTTACCTGCAAATGCATCATCAGCCATCCATAGATTGCTTTCACTTGCTGTATGATCACGTAGGCTTACATTGAGTGAGTGCATTGGCACATCTAACCAATGACTAATCATAACAGCAGGGAGCAAACCTCCCCGTGTAAGTCCTACAATGTAATCAGGTCGCCAAGTACCAAAGCTACGGCAAATTTTACTAACGTTTACTGTAAATTCATTAAAATTAATTATGTGCTTGTTCATATCGTGTTTTTAAATATTGTTCGTGTTGTACCCATTTACCGTTAACATCAAATCCCCATTCACGTTGTTTAGGGCCTGGCATAAAGATTGTCCAACATTCTACGCCCGGTTCTAATTCTACACGATGAAAACTTTTTGCCTTACAAATTCTAAAGTGTCCAGGTCTTCTCCAAAAGCGACCTTCTGGAGTAGTTTCCCAATAACCACCTTTTAGAATAAGTGTGGCATAAGGCCAGGGATGATCGTGAAGATCATCTGGATCACCTTTTAAAAACTTGTGTAGGAAAATGTTAAATGGAAAACGGTCTCTATCTTTTAGAAATAGATAGTAGCGTTCTAAATATGGTTCGTCAGCTTCACGATCCATAACAATACGTTTACGACCCATACGTTCTAAGAGATTAAGAAACCATTTCATACACGATCCTTTAACCAAGCATCAACTGTTGCTTCTGCTTCTTCTTGGGTAACTGCATACGCATAAATCCAATAGCAATCGTCTTTGCCCTTAATATCAAAAGGTACAGGACCATTAAACAGAATGCCATCTTCTAGCATACGTTTTACTTCAAACTTCTTTAAATTTTTAGCACGATTAATTAAATCGTTAGCCATATCTACGGAATTACTCATCGCGGTGCAAACTCCTGTTGTAGTTTAATGTTATCAAAGAATTCCTTCTTTGTACCTGGATCATCTTTAAACGCACCTTTCAATACTGTAGTCTGCGTTAAAGAACTATGTGCCATAATACCACGGTTTTCACAACAACCGTGAGTGGCTTGGATGTAAACACCGAGGTCGGATGCAGCAGTGGCACGTTCTATTTCTCTAGCAATATCGTTGGCTAGTTCTTCTTGTAAGGTACCGCGACGAGCGCACCACTGAGCAATACGAGTGTACTTAGACAAACCAATAAGTTTTTGTGCGGCGATGATGCCAATGTAAGCGACACCACTAACGGGCTGATGATGATGACTGCACATAGAGCGCAACTCACTACGTACCACCAACATACCTTCGTAGCGATCTTCTGAGTCATTTGGAAATGCTGTTGCGCTTGGTGATGGGTCATATCTACCTGCCATAATTTCGTTGAAGTACATCTTAGCCAGTCGACGTGCTGTACCTTTTGAGTTAGGATCTGTTTCTCGATCGATTAGCAAACGATCAAGAACTAGTTCAAATGCTTCAGTTGCTTCTTCAATTAAGATTTCTTTATCTTCTTCGCTGACATAATCACTGATATTGTCACCAGCCCAAAAACGTTTGCCTTCGCGTTTCATTTTAAAGCGAAGATGATCGCCTAAGTATGCTTCTTCATAGCCACCATCGCCTGCCATAGCGTCTAGTGCTGTTTCTTGTTTTTTTAATTTCAATTAAATTCTCCGAGTTAATGTCGTGGATGACATAATAAGTTATTTTAGCATCTCTAAGAGATTATCGCAACTAAAATAATTCTTAGTTAAACGATCTACCTGTTTATTTAGGCGAGGTAGATAGGATTCGTAATTTTCCATATAATGGACAATTCGATCTACTATTGCTCCTCTATGTGCCCTATAAGAATTAAAAGATTCTGTCCACTCTGAAGGATAAGAAAAATCTTTTAATGCCATTTCACTGTAACTGAGTCTGTCTGGAACCATAGGAATAGTTTTAGTAATAGCACCTTCGTACCAACTAATTCCAAGTGTTTCTTGTAGGTTAGCACTAAACACTAGTTTAGATTCGCCTAGCATATTATGATATTCGTTTTTTGTAAGTTGACGTTCTTGACAAACAATAAACTCATATTGAGGAAGTTGTTCTTTTAAGTCATAAAATATATCGACTTGTTTCTCTGGAGCAATACGATGCGGGAAAAGAATAATGTTTTTCTTTTCCATTTCGCTGTACATACTTAAGGTATCTACCATATATTCCATTGGCCAACCTGTACGCATAATTTTATGTTTGGCAAACTCTCTAACAATGTTGGAGTTTTCATAACCTAACAGATTTTTACAGAACATTTCGATATGAAATTCTGTAGCGAACCAATTATAATCGATTGCGTGATAGAATGCTTTTTCTGAGTGTCTAACCCAAGGAGTGTCACCAATAAGTCGACCTAAGAAATCTTGAGGATCATATGATCCGGCGTGCCACAATGCGTGAATTTTTACAGGAATCTGTAAAAGCTCACTCATATATTTTAAGTTTATGATGCCAGGGTGCCAAGCATCAGTAAAGATAAAGTGATCATTAGGAGCCACTGATCCATTGCAAAACAACCGACCCATTTGCTCAACTTGACTAGACTTATATATATTGGTGCCACCAAAATTAAGAAAAGCGCCAGGAGTGGTTGCACTAGGAATATCCGTAGGGCCAGATATAATTTGAACATCGTGTCCTCTCTTTTTAAGAAGTGCAGGAAGGTGGGTTTTCCACTCGCCTGTGTAACGAGTTTCTACTGCCTCAAGGTCGACTAGGAAAACCCGTGCCATATCAACGACCTCTGCGATCGTAGTTATTGTTTCGACCTTCGTAGTTATTACTACGACCTTCAAAACGTGGCTTATTACCTTGGTAAGGTCTACGAGGACGCTTACTTGCCAAGTAGGCTTGGTAATTTGCAGAATCTTTGCGATAAAGATCTGCAGGATTAAAATCACGCAACTCAAATCTGCAGAAATCGAGATACGCATCTAGGTCATCAAAGACCTTAACAACATCAGGACGACTTTCAAAGTAATCGATGTCCTTGTAGTTTTTCATCTTACTTTCCTTTAATATTTGATGAATGAACCATTTTCTCCGTCTTCGGAGACCTCAATCCAAACCTCGCGGCCTGGATACTTATTGGAGATAGCGTCATACAAATCGTCTGACATCATCTCGCAACTCTTAAAGTCTAAACTAAGTGTAGCATCTTTATAAAGATTCTGCAACCATCGTTTAAACTGAATAAACTCAATATCGCGGTCATTATGTGTTACGCTAATCCAAACTTTAAAGTGAAAGATATGACGATGTGGATAGCCAAGGAAGCTAACATCATACTCGTCACCTGTAGCAAGGCTAGAATCTGTAAGAGCCGCTGGATATTTGTGCATACCCTCTTTTTGAAATGTAACCCAAATCATTTTATTGGGTCTTTGGTCTTGCCTAATAATCATACTGATAACAGTCCTTTACACAATTCACCGACTTCCTCTTTAGTTAGATGAAAATTGTAGATACTTGTATCGTCAACATCACCGTCTTTATTTAGGCTTTCTTGAATAAAATTTACAGCATATAGACCTTTGGGTGCAACGCACTCCCAAGATTCTACACGCATACGGAATCCAGAATTTTCTTTAATTGTAAATTCTTTAATTTTTAAATCAGGGTGTCTCATCTCATTGCCTCCATCATAACAATTTTACTTAAGCGATCGCCTAGGTCTTCATTTTCAGTAACTACGTGCATAGTGTTATGATTGCGATCAGTCTTTCGATCGTAACCTCGAGTCTCTACAACGTACCCACCACTGGCTTTGTAAATCTGTAAACGAATACCGTCAGATTGAAGACGATCAGCTTCTACAGCCAAGGTTGGTACTGCATCCATATCGTCATTGTCGCTATTGAGCCAATTACGGATACGCTGTTTAAATGTAAGTTTCATTTCTTTCCTTTTTACTCTGCGAGCAGGGCGAATAGCTGATTGTTTAGCAGTCGCATAGTTTATTGCCTGTCCAGTACTCATTTAATAATTTCATCCTTGCCATATTGATCCCAATCTGTGAAGCGATCTCTTCCCAGAAGGTCCTGTAGGTTATGGCACCATACCCCAGGGTTAGTTGCACAAAAATCTTTGTCGTCGATCTTTAGTGTAGCATTATAACCAAGTTGATTGATATAAGGTAATTTTACACTAATCTGCGGAATAAATCTACGCTTTTCGGTTAAACCGCTCTCGAGCAATCCTTCCGTTTCCTTAACATCAAAGTCAAGCGTACACCAGAAACCGTCTTCTGCATCTAGACAAACGTAGATCATATCTTCCCACGGACGCCAAGTTTCTACATCATTAACGCCATTAGTTTGGAAACTTTGATTAGCACCAAAATAGATATGCTTGCAGTTATGATTACGTGCAAGTTCCATAATAACATATGGGTCGTGAACACCTACAACAAATAAGGTCTTCATTCCAAATGCAGGAGTGCGTTCAATCTCCACACCAGTGAAGAATGTAATACCTTCGCTGACTCCGTCTGTGTAATCACGCTTCATTCATTTTCCTTAAAGTCAATAACATTGCCATCTTCGTCGGCTTGGATAATACGACGATAACCGTTTTCGCCTTCAATCACAATAGGACCCCAAATCCACATTTCGCTATCACTAGAAGACCAATCTCTGCTTTCTAGTGCATCGTAATAGCCATCTTCTTCCATTGCTTCTTCAATTTCTGCTTGCTCATCTTCGTCAATGTCATCTGGCCATTCTACGTCTGCCCAACAACCGTCAAAGGTTGATTCGAGCTCAACTTCTTCAATATTATTATAGTAGCAGTTGTTAATATCTATGCTGTCTTTAGATCCATCACCGCCTGGTACATAATCAAACTCAAACTTTGGCGGGTTTCCATCGTTAGTATAAACAATCCAAGATCCTCCACGCCAACCAGTTTTGTGAATAATTTCTTGTCCGTCTTTAGTAAAGTGTTCGTGTTCTTCAATAGACTTTTTGTAGTATGTACTTACAGTCCAAGCGGTAAGTTCTTTCTTTTCTGTAGTTTCGTCGCTACTATATGATGGTGAGGTATCGTCTGATGAAAAAGGCCAAGTTGCCATAATTATTTTTCCTTTTTAGCAAATAATCTTTTAATGGACTGAATTAAATTATAGTATCTAAAATGATAATTGTCAAGAAATGCTGAGCTCAAAAGAGGTTCTCTATGCGGACATCTTCCTTGATTCCAATCACAATTTGGTTGAATTTGTAAATTACAGGTTTGGCATTTCATTCTTCCAACCCCGCCTGTTTTGCCCTTAGCATTTCGATCTCATCTTTTAAAAAGAGTCGTTTCTTTTTAAGTTCGTGAATATTCTCTTCCCCAAATATTCCTGTTCTTTCCATATCGTCTACTTTTTTATCAAGCATACGATGTGCTTCTTCCAAGTGCTTAATTCTATTTTCGTACATATTAAACCTCTTCAAATAAAGTTGTGAACATCTTATTTGTATAAGAATATTTCTTTTTGTGATCTCCAAACATTTTACTTTTTTCGTTATGGCAATTTGCGCACAAGATTTTTAAATTGTCTGAAGATGTATTGCCTTTATCACCGTCGTGATGATCTATGGTAAGACTTCTATACGGATCTCTACAAAACCATCCAAGGTATCCTGATTGGTTTTCGCATCCTTTTGATTGCATCCATTCGTCCACTTCAAACCTTAACACAGTTCTATGAAGATTGCAAAAAGTTTTCCATTTCCAGGTAGGTGTACCATCTTTTTTAACATAACCTTTATGGTACCCTACTTGAGTATTGCAACCGGGTAAACTACATTTAGGAGCGTGATTCCTAGATAGAGATCGCATTTTAAGCCTTATTCAACTTTTAAATTATCCAACTCTTCGTCTTCTCTGTCGTCAGTCCAAGGAACTTCAACAGTTCCATCTTCTTTGACTTCATCAAAAAGACTATCTACAATGTTAGTAACACCACCACGTAGACGAGCACCTTCTAAGTTTTGTAAAAATCCAAGACGTTCTGCTTCAGCAATCATTTCAAATGCTTCTTCTTTAGTCTTGAGTTCAAACAATTCTTCAACAAATCTATTAAAATACAGAATGTTGCGCGGTACCCATTCTGAGTATTCATCACTTTTATCTGCATCTTTAACCTTGCGCCAGTGTCTCCAATCTGGTCTGTGACTTGCATATTCAATATCTGCTAGATTATTAGATCTTTGAACAGCACGAATGTGACATTCAACATTATGACCCATCATTAGAGCATAGGCAAAACTATCCCAAGAAGTTTTACCTTCTTTACCAATCTTGTTTAACATTCCCGGTGCATAGTGGCAAATATCAGCGACTGTAAGTCTGCGACCAAAATCGGATTCGAAAGGAAAAGGTATATCGTGCCGTCTGGCAAGACTCTTATTGTCCGGGGCTTTATCCATGATAACAGAGAATCGCTTATTGGTATGTTGGGCGTTAGTATATACCAATCCGTGAGCTGTTGCGATGAAAGGTGATGCGCAGTCAAAGGAAATTGTGAAGTTTTCATTTACGTGCTTTCTAATTTGACGCTGAATGCTTGTTAGATAACAAGCCCAGTCCAACTGTGCAGTACCCAAGAAGTGCATCCAATCCTTGCCTTCTAGCATACCGTCAAACCGCATAGTAATCAGTCTACGTAGTGTAATAGGCATCTTACACATATTAGCACCACCCATAGCCCATCCTTCTGCGGCTCTGTCTCCGTACTTGCTAGTATCGGAGTATTCTTTTACACCCTGGTACCACGCTTCTGCGTTTTCCCAGTTACTACCCTGTAAAACATTTAACAGTTTAGTACCGCCATCTTTTGCACCTAAACGATTTTGAATAAAATATTCATTGTTAAATCTTGTTTTATCTAAACAATCTTGAAATGATTTTAAACCTGTCTTTGGACTATGAATATGGTCACAAGCCCAGGTCGGAACGTCTAACATCATTGACCAATCAGCAGTAACATCTAGCCAAGTTAAGATCTTTTCGCGAGTTTTATTTGCTTCTGAGCCTTCAAAATTTTGCCAGTCGAACTTAATAACACCTTTACCGATCTGATAACCGCCTGAATCACCTAATATCATAGTAGCGTTACGATCACGTTGTTGAATCATAGATTCTTGTGTGATACTTTTATTAATGTCTAACTGTGCGTGACCTGCTGAATACAACGCATATTTGTAATAAAAATAGCCTTGCTCTGGATTCAAGAAGTTCATACCTTCAATGCCGCGATCAAATCCTTGAGGAACGCGATCGTCTGGAATAAATTTTTCTAAACGTTGTTTTGCAACGTATGTAGAATAGAAAGAACTAATAGCAGGTAAGTAAACCGCATAGTCTTTCTGTAATGGTGTTAAATCAACTGGTTGTTGTTTCATAATCTCTCGCTAAATGTGCTGTAAGTTCTACTCTTGTCTTTGCCTGTTCTAATTGGTCTAATGCAATGCGAACTGCTTCGTTAGTTGTTGCTAACTTGTACCATTCTTCTTCTTGCTTCATACGTTTAATAGCCCAGTCAATGGCTTTTTCTGCGTCATTATTTAGGCCTACGTTTGCAGACCCTGCATAAATCTTCATCCACGTATGGCCATCAAATACTTCCATATCGCTGCCGTTTAATCTCAACATACCTTGAGAAGGATTTGACATATTAGATGACACATAGGGAAGCGAACTTCCCCCTGCGGCATACATATGTTTGCTGGAACTACTAACGTTATTAATCATTAGGCCGCCTGTGCTGGAATAATGTATTTGTATGTTGCCAATCCGCTGTCTAGAGTGATTTGGATAGCACCTTCATTTGACAAACTCATCTTTGTGTTGTTGACATCGGCAATCTTAAGAATGCTCAAGATTGGAAGCACCGGCCAAGTCCAACCACGATCCAGTTTACCTGCAACGTTCTGTGCAAAAATAAACTCACCGCCGTGTGTGCTTGCATCACCAAAGATAAATTTCAAATTGCCACCGTCAGTTTTTGCAAGGAATGTTGGATGTTCGCTGTTAGCACCAGCTTGGAAATTAAAACGCTGTACAGCAGCAACGGTTGGCTCTAGTTCAACATCCCACTTAACACCGCGGAACTTAACAGTCTTCATCTTTTCGTTGATGATTTCCTGATTCATAAAGCGATAGTCGTTGCGGAAATCGCCGTCTTTGTTTTCAAAGTGGATACCGACGGGGATAGTTTCACCATTACGTTCTGCTGATGTGATAGTAATTTTTGCATCATCCTTGTATTCGCTGCCATCTAACAAATATTTCAACTTGTTAAGTTGCGGCATACCAAATACACCAATCATATCTGGATAAGGATTAGCAGTTTCTGCATCCATAATAACTGAACGGTCATCTGCCATTGAGTTAATTGTAGTCTTTTCTTCTGTGCCTGTAACTTTGACTGTGGTTAAAAAGCCTAGGTTTTGTGTATGTGACACAATGTCTTGTAAAATGTCTTTCATTTAGATATCTCCATGTATATTAAGATTATATTTAGATCGTGAATAAAAATCAACCTTGAAATCACTCAAAATCAAATAATTTGCTAAAGGTATTATCATTTCTAGTAGAACTGATATCCCATTCTAGTACTCCAATTAAGTTTTCTAATTTTTCATCGATAACAGTAGTTTCCATCAAACCGTCATCGAATGGTAAATCTTTAAACCATTGAGGTAAACGTAGTTCGTCTACAGGATATGCTACTGACGTATATCCCATAGGATTGTCTTTTAATTTGCAGACAATGACTTTTGCTCCGTCGACGATTTGCATTGAGTATTTGTCGTCGTAGAGGCGTTTGAGCGTATTCCAATTAAGGCTTGCTCTAACATGACCAGGCATATTTGCCTTGCCAGCTTTCTTCTCTTTACTGGCGTATTCTGTAATGTTGTTTGCACGTTTTGGTGATCCTTTCTCCCATCCTGGGCGTGTTTTAAAATCTGTTCTAAAGTCTGTAATAAACTCTAGTACTTCTTCTTGCGGAGCTCCATTAAGAACTTTTGTAAGTACGTCACTTAAAAAGTCTTGGATAACAACCGGGGTATCTGACCTTTTGAGGTCAAGCCCCATTGCTTTGATCTTGCCTGGCTTGCCATCGACGTCTGCCCGCTTTCCTTCTTTGTCGTAGTAGAGCACGGCATATCGTTTCTTTGTGATGAATAGTCCTTTGGAAGCAACAATCTCGCGACCTGCTTTGATGACCTCTCCTCGAGATTTTGGAACGTGGAAGGCATCTTGCATGAATTTGACGAAAGTACCATTTACAGTTTCTCCTATAGTGTCATAAAGTTCAACAACGTTTTCCTTATTCCAAGGAACAAGGCCCTTCTCAATGTCTTTCTTCAGCGTTGAATAAGCTGAAAAATAACAAGAGTCTGTGTCACCGTAGATCACTGATTTGCCAACGTGATCATATTCTCCGGTAATAATTTCATTAACTTTACTTGCCATATGTTTGGCAATCTGACGTCCTGTAAGCGTAGTACTTTGACCAATTCTATTATCAAAGAAACGGCAACCTGGGTTAAGAATAGCACCGTACAAACTGTTTAGGTTAATCTTCTTAACTAGTTGTCGTTTATCCCAGTATTCTTCTTCAACAGTATTACCTGCCTTGATGCATTCTTTAAGTTTGGCCTGCATCTCTTTACGTTCTTTGTACCAACGTGCTAACAGACCTGGAATGATACCTTCTACTTCATAGGTAAAGATAGTTCCATTTGCTGAGATCATCCAAGGTTGGTTGCTTTCAAAGATTAAATCATAGATTTGTGCGGCCGACAGGGTATCACTACCGCCGCCTTCCCAGTCGATGGTAATTTCTCGACCAACTTCTTTGTTCATAACAGAAGTATATTCTAATGATCCAAATATTCCTTCCCAAGCAGCAGCAAATGATTTACCCTTGCCCATTTCTGTTTCAAGATGTGCTTTGGTACCATCTGCACGTAGTTGTCCTACAATAGTTTCCGGGCCCATATTCAGCGCACGAATCGCAGACGGATACAGTGAGTTAATATCTAATGAGCCAATCCACTCGTGGATGCCTTTCTTTGGATATGCAACATAAGCGCCAGCGGCCTGTGTGTCTCCTTGCTCCTCCATCTTTTTACGATTAGGAACAATCATACCACGACGGTGAGCTTCATTAATAATGGCTTGTTCAGTTACGGCAACAGCACCCATTGTTGTCTGTAGCAGAACTGTGTTTTCGTGTGCAATCTTGTTGGACAGGTCTAGGAATTTTAGTTTCTTATCTAGTTTGTCAAGTAGTGCAGTATCTTGTCTGTTATATTCAATAAACTTTTTAAAGTCATTGTTATATAATTGATCAAGCGTTCCCTCGTAGGCAACCTTCTTTTCACCAACTTCCATTTCACCGATGGCATCTAATCGATAGGTGTGTCTTTCTTCATATGTGTATTTTCGATATAATTCTAAATAGTCCATATGCACACGACCGATAAGATCATATGTAACAGCAGTCTTTCCGTACTTTTCGTATTCACGTTTCTTAGGATAACAATCCCACAAACAGAAACGTTTAGTATCCTCTTTGCTTAGAACTTTAATAACACGATTTACAGTATACGGAATATCAAAACCTTCACTGTTCCAACCAGACAACACATCAGCATCTTGAATAAGATCTAAAAATGTATCCAACATATCTGCTTCGTTGTCAAATAACATCGTGTTAGGAAATTCTTCGACAGCCTTTTGAGCTTCTTCCATTGACATTGTCTTTGGAGGAATAGCAAGACATACAAGTGTGTCCAACCATTGCAGGTGAACAGCAATTGCGGTAATTGGCATAAATGCATCATCAGGCGAAGCGTAGCCACGTTCTGGATCAAAATCTACTTCAATATCGAAGTAGGCTGCATTTAGTTTCGGCGCATCAATGTTTAGATAATGATCTTCTAAACAACGAAAGATTGGATTAATATCTGATTCGTATAGTTTTTTGTTAGAATGAATTGCAAGTTCTTTGCGAAGTTCTTTTACATTCTTACAACTTACACGGCTTAGTGGTTCACCCTTGATAGATTGAAATTTACCTTTAGGGTCATAGTAATAGAAAAGATGTTTGGCAGGATAATCCTTAAAATGCCTTTCACCTTTATCATTTCGCTCGACGACACGAATAGTATCGTCCTCGCGATCATAGAAAGCGTCAACGTAACTCATTTTTCTCCTATGCAATTTACGGCTTGCAAATACCAAAAATGCGGTTTATGGCCCAGCCTACCATCTATCTTATATTTAACTAATTAGCATTCTTACCAGCCCAACACTATCAATGGTGGTGAGCAGGATGTAGTTAGCCAGCATCCCAAAAGATTTCCTAGTCCAAGCAGCCCAAGCATACATAGCACAACCAGTGATCCAAATAGGATATAAAGCAAGGAGTGGAGGATTGGGTACTGTGACAGCCATTGTGATGCTACATCCAATTGAGATAGCCCAAGCAAGGAGCTCAATAATAAAACGTAAACGGTTAGATGCCCAATCATCTTTGATCCATTGTATAGTTGGTTGAAAATATTCTATCATTCGGGTAAACGTTTGGTAACGCCCAAAATCATTTCAATTTCATCCCACTCTTCTTCGTGAGACTTCCAATTGTCTTTATGTGCAATCTTAATTGCTTTATTAATAATGCTAGGTTTAACTTGTAGCTCTTCTGCTACGGCCTTAACGGTTTCTTTTAGGCCTTCTTGGAGATCTTCAATTTCGCGCAATACATTTCCACCTTCGTTAATGAGACGCTCAAGTTTAGCCTTTTCTTCTGGACCGTACATTTTTGCCATAGTATTCTCCTGTATATAAAAGTATATTATATAGCCACAAAAAAAGCCAGTCAACCTATGACTGGCTTTTCTACACCTTTTGGTTAAATTACTTTTGATCTTCGCTTAGTACGTCATACATTTCAAATACGCCGCCGTTACGTTCGTAAATTAAACCTGCGTATAGATCTGCTTTCATACCTTCGCCTAGTTTAGCAACAGCAACACGTTGAGCCCAGTTGAACAATTCTGTATCAATTGCATCAATTTGTTGTTGACCGCCGCTTTCTTGAACCAACTGAACCATTTGCTTAAATGTTAGTTTTTGTTCTACACTTTCAGCAACAACTTTCTTAGAAGTTTTAACAGATTCGTTTTTCTTGCCACCAAAGTATTTTGCCTGCTTGTCGCTCATACCTTTCTTGCCATCTTTCTTGTTACCGCCTTTTTCGGCAGCAGCTTTTTTCATTGGCTCTTTCTTGTCACCGTCTTTGTCAATGTCTAAGAAATCTGGCTTTGCACCTTCGTCCATTTTCTTTTCTTTCTTGGCTTTTTTATCTTCTTTATCAGACTTTTTAGCCTCAACCATTTTTAGGAATTTAGACTTAAATTGTTCTGGATCTACAGATTCTTTAGCAGACTTACGAGCTTTTTCTTTACGCTTCTTGTCGTCCTTGTCATCTGAACCTGGATCGTATTCAAACTTGTCACGAGTGTGTTTTACACCTGTTGCAGTTTTTGTTAAAGTACCTGTTGAAGTTTTCTTTGTATCGCCAGTTTTAGCATCAGCGTCAAAGCCTTCTTCAACTTCTTCTTTCTTTTCTTCTTTTGCTTTCTTTGCTTCAGCAATGTAAGAAGATTGTCCAGCTAAAACACGCAATTCTGCGTCTTCGTTTAACTGTACAGATTTTGGTAATTGAGGAGCAGCAGGAGTTTCGATCTTGCCGTCGATGCTCTCAATTTTAGTAATTAGTGATTTAAAGTCCATAATAAAAGTCCTAAAAGGTGTATACTTTATTTATCTTTTAATGAAGTTGCCTTCGCCAAAGATATTAGTTTTCATATTTAATGCGTTATCTGTTGGCTTTTGTTTCTTGGGTTTAGGCTGCGGAGGAGCCTTTGTGCCAGATTTTCCCGGGCTACCAGTATAGCTTGTTTTTCCACGAGCTTTTCCTGGGCTAATATGCGGATTTGCAACGGTAGCAATATTACCTGCTGAAGTAGCACCTGCTGTGGCTGTTTCTAAAAGTTCACTTATTTTCATATTAATATTTATCGCATAGCTAGCTGGAATGCTTGATGTTTTTCTTTACGTTGATCTAGATGTTTCATTCCTGGATTAATTGGTTTAGTTACAGATTTTGTATCTTTAAAACTATCAACTTTATTAGCAACACGGGTTTTCCAATACCATACTGCAACTTTGGCAGCAACTTCAGGTTTTTCTACAAGCTCTGGATGTTTTTCTAAAGGAAGACCTAGAGCTTCTCCGGCTTTTTTATAATTTTCTCGTCCAGTTAACTGAATATAACCACGTCCCTTATATTTGGCACCGTCCCCTGCTTGTTTGTTTCCTAAAATTTTTGCCTTGCGAGGAGCGTATCTAGGATCGTATTTTTTAAAATCTAAAGATCCACCAATTTCTTTCATATGTTTAAAGTCTAATGTTTCGTGAGCACATTGAGCTAGAAACGCAGCAAGCTCTGGCCCTTTTATACCTGCTTTCTCAGCAGCCTTTTTAAGGTACACTTCGTGCGGATTTCCTGTAACAGATTTAGCAACATCTTTTTTGCTAATTGTTTTTAACGGATCTACTTTTTTGGTATGTTGTTGTTTTGCCTGTTGTACAATTGCAGGTTTATCGTTTTGGTTTTTTACTTTGCCTGCCTCTGCACTAGGACTGTGCCCTAATGCGGCAGCACCTAAAGCAGCACCGGCTACCCAGTCTTTCCAACCTTCCTCTAATTCTTGAGGAGTAATAAACTCTGCTGCTCTCATACTTGACTAAAGGGATTAATTTTTTCGTCGGAGTCAATGCTTTGTTTTTCTGGATATACTAGATACGTGTCTACACCAGCAATACCTCCCATAAACATTCCTTCTTTCATTTTATGAATAGGATCGTTGGGATCTAAGACGCAGTCTTCTTCACTGGTTTGTACATTATATGTTACACGATATTGTTTCATACAGCAAAACTACTCCCACATCCACAGGTTGTTTGAGCATTTGGATTTTTAATTACAAATTGACTGCCCATTAACTCTTCTTTATAATCTATGACAGCACCTTGTAGGTATTGCATACTCATAGAATCAACAAGAACTTTAAAATTTTCTAAAGGAATTTCGAAATCATCTTCGTTTTGTTCCTCGTCAAATGTAAATCCATAACTGAAACCAGCACAGCCTCCGCCTTGTACAAAGGTTCGAAGAGCTAGTTTAGGATTGTTTTCATCAATCAATAAATCTACGATTTTACTTTTAGCTGATTCAGTTATCTCAATCATTATGCAGTAGCCTTTTCACCTGTTCTAGATACTTCCCATTTCTTGCCAGTCTGTGCAGTTTTCTTACGGCACATATCTTGTAATCTACGAAGCTGAGCCATTTCTCTGTAATCGTCGGCATATGTTCCTTGACCTTGAAATACTTTCCATTTCTTGCCGTTAATGTAGATAGCAAAGTTGTTTGGAGGTTCTGTATTACCTTCGTCCCAGTCGTCTTCTCTATTTCTACGTCCAAATCCGCTTACGCTACTATCATAGTCTCTTTGATAAGCATCACGTCCAAAACCTGCTTCTGCCATACCTTTTTGCTTTGCTTCTTTTTCTAGGTCTGCCTTGCGTTGAATAATGGCCTGTTTAATTTCAGGATCTTTTCCGGCAATTGGATCCATTTGTAGGTCTTGTAGGGCTTTGCGTTTTGCTTGAAGGTCATCTTTATTGCGAAGTTCAGTTTCATCGACTTTATTCTTGTGCTTAACATCACCTTGCTTTTGTGCTTTCTTTTTATCTTTGTGTGCGCCGGCACCGCTAGTTTTTTGATTCTTAGCTACAAAGTTTCTTGGTTTACTTGTTGGTATAATATCTTTTGCTCTCATGACGACCTCTTTTGTTTTGGACCCTTACGTTCCTTCCATTTTTTATCTGTCGAACACCAATAGCGTCCGTATCCTTCCTCAATGCTGTCAATCATAGGATCGATACCTCTACTACGTATTCCGCCTTTCTTACGAATTTTTGCAAGCTCTTCTAAAGCATGACGAATTTGTTCAACATTCATTTTTAATTCATCAAATTGTCTTACCATAGTCTGCCATTCGCCTGGGCTAGCACCATCAACTCTACTGGCTAAATCTTTGATTTGACCCGCTGCTCTTAACATTCTATATTTAAGTTTAGCAGGATTAGCTTTGTTGTGACTATGAATCATAGGATCCATTGGATCAGCAGGATCTAATTCGATAGGTGCTTCTGAAATACTTTCGGTAATTTTCATACCTTTACGAACAGCAACAAATAAAGGTTTAGCAAGTTCCCCTGCACCTGTTGCTTCTTTAAATCCTTCAAAATCGTTATTGGCAGCGGCAGCTCTTGCTCCACTGGCACTTACACCAGCAACGCCTTCTGCACCATCTTCTCTATCTCCGCTTGATACAAAATCTAGAACATCAAATTTATAGAAACCGTGTGCTTTACCTTCAACACCGTTGTATCCTTCTAACAATTTTTTCATATCTTCTAAACGATCACTACCTGCAACAAACGTAGCTGCATTATAGCCGTTATCATAAAGATAAGAAGCAACTTTTACAACTGTATTAAGACCGGCATTATCTACAACATCTTTAGCATATTCTGGAAACATTTCTTTAATAAACTTTATTTTAGTTCCATAATCTAAAGGATTCTTTTTAGCATCTTGACTTTGACTAACAAATATCTGCATATCTCCGCCCTGGGCTTTCATAGTATCTAATACCTGCTTATGGCCAATGGTAGGTGGATTCATTCTGCCAAAGCAAAATGTAACGTGTTTTGTTCCGCCTTCAAATAATTCAAACAATAACATTACTTGTAATCGCCTTTTTCTATATGTTTTTCTTGTTCATCTGCAATGCGTTTGGCAAGATCGATTAATTTTTCTTTGGGGAATTTTTCTTCTTTATCTTTAATATCAAATTTATCGCAATAATGTCCTACTGCTGTTTCAATAGGTCTAATGTATATTTTAAATACGTGAGGATTACCCTTGTGTTCTCTATGTTTTTTAATGGCAGGGAAGAAGTGCTGATCTAAAATTCCTGTATCGTTGTCAATAAAGAACTTTAAATCGTCTAACCAGTCAATATCTTGCTGGTCGTCTTTTGGTGCACCAATAGGGCTAAACATTTCTTTCAATAACATAGTATCTTCCGTAAGATGATACTATATTTATCGAAAGTTTACTGTTAGCAATTATAACGGACCGCAATAATTTGGCCGTCTTCGATGTGGTATTTTGCGCGAATAAACACAAATTTTCCGGTAATATTTGTGCTTCTATTAGAATTTGAGCTATCTAAATCAAACGTTTCTGTATGAACGTCAAACCAATCATTATCACCGGGGTGAAGTTCTAAAGTTGCTTGTAAAGCAATAGTACCTACAAATCCCTCAGTATGAAACAAGACAGTATGTATTCCGCTGCCGTTTTTATAATATCCTGCGCCTCTGCTTTTATCGGAATAAAATACCGCATCTGCATCTGTGCCTGCATCATAATCTCTGTTATATGCAGAATGCACACTGATATTTTCTAATAAATTAAAGGTTTCAAAGCTCATCACTTATTTATCGGAAATAACAAAGTTGTAGATTCGACCTACGACTTCCGAATTACGGAGTTTTAGCATCAGCAGAGTAGCTTCGTCTTCAACTAATACATACCTTCTATCCCAATTCCAGTCAGTGTTTAAAAACCAATTTTCTACAGCAGGTGTGCAAGTAACTTTACCATCTTGTTTCTTAAGCCAATCCAGATAACGTTGTTTTCCTTCTTTATCGCCTTTCATTTTGTGAGGTAATAGATATACTCTATAATTATACCTACCTTTGGGCAATTTATCTACAGTGATATAATTTTGATTAGAATTTAATAGATCAATGCTAGAAGTACTAGGTTCAAACCGATGCCGTAAGATATATTCAAACGATGTAGAAATTAAATCATAAAAAGAATTGTCGTTAGTGTATACGTCAATCAGACCACTTTCTATTCTTAGGCTATATAGATCTGCGGTATATTTTTTTAAAAATTGAACAAACGGAAGAATAACATCTTTATTATGCCAAGCTCTTTGTTTAAAAGAAAAATGATTTGTGTCTGGATCTGGACCTAGACAAAATTGTTCTACTTCATCTAAATTTTTAGTTCTTAACAAGGCACAGCCTTCTATTGTAAAGCTGGCCTTGTATAACCATTTACCGTAAAATTTACGAGTTGTCTGTTTGGTCTTCTGTGATAGCATCCGATTCTACCTTAGCTTCTTCAGCGGCCCGTTGTGCTCTGAGTGCTTTCTTTTCTTCTTTAGTTAATGGTTTAGGAATTTCTGCAACTGTAAAGTCTAGTTTATCATCAACAATATCTACAGTTACTCGACCACCATTAACTAGATCGCCAAACAGCACACGACGACTTAAAGGACTTTTAACTTCGTTATCGATAATACGAGCCAACGGGCGAGCACCCATTTTCTTATCATAACCTTTATCTGCTAACCAACGAGTAGCTTTAGCTGTAAGAACAATTTCAATTCCTTTATCTTTAAGTTGACCGTTGAGATCGCCAATAAATTTCTTGACAATTTGTTCAACAACTTTTTCGCTAAGTTTATTGAATTTAATTACAGCGTCAAGACGATTGCGGAATTCAGGAGCAAAGAATTTTTTAATTGCTTTATCATCTTCGCCGTCGCGTTCTAGTTCGCCGAATCCAATGGTATTACGTTCGTTATCGGCAGCACCTAGGTTAGATGTCATAATAAGAATTGTATTTCGACCATCTGCTTGTTTACCATTTGATCCTGTAACAAACCCGTTATCCATAAAAGCAAGAAGAATGTTAGAAACATCTGGATGTGCTTTTTCGATTTCGTCTAACAATAAAATAGAATTAGGTTGTTCTTGCAGTTTAGTAATTAACTGACCTGCGTTATCTTCGTAACCAACATACCCTGGAGGAGCACCAATTAACCGTGCAACACTATGCTTCTCTTGATATTCGCCCATATCGAAACGAATAAGTTGCATACCCATCTTGTCTGCAAGTTGTTTAGCAGTTTCTGTTTTACCGCAACCTGTTGGGCCTAAGAATAAGAATGAACCAATTGGTTTGTTAGGTGCTTTCATACCTGCTTGTGCAACCATAACTTTGTCAAGCAATGTGTCAACAGCTTTATCCTGACCGTAAACAACGGATTTCATTTGTGCATCTAATCCTGAAAGATTTTTGCTTTCTTTTTGTGCTACAGTCTCTAAAGGCATATTGATCATCTTGCTAAGTTCGTATGTAACTTGTTCGATGTCAACAATTTGATCAATGCCGTCCATTGCTTCGTCGTCTTTAAGTTTGTAACGAGCCGCAGCACAGTCAATGATATCAATGGCCTTATCTGGAAGTTTCTTATCCGCCATATACTTGACAGATAATTTAACTGCTTGGTCAATAGCCGCATCACTAATTTTAACATTGTGATGTTGTTCATAATACTTTTTAAGACCTTTAAGAATCTTAATAGTGATTTCTGGAGTAGGTTCTTCAATACTTACACGCTGGAATCGACGCATTAGAGCACGATCGCTTTCGAAGTATTTTCGATATTCTTCCCAGGTAGTAGATGCAATAAGTTTGATAATACCTTTGGTAAGAATAGGCTTAAGCATATTGGCCATATCGTTAGAACTTTGACTTGCAGCACCTGCACCGTTCATCATATGCGCTTCGTCGATAAAAAGAATAATTTTACCTTTCTTTTCAAGTGCTGATAAAACTGCTTTTAATCGCTCTTCAAAATCACCACGATATTTACTGCCAGCAAGCAATGAACTAATATCAAGTGTATAAACTTGATGATCCTGAATGAATTTAGGGACTTTCTTTTCAAAGATCTTACGTGCAAGTCCTTCTGCAATAGCAGTCTTACCTACACCTGGATCACCTACCATAAGAACGTTACTCTTATTACGTCGAGCTAGAACTAGTTGAATTTTTTCAATTTCATCATCACGACCAATAACAGGGTCAATCTTACGCTGCTTTGCTTTGAAGCTTAAATTTGTACAGAATTGATTTAAAATTCTATCTGCTTGATTTGTATTAACAACTTTATTTTCGCTCAATTCGACCTCTTCTTCCTGTACAAAATTTTCTTGGAAATATTTTACAAATTTTTCTTTAGTTACACCACCTTTTGTTAAGAAGTAAAAGGCAAAACTATTCTTTTCTGATAACACACTGATGATTACATCGGCCACTTCCATTCGTTGACGGCCGCTAAACAACACCTGTGTAAAACAACGATTAAGCACACGTTCCACACTATTAGTTTTCTTTGGCTTAATATTTGGATTTGAAATCTTGATATCGTTAAGATTATTTTTTAGATAATGTTCAAGATTAGTTTTAATAAAAGTTGAATCTGCACCAAAACTTTCTATAAGTTTGAATGATTCATCGTCGTTCATAATACCAAAAACAATATGTTCGATGGTAATATATTCGTGACCTAAGTCTTTTGCAACTCTAATAGAGTCTTCAAAAATTTCTTGAAGTTGCTTACTTGGTTCGATCATTATTTAGATTCCTTCTTTAAGTTGTTTAATCTGTTCGATTTGATTATTGTTTAAATTCTTAGGTATTAATACTTTAATTTTTAACATCAAATGACCTTTTTGTCTAGTCCTCATATTAGGAAGACCTTCTCCTGTTATCCGTAATGTTGTGTCTGGTTGTGTTCCTTGCGGAATGTTAATTGATAATTTTTTTAAATCTAACGTCGTTATCTCAACTGACGTTCCTAAAATTGCATCCCAAACAGATATTTCTTTTTCTAAAAATAGAGTTGCACCTTCTCGTCTAAAAATAGGATGGTCTGCAACAAATACATTTACTATAAGATCTCCGGGTCGAAGAGAAGGAATTGAACTGTCTCCCATACCTTCGTATCTAATTTGTTGACCGTGTTCTATTCCCTGAGGAATCTGAATGTTGATCATTTTAGGTTTTCCGCCCGGCATTGATAATTCGGCGGTAAAATCTTTACCGTTTAGGACATCTTCTAATGTCACGGTTACGTTTATGTTTAGGGATTTGTTTTTCCTCATCGGTTGGCGACCAAAACCTCCAAACCCAAAATTACCAAACAAATCATTTATATCACCTGCACCAAAATGGAACTCAAAAGGATTTCCTGGGCCGTGATGATGGAAACCTCCCATTCCTGGTTGTGCATTAGGATCTCCGCCCATATCGATAATCCGTTTTTTATCAGGATCGCTTAATGTTTCGTAGGCAGTAGATATTTCTTTAAATTTATTTTGGTCACCACCGCGATCGGGATGATGCTTCATCGCAAGTTTACGATAAGCCTTTTTAATTTCGTCGTCAGAGGCACCTCTCTGTAAACCTAGTGTTGAGTAATAATCCATAGTAACATTATACAATAAAAAAAGGACCACGTCAAGTAGTCCTTTTATTTAAGTAAGATTTACTGAGCTCAAATTATTTTTTATCTGGCTTAGTTCCTTCAACTTTAGTGCCTTCTTTCTTTTCGTGTTTTTTCATAGTTTTGCATTTTTCAACTTCTTTACCTGTTTTGGCATCTTTAGTTTTAATGCAAACTTTTTCTGCCTTAGCTGGCGCATCTGCTGCTACTGCTGTAAATGAAAATGTTGCTGTAATTATTAGTGCTAAAAGATTTTTCATATCTTTCTCCTTTTAAATTTCTGGTTGATCAGGTTGAACCGGCATTGGTTTACCTGAACTGCTGGTCATTACTTGAGCCTTTGGCGCTCCAAATCCTGTACTGCTACCAAAGCCGCCTGCTGGTGCTGCTGGAGGTACGCTTCCAAAGCCGCTTGAGCTAAAGCCTCCTGTGGTGCTTGCTGCTCCGAAACCTGACGAAGCTGGTGCCTGGAAACTGCTCGGTCCTGCTGGAGGAGGGCTAAATGTTGTTGGTTGTTGTATTCCGCCATTGTTTGCTCCATTTAATTTTTCTTGTGTACGACCAAATGCCGCAATACCTAATACCGCACCCATCGCGATATGGAATAAACCAGCACCTTGTAGTGTTAGTGGATTCCATTGTGTAATAGGACTATGTGTTAGAGTTTGTAACAAACTCCATAAGATTGGAAATACTACCATGTCCATCATACAGACAACCATATACATCCAACCCATCATTGGACGCCACTTAGCATTCATCCAATCTTCTTTTTTCTTTTCGCTTTCGCTCTTTACTTCTTCTGTCATGTGTCGCTCCTATTCAATTTAAAACCAAAGGAATAATCCGTTGGCTGATAACAATATACCCACTCCTGCTACTGCAAAACTACTCCAAAACATTGGCATACTAACAGCAAGAATACTTGCTGATAAAACAACAATGGCTAATTGATATGCAGTTGATGCATAACCAATCCACGGACTTGATTTTTTGGCGTGTTCGCGATCAGCTTCCATCTTACGAGCATTAACAGCAATTTCTTTCTTGTCGCTGTCCATACGTTCTGCTTCTGCCTTAAACTCTGCCTTTAGTTTAGGATCGCTGGTGGTCTTGCTGGCAATCTCATAACTAACTAAACGATTATTCTTGGCCTGATATTGTGCCCAAGCATTGTTAGCACCTAGGGTATTGTTAAGAACTGTAGAACTTAACTTGCCACCATACCAACTGTTAACTGCTAAGAATAAGGCAAATACGGAAATAACCATACCTGCTTTGTCTTTAATCTTTGCTTCTCTTTCGCTTCGAGAACCCGCCGCTGGCTTCGGCGCATCTTCCTTAGGTTCTTTATTAATCAATTTTAAAATTGAATCATGCAATGCCATTTATACGCTCCTTGTAAATGTGCTATGTTTATTTAACACTTTCTCTGATTTTCTTCTGTCCGTTATACCATTCAACCCAGTCATCTACTTTTGCTTTACAATCGTAATATTCTTTATAATTATCTGCAACAGTTTCAACAATTGAACTTAATTTGTCGTTTTTAGGATCTACAGTTTTTAGATCTGGACAAGCAACTAACAAATCTTTAGGAACTTCCGGAAACGGCGGAATAGTCGTTAAACAACCTGTTAACAATACAGCAGGAATTAATAGTGCTAATCTTGTCATTTCTTAGCCTCTGGATTAGTTGCTGCTTTGTTAATTATTTCATTAACCTTAGGGTCTAATTTACAATCTGCATTAATCTGACGTTCTACTTCTTTAATTTCAGTTTTAACAGTATTGTAATATTCTACACGAACTTTTTGTTTTTTCTTGCGTTCTTCTTCGAGTTTTTTGTTAAGATTATTAGACTGGTCTTCCATTAGAGCAACCTTGTCTTCTAATTCTTTAACTTTTGCTCTCCAAGATGCTTCGGTATCGTAGCCGCCCTTGAAGTAAACACCGCTAACTAAAAGGGCAACACTTATGATCTGAATCAATAAATGATAAGGAGCCAACGCTGGAAACCAGCGAACGATCCGGTGTAGCAAAAAGAAACTTAATACTGTACCTATGATACCTGCCAACAATACTAAATGTATAGCATACATTAATACTGAATCAGGTATCCACGCAAGCAACCACATATTAGGCTCCTAATACGTGTAGTGCGTGGTTATAATGTTTAATACGATCTTCTAAACCAATAGTACCACCGTTGATACGCTTGGTTAATGTTAGAATGTCACCTTTGTCTGCCCATTGATTTAGGTTGTTTGTTTCCCAGAACCAGCAAGCTGATTGCACAGCACCTTCGAATGTCTGTAGATATTCACTGGCTTCTTCAACAGGAATATCTAACGACGCAGCAAACCAAGTATAGTTTTCTTTACCAGTTAACTGAATAAGGCCGCGACCACAATAACGGAAACCATCGCCGCTATGCTCATCACCGTTGCCCATACGATTTGCATAGATTCTATTAGCAATAGCTTCTTGCTTGTTGGGCAATGAAGCATATTGATTAGCAATGTCGTCATTCGGAAAATATTTAGGGAAAATCTTACGTAGACTCGGAGCACGATAATTTAAGTTTTCTTTTAAAACTTTGAAACCGCCTGATTCGTGAGCGCATTGTGCTACAAAAGCTGCTACACGCTGCGGAGTATTAATTTCGTAATCTGGAAGAATCTCGCATAGTGCATTATACCAATGATCTAGGTATTGATTACCGGGAATCATTTGTCCTAACTGTTCTTTTGTAAAATCAAACGTAAAACTCATTATTATATCCTTTTCAATAACATAGAACGACTGCCGTTGTTAAAAACAAAATTTTCTCCAACTTTATTAATGTTGTAGTCGCCTAATACTTTAGTTAGCCAAAACATCTCGCTAGTTGCTGCTTCGTCAACTGAATACCCGTCTTCAATGCCTTCTAAGATAGATTCGGTTGTACTGTCTTTAACAATCTGTAGTGTAATTTTATTATTGTAAGGTTTGTGAATAGTGATAACATCTCCATCTAATGTTAAATCGTCCATTAATGTTTTTGTAAAGAACTGTTTAACATTTTCTGTTTGCATCTTATGCATAAACCCTTTATAATCATTAGGAGTATCTGGGATACGTTTTAATGAATCGCCTGATACTTCGTGTACTTGATTATCTTTATAATATTTAAATTTAAAATTATCAATACCTGTTAGTCGTTGAACACCATAGGTTAAGTCCTTAATCTGTTCTGCTAGCTTTGGAGTACGACTAATTTCTACAAAGACTGAATACTCGCCACTATTGTCTTCACCAGAACTAACATCCGCGTCTAAAACAAATGAATATCCTTTTTCAATGAACTCCATTAAGTCTTTTGCTGGACTTCTATCTTTTACTTTGAAACTAACAACACAGACGTCCTGATCTTCTCCCATTTTTGATTTGAAGCTGTCTACTTCAAATGTGGGATGGATCATTTCTTGTAAATCTAAAGGACGAAGACCTTCATTAAGCTGCTGGTTGTTCTGCTGCTGGTTGTTCTGCATTTGCCATTTCCTGTGCTTGTTGTTCTGCTGGATCGATATGAGCATTAACGCCAGATGCGCTAACAATGTCTTCAATCTTATTCTTATCTAATTCTGTATAACCTCTATTAATATCAGACATTAATTTCTTAGGCATTTTAATTTTAATCATCCATACTGGATGACGATCTAGTTTACCTTTTCTTGTTCCTGGTCTAATATCATCGGGGTCTTTAATTTTTCTAACAGAAGATATTTCTGTTTCTGCAACCTGAACCTTGCAACCGTATTCTAACAAACGTTTTGCACCTTCGGGTTCCGGCATTTCATCTTTAGGCCACATAAAGGTACATTCTACAAAATAGCGACTTTCGTGAGGTCCGGATACTAATTCACCGTCGAGCCAGTTGTCAAAAACATATACATCTAGTTCGTCAATTACTCTCTCAAAATCTTTGAGTAGATTTAAACTATTGTTAGAACCGTAGATCTGTTCTATATTATTAATAATATCTTTAATATCGGCCATGATTTCTCCTACTTGTATTTATCGAGATAATTTAATCATTACATATAACTTTTTCACGAAAATGTTAAATAAAAATGTGTTCGGTCACGGACACTACGGTTTTTAGGGTCCGTGCCTAGCACTTAGAGGAGGGCTAACCTTAATATGAAGAGAAATAGAGCGCAAAAGCAGCAGCGTAACCAAGCAGATCAGTACGATCCACGCTTTGACAGTAATGTAATCAACATTGATCGCAGATTGAACGAAAAGCGCAAGCGAGTTCAAATTTATCCAAAAAATCTAAGTCAAGAGACTTATCTACTTAAACTAAACGATTCCCAGAAAAAGATTGTATTTGCTATCGGCCCAGCCGGTACAGGTAAAACTATGCTGGCCGTGCAGTGGGCAGTAGATCAGTTAAAATTTGGGCAAGCGGAAAAGATCATTATTACAAGACCTGCTGTATCAGTAGACGAGGAACATGGATTCCTCCCAGGAGACTTAAATGAAAAAATGGCCCCCTGGACCAAGCCTATTTTTGATGTTTTTGCTGAAAACTTCAATGCTAAAGAAATTCAACATATGATCGAAGAGGGGGTGATAGAAACCAGTCCTTTAGCATATATGAGAGGCAGAACATTCAAAAACGCAGTGGTAATTGCAGATGAAATGCAGAATGCAACACCTAGCCAGATGAAAATGTTGCTGACGAGATTAGGAACTGAGTCTAAAATGGTTGTAACTGGGGACTTGCAACAAGCAGACCGTCCTAGCAACAATGGTCTTTTAGAGTTTTTACAACTCTATAATAATTTTAAAGACCATCGATACGTAGACCTAGTACAATTTGACGTACAGGATGTAGAACGCCACGAGGCGGTAAAGGAGATTTTATCTATATACGGTGACTGTTAATCCTTAGGGAGATAGGGGGTCAACCGATCCCCTAGCATCCTCTTGTAAAATTCGAGCATATCGTCATATCCAGCATCTGGATTGAGCCCGTTTTTTACGCACTTCTTTTCCTTAAAGTCTAAGATGACTTTAGCGGTTTGTATGTGCTTCATTCTCAAATTATTTTTAAACTCTGTTACTTCGTCCCATAGGCCTGTGGGCTTACGAACATAGGTAACAATCATATAACGTTCACTCATCTAATTTCTCCACAACAATTCCGCTTTTTTCAAGGAATTTAATTCCTGTATCATCTCGATAATTTTCTCCGTAGAACACTCGACTAATGCCGGACTGATAGATAAGTTTAGCACATTCTATACAGGGGCTGTGTGTAATAAAAATATCAGCACCAAGACCGCTGTTATGTGATTTTGCTAACTTAGCAATGGCATTTGATTCGGCGTGTAATACTTCTGGTTTAGTTTTTAGACCAAAATGAACGTTACAACCTGCTTCTTCATTCCATTCTTCGTAGGGATACTTGGCAAGAAATTCATCTGGATCAAGCCATCCTCCTGCTCCGGAGTCATAATCTCTATATTCGCAGTTGTTTTCCCAACCTGCGGGCATACCGTTGTAACCATAGCTGATTACTGTGTCGTCTTTGACAATAACGGCGCCGACGTGAAGGCGTTGTGCGTGACTTAATTTTGCAACACGTTTTGCCCAGTCTTTATAAAGATCTTTAAATTTTTGTTTCATAACAATTTAGCAAGTCTTACCAATGTAGCAGCAAGATTAATTTCCGGATCTGCACAGATTGTATGATCTACAAGACCTTGTTTAATTAATAGAATTGCTTTGTCTTGATTATCTTCTGCTCCAAAGATATCTAAGTTGTCATAAAGCCAACGATATACTTCTTCCATTTCTTCTGCGCGAATCTTACCACAGAGCATCTTACGTGCTTCTGTGATCTTGCCAGCCTTAAACAAGGTAACCATATCAAACTTCCAGTCTGCTTCGCCTTGATCGCCTTTGTTAGGAGCAGCTAGTTTGCCCTCATTAACATTTTGTTGTACTAGGTTAATACACTTACGAAGGTCTGGATAAGTTACCTTTACGTAATTATCCAAGGTGTCAAGATCAAAGTCCACACCTTCATCGACGAGGATAGTAGCCACACGAGCAGTAAACTCTGTAATATCAGTACGTTCGACGTGGAAGCCTTGACACCGCGAATGTATAGCAGGAATAATACGATTGGGATAGTTACAAGTAAGAATGAAGCGAGCTGTTGCATGGTATTCCTCCATTACTCCGCGGAGTGCTGCCTGTGCGTTCGGTGAAAGATAATCGGCCTCGTCAAGCAATACAACTTTGAATGGGCCAAAAGGAATCATTTGTACAAAGTTTGTGATCTTGTCACGAACATCCTCAACAGAGTTTGTACGCGATGCGTTAATTTCTAACACATCATAGTCTTCAATTCCTAATTCGTGAATAAGAATCTTAGCAAGAGTAGTTTTACCAATGCCTGCCGATCCACTTAACAGTAAATGAGGAATGCTTTGATCTTTAATCCAAGTTTCAACTTGACTGCGTTGATGTGCATCTCTAAACACATATCCATCAATCCTTGCTGGACGATACTTCTCTACCCACAATTCTTTCATACTAGTTCCTCTGCAATGCCTAAAATTTCTGCTGCAATAATTAATGCACCTGCAAGAATAATATTTTGAGGCCAAATAAGAGCAATACCAGCAGCAACACGTACAGCACTTTTTACAAGGCTAACATAAAAATGTCCCTTGCTTGTATCTTTAGGTTGGATTTCCATTTTTTAATCCCTTATTAATTTCAGCGGCTATGACACGTTGTCTTAGTTCTGTTGTTGAAAAATTGTGTTCTCGTTTATTAAAATAAAACTCAATTCCTCGATCATTACATTCCCAGCGACCTGTAAAATCCTCATTTTCGTATTCTTGTCCTAGTATTCTAACATCAATGGGATAAGAAAGCAAGATATTTACAAGGTCAGCTTCTGTTTCGTAGACTAGTATTTCGTCAACGTACTTGCAGGCCTTGAGTTGCTCGTAACGCTCAAATATACTTTGAATAGGTTTATTTTTAATTCCCGGGCGATCAATTGTAGGATCTGTTTGTAGACCTACTATCAAATAGTCGCATTGAGTTTTTGCTTCTTTGAGCATCATAATATGCCCGGCGTGAAACAGATCAAATGTGGAACAGGTGAATCCTTTTTTCATTTCTTTTCCACAAAAGGTTTAAGGTCTGGAGGAGTCCAGCCTAAGGGTTTGAGTACTTTGCCATCTTCACGTTTACGAACTTTACCAGTCTCGGAATCGATCTTAGCAAAATTTGTACGCATAACTTCTTTCCAACCACCTTCTCCGTCGAAGCCGGCTGAATGAATTGCACCTACAGTAACAACAATAAAATCTAATAAAGCATCTAAAGTTTCAACTTGATCACTATTGTCAATCGCTACTTTTAATTCTTTCCATTCTTCTTCCATTAAATCAAGATACAATTTAAACTGATCTTGATTAAAGCCTTCAACTGTTTGGTCGCAGGCTCGCATAAATTTCTCTTGATCACGAAACGGATTAGTCATTATTATTCCTTTGATTTTAATATATTAATGATACGCTTTTGTTCTTGCCCTGTCAACCAGTCTTTTTCCAACTCGCCAAAATCAGGAGCATCTTTTAGAGCACGATCGATAACTTCTTTAAGGAGGTAAAGTTCTTTTTTTAGTTCAAACGCGGTAAATCCGTCTGTATAAGAACTAGAACAATTTCTGGAGAGATTGTGTATTTGGGATGTTATTTCACTAACATCCCAAGACTTCTTGAAACCCATTACATAAAGTCTTCTGGTCTAATATTTAGACTGTCGCCATTTGAAAACTCTTGTCCCCAATAGGCAGTATCGGGACGTTCATCCGTAACGGCAAGTATAGAAGCAACTTCTACTTTTTGAACTTCCTTGATAGATTCACCGTCGTCAATTTTGATCTTACGAGTCCAACGACCGTGTTCAATAAGGATCCATTGTCCTGGCTTAACATCAAGTTCACACCGTTCGCCTACTTTATAGACTTGAGCCCAACGAGGCTTAACACCGTGTGCCTTACCGTCATCGCTTTGGATGACAATGCCGGATTTGGTTGTTTGTTCGCCCATATCCATATTATAAACTAAGATATCCTTAGGCAGGGGGCGTACCTGCATTTGTCGTGCTTCGAATTGTGTGGCCATCTTTACCTCATTTTTTATTGCCGCGAGTTGCTACTTCTTCACGCAATGCATTTGGGTTCTGGGCATAATAATCTTGTAAAACCTGTTCTCTAGTTCTAACAATTTTTCCACCTTCACCTAACTCGTCACCGCGAGCATTTACTTTCATATTTCCTACTGCGGGAGTTTTTTCAAAACGTAGACCCATTTTTTCCATGTCTACTTCTTTACCGCGCATACTCATATATGTTTTACCCATTTTATATCTCCTTGAAGAATTCTTCTATTGGTAAATTGTATTTAATACTATCTATCTTATGTACCCCTATCAAATAGAGTACGTAACTTGCTACAGAACTTCCACGTCCTACACCCCAAACTACATTGTTTGCCCTAAGAGTATCTACAATATACTTCATAACATAGAGTACATCAGACATACCGTACTTAATGTAAAGTTCTAGTTCCTGACTTACTCGATCTCTTTGTTCATCAGTTTCGCACATTCCGTAGAGCATTTCTACAAGATTTGGATAATAATCGTCGGGAATGAACCAGTGTTTTGGATTTATTTCTTTAGGTGGTATTGGATAATGCAGATGTTCTTGATGTATTCTATTAACGTATTGAGTTAGATCATCAGAACAGGGGCAATGTTCCAAGATATCTGGACCGTGCCTTAATATACCTTCTATAAGTTGTTCTGTTGTGTTATTAATCGACATTGATCAATTGACCTAAATCACCATCTGCTTGTTTCAATTTTTGTAGATGCCTTTTGCTGAGCTCTTCTTTATATATTGTAATACAAGTTGATAGTTGTGTCAATAGATCTGCGCTGCCTAAACGTGCGGCAGCGTAATATTTTTTGTTCAATTCAAGAAGTTTATTTTCAACTTCTTGATCTTTTAGATTGGTTAAATCACCAATTAGTGGATGAAACATTAGCTAAATTGGCCAACATAGTTCATAAAGAATGTGTCTGGGCCGTGTCTCCAAATTTCAACAATAACAGGATCTACATCTGATAACGCTTCTAGATCATACGCTCCTCCAACAGATGGAAAATTATTTTTCTTCTTTTGAGTAGCACCAGTTCCTGATAAAGAAAATGTAATTTCTCTTGGTGTAAGAGCATCGTTAGTGTACAATTCTAATGTAACTTTACCAACTGATGTCGAGTCAGCTGGAAAGCCTGTTAAATTAAATGTTGCATTATCACCTAACGTAATGATTTGATATGCGCCACTGGCAAATTCAATATCTACTATTCCGCTTGATATTGCCAGTTCGGATGGAATTATTACATCTGTTGTGTTAACAAACATCGCATTAACGATCTTGTTTCCAAAAAATTCATTATCCTGGTCAGTTCTTGCAGCGTTTTGTTGTAGATCTTCAATTTCACTTTTAGCTGCTATAAAGTTATCTTTAATTTGATTAAAGTTGTCACGAAAAACCTGTGTATCGTTATCCTGCCCAGCTCTAGGAAAGTTTTCGTTAATTGCTGCGTAATTAATGTTGCTTGTCACGGTAATTTTTCTCCACGTTGCGGAAATGCAAGGTATTTATCCTCTATCACTCCGTCTATAATATCTATTACATATCTATCTGCTTCAAAATTAATTGTTTTAAAATCAAACCCGCTGGCTTTAATTCTTGATAAAACTGAAGCAGATGCGCCTGGATTACAATAGCACAATGGAAGTGCTTTTGTATATCCTGTTTCGTAGGTTGATTGGTCTTGAATACTCCTCATCCAAAGAGGTAAAAATTCTCTGTCGTTGTCGCCTACAGTCTTAATTCTATTTCTCATATTTTTAATAGAATTTGGAAATATACGTTGATGGTCACTGTCACTAACTAACGGAATATCGCTATCTATTTTAATAGCATCGTAGCTTACTAAGACTTTACTTTTTATTGTATTTGATAAGTTTATGGTATCTTTAATACTTTTACCATTTTTTTCAAATTCATCAACTATTTCTACATAGATTAATTCGTAGATTGTTTCTTGAGTAATAGGATCTTTAGCCTTTACAATTTTTAAATTTCCAAATTTTAATTTTTTATTGTAGTGATTTCGACTGATTGCCTGGACATATTTTACAGCCTCAACACTTTCAATGCCTGCAAACACTAACACTTTCAATGAAGTTTGAACTCCAAAATTTTTATCTCCATAACGATATAAATCGTCCGGTTTAAAAATAGTAACATCAGTTATAAAATCGTACCACGCCAATCTCTTTTCTTTAGTTTGAAATGCTTTTAGATAAAGATTAGCAAATGTTTTTGTATTATCTGATATTACAGTAAAATAAAAAGTCTTATCGAGTGTGGCAAAATTTACAGAATCTCTAGCTCGAATTGTAAATGTAAACTTCTTGTCAAAGGTTGTTGTTCCTTGATCCCAAGTTCCACTAAATTCTCTACTTAATGTAGAGCTGTCTTCAGCTGAATCTGTTCTTTCGTAAAATCTTGTTAGACCATCTCCCGCATCATCGGCAAATTGTTTTACTTTTCCTTCAATAAGCCCAGTAGGATAGAATGTTAATCCTGGCGGCAATTTTCCACTGACCCATTCGTAGCCTATGTGTCCTCCGTAGAGTAAACTTTCTGCCTCTACAGATAATCTGCTAGGCTGATTTGGTTTAATAGTTCCTAAGTCAGAATCTGAAATCCAATTAACAGCACTTTCGATCTCTCCAATAACATCAACTGTAAATGTTTTATCTGCATACGCTGTTCCTTGGAACCAATAACTTACATCGGTTGGTAATCTATTTTTATGAGCAGTTATACAAACATAGATGTTATTTTGAAATTCTACAGCATCGTTTATTGAATATGTTATACCGGAATTCCAAAGACCTTTATATGTATAATTTGTGTAGGCTAGAGTAGATGAAAAATTAGTAGCCCTAATTGTAAATTGATATGTTTTGGTTATCCTTGCCTGATACGGTACCTTCCCTGCAATCTCTCCGGTCATTGTGTCAATTTCAGTTCCGGGAGGCAACACACTTTCACTGTTATCTGGATTTGTTGGAACAAGAAAATATACAGTAGTACCAGTTAATGTCGGCGGATTATAAACATCTAAAAATATAATTACATAATTATTTGCTCTAAAACGTCCTAGATAACTTTCAGTAATCCATAACGGAAGTCTAAAACTACTAGCGTCTGCTTGGAATAAATTTGTATCTACTTGTACAATACTGTTATCTGCCTGTAGAAATTCTTCAGTGACAACATATATTTTAAACAATCTAGTCTCGGTATAGATACCGTCCGATATTCCTACAACAAAATTATATATTCTACTTAATCGTCTCGGGGTTCTGCTTGGATCATTGTAATCATAGGTTACATCGTCGTAATAAAATGTATCGTAACCGTTTGATTTAGCTTCTACGAAATCTAATGGAACAACGTCCAATGGTGCTGTATCGTATCCCCCGTAAGGATTACCGGAATATTCTAAAGCAAATATGGGATCAGTAAATCCAGAAATTATACCATCTTTACTTAAACTTAATCCAGGAGGTAGTTCCCCACCGTTAGGGACTAGATAAAATTCTAAATTATCTCCTGCTGTTAAATCTGTATCTCTGGCTTCTAATTGAAAATTAACATAATCGTTATCGAGAACAAAATATGCTTCGCCTCTGCCAACATTTAAAAATCCTTCGTTGGTCAGCCAGTAGGGTCTGTCAGCACCGTCGATGCCTATGATAAAAGTTTGATCTTTTAAATCATTACTATCTTGTGCTCGAATAACAAATTTACTTTCTGTATATACTCTAACTTCTACAGGAGTACCTGTTATTGTATTTCCGGTAAGTTTTAAACCTCTTGGTAAACTTCCTGAAATAAGTGTAAAGGTGATATCCCCAACATCTGAAGATGCTTCAATTATTGTTTCTGATATAACTTTTTCAGGTAATATCCCTAAACTTCCTGCAGGTGTGATCCAGGTAATCATCTGGACGTCTCCTTAAACAAACGTGCCGCAGTCTAAATCAAAACGTCCCGGAATAGTAAATGTTCCAAAATCCATATTTGTCATAGCATATAGAAATTGCAATGCATTATTGTATTCACTGCCAATCGCACCAAAATCGTAGGAAGTTACAATATCAGTTACTGGAACAACAGTTTTAAAATAAACTGTAGATCCAAATGTTGAAACTTCAATATCATTTCTACTAGTAGTAGACCCGCTTGCAGGCCCACCACTTAATGTAATTTGTGTATGCGTACTGGCCAGCATTGAACCAGAATTGGTGTCAAATCTAATAAATGCGTCATCGGCAGTACTGTTAACAATAATAGCATTACCAGTATCGTCTAACATCATTTTATTACCGGATACTAAATTTTTAAATTGTAATTCTGGACCCACTTTTTCTTTAAAAATTCCATACCCAGTTGTTCCTATATTGGAAGCTGTGATTGTTAGTGACGAATTTAATTCTGAAAAATTAGCATTTACTTTCTGAAATGCTGTTCGTAGATCATCACCTAAACCGTCGTTTACTACATTACCGATGTTGATTGTCTGAATTGCCATAATGCGCTCTCTTTTGTTTTCCTGCTTAGTATTTATCGTTAAATAACATTCATATGCTCGATGATAAAATACACTCAGATAATGAATTTTGGATCAATTTAAAATGGCCTGCAGCACCTAACGAAGCGGATTTTAAGGTATTTGAGCAGTATTGTGTAGGGCAAGTTTTGTTGTTAGGTAGCACTAAATTGCTGTTACCGTTAGCAACAGAAGCGTGGGATTTAGAACCCAAGTATGTAGATCCTAAAATTAAGAACAAGGACTGGTTTACACTAAACAAGCACTGGGATACTATTATTATAGACGGGGGACTAGCGTTTGGAGAGCAGTTCTGTAAGGATTTGCTTAAACTTGTACTTCCATATTGTGATCGGTTTGTTGCCCGTGCTTTTTTAAATCCTAATTGGCCCACAAAGTATGCTGTCTACTTTCCTAGGGCGCACGAACTTAATCCACAGCCACAAGAACACCCTATCAACGAAGTTTACACATTTTATATATGGAACAAAAACCCACAATACTAGCTATGTATTCCGGCGGCCTAGACAGTCTAGGCATGGTCTACAAACTATTAACTGAAGATGAATACAAGGACCATGACATCCACATACATCACGTTCACAATAAAAATGTAGAACAGCGTTGGCGGGCTGAACAGATTGCAGTAGATCTTGCCACTAAAGAACTAAAGCGATTAGGTTTTGAATTTGCCTATAGTGAAAGTGAAATAGGCACACAACCTTTTGGCCGTAATTTCTTGTACGACACTGATAGTATGAACTTCTTTGCTGGCTATGTCTGTAGTGTAAATCCAGACATTAAAAAAGTTGCTATGGGTATGCAGGCCAATGATCATAATCAACGCTTAGAAGATCGCCGTATTCGTGCTAACAAAATACTACAGGCATTTACGCCTGCAGAAAAGATATTTCCTGTAATGAACATGACCAAGCGTGAGATCTATGACATGTTACCAGAAACTCTGCGTAACATGTTTTGGTCGTGTCGTGTGCCTGTATACAGTGAAAAAAATATCACACCCTGTGGACGGTGTGATACTTGTCGTAAACTCAAAGAGCAGGGTATTCGTTAAATCGCGCCTGGATAGTTGCCAACAGTACTAGCCCAAGATGATCCTTCACCATTGCTACTGATGCGTAGGTCGTTAATCTTGCCAACGTATCTATTTTGAGTTCCTATATTTGTAACGGTAAACGTCCCTATACCAATAAAGGTCTGCGGTGGTACTTGTCTAGTTATAAAGGTCTGTTGAGGAGTACCGCCATTAAGCACCATAATCGTATTGGTATTATCATAGTTCAAATAGATATGATTCCAGCGAGCTAGATTTACGGGCAAGGGCGATGTTAAAAAGATGTTACCACTGCCGTCCCATATCCTGCCTCTAACATAACCGCTGGCATCAATCTCTAACATAGAATAATGATAACTAAAATTTTCAACACCAGTATCCTGTTCTGTCATTAATATCCTATTAGCCGCTAAGGGTCTAAACCAAAGGTTAATAGATATATTATTACATGTACCTACGCTGGTTGTGACCACATAACTGTTGCCATTAAAAGGATACTCTCCAGGAGTATTGAACCAAGAACTGTTAACTCCGTTGAACGAAAAGCCAGCAGGTAAAGTATTTGCTATGCTATCCGTTGTACGACCTACGCTTGCTGATAGTTGAGTAACTGGCATCTTAGTCCTCGTTTATAACATCATTAGCAGTCAACAACCAACCGTTACTGCTAATCTTCATCAGTGTAGCAGTCTGTATACCCTGGAAACTCCAAGTGCTTGGATTTTGATTTCCGCCAGTGGTCCAAATCTGAGGAGCATTAAGATCACCATAACTTTCTGGTTGTACATAAATTTTATATCCGTTTCCTGAGATACTGTTTGTGTTTATCAGTGTAATCACTGTGCCCACTGGGAATGGAACATTGTCATTGCGAGGGACTGTGATATACAAGTGTTGAGCGTAACTAGTATTAGGTACAGTTTGGTTGATAATAAATCTACCACGGTCACTTAACTGTAGTGTATAGTTCCAACCTGTTTGCGAATCAAATCCTGTACTTGGAGGAATGTCGCTAGGGTTATGATCCAGCACATTACCATCAGCAAAGGTAATAGATTCTACACCAACTATACCATTTGGTATTTCGTTTAGATTAACAACCCTTTCTTGGAATCTCCATTGTGATAGTGCGAGTCCAGTAACCTCAATATCTGTTGATGCTGAACTGGTTTTCGCTTCAATGCCAAGAGTCAATAGGTCATTTGTAGCCCAGTCCTCTTGTAACTCCCATTTCTGATCAGCGTGTGTCTTGATTTCCCAAACATTGTTAACAGGTGTAAATTCATCTGTAGTATCCATGGTGAACATCACAGCGTTGGTATTACTGACGCTAAACAAGTTAGAATAACCAACTAGAGTTGCCTGCCCTTTACCTAATACAAAGTTATCATAAGGATCACCACTGTATTCAATGTTTATGCTTTCACCACCGTTGTAGTGCATACTTCTGCCCCAGACTGGCTGTAGGTTCGAAGTAAATTTGTTTAACATAAAAGCACCATATGGGCCAATCCAAATAGCACCACCTGATCCGCCAACATAGACCTGCTCATTACCGTCAAGATCTATTTCTAGTTTTACATGAGGATTCAATCCCCACATGCCTGTCGCCGCTATACGACTCTGTAGTGCGCCAGTGTAGTCTAGTTTGTTCAGTGTGCCTTGATTGTAAGTGGTTGTAGCATATATACTGCCGTCTACTGTACTGACTGCTAGACTGCGAACTCCCTGTCCGTCTGCTAGAATTCCTTTGAGCCAACCAGTTGAACCATTGGTGTTTAACTTCCAAATAAAACTATGGTTGGTAGGTGTACCATCTATGTAGCCGCCAACCAGTAAACCACCAGCAGGAACTTCTGCTACAGTATAGGCTGTACCGCTTCCGTAGTTAACCGCTGGATCTAAATAGCGTGTCCAACCGCTGGTCCATACCCAAGGGCGAGTATTTAAGTGTCTTGAAATAGTAAATGTACCGCCAGTAAAGTCAACACTACCGTAACCCATAGCAAATCCCATGTCAAGTCGTATGGTCTTTCTAGAAGCAACTCCAGTTAACACACTATTAGGACCAACTAGAGCATCTCCTGACACCTGAGCAAGGAATGTTAGATCGTTACCGCTGGCAGTATAGAAAGTGGCCACGCTGATGTTGATGTCTGAATTGTCAATGACCACATTCCAATAACCATCTTGGCTGTCTACAATGCTGACAACATCTGCTGGAGGATGTGCGTTATAAGATACAGTATATGATGCCCAGTTTAGTTGATCATATAAACTAGGGTAATCAATCTTACTGAACTGTACCATAATTCGACCTGATGCTGGATTGACACTAAATGGAGTAGCAGTTACGCTAGATCCACCGTCAACACCACCTAGTAGGCTACCTGGTATTTTAAGTTCGTCGTTGGAATTGTATCCACTACCTTGAGTGGTAACAGTGAGATCACTGTATGTTCCGCCACCGTTATAACTTACAGTAACTCTAGCAACGCCTCCAGCACCGCCACCAGTAACAGTAGTTATAGGTACATCACGATACATGCCTAAGCCAGAAGTTAGATATTGATCGCCAGTAATACTAGTACCTGTCATATACCAGTCACCGTTGGTTTCTGGGTAAATATTCTCTAACTTTGTCTGTGCCGATGGTAATTCAATAATACCTACACCAGTGTTGCCAGTGGCTGTGATAGTACTGGATACCAATGTTTCACCCCAGGTTTTACCAACTACAACCCAACCAAGTGTTGAGTGGTATATCATACTAGTAGCACGAACAGTATTGTCTGTGTCGTAAATATCTGTGGTAGATTTAACTTCGCCGGTGGTGCTGTTTTGAACCACTAGTTTGAGATATGAAGTTGTTCTACCATTGTTGGTTTTTACTGCCGAGGCTACTTCACCGTTGTGGTAAGCAATGGCCTGTGGTTCAAAGCCTGTTATAACTGCGCCTTCGCTATAATTGCTCCAGATTAGATTGCCATCACGGCCATACTTGCTGATAATAGCATCAGCTCTCTGGCAATGTTCACCGCCTACATAATAGTCACCGTGTTCGTCAACAGCAATACAATCAAACGTTAGGTCGTTGGTATTGCCGTCTGAATTAACGTTGTTTCCGTCACCGTAGACTGCGGCCCAAGTACTGCCCTTGCGATTAATGCGTAGGTTACTGCTTTCAACACTGACATCATTTTCACTGTGTAGGCGTACACCTGCGGGTGCTGTACCTGCTTCTTTGGCAGAAACATAGTTGCTGTCAGTGCCTAAGAACAGTTCTATTTCGCCAGTATGTCCTGACATGTGGATGTGTTTGCTGTCTATTACAGGACTGCCGCCGCCGGCATAGATATCCATGTAGTGTCCCCAATCATTTGCGGCTGTAAGATCAGGTTTGATTCTTGCCTTGTTCTTTTCAGGTGCTGAATAATCGCTAGATGTTATTGTTACAGGATAACGAGGTAGGGTGTCGCTGCCAGTTACAGCATCACCGGACCAATCTATAGCGGTGTATAAGCCGTTGACTGTAACGTTACTGATAGTTCTTACTTCTCCTTGGCGGAATGTAATAGTATCGCCCGCTTCTACTCCAGTAACATCGGTGGCCCAGAACCAATCTTGATTTCCGTTGCCGTCTGCTTCACCACCTTGTCCGTTAAAGTAATCAGTGTAGACTGTGCGAGTAAAACCAACACCAGCGGCACTACCGGTACCAATCAAATTGCCACCACCACCGGCTAGTACTGAGTCACCATTGCTGTCTAGAATATCGCCACCAGTAGGCAATGTTAAGTTACCATTGCGATCAAACATCCAATCGTTGTTGTTGGCTCTAACAATAATATCTAGCGGATCAGGGTCTATTTCGGCTATGGAGAATATCTTAGTATCAAAGTTACTGCTACCAATGTCCCATCTGCCGTCACCTCTTATCGTTAAGTGAGCATTGTCTACATCTACTTGATAGTCGTAGTTTAATGCCGCTGTGCTGTTATAACCAGTGTATTCGTCTAGGTAAGCGGCTTCATTATTATCACCATAGCTCAATGCCCAGTTGATAAGTGCTCCACGACCAGAAGACTCAAACCATGCCCACTGCCCTGGGCTGATAGCCTTGTCAGCACTGATAATATTCAATGTTTGGAATACAGCATTACCAGTTGTGCCGCCACCTGTATATGTTAATGTTGCTACGGCAGTTACACGAGTATGATCAGTACCAATGAAGTTACCAATGTCAAAAATATCCGCGTTACCATCACGAATGTATGACTGTGGCCATACTTGACTAGGTGCTGTTCCTGAAACACTATGGTCTACAATACCGCCGTTTGGAAAACTGACACTATCTACAGTGATAGTTACATCATTAGCAGGACTTGTTCCACCAAACTCTGTGCCTGGCACAGTTAAGGTATCTCCTATTTGATATCCTGTGCCTGGCAAAATTACATCTTCATTATCGTAATAAAACCCGCCCTCGCCGTCAGGTCGTACTCGTATTTCTAGCACAGCACCCGATCCGTTACTAATAGTAGTTGTTGGTTTGACTGCTTGGAATGTGTCACTAAAGAACTCAAAGAGAGCAAATAATAAATCGCCTTCCCAACCTTCTATGGCAGACTTCATATCAGCGGATCTAGCATAAAATGCCGCTTTGATAGCCGTTAAATCAGTTAGTTCTGTTGGGCCACCGTCATAGATTGCCGCATCAATGATAGCCTTAGTGGCTGTTTCAATAGAACTTTCATATGCTGGACCACCGTCAGCATCCCAGTAGACATTGAACACAATAACAGTTGTAGCACCGGCTAGTCCTGATACTGTAAAGTCATCGTTGTTAGTGTCTGTGCTTCTATTATAGTAACTAACATTGCCAGGATTAGCAGGATTCTTAGCAATAACAATCTGTGTTATAGCAGGATCACCTGTGCCTGAAAATTTATTGTACCAAGAATAATAACCATCGCGATAGTTTTCTAAACCACTAGCAACTGTTTTTGTACCATCACCGTCTGCACCTGTTTCACCATTGTAGTAGACTGTGTTGACGTCAGTGTTTACTGCTATCATAGCAAACATACTGTCTGCGTATAGGGTAACACGACTACTGACCGCACCAAATGCGTTATCTTGTTGAACCTCGCCGCCAGCATAGTCTATACCATCAATAGTGATTGTTTGTGGAGTTGTAAATCCATTTGGGTTAGCGTCCTCGTGTAACAAGTATGAACGTCTAGCATAACTACCGTAGGCTGTTGATTGCTTAGTACCATCTGGAAAGGTAACTGTACCGTCGTCATTTACAGTAAATGATGACCATGGAAAATTAAGAGAACTAATTCTATCACCGGCTCCAAAAGCAAATGTGCCATTAAGCTCAAATCCACTAGGTACAAACAATCCAGTTGGATTGTTCATTAAATTAATAGCCGCAACTTTGGTCTCTTGGGTAGCGAAAAAAGATTGTACTTCAAGATCAGAGTCAAAGGTTATGGCAGTTTGATCTGTAATATTGTTATAAGATATGTCAAGTGCCGCGTATGCTACCTGTGGAGGAGCAACAGTAACGTTAATGTAATCACAGTTATTTAAAGTACCAGCGTGGTCACCTGCTATGTAAACAACGTTGTCTCCAGTGTTGACTGCTACAATAGTATATGCTCCAGCAATGCTATAAATCTTGTCAATGCCGCCACCGCCAACGTTTTCAATCTCACCTGCTCGCATCTTAGGACGGAACGGAATCTGTGTCCAGTCTTGCGGAACAATAGGACGATCATTAGCACTACCCGAGCCGATGTAAGCATACATATCATTGCTTTCGTTCAAGCCAGAGAGATAAGAATTGTATGTTCCTCGACCATTAACTTGAATCTTGTCAATGTAGCCTTCTTCGTCTAGTTCTACAGTATAATCGGCTGTAAAGTTTGGATTCAGGCCTGCTGAAATTTGATCGTATGTGATAAAATCAACAACAACTGCTGTTGCTGGGTTAAGTGTTTGAGTTTGATCCCCTGTGTCTTCAACTTCTTCAACTTTGTAACTAGTTGCTTGTGTAACACCAGGAATAACAACACTCGTGTTACCTGCTTGTAAATCAACACCGCCAATTGTCAGTGTTGAACTTTGTATCTCAAATGGTTTAATTGCCATACTCGCTCTTCCTTTTAATCTGTTGTACCAATTTCTACTGAATGTACTGATACGATAATGTTATTGTTAATATCGCTTCCGGTTGCCACAACTTCAACTTTTCTTGTAGTTGCATTTCTTTGAACTTCAAATGTTGCCAGAGGATTTGTGCTGGTATAAATTATTCCGTAGACACTCATCTCTGGATCCCCATAGCCGCTAACTCCATTAGCATAGCCTCTAGAAGCAATAGTAGCTTCGCAGGTCTGTACGTGCCATCCTGTGCTATCACCTGTTACTGCCCCTTCTACCTGTATAGTGAGTTTAATTCCAGATATCCAATCTTCTGACGCTGTCCATACTACAACAGGAGTAGCCGCTGATGCTGAAGCTGAAGTGGTTCTAGTAAAACTATGGTTTTGTCTAATTCTTCCGTTATTAGGAGTTTGCAATGTACCATCTGCTTCAAATGTCCAATTGAATATATTATTTGCAGAATCTACTATTTGTACTGTTGCGCCATTAAGACCTGCTGTTACTAAACAAGCTCTAGGGTCAATAAGTGATGTTGCCTGTATACTAACACCGTCGGGTTGTAAAACTACTTCGCCTGAACTATCTCCGTTGTCCTTATGTATGAATATCTGCACCGGCTGGGATATTATTGTCTCGCCATTTGGGAATGTTAAATTACCGTCAATGTCAAATAACCATGATTGTGTAGTAAGATTACTCTCAGCATTGCTACGAATAGTTACCGTACCTTGAGCACCAACTTTTAAGTTAATATCTGTACTTTCTAAATAACTACTATTTGGTAGTGTTATAATTCCGTTAGCATCTAGATCAACAACCTGCAGACCATTGACTAATTGATTACCAGCAGCGTCAGATCCTACAGATGCATATAATTCTGTAAAATTAGCATTTACTTTTTGAAACGCTGCTCGAAGGCTATCGCCTTTCTTATCGTTTGCGGACTGACCTACGTTAATTGTTTGTTTCGTCATTTACCTGCCCCTTATACCAGTGCTGCTATTTTAGTTTGGAAATCAGCAAAACTTGAACTTGCAGCAACTACTGATTTTAATTCTGCCAGGTTAATAACACGACTTCCTCGAATTATTACATCATTTTCTGCAACAACGTCAGTGTTAAATGTTGTTACCACATCGACAGTAATTCCACTAGAATCACTAGTTGAAATTTTACTACCAATAAATTCTAATACGCTGCTGTAAAATAATTCGCTGGTTGATGTGTTATACATCAACGGAGTACCGTTAGCAGTTGATCTAATAGGATTAACAAAGAATCCAGCGGCCGCAGCTTCTAATGCAACCCCACTGGCATTCAGTACAATCGAACTTGCATTTTGATTTGTGAAGCCTGCTCGATATCCAATAGCGATTGCATTAGCTCCTTGGTTAGTTTGACCTGCACTCCAACCAATAGCTACTGCTCCTTGTCTTTGCGTGATCTGCCCGGTAGTATAGCCAATTGCTACAGCCCCAGTTTCCTGTGTAGTTTTGCCGGCATAATATCCAATTGCAACACCTGCCGAACCTTGGTTAGATTCTCCAGCATTGGTACCAATAGCTACAGCTATTCCTCCTTGAGTATTCTGACCAGCGTTGGTACCAATAGCTACTGCCTGAATACCTTGAGAGATTTCTCCAGCAATATGACCAATTGATATTCCATATGTGCTCTGTGAAGTTTTGCCAGCCTCGAAGCCAATAGCTATTCCTGATGTTCCTTGTGTGTTAGTTCCAGCCTGATAGCCAATAGCCACTGCCTGATCACCTTGTGAAACATTTCCAGACAAGTAACCAACAGATACTGCCGACGATCCTTGAGAAGTCTTACCAGCTTCTTGACCAATAGCCACAGCATAGGTGCTTTGTGCAGTCTTGCCAGCATCGCTACCTAATGCAATTTTTGATTCTGCTGTTCTTAATGTAGTTGCCGAAACATTACCGAATATATAGTTACTTACAGCATCTACTAAGATTGAACTGTCATCACCAAATACTGATCCTTTAATATCACCAGTGACATTACCAGTAACATTTCCAGTTAAATTACCAGTAACATTTCCAGTTAAATCACCTGTGACATTTCCTGTTAAATCACCAGTAACATTGCCCGTAACATCTCCAGTTAAATCACCTGTGACATTTCCTGTTAAATCAAAATAAGGATTTACTGAAAATGTAATTGTATCTGTAGTAGGATTTTTATCTAACGTAATTCCAGTGCCGCTGTTAAATGATACGGTATCTGAAGTATTATCTGCCTGAATAATATTTGCGTAATCACTGTCAATTAAAAATCCAGAATACACATTACCGCCAGGAGCAGAGTTGATAATCTGTACTTGTCCAGTTGCAGGATCAGAAGAAACTGTAATACCAACACCACTGATGATTGATATAACACCAGTGTTGGTAATTTTAATTCCTTCTCCGGTTGGATTATCAATATTAATACCAGCACCAGCAGTTCTACCACTTGGCAAACTTGTAGTACTAGTCAAACTTCTTACACCGGTGTTTGTAATAGTTGCAGCACCATTGACCGTAGAAACAGAAATTCCACTACCGCTTGATACTGATAAAATGCCATCATTGTTAAATGTTATTGATTCTGCTGCTGAATCAACAATCATTGAAGTACCAGTTCCTGATAAAAATTTAACCGTGTCACCAAAACTTTGAGCAACAATGCTGTTTCCATTGTCAACATCAATAATTTTGAAAAATGTTTTATCGGGATCAATAATCAAAGAACCGTTTACTGTAGATTCGTTTGGAAGTGTTATTGTCGATCCTTGGTTTGTTATATGTGCCGGACCAATCCATACTCCATTTTCTAGATCGGGATCAGTGTTTAAAAAACTAGCTGTTCTTATAGATTTCCATCTATGTGAAGCATCTCCTAATTTGTATAAGTTATCTGAAGCAGGTGTAACGTCCGAATCAAGAGCACCGAAGTCTACAGGAACTAAACCTGCTCCTCCCATAGTTGCTGAAAGTATGTCAAAATTTTCGTTTACCTTGGTAAACGCATCGTTCAATTCACTCCATAATAACGGAGGAGATCCAACCGTAATATTGTTATTGTATGCCATTATGTTCTCCCTACCGCAATTTCAAGTGTACCAATATGATCGCTGTCATAATCGTAAAGTGCTTTACCGACCACAGTACCAACTTTTACATCGCCAACTGCGGCAGTAGCAACCCCTGGAATTCCTGATGTTACCAAGATATCTCCTTTCTTAATTTTACCAACTACCTTACAAGGTACTCGCCCTTGTAGTGCAACTAGATTTTTAAATCCTGGACAAGCTTCATACATGGTATAGGCAGCAGTATTAGAAACAACACCTGCAACTCTGGTATCGCCTTTAATTCCTGTTGTAGTAACTTCTTTTTCACCACCGAATACAAGAACTGTACCCACTTCATACTCTTTATCGCCTTCGTAGTTTTCTGCTAAGTCAGCTGAGTAAGTTGCTTGTAATCTTGATTCATTTGGTGAAGTACCAGTCAATGTCCATCGACCTGTAATAGTTCCATTGGTATTATAAGCACCAGTGGTTAGTGCTAATGTTTGAATACTAGAACAAGTTATTGGTGCGTCTGATAATCCGTTCTGTGTTTTAAATTGATGTAAGTCGTTCCAATATTTTGTTACCTTATCAGAAGCAACAGTACCATCTTGAATTAAAACACCACCTGCAGAATTGTATCCATAGTATCTTAGATAACCACCACTGCCTGCAGTGGCTGTATCAACAGCAACTTGTGTGTCAACTTTAATTGATGAAATATCAATGGTTCTACCACCAAAGTCACCGTTGCTGTCTCTTACAATAATTTCACCTGCGCCCACAGCTGAACTACTACCAGCTGATGAGCCAATAACTGAATAGTCTGCGTCAGAAGTATTACTAATACCAGAATTTCTTCTTAGGAAACCAGTACTTGTGTACTGTGCTTTCTTAATGCCTAAGCCGCCGTCGACAACAGTAGTAAATGCAACTTCTGATGCATTAGCAGTAGAAATTGATGAATTACCTGCTACAGTTTTAGAACTTAATTGAGCAAGTTTAGATAATGTTAAACCGTTATCTTTAACGGTTAACCAACCATTTGTTGCAGTAAATTGTGCAGAATCAAAACTTGACAATCCACGATCAGCTTGTGTAATGCCTGTAGCATTAGCACGAGTTGACGCAGCGGTCATATTCAATTTGCTTTGGTCAATGGCAGCAGAAGCATTTACATCTGCATTAACAATTGAGCCAGCATTATATTGAATATCTAAATTATTTCCTGTTCTTGTAGCACTGACATCACCCGTTATAGTTACATTAACCGCAGCATTATCAGTACCAGTAAATCCTAATAATTGACCGTTTGATGGAGTTGTTAATGTTACATCTTGGAAGTTATCAAATGTTAAACTTTGTAAATTAACAGCATCTGTAGGATCTATCGGATCACCTAAATTAAAGATATTGTAACCTGCAAGGTTCATATCTCCTTTCATTGGCAACTGACCAGATAGTGCCATAAATCCTGCTGTTAAATTTTGTGGTATTAACAAGGAATCGTCAACGTTGGTTCCATTGTGTGTTACACCTAATCTACGTTCAATATAGATACGTGCAGCATTTTCTGTTGGTACTGTATCTGTAGCATTATCTGTAAATGATGAATCTGTTGAAAATTCAGCAATAGGCACACCACGCTTAAATCCTAGACCGTCTAGGTTACTTAGCGCAATTGAGCTTGAGAATGTAACTTGACCAGTACCTTGGTCAACAGCAAAGTATGGACCAACTTTAAAGTTACCGTATTGGTCTGTGGTTACATAGAAGCATCGACCAACATCTCGTTCTACAGTCTCCTTTGAAGGATCTAATGGATTAACTGACGAACCGTAAATTTCTTTTGGATAGTTAGTATCTGCATAAGAACCAGTACCAATCTCTAATAGGTCGTGTGATGTAACTCGAGTCAACGCAATACGGATAGTTAGTGTACCCAACGATCCGCTTGAACGGATTGGTACCGAACTAAAGATTGTGTAACTAGATGGGAAATTGTTGATAGCATCAACTAGTGCTCTATCTAATACTACTCTAGCATATGGTTTGTTTGTAACTGATTCTGGTTGATAAGAAGAAACTGTATATTCTTCTCCCTTGAATACAAATTTAGATCCAGACACTCTGCTAATTTCTTGTGATGCTATACCAACTACAGCAAAGTTATCATCCCCTACTCGACCAGTAACTTTACCAACATAGAATGTACCAGAACCTGCGGCTGTTGTGTCAACAGGAGTACCTCCTTTTTCAGTTGATACTTGGAAATTATTAGTTGTCTTATTAACTACAAAATATCTAGTCTGTTCAGTTAATCCTGTTGGAAGATTATTTCCAATCACTCCGTCAGTAGTAAATCGTATAACGTCATCATCGTTAAATCCGTGACTATTAAGTGTAATGGTTGCTGCCACGCCAACTGCAATAGTACAAGCTCTACCAGTTGGATAATCACTGGTAAATTCTCCAGGTTCAAAGACCGTTAATTCGATATAATTGTAATTTTCTCTTAACTGAGTTAGTGTAACTCCCTCTGGATAGTATACTGTTGTACCAGAACCTACACTGGCAAAGTCAATGGCAAGTCCATTTTTATCTGAAGAAACACTAAATTCGGTATCAGTTAAATCAGTAGATAGTACCCAGTATCTTACTGTAGGAATAACTTCGCTTGGTAATGTGCCACTCGAATCAAAACTAACTAGATAATTTTCAATTAGTTTGTGAGTCTTAATACCTTTAATTGTTAACCCTGTACCATTAGTTAATGTTGAAGTACTTCCGCCAGGTGCAGTTGAAAGTGTAAACTGATTATATTTTGGAACAGTTAACACGTAATAAGTCGTACCGGCTACCAATCCATTAGATGTAGTTCTAGGAATAAATTTATCACCAACTTCTAATTTATGATTTTGGCTGGTTGTACATACATTTGTAGCGATTGTTGTAATTGTTGCAAGAACACTAATAGAAGAACTTCCTGCGGTGAATAATATTTCATAAGGTGCATTATCATCTTGTACTTCTGTAAATTGTAAAACACGATTAACAAAATCTGGAGTTTCTCTTAATTTTAAACCAGTAGATGGTCTAACAGCAACTTCACCTAATGCACCTGTGAGTAAAATTTGACTGTTACAACGAACAGTCATCTTTGTACCGTCTGGGATTACAGCGTGAAGACCGTTGTCATTGCCACCTGTTCCACTGCTTAAGTTTAATCGAGCCACACCTGGAGGCAAATCATTAGTTGCTACCGATGTAATTGCATATCTATACATGACCCCATCATGGTCAACTTCAAGTTCTCCCCCTCCTAGCGGTGGGTACTTATAATTAGTAACAAATATTAATAGACCATTTGTTACGTTGGCGAACGATGGACTTGGATAATAACAATCAACCCTTTGAGCCAAATCTTCGTATGTTGATGTTGGTGTTGGAACTTCTAACGGATCAGCACCTTCTGCAACTAGCGCATATACACCGTGAGCTGATGAACCACCTACAGATCGAATCTGTCCGCCAGTAATTGAATAATAAGAAGTATAGTTATAGTATGTAAATACTGAAACAAGTTCCAATAAACCACCGTTGGCAGCAATTGCCCCATAGCCCATATCATTGACCTGCGTATAGTCATTAGCAAGCATTGATCGGTTACCAGGCATAATTAATTCATATCTGTTACCGTAATAGTTTACAAATTCTATAACTGACTGTTGAATGTTTAATTTGGCAGATTGAATTAATGATCTTGCTGTAACAGCGTCTGTACTATAAGCGTAAGAACCTAAGTTTGGTTCAACTAGAGCAAACATTGAATCTATATCGTTTGCAGATATAGCACCAGTTATTGCAGTAAACAAATTATCAATAATTATCTGCTCAGATGCTGAAGCTGCTGAACCTGTTGTTCTTGATAAAGTTGAATATGTAGTTCCTGGGGCTGTGTTAATAATAACAGCCTTTGCTACAGTATTAGCCCACTGTAGGGCTGCTGAACATCGAGCTGGTTGTCCTGATGCCAACATAGAAGCACCAGTTAAATTATTGTAATATTTTAATGCAGCCTGTCTTGTTGCAGCATTGCCTCCGTAGATAAGATCGTGGATAACGGCTTCAACAATTAACTTTGTATCTCTTTGAGATTTTGCAGCATTGTATGTGTCTCCGGTGGCCCAAGGACTAATGTTTCCAGAAATTTGTGCATTAATCCAACCATCTACTTCAGCAACAATATAATTTCTATTTGCCATTAATAAATTAAAGGCATTTGTTTTATTTGTTGATAACCCAGGAGGCAAAGTAAATGACAGAGATGGAGTAGCTGAAACGCCTCTATCAATAATATCATCAATGGTAGCATTGTTTAGGGATACTGTATCTTGAATATCACCGTAACCTGTTAGTTCGATATTAACTAGTCGATAAGTTTCGTCAATAGCTCTTATTGTTATGCTTCGTTGGTCTTGGATAACAACTGCGCTTTGGCTCATTCTATAGGCGGTGCCACTAACTCTTGTCCAATAGTTAGTACCAAATACAATATCATAACCTAGGCCATCTAAAATTAATCCAACGTCTCTGTTACAAGCACTTGAATCGTATGTGAATACATTATATGGCCAAGGAGTTGTTTGATCTAAAACAAGTACAGCTGACGATCCGTTTTGATATGCAGCATTAATAAACAAGACACTATCATTTTCAATGTTAGTTAAGTTATTAACAACTGTTGTTTTAGTTGCATTTGAAGCATAGTTGATACCTAAACTAAATGACGGATCAACGTCTGCAGGTAATGAACTTAGACCGTTAGTTAAGACATCAATTACACTTTGAATTAAATTCTCAACTATTGTAACAGTACCTGAATTTCCTAATCCGCCAGCAGTCGACTGAATGGAAGTATTGCCTAGAGATTTAATCCAACTAGTATTTGCTAAAATAACATAGCCAATAATATCTTGTATTCTAGAAAACACCGCTACTGTCGGAGCTATTTCACCAGGTCCTAAAATGGTAACTCCAGTACCATCGTAGTAACCTTGTATAGTTAGATTAGTAGCAGTATTTCCGCCATACTGTAAATCATATGTAAATGCATCAATAAAATATCCTAGGTCTCTTCGACAGGCTGTTTCATTGTAGTTTTCGATACTTTCTGGACTTAATGTTGAATTAATAAATGCTATACCTTCGTCTACTAAAAAGTCTTTGTTAAGTATTAACTCATTTACAGAATTTTCAACTCCTGCGCCAGGCGCAGTTAAAAGTGTATAGTAATAATCAGGTGCGCCGTCTGGGCTAACAGAATTAATTAAATTAGTAACATTTGCAAATGCATTGGTAATAAAATTGCTAAATGCGGTGTCACCAGTAGTAAATGTTAGTATACGATCACGTGCATAGTTTAAACCTGATATTGTCTGCGATTTTTGTAAAGTTGTAACAACAGAGGTGTAACTTCTAAGATATGACAATCCAGATAGAACGTGTTTATAGTTTGTTCCTAAAATATAATCATCTAAAATAGCATTAGTGATAATGCCAATATCTCTAGCACACTTGTTAGAATCGTAGGTAAAATTACCTACGCCGTAGACAAAGTCTCTAATATAGTTTACTCGATAAGTTGAATCGCCAACAATAAATGATGCTGGAACTTGAGGGAATCGATCTAACCCAGAAACTTCTAATCGAGTCGGTGTTTGAATATTATTAATAACAAATTCTAAGTTACCAGCAAAACCGTCGGCAAATATACCTCCAGCAAATACTTGTCTGTTTTCGCTCTTTGAAAAAGAAGCACATTCTTGGAAGTAAGGTGATCTAGAAAGAATCTGTCCTTCTGGATCTAGTACACCCATAAATCCACCGTGACCAATGGCGCTGATAGCCTGCCAGCGAACAGAGTCGTTAGCAAGGAAAACGTCCATTTGGTTATTTTCTTTAGGATAGTTAACCGAACCAGATCCGTCAATAACATCCTTCAACACTAATATTAATAACGGAATAACAGTAGCAGATCCGCTTTCTGCTTGATATGCAGCATCAATAACCTGAGGGAATGTATTTTGATAAATGTTTGTAATTTGAGTATTTGAAATACAATCCAACATTAGACTTTCAAGTTTATCTAATACAACCAGATACTGTGAAAGTTGAGTCGTAATGGCTATGCTAGCACTATCGCTTTGATAGTATTTTAAACCTGCAGATACTGTACGATTGTAACTTCCGTACTTTAAGTCGAATATAAACGAATCAACCAATAATCCAACATCTCTATTACATAGTGTTTCATCGTATGTAAATGAACTATTAAATGGTGCAGTATTATTAGCAATGTTATCATTCATCCAAGCAACAATTTCTTCTTGCAAGAATCTTCTATTAAGTCCTAATAATATTGATGCTGATTCAAATCCTCCTTTGTTATCTATCATAGGATAGACTGGCTGAGTTGAATCTTGTAGATAATGGTATCCGTAATTTTGAGTGGCTACTGTTAGCCCGTCTATCACTGGATCTCTACGGAATTTTATAAACGCCCAAGGAGAGCTAGAAGTTCCCGGTCTTGGATGGAAAATAACACGTCTAAATTCGTCACCTACAATAGAAGTATTTGCAGGAACTCTTAACGGATAGTTTTCGTAATATTCTCCGCTTTCTACTAAAACTGAAATTTGAATATTTTTAGCAATATCACCATAGGAAATTACTTCGCCAAGAATAAAAGAACCTGATTTGATATCTACGTCAAATATTTCGTTTCCTTCAGAATCTAGGTCACCAGGGTGGCTAAGGATTTCAGCTAAAGCACCTGAGGTCTCTCCTCTTAGGTATAGTCCAGCACGAATATCTCGTCCTCTAATTGCTTGTGGTGTATCAGTTGAATAATCACCAGTATAGTCTGTTCTATAACCATTAGTATAGATTAAAAATCTTGGAAGGTCAACACTTAATGACGGAAGTGAAGTAAATCCAGAACCTTTGTTTGTAATTGTAATTGAAGAAACTGCACCTGAATTTACAACAGCTTCACCAAACGCACCAGATCCGCCACCGCCTGAAATTCTAACAGAAACTAGAGAATAATCTGAACCACCGTTTACAATCTGTACTGAGTTTACTTTATATGTAACGTTAAATGTAGCCCCACTACCAATTGCACCTACTTCCGCAGGTGCCGCTGATGTAGTAATAGTAGTTGAAATATTAGAAGAACCAGGCAATGTTAGATATGACCCGGTTGATATAATCTTATATCCTAAAATTGCACCAGGAGTTGTTAAAGTTGTTAGAACTTGAATGTAACAACGACCACCGCCCTCTGGCAATGTACCGCCCTGAATTTCTAAAATATCTCCTGGATAATAATTAGTACCAACAGAAACTAGAGTAACTGTATCAACACTCATTCTAACAATACCAGAAAATCCTGTACCAGAATCAGGTGATGTTTCAATGGATGATAATGTACATTCAGAAGCGTGATTGTTGTAGGTTAAAACTTTCTTATAAGGACCTAATTCCACTGGTGCTTCTAAGACTAATTCTTCAGCACGTTTTAATGCTGCTTCTAAGGTGCGATACGCATAAGCAAGAGCACGACCTTGTAGATCTTTAGACACTCCTACTCTATCATCTTGACCTGAGAGAGCAACATATAGGTTAACTGAAGAGCCAAATGCTGAATTATCAACATAACGTTTTGTTGCAGCAACTAAACCATCGTAATTAACATCATCGTCGGGTTCCGGATCTCTAGACAAAACTAACGGACCGGTCATACGACCCATTGAAGGATCTACGGTTCCAGTTTCTGGATTTATTGCTTCAACACCAGCTTTAGAAACTTTAGTATCTGCATAGGCTTTGTTAACTAGTTCGTGCTTATAAATTGGAAGTAACGGTGAAATATCAGTACCCGAATCTAAAATTCTATACTGTTGACCACCAGATCTTAATGATAAATCTCCTCCTAATTGAGGACTTGGATCTGCAGAAATATTAGAAAATTCTGAATTAATTACAATTTCATTAGGGTTGGTTGTAAAGTCAATACTAATACCATTACCAGGAATTAGCGATTTAAAAGCTAATCCAGATTCAGTGTCATTGATTGTAACTAATGGGGTATTTCCTGTAACTGGATCGTATCCGGAAAATGCATCAGGAGTGTCGTTTAACCCAATAAACGAAAGTCTTTCACCAAGACCAAGAGAACTATAAAGTTCGCGGAAGTTATCATTAACTTTTCTAAACGAATCGCGAATACTATCGCCAGTACCGTCATTACCAACAATACCAATATCAATTATTTTACGTGCCATGTTTTATCCTAGAATAAGCAAGTGCTAGTAATATTTAGCCCAAAATTTTATAAGCCTAATGTAAATACACTATGTTCTTAAAAACAGAAACTAAAGAATGCGAATATGTACGCACTAGTAAATGCGGGAAAGACCACACGTATAGAAGAAAAAAGACTATTGCAGTCTTTCGTTGTGATAACTGTGACAGTTCTTTTACTAGAGATTTAAAACACGTTGATCGAAAACGTTTAAGCAATAATTACTTTCACGTTTGCTCAAACTGTGATGCAAAAAGATTTGCCCAAAGAAAAGGCGTTGAACAGAAAAAAATATGGGATTTGCCAGCTAGTGTTGAACTTCCGGTAGGTAAGTTTTAAGAAGTTCGTTAAAAGATTTAGACTTTAGTAACGGATAGGAATAAAACTGGCAAGCGGAAACTATTTCTGAATCTCCGTCGTAGTTTACGGTATAATAAAACTTATCCTGTAAAGTCCAATTGGTATACAAGTTTTCTTCTAAGCGTTTACAGCCCTCGGATTCTAAGAATTTTTCAACTAAAACGTCTTTATTAGCAGATCTAATAAGGCATAATGTTGTATAAATCATAGTAATTAAGGTCATTTTTACAAAGTCTTTTTGCGTAAAACTTACACAAGATGCAG
>Ga0255176_1000011_pt1 | contig 222395 bp, 189 predicted proteins | sample Atl_Atlam_RepA_8_2_FD_183622 | JGI IMG/M metagenome (GOLD analysis project Ga0255176, IMG submission 183622) | Freshwater microbial communities from Altamaha River, Georgia, United States - Atl_Atlam_RepA_8d | ecosystem: Environmental > Aquatic > Freshwater > River | place: USA: Georgia... | reverse complement strand
TACCCCACTTGGTTGAAAAGTAGTAAGGGTTCACTTTACCAAAAATGGGATCTTCTCCTTCCATCGATTGTACGAACTCAAACTCATCCAATATAATTGATTGTAGGGGTATCGTAGTTTGCTTACCATTCTTCGTGTATCTGGGTGGAAGAACCAATTGCCTACCTTCAAATTGAAAGAACTTGGCTTTCAGCAATCGGATTTCCTGATGTGGTCGTAAAAAGGTAGTGTACATTAGTAAAGCAACACGATAAAGAACAATGTCTGTAGCTTTCAAATACTCAAACAATGAAGAAAGTTCTTGGGGAGTGAATGCAGCATTTATAGTAGCCTCTGCCCTCTTTGCTTTGATTTCAGATACTGGGTTAAAATCCATGTAACCCAATTGCTGAAACAGGTTAAAAATACCCCTGTAATACCTTCTGGCGGTGTTATAAGATGTATTGCTCCCAGTATGTCGCTTCATGATAAATGCTGTCAAAGATGCAGTGGTAATATCATTCAATTGTGACCCCATATAAGCCTGTTTAAGCGACTTTAAATACCACAGCAATGAGTACTTATGCTTATCCCCATAATCAGCCTTAGGGATGAAGTTTTCCAACTCAGCAGCAGCTTCTTTGAAAGAAAAATCAATGACAAGTTTTTGCTTTACTTCGGCCTCAGGTGTCCAACCAATCGAAAGTTGATGATTAACCATTGACAAAAGAGACCGGTAGTAAATTTCTTTCTCCTTCGAATCTAATCCTCTACAGGTTGGCATCCCAAAATCTTTACCAGAGTAAAATTTGAAAGCTTCTTTGGTAACGAGATTTCTAAAAAGACATACATACGACCTCTTTTTTCGCTTACTAGTTTTGGACTTGTATATGTTAAAGCTGAATTCATGTGCGCATTAGATTACGCACTTGGAAAATCGACAAAAAACACACCTCAAAATCCCCAGTAATTCTGCACTTAGACCTCGTAGCTCAGCTGGATAGAGCAACTGCCTTCTAAGCAGTAGGTCACAGGTTCGAATCCTGTCGGGGTCGCCCAGTATTGAGAAATAACGGGGAGTAGCGCAGGCCGGTAGCGCATCTGGTTTGGGACCAGAGGGTCGCAGGTTCGAATCCTGTCTCCCCGACCACTTTCAAAGCCTCAAAGAAATTTGGGGCTTTTTTTATTGGTTAATCCACTTCCATTTTAACACCCATTGATTTAATCCCAATACTGCCCCCGAATTTCAGCATCTTTGCACGGCAAGATGAAAGCAAGATTTGATGCTTTAACGGGGATTCGCGCGTTGGCGGTGTGTATGGTATTTATCTATCATAACCGCAAATTCTGGCGTGCCGATATACACCCTGAACTGTTGCGATTCATCAATGAGTTTCATGTGGGCGTTTCCATATTTTTTGTACTCAGTGGCTTTCTCCTCGCCTATAGTTACGGTGATGAACCAACCAAATCGCTTAAGTCCTATGGGAAATATATCCTGGGGAGAGCGGCCCGTGTGCTGCCCTTGTATTGGTTCATTCTCACCCTATTTTATTTGGACCCCAAATTTGGCAAACACCACTTCTCCGCATTTACCTATTCGCTAACACATGGCCTATCCAACAGATTAAACTTAACCGCCATCGCACAATCGTGGAGTTTAACCGTTGAATTTTGTTTCTACCTGCTGCTGCCGTTTCTGTACTGGATAGGTAAAAACAACATCAAGCACCTCATTTATTGCCTCCTTTCACTCACCCTGCTGGCCTGGCTCATCGGACATTCATGGTTCCTCATCAACGGAAACCCCAGACAATTTTTATACCCCCTAAAATTTATTTTGGGGAGTACGTTCTTCGGCCGCTGGCCCGAATTTGCTGTAGGCCTGTTTTTGGCAAAAATGCTATCCAACAGCCACCATCAATACCAAGCATTTTGGCAATGGAAACACAAAACCCTGCTCGGCATCATCGGCCTCTTCGCCTGCTGCTATTTGGGTGGTTTATTTCAGCCCGATGTGTTCCATCATGGATCAGACCATCCCATCGGATTTGTGATATTCGCCCTAATTTTACCCCTGTTCATTGCCAGTTTCATCGCGGGATTGATCTCCGAAACCACCCACATTCAACGGTTTTTCAGCACCCGTTTGTTAACCTTGCTAGGGAACGCCTCTTTCGCGTTTTACTTGATCCACATCAGTTATGTGAATATCAGAATTCGCTGGCTGTGGCTAGGACCCGATAGAAACTTCATCCTGCTCTGGATAATTTCTATTCTGCTTTATTGGCTCATAGAGAAACCAATCAACACCTTCGTCAGACGAAGATTTATACAAACACCGGCCAAAACCGATAACCGATAACACGACCCAATTTCTGGCCGAAACGCGTTACGCTACCGCATCGCAGTTGATCATCCATTTCACACCAAACGCATCGGTAAAAATTGCAAACAGCGCACCCCAGGGCACCCGTTGTAATGGCATTTCGATCTCTCCGCCAGTACTCAAACCCTCGTACCATGCCGTAGCTTGAGCCTCTGTGTCGGCATTTAACGAGATGTAGTGATTGTTCCCGGGCTTCCAAACGTGACCCGCGCTAGGCAGCACATCTGAGGCCATTATTGTGTAACCCGGCGTGATTTCCAAGGCCACATGCATCATTCGGTTCGATTCCTCCTCATTCAGCCCTTGACCCATGCCGGTGTCCTTAAAACGCTGAAACGTAGTAAATTCCCCACCCAAAATGGATTTATATACATTCATCGCCTCATCGGCGCGACCATCAAAATTCAAATACGGTACAAAATAAAATGCCATAGCCCTGCAAAGTAACAACTTCTCCAAGGACCATTTTTCGCTCGTTTGTCATTTTTCTCACAGCAAACCTTTTCCCCAATCAATCCCCATCGGTTTCTATTTCACGGCAACGGGTTAATTTTGTTTCGCATTACTCGACCATTTTGAACTTCGACGCCTTCATACAACAACTCACTTTTGAACGATCCGATCTCTCCTTTGCCATCGTGGTAGGATTGGCCTCACTCTTTATTTTCATCTTTTTATTTGGCTACTTCCTAAAAGTCAAACGAACCGATGCGCCAACGTCTGCCAGTCCATTGCCCGGAGTGAGCATCATCGTGGTAAGCTGCAATGCCAAAGCGCAACTGGAAAAACACCTGCCTCAGTGGCTGGCGCAAGATTATCCCAATTTTGAAGTCATCATTGCCAACGACAGAAGCACCGACGACACGCCCCTTTTTCTCATCGAACAACAACAAATTCACCCCAAATTGAAGGTGGTTTCTTTGGATGCGGACTTTGTAAAAATGGGTGGCAAAAAACTCGCCCTCACATTGGCCATCAAAAAAGCCCAAAACCAGCATTTTCTGCTCACCGATGTAGATTGCGTTCCCAGCAGCGACCAATGGTTAAAGCACATGGCCTGTCAATTCTCCGCAGAAAAACAACTGATTTTGGGGGTATCGCCCGTAAGAACAGGCAAAGGATTTTTGGGTGCACTCACCCAACACGAATCACTGCTCATGTCCCTCCATTCACTGGGATTATCAGCCGCGGGCAAGCCCTTCATGGGAGATGGTAAAAATTTGGCCTATTCTCGTTTTGCCTATGACAGTGTCAATGGCTTCAGCAGTCACCACCACTTACCCGCCGGTGACGACACCCTGTTTGTGCAAGAAGCCGCCAATGCCAAAAACACTGTTGCCTGTATCCACCCCGAGGCGTTCACCTATGCGGATGGACCCTCAACATGGTCATTCTATTGGAAACAAAAAAACCGTCAGATGTGGGTAGCCAAATCCTACCAAAGGGGTGTAAAACAATTGTTGGCCATCCACCCCATGGCGCAGCTGTTTTTTTGGCTCGGCATCATCCTTTGGTATATTTTGGGATCACAATGGTTGTGGCCTACTTTGGCGCTCATCGTCAAGTTGGTTCCAGAGTGGATCATTTACCACCAAAAAGGCAAACTCCTCCAAATGCACAAATCCATCCCACTATACCCTTTGTTCAACCTCTTTGAATCCTTTTGGTATGTGGTAGTGGGCATCAACGCGTTTTTTTCAAAGAAAATCAAATGGTAGGACCTGAAATCATCTTCGAACACTTCCCCAACCTCACCGCAGCACAAAAGGCACAAATCACGCAGTTGGGTCCCTTATACGCCGAACACAACGCCCGCGTGAATGTGATTTCCCGCAAGGACATGGACATGTTTTACGTGCATCACGTGCTACACTCCCTGGCCTTGGCCAAAACCTGCGAGTTTATTCCCGGTCAGCACTTCATCGACATCGGCACGGGCGGTGGTTTCCCCGGCATTCCTTTGGCGATCATGTTTCCGAATGTGGAATTCACGCTGGTAGACAGTATCGGTAAGAAAATCGCGGTGGTTCAGGCAGTAATTGATGCGCTGGGACTTAAGAATGCCACCGCCATACAACATCGCACCGAGCAACTGCCCATGAAATTTGATGGTGCCGTGGCCCGTGCCGTGGCCCCCGCCATTGAACTTTGGAAGTGGATGGAAAACCATTGGAGTGGCAAACCCCGATTCTTCCTGTTGAAAGGCGGCGATTTGGCGGCAGAAATCAATGAGGTCATCGAATACTCGCAAAAAACCAAAATCAAATTGCACGCCATTGGCGACATCTATTCAGACCAACCCTTTTTCGAAACGAAAAAAGTGGTGAAGCTGTTTCACGGATAAACTGCTTTCCCTTCTCTGGATTTTATACCAAAAAACCGTCTACGCCGAGCCCAATCAGGCTCCCAGCAGCTGTTTGGCCGACGCTAGTGCTGCATCCAACCCGTCGGCATTTTTACCACCCGCGGTTGCGAAGAATGGCTGTCCGCCACCCCCACCCTGGATTTCCTTGGCGCAGTCGCGAATCATTTGTGAGGCATTCCAACCCTTTTCCGCCACCCATTGGTCGTCGATATAAATGGCAAGTCCCGGTTTCTCCTCAGCCAAATACGCCAATACCACCACAGGATTGCCGAGCGACTGCTTCAATTGGAAACACAGCTGTTTGGCTGCATCCGCATTGGGCAGATTCAATTTGGCAAACACCATGGGAATACCGCCCACCTGGGCAACGTTACCCAACAATTCATCCTTGATTACCTGCACTTGCTGGGCTTGGAACTGCTCAATCTGCTTGCGCATATCGGCATGTTCTTCCATCAGCTTTACCACCGCAGCCTCCGCATCCTTGGGGTTGCCCAACACCTGCTTCACGCGCGCTAGCTCTTCCACTTGTTGATTGATATAATCCAACGCCGCTTGTTGGGTTACCGCTTCTATTCTACGAACGCCAGCGGCCACACTCGACTCGCCCAAAATTTTGAAGAAACCAATCTGCGCCGTATTGGCCACGTGGGTTCCGCCACACAATTCCATGGAGTAATTCGCATCAAACTCAATGACGCGCACAAACTCGCCGTATTTCTCACCGAACAAGGCCGTAGCGCCCATTTTCTGCGCCTCTGCGATGGGCACATTGCGGTGCTCTTTCAAGGCGATGCCTTCACGGATTTTTTCGTTTACCCGCTGTTCCACGGCCAAGATTTCTTCTTCCGTCATTTTGCCGAAATGAGAAAAATCAAAACGCAACGCCGCCTCATTCACCAAACTACCCTTTTGGGCTACATGGGTTCCCAACGCCTCTCTCAACGCGCTGTGCATCAAGTGAGTAGCGCTGTGGTTGCCGTTGATTTTGGAACGACGTTCATCGTCGACCTTGGCCTCAAACACCTGATCCAAATCGCTGGGTAGCTTATCGCACACCAAAACATGCAGCTTGTTTTCTTTATGGGTATCCAACACGCGCACTCGCTCGCCATTGGCTCCAACCAAATACCCGGTATCGCCCACCTGTCCACCACTCTCGGCATAGAAAGGACATACATCCAACACAATTTGGTATAAATTCTTGCCTTTGGCCACGATGGTTCGATGGCGACTGATGTGGGTCTGACAGTGGGTGGTATCATAGCCACAGAACGACTCGTCACTGCCATCCAACACGGCATGCCAATCGCCGGTTTGTTTGGCAGCATCGGCTTTGGAACGGTCTTTTTGGGCTTGCAAGGCCGCTTGAAACCCGTCCATATCCACAGAACAACCGCGCTCGCGGGCAATCAGATCGGTGAGATCGATGGGAAAACCAAAGGTATCGTACAATTCAAATGCCGTAGCACCATCTATCACTCCTTGGGGGTGTTGTTCGATGTAGGTATTCAAGCGACCCATACCGGTGCTCAATGTGCGGAAAAACGCATTTTCTTCTTCTTGGATCACGCGCTGAACAAAGCCTTCTTGAGCCTTCAATTCGGGGAAACTGCCCGCGAAATAATCGGCCAAGGCGGGCACCAACTGGTTGAAGAACGCCGTTTGGAATCCCAAGTAGGAGTAGCCATAACGTACCGCCCTGCGAAGAACCCTGCGCACCACATAACCCGCACCGGTATTCGATGGGAGCTGACCGTCGGCAATACACAAACTCACGGCCCTGAGGTGATCGGCGATCACGCGGAATGCAATGTCTTGCTTCTCTTCATCCCCGTAATTTTTGCCACACAATTTGGCGGTGTTTTGGATGATAAACTGAAAAATATCGGTGTCGTAGTTGCTGGATTTGCCCTGTATGCCGCGCACCAGGCGTTCGAAACCCATACCGGTATCAACGTGTTGTGCGGGGAGGCGTTCGAGGGAACCATCGGCTTTGCGGTTAAACTCCATGAACACCAGGTTCCAAATTTCAATGACTTCGGGATGATCTTGGTTAACGAGCGTTGCGCCATCTACGGCCTCGCGCTGCTCGGCCGAACGCATATCGAAATGAATCTCCGAACACGGACCGCAGGGTCCTGTATCACCCATCTCCCAAAAATTGTCTTTCTTGTTGCCTTTGAGGATGCGTTTGGGGTCGATAAACTCAGCCCAGCGATCGTAAGCCTCATGGTCAAACGAAATATTGGCCGCAGGATCCCCTTCAAATACGGTCACATACAGTTGGTCTTTGGGCAATCCATAGACTTCGGTCATCAGCTCCCAAGCCCAGGCGATGGCTTCTTGTTTGAAAAAGTCTCCGAACGACCAGTTACCCAACATTTCAAACATGGTATGGTGATAGTGGTCGTGGCCCACTTCTTCCAAATCGTTGTGCTTTCCGCTCACACGAAGGCATTTCTGCGAGTTTACCACGCGTTTGTAGGGGGCTTCTGCGTTACCCAAGAAATAATCCTTGAACTGGTTCATGCCCGCGTTGGTGAACATCAAGGTGGGATCCCCTTTCACTACGATGGGTGAACTTTGCACAAACGTGTGTTGTTTGGAGGCAAAAAATGCCAAAAACTTCTCTTTGATTTCGTGACTGCTGAGCGCCATTCCGCAAAGATAGTGAAGATAAAGCAAAAGGCGCCCGCTAGCGGGCGCCTTTTGAACTCAGATTATATAGGAAACAGAAACCTAACCTACCGCGCTCACCTTGGGCGCAGCCTGTTTGATTTCATCGCTCGCACCGTCTTCAAACTTCTTGAAGTTGTCGTTGAACAAGTGCGCCAATTTCTCACATTGCTTGTCGTAGGCTTCTTTGTCGGCCCAAGTATTTCTTGGGTGCAACAATTCCGATGGAACACCTTCGCAAGCATCGGGCATCATCATCCCAAACACCGGATGTGGGGTAAAGCTGCCATTGAGTTTGCCTTCCAATGCCGCGGTGATCATGGCACGGGTGTACGACAATTTCATGCGACTGCCCACGCCGTATCCACCCCCGCTCCAGCCGGTATTCACCAACCAAACATTGATATCGGGGTTGGCGCTCAATTTTTCACCCAACATTTTGGCATACACCGTTGGATGCAAAGGCAAGAACACTTGTCCGAAGCAAGAAGAGAAGGTCGCTTGAGGCTCGGTAACACCGGCTTCTGTACCGGCCACTTTGGCCGTGTAACCACTGATGAACTGATACATCGCTTGTCCGGGATTCAACTTTGAAATCGGAGGCAATACCCCAAACGCATCGGCGGTAAGGAAGAAAATATTTTTCGGCGCATCTCCCACCGATGGTACCGCGATATTGTCGATGTAGTCGATAGGATACGCCACACGGGTATTTTCCGTCACAGAGATATCGTCGTAGTTCACCACGTCAGACCCTTCGAAGAAACGCACGTTTTCAACCAAGGCACCGTGCTTGATGGCATGCCAAATTTGGGGTTCTTTTTCTTCGGTAAGGTTTACGCATTTGGCATAGCAACCGCCTTCGAAGTTGAAAACGCCGGTATCCGACCAACCATGTTCATCGTCGCCAATGAGTTTGCGTTTGGGGTCGGCGCTCAACGTAGTTTTTCCAGTTCCGCTCAATCCAAAGAACAGGGCGGTATCGCCATTCACGCCGATGTTGGCAGAGCAGTGCATGCTCAACACATTGCGCTCGTGGGGCAGGATGTAGTTCAAGACAGAGAAAATGCCTTTTTTGATTTCCCCGGTGTAGCCAGAACCACCAATCAAGATGATTTTGCGGCTCACACTTACGATGGTGAAGTTGTGCTGACGAGTACCATCTTCGGCCGGGTTGGCATGGAACGATGGCGATGCCACGATGATCCATTCGGTGGGTTGAGTGGCGATTTCTTCGGCGGAAGGACGTAAAAAGAGGTGCTTGGCAAACAAGTTTTGGTAAGCGCTCTCGGTTACCACTTGGATGTTCAGGCGATTTTTGGGATCCGCACAAGCGTAGGCATTGCGCACGAAAACCTCTTTGCCTTCAAGGTGCTTCATCACTTTGTTCAGCAGGGCATCAAACTTCGCCTCTTCAAAGGGTTGGTTTACTGCACCCCACCAGGCTGAGTCGGCCGTTTGGGTGTCATTGACCAAGAATTTATCTTTCGGACTTCTACCTGTGAACTCACCGGTATCGGCAGCCAGGGCGCCTTGGGAGGTGATACGTCCCTCATTTCTTTCAAGGGCTTTGGCAACGAGTTCGTCGGTGGTTAGATTTTCGAATACGGTCTGGGCGTGATTTTTAATCGACGCGATGATTTCGGTATTATTCATGCTGTAAAAGAAATAACTTTGGCACTGCAAAGGTACTTATTGTATTTGCGGTTACTGCCTACAAAACCGGTTTCTTTGCCAATGAACTTACGCACAGATATTTTCGAACATTTGCAAATTTCTATTAATTTCAACCACTTGAAAAACAAGGCTTTAAACACACGTCAACCCGCATCTGGTGTATGTTTGACACTTATCAAATTGTGCATTATTTTCTTTGCGATGGCGCCGCTGCGCGGTCAGTATTTAGTTGTGAAGTCGAAACAAGAAGTGGGTATGGCGGTGGGACTTTCACTCCACACTGGGGTGAATTTGTTGGCCGATCACAACCATTGGGGCGGACCGGTGCGCACTTGGCAGGTGCCGGTATTGGATGCGGCGGCACAATATCGATTGTCGCCCAAAACAGCAAAGATTTCGGATGGTATGGCGATGGGCACGGCGATGGCGGCGGGGGTATTGACTTTGGCCCTGCCCCAAAACCAGCGATTACAATATCTTACGGTGGGGGTTCAAAATGTCTGGTTCACGGCCAATCTCACCCAAACGGTGAAGGTGTTGGCGGCTCGGAACCGACCCTACACGCAAGCGCCAGGATTTGTTTCGGACCGTCGGGATGATCACTACAGTTTTTTCAGTGGACACAGTTCCATTACGGCCACGGTGGCAACAACGGCGTTGATGATGGCTTTCAATCAACGGGATTTGGCCTCGTGGGGCCGCCCCGCCGCGTACGCGGCGGGCGGCCTTGCCCTTACCACCGCAACCCTGAGAATCGCTGCAGGCAAACATTATCCCTCCGATGTTGTTACTGGAATATTGGTTGGCGTTGGCGTAGCCCTCATCAACACCCAACTTCACCGGGTGAAATGACGCTGCCCTCGGCCTAATACCCATTGAACCCATGAAAAACGTCCTACTTTTGCTCCTGCTTTGGACCCTCAGCGCCTGCAATACAGAAGCCAAACAATCCAACAACGCAAAACCCATTAATACACATAATTCGAATACCAACCCCCATACTACCATGAATCAGTCTACTGAACAACCTATCGACTCCTGCGTTCTCGCCGGCGGATGCTTTTGGTGCCTCGACGCCGTTTATCGTCAAATGCAAGGCATCATCAACGTGGAATCAGGCTATTCTAACGGACAAATAAAGAACCCCACCTATCGGGAAGTGTGTTCAGGGAGAACCGGCCATGCCGAAGTAGCGAAAATTTATTTCAATCCTACCCTCACCTCTTATCAACAAATTTTAGAAGTGTTCTGGCGCATTCACAACCCCACTACGCTGAACCGACAAGGGAACGACATCGGTACGCAATACAGAAGTGGTATCTATTTCATCAATGAAGAGCAAGAACGCATCGCCAAAGCCAGCAAGCAAGCCGTAGAAGAAAGCGGACTCTGGGCCGCCGATGGCAAAGTCGTAACAGAAATTTTACCGCTCAACAACTACTGGCCCGCCGAAGATTATCACCAAGATTACTTCGCCAACAACCCAGAAAACCAATACTGCGTTTACGTGGTGAGTGAGAAAGTAGAAAAATTCAAGAAGACCTTTGCCGAGCTCCTAAAATCGAAGTAACATCTTCGATCTCTGACGATCGAATTTCCTGCTCAACACTCTCGAAAAAATTGAACTTGACCAAAGCTCAACCCTTGGTTTTGTAGCCTTTTCCCTCCAGGTACGCCTTCACCTTGGCATGCAAATCTCCCTGGATGATGATGTCGCCATCCTTGGCACTTCCCCCCACCCCGCAATGAGATTTCAATGCCTTTTCCAACGATTTTAGGTCGTCACCACTGCCCACAAATTCTTTGATCACCACGCAAGGCTTGCCATTGCGAACCTCTCTGCGCACATACAATTTTTGCTGTGCCGGCGGCAATGTCTCCTGCTCCTGGTCCATCCCGTCGTTGTATTGGTAGTCGGGATTGGTACTATATACGATGCCCGATTTGTGCTTGTTTTTGTTACTCATATCCTTTACGATTCCTTGCGAATGATAACCCCCGCCACCGCCTGGGCCTGAGGCATAATCACCAAATCATTGATATTTACATGGGGCTTGCGCGACACCACATACGCAATGGCATCGGCGATATCCTCCGCAATGAGATTGTCGAACCCCTCATATACTTTCTGGGCGCGTTGCTCATCGCCATCAAAACGCACGATGCTAAATTCCGTTTCCACAGCCCCGGGATGAATGCCTGTCACTTTCACGCCGTGCACCGCCAACTCCAAACGCATACTCTTGGTGAGTGCGTCTACTGCGAATTTCGTCCCGCAGTACACATTCCCATTGTCGTACACCTCCTTACCCGCAATCGAACCAATGTTGATCACATGGCCTGTGCCACGTTCAATCATGCGAGGCACCACCGTTCTGCTCACATACATCAGCCCTTTCACATTGGTGTCAATCATCTGATCCCAATGCTCGGTATCGCCTTCGTAAAATTTAGACAGTCCTTTTGCCAAACCCGCATTGTTCACCAACACATCGATGTCTTTCCATGTCGACGGCAGTGCTTGATAAAACGCTTTTACCGCTGGGAGCGACCGCACATCCACTGTTTCTGTGTACACACGAACACCCGCCGTGTCCGGGTTGGATTGAAGTGTTTGTACCAACGATTGAAGTCGATCTGCCCTGCGGGCCACCAAAATCAAATCATAACCCATTTTGGCCAGCGTTTGGGCCGTTGCATAACCAATGCCGCTACTGGCACCGGTGATCATGGCAATTTTATGACTCATAGAGGAATGTCATTTTTTACAACCAACGATGATTAAATTGGGCGTGAACAATATGTTGCGCGTGCTGCGGGCGGTGGCAAACAACTGCAACTTGAGAATCAGCTCCAACCAATCGTAGGTAATCCGTCTAATGATCTCTTTGAATAGGCCCTGCACACGCATGGTGCTAGGCAAGATGGCTACGTCCTGATATCCACAAGACAGCATCACTTGCTGGGCGGAACTGGCATTGAGGTAATTCTCGTGGGTAAAGTCGCCCAGCGCGAACGCGCTGGCCACGGGAGCGTCCATATTGGGTGTGCGAAAAATCGCCATGCCCCCCGCGTTCAGCTTGCGCTGAATCAACTGCAACAACTCCACCAACTCATCTTTGGTAAAGTGTTCTATGATGTCCATCCCCGTAATCACATCAAACCCCTCCGCTGTATCGCGTAAGTACTGCATTGCATCGCCCAACATCACCTCCGAAACACCCATTCCATGGGCCATCTTCACTTGTTCTTCGCTCAAATCCATCCCAGAAACAGACGTAAACCCTGCCCCTTTCAGCGCGGCAATCAGACTACCGCTGCCACAGCCCAAATCAAACACCTTCACATTCTTGGGCAAGGAATTGAGCTTGGGCAAAATCTCCCGTTCAAATTGCTTTTTTTCACGATCGAACAGCGATTGCGCATCCGTCAAAGAAGCCCTACCACTCTGATTCGTATGGTAATTGGCGTATAATACGTCTCTGTACTTGGTTCCACTCATGGTTAGGACGGTTTAACAGTCGATTTTAATGGAATATCCACCGCGGCCATGATGCTCACACAGGTAGCCACCAGTTTTTCATCGCCATTGGGGAACACATCGTATACCTGCCCTTCACAGAAAATCAAATTCTGACCGGCTTTGGTCACCTTGCCCACCGAACGCAATTTCGGCGCCGTGGATGGATTTACATAGGAGATTTTCAAATCTACCGTGACCACGTTTTTTGATACTTCAGTGCCATTGTACACAGCGGTATAGGCAGCAATCCCTGTGGTTACGTCGCAAAGCGTGGCCGTTACTCCACCGTGGGTAAATCCCGTATGCTGCATGTGATGGTCCTCAATGTTGAGCGACATACTCGCTGTGTGCAGATCGATATCGGTGAGCTCCAATCCAATGTATTGGATGAATTGATTTTCCCGCAATCGGGTGTCCATGTAGGCTTTTAACGCTTGATTCATGATGGAGTGCAAATTTACTTGATTGGGTTGTAGGTTGATGCTTGCAAAAACACATTCGACTTCATTGGCTGCCACACTTGCTCTAACCCCGCTTGATTTTTATCGGCATAGGCCTGGGCGATGCGCAACCCAATGAAATTCCCTATCAGGGGTGGACAATCCTCCGGCACGCCGCCACCATAGGTTTTATTACCGAAAGCGAAATAGCGTTTGTAGTCGTTAAACTTGGTGCTAAACAGAATTTGTTTGTCGAGGTAATGCTTCCAAATCTGACCTTCTTCGCGCATCATCCACTCCCATTCTGCCTTTTCATAGCCCAACAATTCCCAAGGGTTTCGCTTTGGAAACAACTGAAGTACACTGTACCACAGCTTGCCTTGAAACACCATTTCATCCAACATGGTAGCGCGGGGATTGTTGGGTTCGTGGTGCATTTTCAGGTAGTTCCATATCAACTGCGAAGCAATTTGATCGCTGTTGTTGTAGCGATTGAAAAAGGGCGGCATGTCCAACAGCGCGTAGGCTGGGAAAGTATCGTTCAAAAACAACTCCTCACTGAAGGCCAAAATCACCTCGGATTTCTTCGTTTTGGCGTCGTAAACGGTATCCACAAATGTGTTGTAGTTGCTGAACTGCGATAGGTAACTATACACTTTGGCATTGGGAGTAGAGGGTATGGCTTGTTGTAAATTGGCCCAAGCCTGCTCCAAGGCGGGTTTCCATTCGGTATACCGCTGATAGTGTGCTCGCGTCACCCCAAAAACAGGTTGGTTTTGCATCAACCAATACTGGAGGTATTGCGCACGAGCGGTGTCGGATATGGGCCCAAACCGACCAAAATCCATCACTTCATACATCCACAGGTTGAAAAATCTGCCGTGTTTTTTTCGCAGTTTGTCGATATCCGATGCCCCACAACCCCGGGTTCTGAGCGAATCCAAATCCGCAACAAAGTCGAGATAGGCCAAATTCACGGGCTTGGCTTGTTTTTGTTGTGTACAAGAAAATAGAATCACCAACAAAAGGGGATAAATGGCATAAGGGAGTATGGAACGATTGTTGTTTTTTTGCATAAAACGTATGAAACTACAAAGAAACACTTCTTTTGGCATAGCTGCTATGTTGCTTTTCGCTGGCGTGTCTCAGTTGCAAGCACAAGACGCCCCTTCAGTAAAAATGGGATTGCGTGTAAGCCCCAATTTCTCTTGGATGAACATCCAGGAAGGTCCAATGTCGAACAGTGGACTCGGGTTGGGCTTTTCTTATGGTGTAACCGCAGATTTCTCCATGTTTAAAAGTTCAAACTATTGGATGGGTACAGAATTGTCGGTTTCAACCATTCCCGTGCAATGTAAGAGCAACTCGGAATTGCGCAATGTCACCGCCAAAGCCGGAAGTGCGGGCAGTTACGACACCATTACTTACAATGCGGGCAAAGTAGAATTCAATTACAAAATTCAATATTTGCAAATTCCGTTGGCCATTAAAATGAAAACCGACGAAATCGGCAACATGAAATACTATTTCCAATTTGGAATTGCTCCGTCTTTTGCAATGAAGAAAAAGTTAACGACCACAACCATTGACGCAGACCCCATCTACCCCAGCAATAAGGGCATTACCTTCCATGACCCGAATAGCCCGGACGACGACGTATATCAATTTTCAGGCACAAGAATTCCCAACAGTCCATCTGGCGAAACGGAGTATGATTTCATTGACAATATCAACACCGTTCGTTTCCCTGTGATTCTCGGGGCAGGTATCGAATACAAACTCACCGGCAATACGATGTTTACTGCGGGATTGCGCTTCGACAATAGCATCACCGATTTCTTCAAGGATACCCGCGTTTCAGGTCGCTCCAACATGATTGGACTTTCTGCCGGCATTCTCTTCTAAGCGGGCATGTCGGGATTAAAAATCGCACTGGCCCAGCTCAACTTCACCATCGGCGATTTCGAGTCAAACACCACCAAAATGGCCGATGTCTTGTTTCAAGCGAAGCAAGATCATGTGGACCTGGTCGTATTCTCTGAGTTATCCGTTTGTGGCTATATGCCCGATGACTTGCTCGACTACCCTTCCTTTGTTGAAAAATGCGAACATGCGCTTGAGGCGATTGCCAGGGCATGCGATGGCATTGCGGCCATAGTGGGTGGCGTAGTACGAAATCCGGGCCAAGGACGTTTGTTGCAGAACGTGGCCTGCTTTATCTATGATGGTCGCGTTCAACACACTGTCGCCAAGACCTTGTTGCCAACCTACGACGTATTCAATGAGCACCGCTATTTTCAACCCGAAACATCGGCCCAAATCATCGAATACAAGGGCGTTAACATCGGTATCGCCATTTGTGAAGATTTGTGGGATGTATACAACGACTTTGAGTATTTGGTGAGTCCCGGACAGGCACTGAAAGACCTTGGTGCAGACCTAATCATCAATCCATCGGCATCACCCTTTCACATCGGGAAGCAATCGCTCAGAAATCGAGTGTTTGGCGGACAAGCCGCGCGTTTTGACTTGCCCGTGCTGTACGTGAATCAGGTGGGCGTGCATACCGAATTGCTTTTCGATGGATCCAGCAGGGCCGTCAATGGCAATGGCGAAGTGGTCATTCAAGCGCCAAGCTTCGAAGAAACCGTTGTGTATGCGGATTTCGCCAAAGGAAAATTCTCTGTTGGAAATTCCGTACCGTTGGACACCGACGATACCGCTCAGCTATACAAAGCATTGGTATTTGGCATCCGTGATTACTTTCAAAAAATGGGCTTCACTCACGCCTTGCTGGGATCATCCGGTGGAATCGACAGTGCCGTAGTGCAAGCCTTGGCCTCAGAGGCGTTGGGAGGCGAGAACGTTCATCCCGTACTCATGCCGTCGATGTTCAGCTCCGATCATTCCGTAAAAGACGCCGAATCACTGAGCCGTCATTTGGGCAACACCCCCATCACACTGCCCATCAAAAACATTTACGACCAATACTTGGAGACCTTGCAACCCGTTTTTGAAGGAAAACCCTTCAATTTGGCTGAGGAAAACTTGCAAGCGCGATCCAGGGCCGTTTTATTGATGGCCATAAGCAACAAAATGGGATACATTCTGTTGAATACCAGCAACAAAAGCGAGCTCAGTGTGGGCTACAGTACATTATATGGCGATTTGTGCGGCGCCCTATCCGTCATCGGCGATGTATACAAAAATCAAGTGTACGCACTCGCCCGATACATCAACCGAGATCGAGAAATCATCCCCAATAACATCATCGTAAAAGCACCGTCAGCAGAACTACGTCCCGGACAAAAGGATTCGGATTCCTTGCCCGATTACTATGTCTTGGATGAATTGTTAAAACACTACATCGAGGAGCGAAAAGGCATCGAAGAATTGATCACCATGGGCTATGAACCGTCGGTGGTTACCAAGGTAGTGGGACTGGTCAACGGCAGCGAGTACAAGCGATATCAAGCCCCTCCCATTTTAAGAGTAAGCGCCAAAGCGTTTGGAAAGGGTCGCTTGATGCCATTGGTGGCGAAATACAGCCGACATTAACACAATCGCAGAGGATGGCTGCTACGGCGACGGAAAAATCCCACAGTGCTTTTCCCAAATCCTTTTGGATTATGTGCTTGGGGGCGATGAGTTTCTTCTTGTCGTTCAACCTCATTATCCCCGAATTGAATGCTGAACTGCGTGCGCTCGGGGGTGGCGACTACGTGGGATGGATCATTCCTGCTTTTTCACTGAGCGCACTGATCGCTCGCCCCTTTAGCGGATGGATCACCGACAATTTAGGTCGGAAAGTTGCCATGATCGGAGGCTGTTTATTCTGCATTGTGGCAGGCTGTTTCTATCCGATGGTGAGCACGGTGGCGGGGTTTTTGGTTGTTAGGGCGATTCACGGATTTTCAACGGGATTCACCCCCACGGGATTCACGGCATTCACTGCGGATGTGGTATCGGAGTCGCACCGAGGTCGGGCCATGGGATGGCAGGGCATGTTTAACAACTTGGGCACCACCATGGGCTATGCTTTGGGGGCATTGATTGCGCAATATTGGGGGATTGATTGGATGTATTATGTGAGCGCCGCTCTGGCCACATTGGCGTGGGTGATGTTCATGCAATTGCCGGAGACGCGAATCGAAAGCCACAAGCGCAAGTTTCAATTTAATATACAGCAACTTTTTTATTGGCCGGCGTGGAAGCCCAGCTTGATCATGTTTTTGGTTTGTATTTCGCTGGGATCCATATTAACAGTAATGTCTGATTTCACTTTGGCGTTGGGATATAGCAACAAGGGATTATTTCTGAGTGTTTACATCGGGGTATCGCTGTTGTTTCGGTTGGTCAGCGGCAGGGTGAGTGATTTATTGGGGAGGGCATGGAGCACGGCCATTGGCACGTTTTCCCAGGTCCTTTCCATGGCGATATTGATGTATATGGCGTTGGATTTGGATCATCAACAACAGACGGGCTGCACAGCCTGTAGTGAATTGGGTTTGGGTTGGTTTGTACTGTCGGCGGTATTTTATGGTATTGGGCAAGGCTTCAATGCCCCCAGTTTGTTTGCGTGGGCCAGCGACACCGCGGATGCGCAGCACCGCGGACGGGCGATGGCCATGTTGTTTATGTTTTTGGAGATGGGCATTATTGCGGGGGGACTTACCGCCAACTACTTCATTGAGGGGAATTCTTGGAATTACCCTGGCATTTTTGCTGTGAGCGCGGGTGGATTTGCCTCGGGCTTGTTACTGAGTTTGGCATGGATTAGAAAAAGATGAGGCCCGGCTTGCGCCGGGCCTCATCCCTATAACTAACCTATGAACAATAAAACTACTTCAAGTTAAATTTCTTCAATACCGATAAAGTACGATCTCTCCACACTGGATGACAGTTGTACTTCCCGTACATGTAGAGTACCATATCCTTACTCGTTGGATTCTTGTGGAACTTTTTCTTAAACCCCTTTTCCATTCCGTTCAAATACATACCAAAATCCACCATACAATCATACCAACTTGCGAAAGTGGCATAGTTAGACTTGGTTGCACCCAATGACAATGTTTTACGCGCTTTGGGCTGACGCATCCCGGTCAAATTAAAATCGCGACGTGCATAAATGCTGTTATCTCCGTCATTGCCACTCTCCACAATCTTTACAGCAATAAACAATTTGGCCCACTTCCCGATGGACTTCTTTCCAACCGTATACATATTTTGTACTGATGGAATCTTCTTGAGCGACAGAGCCAATGTATCAAAATACACTGAATCTTTTTCAACAACCACTGAAGTATCTGAAGCTTTCACATCGGATACTGGCAAAACAACCTCGGTGCCAAATGTTGACTTACCGACAGCTGCTGCGGTCAAAAACAGTAGCACCAGGGTTGGGATCGCTATTTTATTTTTGAACATACTGCCTAGTATGCAAACAGCGTGCCAAAAACTTAAATAATTGAAATTGTATTATTTAACCTCAAATCCTACTCACAGAGTTGCCCAATTTGGCGGCGATTTGCCGTTTCAAATCGTTCAATTCGGTCAAATATTCCATCATCAGGTCCACAGATTCTGGTTCTGCACCCTCTTCTTTGAACATTTCCAGCAAATTTTCTATCATGGCATCCACTTTTTTGCGTCGCAAATGCAAAAACATGTTGATCACTTGATCTTTATAAGCGGTTGCCTCATCCAATACATCGATAAAATTCTCTGCATAAGCCGGACTTAACGTGTGACCATCGGCCATGATACCTGCCGCCCAAGCGGCGATTTCGCTGTCTAAATGATGAATGAAGTGTTGCGCTCCGGGCCAGCCTCCGGTCTGTTCAATTTCGGCATGTAATTTTTTGGCGAGTGCATCTTCCATGGCTAAGTTGGCATCGCCTTGAACCTCATTCCATACAAAGTCAAACACGGTTTGACCTTCCTCTGAAAACGCTTGATCACCAAACAATAGCAGCAAACGAAATAGGGCCAACTCTTGATCTCTGTGTTCCAACAGGTTCACACGAATGCGCTCTTGGACCTCGCCCTCTGGAGAAAACACCACTCCACCCGACGAATCGATGGCTGCAGAAACCTCCTTCACGAAATCTTGTCGCTCTCTCACCTGTTGCTGCCTCAATAGCACCGATAGTTCTTGCAACAAGGTAGCTTGATCGATATCGCAAATGGAAGCCAGCTGCTGTGACAAAGCCGATCGCTTAAGTGGATCATTGATCAAGGCCACACTTTTGAGAATCTCACGCACCGCATCAGACTTTCGCAAGGGATCGTTTTTTGTATCGTCAATCAACAACTTCGCCTTGAAGAAGATGAAGGTTTCTTCATGGGTGTTGATGTAGTCAAGGAAGCCTTCACCGCCGAGGGCTTGACAATAGGAATCTGGATCCTGCCCTTCCGGCAATGGCACAACCCGCACATTCAACCCTTCTTGAAGCAACAAATCAATTCCGCGAATGGAGGCTTTGATTCCGGCCATGTCGCCATCGTAAACCACGGTTACATTGTTGGTAAATCGCTTCAACAATTTTATTTGTCCGGGCGTCAACGCCGTCCCCGAACTGGCTACCACGTTTTCTATTCCGGATTGATGCAGGGTAATGACATCGGTATACCCTTCTGTCATGAAGACTTTGTCGAACTTCTTCATGGCATTTTTTGCCTGATACAGTCCAAACAAGACCTCACTCTTTTTATAAAGCTCTGTTTCCGGCGAGTTGACATACTTGGGCGATGGATCTGTAGAACTCATTTTCCGTCCGGCAAATCCAATGACCTTGCCTGTCACTGCATGTATAGAAAACATCACACGGTATCGGAACAAATCGTAGTGCGTTCCATTGTCGCGCAGCTTCAAAAGCCCCGCTTTCACCATGACTTCGGGGTTAAACCCTTTGCCGTGCGCGGTTTTCGCCAAGGCTTCCCAACTTTCAGGACTGTAGCCCAACCCCCACTTCTTGATGGTATCTACGGTAAAACCCCGCTCTTTAAAATAGGGCAAACCAATGGATTTACCTTCATCGGTATCGAACAACTGATCGACAAAAAACTGCTGGGCAAAATCCACCGCCGCCTGCAACGATTCTTTTTGTCGTTGTTGTTCTTGGTAAACATCTTGGTTCTCTGACGTGGTCTCCATCAGATCCACCCCGTAGCGTTTGGCCAAATTTCTGGCCGATTCCACGAAACTCAAATTTTCCACATCCATCAAAAACTGGATGGCGTTACCTCCTTTCTGACAGCCAAAGCACTTGTAAATACCAATGCTGGGTGTCACCACAAACGAAGGTGTTTTTTCGTCGTGAAATGGACAGCAACCTTTGTACCGGGACCCGGAGCGTTTGAGTGAAACATAATCGCCCACTACATCCTCGATGGACACCGCATTCAGCAATTGGTCGAGAGAGCTTTGGACAATCATGATGTGGTTATGGCTTGATTTCGGGGTTGGTTTATTCTAATGACGAAACCATTAGATTTGCAAAGTACTTCATCTACAGCAATAATTCCAACCATGGACATCAAGAATCACATCAAGCAGCGCGCGGGCGAGATTTTGCCGGAGTTGATTCAACTTCGCCGCCACATTCACGAAAACCCTGAACTATCGTTTCAAGAATTCGAGACCGCGGCCTTGGTAGAAAAGGAACTGCAGCAATTGGGATTGACCACGCAACGCTTGGCCAACACAGGGGTTGTTGCGGTAATCGAAGGCAAGAATCCAAGCAAGAAAGTCGTTGGGTTGCGGGCCGATATGGATGCCTTACCCATTGTTGAAGTGAATGATGGACGAACTTACCGAAGCAAAAAAGAAGGCGTCATGCATGCCTGCGGTCACGATGTTCACACCACCAGTTTGTTGGGGGCTGCGCGATTGCTCACAGAGATGAAAGATTCGTTTGAAGGCAGTATCAAACTTGTATTTCAACCGGGTGAAGAAAAACTTCCAGGGGGCGCTTCGTTGATGATTGCCGATGGTGTGCTCAACAATCCAACCGTGGATGTCATGATCGGACAGCACGTAATGCCCGGCATTGAAACTGGAAAAACTGGATTCCGTCCGGGTTTATATATGGCCAGCACCGATGAGATTTACATCAAAGTCATCGGAAAAGGAGGACACGGAGCGATGCCACATTTCAACATCGACCCAGTATTGATCAGCGCGCACATGATTGTTGCCCTGCAACAGGTGGTTTCGCGGGCCGCCAACCCAGCCATCCCCTCTGTGTTGTCTTTTGGTAAAGTTATCGCCGCGGGTGCAACCAACGTCATTCCAAACGAGGTAATCATCGAAGGCACATTCAGAACGTTGGACGAACAATGGCGGAGCCAGGCCCACGAGAAAATGGTTCAAATCGCCAAGGGCGTGGTTGAAGGCATGGGCGGACAAGTGGAATTCGACATACGACGAGGTTATCCCTTTTTGAAAAACCATGAGACCCTAACGCAGTATTTGCAGGATGAAGCCAAAGGATACCTCGGAGAGGAAAACGTGGAGGATTTGGGCATTTGGATGGCCGCGGAAGATTTTTCCTATTTCTCTCAAGCTGTTCCTAGCTGTTTTTATCGACTCGGCACGAAAAACGAAGCGAAAAACACCGGCTATAGCGTTCATCACCCGTCGTTTGACGTTGATGAGGATGCCCTAGAACAAGGCTGTGGTTTATTGGCTTACCTCGCGCTGCGCGAGCTCAATCGCTGAGATTAACCGCCGATTGTATATTTCAAATTATCCACAGCAGCATCCCAAATGGCTGCGGTATTGTCTTCATCACCGGCATTCACAAACTCTGTGATGATTAAATCGATGTCGCCCGTAATGGCATCTTGGGCAATTCTGAACTCCAAAAATTCTTCTGAATCAGGCGCATCCACCATTTTAAAGCGAACGTATTTGCTGTTCACCGCTTTTAACAAAATGGCGTTGGCTTCGGTGCCATCATCCCATTTGAACTTATACTTATCGCCGCCTTGCACTCCCACATGATCGGCAAACCAACTTTGCAATCCCGATGGATTTGAGATGTACTGATACAAAATGTTGGCCGATGACCTCATCGGATATTCAAGTTCGAGTTTATTTCGTAGGGGCAAAGCTGTGTTCATAGACATTCTGTATCAGGCGATCAAAGAGTACTTGTGCAAAAAAAACAATTTATCGTGAATATCAAAATGTTTCGGGGTTGTGAAGTAATTATCTTTGTGTGAATCATGGCACAACGACCCTTCTTTTTCGCTGCGATCTGTTTCCTCCTTTTGGGATGGGGCGCGGTGGCATTGGGTTTTAACATGTCATTCACTTGGTGGGCACATCAAAGAGCGCATCCCCGTCTCGACGATTTTTTTATCCACTTTTCTTGGCTCGCCGAATGGGCCATCATTGTTGTTGCGATCAGCATCGCCCTGATCAGAGATTGGAAACGAGGCGCTTGGACCGGTAGCATTTTGGGCATACAAGCCTTGGTTGTGGCGGGAATCAAATCGGCATTGAATGCCCCACGGCCCATTGAGATCAACCCGTCGCTCGTGAGGCTAATTCCCAACCTGGAAATGCATCATTGGCAGGCGTTTCCTTCTGGACATACAGCGGTAGCTTTCTTTACGATGGGTTGGATGGCCGCGAATTATCCAAAATCGTACAAGTACCCAGATGCCATTGGTGTAATTTTGTTCATTATCGCAGCAGGCATCGGATATTCGCGCATGTATTTGGCCCAACACTCGCTTGTGGATGTTTGCGCCGGAGCCACAATCGCCCTGATTTCACTGTCTGTGGCCAACCTAGTCATCAAAAAACAAAGTCCCCATGAATAAGTCGCAAGTCCATCTGATTATTACCCTGTTGGCTTGTTTGATTTTTTTACCCGGATTGGGTGTAACGCCCCTGTTCGATTGGGACGAGCTCAATTTTGCAGAATCGGCCAGGGAAATGCAACTCTCCGGGAATTGGTATTATGTGCAAGTTGGATTTGAACCTTTTTGGGAAAAACCGCCCCTATTCATCTGGCTACAAAGTCTTTTTCTAACCCTGTTTGGGAATCATACGTTTGTCTACCGTTTGCCCAACGCCATCGCTGGGATTGCCACAGTAAATTTGGCGTATCACATTGGCTACTATTTGGGCCGACGTACATTGGGCGTATTTTGGGCCTTGGCGATGGCTTTCAGTTTTGCCCCTTTGCTTTATTTCAAATCGGGCATCATCGATCCAGTTTTCAACTTGTTCATTTTCTTGTCGATATGGCACTGGTATCGCATCACCCGATGTGAATCTGAAAACAGCCGTCCGCACTGGCACTATTTTTTGGTGGGATTGTTCATTGGCTTGGCCGTACTGACAAAAGGCCAGGTAGCACTGCTCTTGCTGGGTTTGGTAGTGTTGATCATCACTGCGTATCGCGGGCGCTGGCAAGACCTGTTTTCGTCCAAAATTCTCATTGCCCTGCTGGGCTGCAGTTTGGTTGTAGGCACTTGGGTATTGCAATTATACAATCATTTGGGACCGCAGTTCTTTGATTCTTTCATCGCCTATCAACTGGAGTTGGTAAAAGGACAAATACCCTGGCACAATCAACCTTGGTTTTACCACGTCATCGTGCTCTTGTTTTTGTGCTTCCCTTCGGCCGCTTTGGCGATCCCTTATTTGTTTCAGCGGGGGGAGGAAGATTTTGGTTTGGAGAGTTGGCACGCCATGATGCGCACCCTATTTTGGGTGGTTTTGATTGTATTCAGCCTGGTTACCACCAAAATCATTCATTACAGCAGTTTGTGTTGGTTCCCGTTAACCTATTTCGCAGGATATCATACCTACCTGATCCACACAAACCGCGGACAAAACCATTGGATACAGAAATTGGTTTTGGTGATTACCGCACTGGGGTTGTTGACGGCCATGATTGCCCTACCTGTAGTTTTTGGATTGGAAGAAACACCGCGTTGGTCGCTCCCCTACCTCGATGCCTTTTCAATAGGCCTCATCAACCAGCACAAACCCTGGGGATTCACAACCCTAATTCCGGCCACGTCGATGGTACTGTTGATATTTCCCTACTTGGCTAAGAACTTTTTGCAATCACAGTCGCACCCCGGAAAATTGTTCATGGGAATGAGCGTGGTGACCTTATCCACCTATTTCTTTTTGTTCCCCGCAGCAGAATCATTACTGCAAAGTGAACTCACAGCCACGGTGAAAACAGAAACCCAGCAAATGAAACCCCTGGTTGAAACCCACGGATTTCGTTCTTACGCACTCTATTTCCATGGCAAATTGAAGCCTGAACAGATGGAGGGACCTTGGCTCACCGACACCTTTGTACTTCGCAGAAGCCAAAGCAACCCCTATCCAAAACAGGAAGCCAAACGGGTGTGGATTAAAGACGCCACCCACCGTGAAAAAGCGCGTTTGATCACCAAGTCTACGTTTGTTGCGGACCGATATTTCCGGTATCAATTCAATCTCATTGACAGTCAAGGCGCCTACTTTGTATGGCAGCGACGCTAACAGTTGCATTTAAAAAATTACGTTATATTGCGAGAATAGGAAATTCTGTGGCATGGTTATGAAAGAAAACAAGGTCAGTATTATCGTTTCAAATTGGGAGTTAGGTGCTGGAAAATTAGGCAGTGGTCAGGGTCCCAAATACATTTTAGATTCCTATAGTACCCAAGAAAACGAGATCCCCTGGGGTGAGGACCTATACTTTGTCAACGCCACAGAAACCCCACACCAACAATCGGACAGTAAAAATCCTTCATCGCTCGCTGAACATACGCGTTCCAACCTCAAAAACGGATCGGCATTGCTGCAACATCAAACTGCGTTGGCCGAAACTGTACTCGCTCAGCTTACAAAACAACAACGTTGTTTATTACTTACAGCCGACCACAGCAACGGCATTGGCGGTGTCAGCGGATTGTGCCAATGGGTAGATGCCAGCAAAGTGGGTGTTATTTGGATTGATGCCCATTACGATTTGCATTCTCCTTATACCACCCCTTCGGGTAACAGCCACGGGATGGCAGTCAATGCCCTCATCGACGATAACAATGCGGAGCACGCCGAACAATCGGTGACACCGGAAGAGGCCCAACTTTGGGAAGCCATCAAGAGCATAAAAGGAATGGGAAACGCCGTTCCACCGCAAAACTTGGTATTTATGGGTGTGAGGGACTACGAAGAACCCGAGGAGGCGTTGATCCATAAGCACGGAATCTGTAGCATACAACCCCAAGAAATTGCCGATAACGGGCTTGAGGCCTGCACAAAAAAAGCACTGACCCATTTGTCGCACTGCGAACATTTATACATCAGTTTTGACGTTGACTCCATGGATCCTTCCATTTCGAGCGCCACTGGGACTCCGGTTGCCGGTGGATTGAGTTTGGAACAGGCCAAATTGTTGATTCAAACACTGCTCAGCAATCCCAAAACGCGCTGCTTAGAAATCACGGAATTCAACCCATCGCTACCCCAACCGGCAGAAATGCTGCAAGCCGTTCGCGAAGTCTTAGGCGTGAGTGGCCTGATCTAACAGCCACTGTGCGGTGTCAACCCCATCGGCATAGTCGCTGAGCATAGTGCACTGGGATTGTCCCAAAGGCAACGCCCCAATACCATCAATCGTGGAAACAACACATTGCAGCTGGTCTTTCCATGGCTCGATGCGCTGGGGAATGTCGCTCATCTCAGAATAAAAAGAGTAGTTCAGCATACCAACAGGCGCATACAACTCAGATTTTTCCTTGGCAATTACGTAACCTGTATCGATATGGGGATCCAAATTCATCAGCAACATCGCTCGATGATACTGGTAATTGTTAATGTACTTGTTGTGATGCTGGATATCGGCATAGTGGATATCCCAACACTGAAACAATGGCATAAAATCATAATTCTGAGGCAACAGCAAATGCGTCACATTTCTACACCCCAAACCATAATAATCAAATACATCCTTGCCCAAAGCAATGAAATCCTCGGTGGTTTCTTGTCCAGTTAACACCGCCAAACTATTGCGGTGATTGCGAATGAGGTGGGGAATGTGTTTGAAATAGGCGGAAAAATATCGGGCAGAATTATTGCTTCCCGTGGCAATGGCCACATCCATCGCTTTGAGTTGCTCAACAAAAACAAGGCGTTCAGACCACACCGAATCCATCGTGGCGGCCTTCAACAACAATTGTTTTGGCAAAACGGCATCGTCTGAGGACAGTTTGGCACTCACCCGGTACCCAGCCAGTATGCCCACCAGAATGTCGTGCAGCCCTACCAAAGGAATGTTACCGGCCATGATGATGCCCAAATGGGTATTGTGGGGCGTTTCAGGCCATTGGTAGCCTCGCAGCCAAGCATCGATGGCCTCATCTGACAATGACAATGTCCATTGTTGCAGTGCTTTTTTTACTTGAAACTCCTCAAACCAACGATTTTGATGATACGCTTGCTGTAAAATGGGCGCGGCATCTTCACTCGTTTCTAACCAAATCATTGCCTCACGCAATGCAACCAAAGCTTGTTTTTGCCATACCATTTCGATACAAATTTACAATGGTTCGACCGATACCTCACGGCTTCGGGGGTGGTTTCTTATCTTTGTGGATAGAAGATGAAAAAACTACTGCTTTCTATCACCACTTTCTGTGTTTTTGGAATCACATTCGCACAAAATAGCAACGAACGACTTACACCATGGTCGCTCGGCATCACAGGCGGAATCAACTTTTCCAAAACCTTTTCTGGCGATACCCTTGCTCAGAATTTCTCAAGCAGAAACAAAACTGGGGTGAATATTGGGGGACTGGTTTCCTATGACATCAACGATAACATTTCTATCAACTCGGGATTGAGTCTCATCACCAAGGGATATCGCATTTACAACGACAGTTTAAAAACGAACGCGAAAATCTCACGTTCCATTCCCGGTATCGTTGTTCCGCTGGGATTGACTTTCAGGCAACAGTTCAACGCTTCAAGGTTTATCGTTGAAAAGGTTGGAGTAGCGGTGAATTATAGCTTTGGCTACGGCGACGATACCCTTTACAACGGCAGTAATAAGCGCTTCCGGATCACAGAAAATAGAATTAGTCCAATCTACCCCATTTACTACTTGGGTATTGGATTGGGTGGAAATACGGCCAAAGGCAATCGCTATGAATTTGGCTTGACCTACCAGCAGCCTTTCGGTCGGGAAATGGAATTGACGGTGGCCGGCGGTGAGTTTTTGAACAAAAAATTCATGCTAAACTACCGTGGGGGCAATTTGCAGGCCACCTTTACCTATCATTTCAATTTCGGAAACTTCAAAAAGAGCGACGAGTACTTTTACTGAGAACGATCGTGTACTATGGAGTGAATTCATGGACCTAAAGTACCGAACAAGAGAATTTCATTTAACTTTGGCTATATGATGGACAGTTTACATAGTTTCTTTCAAGGACTTTCACCCATGATGCAAGGTCTGGCCGGATCCATGTTTACTTGGTTTGTAACGGCGTTGGGTGCCTCTATGGTTTTCTTTGTGAAAGACCTAAATCGGGGATTCATGGACGTGTTGATGGGTTTTACTGGGGGCGTAATGTTGGCCGCCAGTTTTTGGAGTTTGCTCAACCCCGCCATCGGCATGGCTGAAACCCAAGGATTTGGCAACATGGCTTGGGTACCTGTGGGCATTGGATTTTTGGCCGGTGCTTTTTTCTTGTTTGCGTTGGACCAATACCTACCCCATTTGCATTTGAGTTCGCCGATAGAAAAAAGCGAAGGGGTAAAGACCAACTGGAATCGCACCATTTTGCTGGTATTGGCCATCACATTGCACAACATTCCGGAGGGATTGGCTGTGGGTGTTGCCTTTGGTGCTGTGGCCGAGGGATTGCCGGGCGCTGATTTGTCGGCCGCCATTGCGTTGGCCATTGGTATTGGAATTCAAGATTTCCCAGAGGGTTTGGCCGTGGCTTTGCCATTGCGTAGATACGGTCTTTCCAGACGCAAATCTTTCATGTGGGGACAGTTGTCGGGCGCCGTTGAGCCCTTGGCCGCCATGTTGGGCGTGGGTTTGGTTATGATAGCAACGCCCATTTTGCCCTATGCATTGGCCTTTGCTGCGGGTGCCATGATATATGTAGTTGTGGAGGAAGTAATTCCTGAAAGTCAGCGCGATGGACACACCGACAAAGCCACATTGGGTTTGATGTTTGGGTTTGTGTTGATGATGGCGTTGGACGTGGGATTGGGTTAGTGTACCCGATCGCCCCGCAATTCCAAGTTGGCCATAATTTCTGCTTCTGCCAGAAGCATTTCTTCCCATCGCTGTTTCACTTGATCTTCGGGTAAGTAGTGTTTGGCTAGGTCGATAAACATGCGATAATGTCCTGCCTCGGACACCATGAATTCGTAATAGAACTTTCTTAGGTATTCGTCTTGACAGTAGAGGCTGAGCAGGCGAAAACGCTCGCAGGAACGGGCTTCTACCATGGCAGACACCAACAGATATTCCATCATGGTTTGTTCGCGAGAACCCCCTTTTCTCATCTGATTGTGCAGCGCCACTACGTATTCGTCTTTACGCTGTCGGCCCAAATTCAATCCGCGCTTTTTCAATTCCTTGAGCACTTTGCGAAAATGTCCCCATTCTTCTGCAACCAGCGGTGTAACTTCATCCACAAGTCGGGCATGATCGGAGAATTTCACGATCAGAGTGACGCCCATGGTGGCGGCTTTTTGCTCACAGAAGGCATGGTCGGTGAGAATCTCTTCAATGGTTTTTTCTGCCACGTTTACCCAGCGGGGGTCGGTGGGGAGTTTTAGCCCCAGCATTCTCACGGCCTCCAAGTTGGCAGCCAGGGTGGTATCATGGGTTTTGTTCAGGGGTTCGGCCGCCGGCTCCTGCGGAGCCGACGCGGCCTCATCCTCACTGTAAAACTCATCCGAGTATCCAGGATGAGACACCGTTACGTGTTGCTCCTTTGGCCTCATACTCAACCTTCAATTTTACTCACGCGATTCTGATGCCTTCCGCCTTCAAACTCTGCACCCAAATACGCATCCACGATCGCAAATGCGGTTTCCTGCGACACAAATCGTGCAGGCAAACAAATCACATTGGCATTGTTGTGCTGCTTGGCCAACGCACTAATTTCAGGCTCCCAGCACAAAGCTGCGCGAACACCCGTATGCTTGTTGGCCGTAATGCAAACCCCATTACCACTGCCACAAATCAAAATACCACAAGGGGCTTCACCGTGCTCTACCGACAACGCCACTTGATGCGCATAATCGGGATAATCTACACTATCCGCAGAGGAAGGACCTTTGTCCAACACCGCGTAGCCCAACGATGTTAACCGGGCTAAAAGTTCACTTTTCAATTCGAATCCCGCATGATCCGATCCTAAGGCAATGGTTTTATTGTTCATTTTCTCGATTTTTTTCAACGCGTTTGGCGACATAAATGCCCACCACATAAAGGCCCATCAAGGGGGCTCCCAACAACAACTGACTAAACATATCGGGGGATGGCGTGGCGATACCCGCAATTAAAAAGATGACCACCACCGCCATGCGCCAATTTTTCTTCAAAAAAGTACTGCTCACAATTCCCAATCGAGCCAATACGTAAATCAACACCGGCAACTCAAACACCAAACCCGTGGCCAAACTCATGAACGTAACAAACCCCGTAACACTTGAAATGGTAATGATGTTTTGTATCTGTGGACTCAGTGAATACCCAAGCAAAAAGTTGGATGCCAACGGCACCAAAAAGAAATACGCAAAAAACAAACCCGTAAAAAACAACAGCGATACAATGAATAAACTCCGCTGCGTTTTTTGAATTTCCTTCTCACTCAAGGCCGGCTTAACAAAACTCCAAATCTGATAGATAATATACGGAAAAGCAACGACAAATCCAACAACAAACGAAATTTTGAACGCACTAACAAACTGACCTTGTATCTGTTGACTCTGCATCACCAACGGTGGCGGCGTCCAGCACATGGCATCCGAATGTAGCAACTGCTGTCCAACAGCACAAAAGAATCGATATCCAAAAAACTCTTTCGAAAATGGACTCAACACAACCCATTCGAACAATTTTTCAACGTAGATAAATCCCACTACCGTGCCCACAAGCAACACGACCGCAACGCGAAACAACCGCTTTCTGAGTTCATCGATATGATCGAAAAACCCCATGTTCTTTTCGTACGGATAAACCTCTTCGGGCTGATCTAAGGGCATAATCGAAATTCCGTCTGTCTATTACATCAACATTCCACCACAAACCGAAACGGTCTGACCGGTAACGTAAGCACTCAAATCGCTGGCCAAAAATAAGCATACATTGGCCACATCATCGGGCGTTCCACCGCGCTTCAATGGAATGGTTTCAGCCCACTGTTTGCGCACGTTTTCATCCAGTGCGTGTGTCATTTCAGTCTCAATAAACCCTGGCGCTACCGCATTGCAACGTACATTTCTGCTGCCCAACTCCTTGGCGATGCTCTTGGTGAATCCAATCATCCCCGCCTTGGAAGCCGCGTAATTGGCCTGACCCGCATTTCCCATCACTCCTACAACAGAGGTCATGTTGATGATACTACCCGCACGGTTTCCCAAAAAATGTTTCAAAAACGCCTTGGTGAGATTGAAGGCCGACTTCAAATTTGTATCAATCACCTCATCCCACTGCTCCTCTGTCATCCGCAACATCAACGTATCTCGTGTGATGCCCGCGTTGTTGATCAAACAACCAATTTTCCCAAAATCCGAAATCACCGTCTCGGCCAAAGTCATGCTCTGTGCAAAATTGGCGGCATCGGATTGGTATCCTTTTACCTTTACACCGTATTGCTCCGACAATTCCTGTTCAAAGGCGCGTGCTTTTTCCACAGAAGAAGCGAAAGTGAAAGCGATATTGCAGCCATTTTTGGCGAAAACTTCGGCGATTCCCTTCCCGATTCCTCGAGAAGCACCTGTAATGAGGGCGGTTTTTCCTTGAAGCATGCTGCGAAGATAACTTATCTTCGCGAAATGCCCCATTGGTTGGATACGGGAATTGAGTATTTAAAAGGCGTTGGTCCCCAAAGGGCTGAGGCACTCAAAAAGGAATTGGGTATCCACACCCTGGGCGACTTGCTGAGTCACTATCCTTTCCGACATGAAGACCGCTCGCAAGTATACCGCATCAACAGCCTACAGGGCGATGACGTATGGGTTCAACTGCAGGGCAGCATTCGTCCCATCGGCATGACAGGCCAAGGCAACGGTCGCAGGTATGTAGCCATGCTCCACGATGGCAGCGGGGAAATTGAACTGGTTTGGTTCAAAGGCATCGTTTATGTGGACCGCATGCTCAAACCAGGCACGGTTTACAGGGTCTATGGGAAAATCAACAACTTCAAAGGAAAGCTCAGCATCGCCCACCCGGAACTGGATGCCATCATTCCCAACGCCCCCACAAAACCGCTGAATTTGGTGCCCGTCTACCCCCTCACCGAAGGGCTTCGCCGGAAAAAGTTAGAAAATAAATTTTTGGTCACCGCCGCCCAAAATGCGGTGAACAGTAGCCTGTACGACATACCCGAAAACCTACCCCAAGACATCATCGCCAAATATAAGTTTTTGAGCAGGAAAGACGCCGTCAAAGAATTGCATTTCCCCCAGAGCCTCGCGCGATTGGAAGAAGCAAAACGCAGACTCAAATTTGAGGAACTCTTCTACTTGCAGCTCAGACATCTTATTCTCAAGGGGTTCAGAAATCGAACCTACAAAGGGCTGGTGTTTGATACCGTAGGTAAATATTTTCACGAATTCTACGACAATCACCTGCCGTTTGATTTAACCGGCGCACAAAAACGGGTATTGAAAGAAATTCGCAACGACTTTAAAACGGGACTGCAATGCAACCGCTTGATTCAAGGCGATGTAGGCTCAGGAAAAACGATGGTTGCCATGCTCAGCATGTTAATCGCCATCGACAATGGATACCAAGCCTGCATGATGGCACCCACGGAAATTTTGGCCACGCAACACTACGAAGGCTTACGCGAATGGGTCGAAATTCTGGGCCTGAGAATGGAATTGCTCACCGGCTCCACCCCCAAGAAAAAGCGAGAACTGCTGCTATCGGATCTCCTTGCGGGAAACATCCACATTTTGGTGGGAACGCATGCCCTCATCGAACAAGATGTGCAGTACAAGCAATTGGGACTGGTGGTCATCGACGAGCAACATCGGTTTGGTGTAGCGCAGCGGGCCAAACTTTGGAAAAAAGGACAAGTGCTTCCCCATATCTTGGTCATGACAGCCACCCCCATCCCACGTACCCTGGCCATGACCGTTTACGGCGACCTCGAAGTGAGTGTCATTGATGAAATGCCGGCAGGACGGAAGCCCATCGTAACGGTACACCGACAAGAATCGATGCGACCTGCGATCATGGAGTTTTTGAAAAACGAAATGGCCAAAGGCCGACAGATATACTATGTATTTCCGCTAATCGAAGACAGTGAAAAGTTGGATTTAAACAGCTTGATGAGCGGATATGACATGGTCAGTTCCTATTTGCCACCACCGCAGTATAAATACAGCATTGTCCATGGCAAGTTGAAAGCCGCCGAGAAGGATGCGGCCATGAATTTGTTCAAGAACCACCAAACCGACATTATGATTGCCACCACGGTGATTGAAGTTGGGGTCAATGTGCCCAATGCCTCGGTGATGGTCATTGAAAACGCAGAGCGATTTGGACTGGCCCAATTGCATCAATTGAGAGGTCGGGTGGGTCGCGGCAACGAGCAGAGTTATTGCATTCTAATCACCAAACCCGGATTGGGGGAAAACGGCTACAAGCGTATCTCCACCATGGTTCAAACCAATGATGGATTCGAAATTGCCAAGGTGGACTTGGAGCTGCGCGGACCGGGCGAGTTGGATGGCACCAAACAAAGCGGGGTGCTGGAGTTGAAATTGGCGGATATCCGACACGATGAATCTACGTTGATTGCCAGTCGGTTGGAGGCCCAACAGTGGCTCGCGAGCGACGAATTGCTCATGAAGCCAGAAAGTGCGCCCATCAAGGCTGAGTTGGCCAAAATCCCCAATCGCACGGTGTGGAGCAAAATCTCTTAACCTTCCCGTGTGTAAAGTTTTTCCAAAGATTTTCTTTGGCATTGGCTTGCATTCCAATTTGCCGATGTAATTTCACGTCGTAATACGATGAATGTCTTTACTGAAGTAGGTCGCTACATATTGTTCATGCGATATGTGTTCAAACGCCCTGAAAGAGGTCGGGTTTTTTGGAGCATGTTGGTGCGTGAAATGAACCTGATGGGGGTAGATTCTTTGGTGGTCGTGATTTTGATTGCGACAATCACAGGTGCGGTAACTACGGTTCAAACCGCCAGTCAATTGGCCTCGGACTCGGGCATTTTACCTCCGAGTTTGTTCCCCATGGCGATTGTTGGATCTGTGGTAGGATCGAGTTCCGTTTTGGAATTGGCGCCGACCATTACTTGTTTGGTCTTGGCCGGAAAAATCGGGGCGAACATCGCTTCAGAGATTGGCAACATGCGGGTGAGCGAGCAGATCGATGCCTATGAAGTCATGGGCATCAACAGCATAGGCTTTGTTTCTTTACCCAAAATTTTGGGCGGAATCATTGTCATTCCATGCCTAATCATCATTTCTAACTTCCTGTTGATTTTCGGGGGATTGCTTGCAGCAAAACTCACCGGCATCATGACATTGGACGAGTACGTTACGGGTTTGCGAAGTTCTTTCCTGCCCTTGTACGCCAAGGTTTTGATGGTGAAAGGGGTTGTATTTTCTTTCATTATCAGCAGTTTGGCTTGTTTCCAGGGATATTACACCCAAGGCGGTGCATTGGAAGTGGGCGAAGCGGGCACCAGTGCGGTAACCAAAATCTGCGTATTGATTTTGTTGTTCGATTTAATCATTGCCAAACTCCTCTTATAATCGTCTGCGGTCATGATCCAGTTGGTAGAATTGAATAAGTACTTCGAAGAGAAACACGTATTGAAAAACATCAATGCGAGTTTCCTACCGGGGGTGGCCAATTTGGTCATTGGGGCTTCGGGCGGAGGAAAGAGTGTCATGGTGAAAACGATGGTGGGATTGGAAAAGCCCAGCAGTGGACAGGTATTGTTTGAGGGGCAAGACTACTACAACCTCGAATACGAGCAACAACAAAAACTGCGCAGGGAAATTGGGATGTTGTTTCAGGGCACCGCGTTGTTTGATTCACTCACGGTTGAACAGAATGTAGAGTTCCCGCTGTTGATGTTTTCAAACATGAGCAAGGAGGAACGCCAAGAACGCGTAAATCTCTGTCTGTCTCGGGTAAACTTGGTCAACGCCAACAAAAAAACACCCGCAGAAATCTCCGGCGGGATGAAAAAACGGGTGGGCATCGCCAGAGCCATCGCTTTGAATATCAAATACTTGTTTTGCGACGAACCCAACTCAGGGTTGGACCCCTTAACGTCAAGGGTGATCGATGACCTTCTGCATGATATCACCAAAGAATTTGGGATTACTACGATCATCAACAGCCACGACATGAAAACCGTGAAAGACATCGGAGAGCACATTGTGTTTGTGCATCAAGGTCAAAAGTGGTGGGAAGGCAGCAAAGAGGATTTATCGGAAGCGCAAAAGAGCAACCCAGAACTCGACGCCTTTGTGAAAGCGAGTTTCTAAAAAATCAACGCTTTAATTTTACTTGTTTGAGCACCAAACGATTGGCGGCATCGTTTTTCAGTCCGTCTACCCAAGGGTGCATCAAGCGAATACTTTTGTCGTAATAAAGCGGAATCACCGGCGCTTGGTCCATCAAAATGGCATTGGCATGAGCGATTTGTTGCTTTCGGAAAGTCGCGGCATCCCCACCCTCTCCAGATTCGATCTGTGCATAGAGATTGTTGAATTCAGGATCCGAAAAATGGGTATAATTGGGTCCATTGGGTGAAAAGTAAGGGGTATAAAAACACGCCAAGAAATTCTCGGCATCGGGGTAATCGGCAATCCAGGACCCTCTGAACAACATAAGTTTCCCTTCATTGCGCAACTGCCTGAGCATTCCACCTGTTTGGATATCTACTTTGATATTCACGCCCAATCGTTGCCATGTTTCTTGAAGATAAACCATCATATCTAGGTAGTCGGCCGTGGTAGATAGCGAGATGACCGGTTTTGTTTTCTGCTTGGCGTAGGATGATTTTTGAAATTCTTGCTGGGCCATCTCCCAAGTTTCAGCGGGGATGGATGCGTGTTGCGGCGTTGCATTTAACGGGTCATTGAGGCTGGGCGGCACAAAACCGAAATCACCGGCATCGCCCAGTCCATTGCGAAAAAACCGAACCAATTTGGGTTTATCCACGGCATACATCAGGGCTTTGCGCAAGTGAACATCTTGCAACCAATTGGTTTGATTGGGAATATCGCCGAGGTAGCAACCTACATACTCTGTATTGAGAAACGGGGTAATGAGGGCCTTTAGCTTTTGGGCATATTTGGGCTTGAGTGCTGCGTGATCGGAGAGCAATTCATCCTTGAAGGATCCTTCCAAGCCGTTGAAGAAATCGTATTCCCCAGCAACAAACTGCATGAAGGCCGTTTGTTTATTCTTAACAAAGGATACATTGATGGCATCCAAGTAAGGCAAAGCCACACCCTGCTTGTCGGTTTCGAAGTACCGCGGATTTTTGCGGAGAACGAGTTTGATTTCCTCTTCCCAACGACGCAAATAGAAGGGGCCTGTACCCACCGGGTTTCGGGAAATTTCAGATTTTTCTTTGTTGGCAAACTCGCTGGGCAGAATGTAACCAAAATTGGTGGATAGCAAGCCCAGCAGCGAAGCTGCTGGCTTGTTCAACTGCAGGACAAAGGTTGTATCGTTGGGGGCCAAAAATACCCGGTTGAGCTGTGAATCAATTTTTCCCGCGAAAATCCAAGCACCTGGCGAAGCCATGGCAGGATCGGCGATGCGCGACAAACTATAGACCACGTCAGACGCTTGCAATGCCCTGTGCGAAATGTGTCCGAGTTTATCCACAAAACAGAAGTTCACATCCGACCGCAAATGAAATGTATAGGTCTTTTGGTCCGCAGAAATCTCCCAACGTTTGGCCAACGCGGGAATGGGCTGTAACAGGGAATCTAAGTCCACCAACCCATTGTAAATCTGTGAAACGATCCAAATTTCGGACTGCGATTTTACAAAAGCAGGGTCCAGCGTGGTGACAGAAACATCTTCGTTATATCGAAAGATTTGAAGTGGAGATTTTTTATCAACATTTTTACAACCACCCAAACCCAAAACTGTGAATAAAAGGTACCCGATGGATGAAAGTAATATCACCCCTTTGGAGATAAATTTGTTGTCCCCCCTAGGAAAAAAATCCTTCTGAGTCATCCACCTTACAAGTTGCATTCAACACAAATGTATGGATAACCCGTTGGATTGAGCATCCTTTTGGCGCGGGAAGAATCAACAAACCATTGACATCACCAAGAACAAAAAAAGAAGCACACTGATATGGGAAAAATCATCGCCATTGCCAACCAAAAAGGGGGTGTAGGCAAAACCACCACCGCCATCAACTTGGCCGCCAGTTTGGCCGTGTTGGAGTACAAAACCCTGCTCGTAGACGCAGATCCTCAAGCCAACTCTACTTCAGGGATTGGATTTGATCCCAAAAACGTAAAGTTGGGATTGTACGAATGTTTGGTGCAAGAGATTCATCCCCAAGACGTGATTTTACACAGCAACATCCCCTACCTCGATTTATTGCCGTCTAACATTGATTTGGTTGGAGCTGAAATTGAATTGTTGGAGATGCCAAACCGCGAGCGTATCATGCAAGGTTTGCTCAAATCAATCCAAAACAACTATGACTTCGTCATTGTGGATTGCTCCCCTTCTTTGGGCTTGATCACCACCAATGCCTTGTGTGCGGCCAACAGTGTGATCATCCCCGTGCAATGCGAATATTTCGCCCTCGAAGGGTTGGGAAAACTACTGAACACCATCAAAATCGTTCAAAACCACCTCAACAAACACCTAGAAATCGAAGGCATACTGCTCACCATGTACGATGGTCGTCTGCGTTTGTGCAATCAAGTGGTGGAAGACGTGAAGACACACTTCCAAGACATCGTTTTTGACTGCATCATCCAACGAACCACCAAATTGGGTGAAGCACCCAGCTTCGGTGTTCCGGTGATTCATCACGACGCCGACAGTCGCGGATCCATCAACTACCTCAATTTGGCCAAAGAAGTATTGGTCAAGAACGGCCTTATCCAACCTGAAACCGAAATGGCATGAGCAGTACAATGAAAAAGAAAGCCGGTTTGGGCCGTGGTTTGGGTGCCCTGTTGGAAAACGCAAACACAGACATCACTACCTCCTTGGGAAATGCCACCGCTGGGAACGTAGCGATGATACCCATTTCAAGCATCGAAGCCAACCCATGGCAACCCCGCAGTGAGTTTGAGCAAAATGCACTAAACGAACTCGCCGATAGCATCAAAATACATGGCGTAATTCAACCCATCACCGTGCGTAAAATGGGATACGATCGCTATCAACTCATTTCCGGTGAGCGCCGTACCCGTGCTTCCTTGCTGGGTGGTCTTACCGAAATCCCCGCATTCATCCGAGTAGCCAACGACCAAGACATGTTGGAGATGGCGTTGATTGAGAACATTCAACGCAGTGATTTGAATGCCATTGAAGTGGCCTTGAGTTACAAACGCCTGTTGGAAGAGTGCAACCTAAAACAAGAAGAACTTGGCGAGCGCGTAGGCAAAGACAGAACCACTGTAAACAACTATTTGCGCTTATTGAAATTGCCCGAACCCATTCAACGCGGAATTCAATTGGGCAAAGTTTCTATGGGACATGCCCGTGCCATGATCAACATGGACGATGCCGTGGCCCAAATGGAGCTTTACGAGCAAATCATTCGGGAGGAACTGAGTGTTCGCGATGTAGAATCCCTGGTAAAAGCCAAGAAAAACGGCGAAACAGTAGGCATGTCGGTCAATGGCACCGATTGGGATCCAGAAATCGACCGCATTACAGCCGCTTTCTATGAAAAATTGCGTGCCGCGGTACACCTCAAAACTTCTGGCAAAGGCAAAGGCAAAATCATTATCTCCTACAAAAGCAAAGAAGACCTCGAGCGTATTTTGGGTCTGATTAGCCAATAATTAACCATGGTAGGATTACCATTCTCGCGATCCATTGCCTTCGTTACAGGACTGATCATCGGTTGCTGTGTTGAGCTATATGGCCAATCGTTGCAACGTCAAACCCCGTCTTTGGTGAGTTTGAACCATGGTAATTCCCCTAATAACAACATACAGCCATGGCTCAGCGCGGTTTCGCAAGAGCCCAACTACCTGGCCATCCGATACCAAGGGCAGAGCGACAGTCAAAAAGTCCACTCGCCCAAAAAGGCCACCATCATGGCGCTGACGTTGCCCGGGTCTGGACAGATATACAACAGAAAATATTGGAAAGTACCCATCGTCTATGCGGGATTGGGTGGCAGTATTTATGCCATTGGGCGATTTCGGGGCAACATGAAAACCCTGAACGACAGTATCTCTCGAATTTACGCGATGGGTAAAACGCCCAGCGCCCAACTCATTCAGGACCGCGACAATCAACGTTCACGCAGAGACGTTGCCATTCTATGTTTAACCGGAGTGTATGTCCTACAGGTACTAGACGCGGTGGTGGATGCGCACTTTTACAAATTCAACATCAACGACAAAATCGCGGTGGAATGGAACCCCTCGCCCACCCGTGTGATGTCGTTCCGCTACCAACTCTAACCTCTCATGAACCGTTTAGAACAACTCACCGCTTTTTTACAGGATTCTCCCAACGATCCATTTTTGCATTATGCCACGGCACAGGAGTACTTGAAGTTGGGCTTGGCGGATGTGGCCTTAGAGAAATATTTATGGCTCACGGAAAACCACCCTGGCTATGTTGCCACTTATTTCCATCTGGGAAAGCTGCTGGCAGAACGGGGTGAAAAAGAGGCGGCCTTGGCTTGGTTCAATCAAGGGATTGAACAAGCCAAGGCCGCCAAAGAGTTACATTCACTCAGCGAACTCCAAAGCGCCAAATTGGCGTTGGAGTATGATGAGGATTAATCGCGACTTTGCAATTTCGCCAACAAGCGCAAAATTTCAAGATACAACCAAACAAGGGTCATCAACAACGCCACACCGGCGAACCACTCCATGTATTTGGGTGCACCATAGGCTGATTGCTTTTCAATGAAATCAAAATCCAAGATCAAATTGAAGGCGGCAATCCCTGCAATCAAAGCAGAAATACCAATGCTCATCGGACTGCTGCCGTAATAGAAGCTCTCTACGCCGAACATGCCCATAATCATGGTAATCAAATAGAATACCCCAACACCCATGGTGGCGAACACAATGATTTTGGTAAACATCGGGGTAGCGCGCAACAAACCTGAACGGTAAGCCAGCAACATAACGGCAAAAATCAACAGGGTAATTCCAACCGCATTCATCACGATGCCATCGTACATGGTATTGAACACCAAAGAAACGGCGCCCAAGAACAATCCCTCAGCCGCAGCGTACACAGGCGCCAGGTAAGGAGCCCAAGACTGTTTGAACATCATCACCAAACTGGCAATGAAACCAACGATCATACCGCCAAACATGTAACCGCTCAAGCCGTTGTTGAAGGCATAGGCCAATCCGTCTGCGCCTTCTCCGCCTTCGATGCCATACTTCATCCACAAGAATGCAGCGGGGATGATCATCATGATAAACAAAGCGATGGTTTTGTTCACGGTACCGCTCACCGTCATTTCACCTTCGTAGGTCGCCGAGCGAGCGCTATCGAAAGCTTTTTCTGAAAACAATGGACTACTCATATTGTGTGTTATTTATTTTTTTATCTGTTTAAATGGATTCAGTTTGTTCTTTTCAATATTAGCGATTTAGCGAATCAAATGCAACGTGCCCGTATTCTGATACCGCTTGTCTTTGAAGTCGCTGTAACGGAAATCGTATACGTATATTCCGTCCATGGCCATTTTGCCATTCACATAACCATCCCATCCTTGTGTGGCATCGAGCGATTCAAAGATCTTTTCGCCCCAGCGATTGTAGATCGTGAGATGAAACGATTTTATACCACCTGTATAGGGCAAAAACACTTCGTTCAATCCATTTTGGTTGGGTGTAAACGCATCGGGAATGAACACCACGGGTTCAAAATTGATGACGATGTCGTTACTCCAGCTCACGCGATTTCCGCCCAACTCGTAGGCCTTAATGCGAAATATTTGTTGGTAATTGTCTTGACCGTTATTGAAGTTATCGGTTGTGGGGGTTGGATACGTTTGATACAGCTGAAACCCTGACGTTCCGGGCAAGGCACGATAGAGTTCATACTTTGCAATCCCTCCGGCAAACCCTTGGTAGTTGCTAAAAGAAATATTCATGGTAAACGCCCCCGTTTTTACCCCTTTTAACAAGGTAGATGTATGGGGTGATGAATAGATTCGCTCACCGCATAAATTCAATGTAGACACGCGGTATTCGTAGGCCGACACATCGGGCGCGATGGTATTGTCGATGTACAATGTATCCGTTGTTGCCGTATTTCCCACGGCAACGAAATTGGAGCCGCCCGCAGGGCGGCGCTCAATCGACAAGGTTCCTGTGTTGCGAGGTCCGTTCAATAAATTGTATCGCACCCACATGCTGCCATCAGAATTGGGCGGTGGCGCAATACTCACCCACCGCAAATCAATACTCGATTGATCCACATACACCTCAGCGCGCAACGTATCGCCAGCACATCCTTTGTCCGATGTCTCAATCACATTTACATACCCGGGCTGAGCCGCCGTTGTCCAATCCACAACTACCGATTTTGTTCCACTACCCACGGAGCCCACGAAAGCACCACCACTCACCCACCACTGAAAGGTACTGCCCGCTAGTCCATTGATCGAATACCCCTGTCCAACAATGTTGGGGACGCACACCGCCGTTGGACCGGTAATCTGCTGTGTTAACGGCTTTCGATTCAAGGTAATATTCGCCGTAATCCAAGGTCCTGGACAACCCGTAATGGATATCGCACGAATTTTTATGGGAAACACACCAAATGTGTCCCGATCAAAGGCCAAAGACCACTGTGTTGAATCAGCAGAAAGGGTTGCTTTTACCGCAAGTCCACCAAAATCATATTCGTACTGTTTCACTCCCGGCACTTTCGACGTCCAATAGCCAAGCCATGTCTTTGATTGACAATAGGTAACATCGTTCAAAGGCGACAGTTTTGGCGCCCCATTCAGGACCACCGGTAATTTTATCAATGGCGACAGACAAGGCAATTTACTCACTGAATCGTAGGCCGTTGAAATCACACCCACCCATGCAGCACCTGCAACACCCCAATTCACAGACGTTGCAGTGCCCATCGCACCGCCCACCAAGCTACCGCCCGCTACACTCCACGCATAGGTCTCACCCCTTACAGCATTGACCTTGTATCCTACCCCCATAGTCAATTCACACAAATTGTTTGGACCTTGTGGCGCCTGCCCCGCCAATGCATGATTCTTCTTAACCAATAATTTCGCAGTATCCCTACAACCAAATCGATCGGTTACAACCACCTGAACCGTTCCATTACCCAAGCCACCCCAATCTACACTGAACAATGTATCGGTGATCACCTTGCTGGCCGTTGAACCCACCGCCGTCCATGCGTAGGTCGATTTCCATCGTTTTTTATCCAACGTGTACAGAATCCCCTTGTTGTTGGGGCACACACTAACAGGACCAATGACCCCGCTGCCCACCGGTGAACTCACATACACCCAGAGCGTGTCGGGGATGCTATTGCAACCTACATTGTTGGTCGCTACCACCGTCACAAAACCTGTTCCAGCAACAGTCCAAAGTACTTTAGCCTCCATGTTGCTGCCCACTTGAGCCGAAGACAATAACGTGCCCCCTGAAACGGTAAATTTATACGCCGTTTGGGTTTTGGGTGTGGTAAATATCGAACTCTGGTTCAAACAGACGGTGTCGGTACCCGTAATAACCGGCCTGGCTGGCGCAGGCACCAAATTCACTTGTAAAATGATATCCGCGGTACAGCCATATTTGTTTTTAACAGTGACGGTAATCTTTCCGATGGCCGTATTGCCCCAATCGATTTTTACGTAGCGTCCTGTGTCTTTTCCATTGACGACCCCACCAACCACAGACCAAGTGTAGGTCCTAGATGCGTCGTATTTGTTGATTTCGTATTGCTCTGCCAGGGTGTTTTGACACAAATTCACTTTCCCTTTCACGGTTTCAACTGGCAAAAAAGGCTTGACGTAGATCAACACGTTTTGGTTGATGAACTTGGAAGGACAGGCATTGTCGTACGCCTCAAACGTCACCCGGAAGGGCGTTGTGGTGTTTATGTTGCAATCGGGCGTCCAACAGAACGTGGAAGTCACTGATTTCCTTGCGCTATTCACCTGAGAAAAAGTAGCTTTGGTGCCCTTGTACCCATTGGTACCTGTGAGTATATCTCCGTACGCCTTGAGCGTGATGATGTCTTGGGTGTCCTTCAGATCTTGCCCAGTCACTTTTTTGCAAATCGTTTCTCCCGCTTCCACGTACCAAGGGCCCGGCGATTCAAATGCCAGGGTGGGTCGGTTATTCTTACTGCAGCTGATAACCAAAATCTGAAGATCCAGACGCACCCAAGAGATTGCGATGCCGTTTCTCCATTCGGTTACTTCGATGGCCACAGCATACCTCCCCGGCGCGGGTGCCATGTACGTGGTAAGTCCATTAAACGCGTCCACATTCACATACCCCCCGGATCCAAAGGGATTGGCCGTGGAATAGCCCGTCACATATTGCACATTCTGAAATGCAGTCATGGGATCGGAGCAATTCACCACGTCGACCCAACTCGCCTGTCCACCCTGCCAAGGCGTGACGATCTTGTACGACAGCGAATCCCCATCGATATCCAACACCCGATTGCGGATGGTGGTGGTATCTCCCGCACAGATAAAAGGAACGGGTAGATCCAAAAACGAGGGCGAACTATTGGCAATGGCGGTAGGGGGAATAAATCCGTAATAGGTTTGTCCTTGAAAAGGCGTGCCGGTATTGTCGATCAGATTGTTCTGTGAATTCCTACAGCACCGCTCCCATTTCAAATGATATCCCGTGGTAGAATTCGGCAAGGTTATATTCACCTCGTAAACGCCCTGTTTCAGGCAGGCTTTGGCGACTTCCGGACAGGCGGTATTCCCCACCGGATCCACAGATTTTTCAGAAATCAGACTGGCTTCGAAGGTGGTGAATAGCGATTTGTTTTCGTTGTACACGCACAATCCCACCTTTTTTTCAAATTGAATGCCGCCATCGGCTGGACTGCAATCGCGATAAGCAAAAATGGTTACGCGGTACTGGGTGTTGGTTCCGTTGGATCCCAAGCGTTTATATGTAAGAAACCCACCCACCAAGTGTGTTGCCTCAAGGGAAGGAATCCAACCCAATAGGCAAAAAATAAAAAACCACTGTAGCCTGCGTTTCACTGGAAATTTCTCTTTCAAAATTAGACAACTTTTGTGCCCAAATGGTTGCAATGGCAAGTGTTTGCGATGAAAAAACTATTTTCGCCCCATGAAATTCAATCCAGACTGTCTTCACTTCTTAGGTCACATTCCATGCAAACCCCACAAGGAACAAGGCTTTCACTGCGAAAACTGTCTGGCATACACGCCCATCGAGAAGCGTATTTTAATCATCAAACTGGGCGCCATGGGCGATGTAATTCGTACAACGCCGCTAATTACTCGATATAAGAAGTTGTACCCCCATGCCAAATTTACTTGGATTACCCTTTTTCCTGACATTTTGCCAAAGGGAGAAATCCATGAGGTGTACAAATTGGGCATCGAAGCGAGTTTGTACGTAACCAATACAGAATGGGACATAGCCATCAACCTCGACAAAGAAAAAGAGGCGGCGGCCCTATTAAAAATGGTCAGCGCCAAAGAAAAATTCGGTTTTATTCTGAAAGATGGGGCAACACAGCCGGTGAATGAATTGGCTCAACACAAGTTTGACACGGGTTTGTTTGATGATGTGAGTAAGGCCAATACCAAAAACTACTGCACAGAAATATTCGAAATCTGCGGACTGTCGTATGAGGGCGAGCCTTATTTGTTAGACAACCATGCCGACAAAGGATTTGTTTGGGATTTGGATCGCAGCAAGCCCATTATCGGCCTTAATACGGGTTGCGGTGATCGTTGGACCACCCGATTGTGGAGTATAGAAAATTGGGTCATTTTGGCCAAAATGATTGCAGACGCGGGATATACGCCCTTGCTTTTGGGCGGTGCTCAGGAGCATGAGCGCAACTTGGCCATACAAGAAGGCAGCAACGCCAGTTACTTGGGCCACTACCCGTTGCAGCAATTCATCAACCTCATCGATCAGTGCGATTTGGTTGTGACGCAGGTAACCATGGGCATGCATCTCACGTTGGGCCTAGGCAAGAAAATTGTGCTGATGAACAACATTTTCAATCCCCATGAATTCGACCTTTTCAACAAGGGAGCCATAGTACAACCCCCTAAAACTTGTAAGTGTTTTTATCGTGGTAGCTGTGTAGATGGGAACAGTTGCATGGAAACATTGAGTCCAGAAGTTGTCATGAACCACGTTTCGGAGGTATTGAACAACGCATCCCATTAATTCACAACGGTTTCGGGATTTTTTCAAGCAAATTGTAAAATTCCACAGAAGTCACTATTTTTGCAGCCCCCAATGGCGAGGTAGCTCAGGTGGTTAGAGCGCAGGATTCATAACCCTGAGGTCGGGGGTTCAATTCCCCCCTTCGCTACAACAAAAGAAAAGTCATCAGAAATGGTGACTTTTTCTATTTACGCTAGTTTCAAATTGTGTAAATTTGTGAGAATGCAAGGCTTGCAAAGTCCAAGAAATCAAACCCCTCAGGGATATATTCATTATATTCCGATCACGATCTTGCTTTTGCTTTGTACCATTTTCTCGGCACCCGCCATCGCCAAATTCCAATCACCCTCCATTTCATCAAACGATACAACCATCGCCAAACCCGCCAATCACGTGTACGGCGTGCTGTGGGATGAAGAAACCCATGAGCCCGTAGCCTATGCCAATATTTTTTACAAAGGCACCGCCTTGGGGGTGTACACCGACTTTGAAGGACAATTCGACTTAGGATATCGGCCCTGGCCCTCAGACACCATCGAATTCGTCTACATGGGCTACCAAACCATCACCGTTCTGCTCGATACTGTAAAAACCTTGCCGATGCAGCTCTACTTCAAACGCAAAATAGACCGCGTGGAAGGGGCCAACATCCGTCTGGGCATCAACCCCGCCATGATTTGGGTGAACTTGGCACAGAAAAACAGAAATTACAACAGTCCAGACCGAATCACTAGCTACGAATGCGAGGTTTTCTCCAAGACCACCGTTGCCATCAACAACATCTCCAAAAACCTCAAAAAAACAAAATTAGCCACCGAGGTGGGTAGTTATTTTGATACCATTTCCTACCTCACAGGCGATAGCAACAAAGCCATTCTGCCTGTCCTTTTCTCTGAGGTATTGAGCGATTTCAGCTTCCAGAGAAACCCTCGATTGTCCAAAGAATACGTAAAAGCCACCCGCATCCGCGGCATTGGGGTAACCGATGGTACGTTTATCGGACAAATGATGGGAAACACCTTCACCAACTATAACATCTATGATGAGAGTTTGGTGGTGTTGGACAAAGGGATTCCAACGCCCATCAGTCCGGGAGCTGAACTCATCTACGACTACAAACTTGTCAACGTCGACAAATTGGGCCCGCGCAGACTGTTTCAAATCCAAGTCACCCCGAAAAACCCAAGAGACCTGGCTTTGAGTGGTTTCATTTGGATAGAAGACTCCACCGGTGCTATTGTGCGGTTGAGTGTCGAAATTACCGGTGCTGCCAATTTGAATTACGTAGAAAAACTCAAGTTCTCCCAAGAGTACGAACCCACTCCACTGGGTGCCTATTTCTGCACCAAGGCCAGGGTTATGATCGACATCGGCGAACTGTCTGAACAAGCGGCAGGCATGGTAGCCACCAATGTCCTTTCATGCAAAAACATGCGTTATGGCATGGAATTTCCGCCGAGATTTTTCGACAATCGCATCCAAATTGCACCGGAGGCCAATCTGATGGCGGACACCTTTTGGACAGCCCATGCTCACATCAAGCAATCGGCAGAGGAAGCCAGAATTTCTGGAAAAATTGATACCCTGAACAGCTTGCCGCGGGTGAAGTCCTACATCGACTTGGTCAACTTCTTGGTGGATGGCTATCAACACGTGGGCAAATTGGATTTTGGACCCTATTACACCTTGGCCAGTTGGAACCCCTACGAAGGATTCCGCATGAAAATGGGCTTTAGAACAACGCCAGCAATTTCCAAAAACATGTTGATGACAGGGTTTTTGGCCTATGGATTTCGTGATGAAGCCTTCAAATACGGACTAAAAACCGACTTCATCCTCAATCGGACCTACTACACAAAACTGAGTCTATCGCACACTTACGACACGGAACTAATTGGACTTACCGACAATGAACTATACGCTCAGAGCTTGTTTACCGCCTTCAACTTGTTTGGTTCGAACAACATCACCTTGGTGAGACAGAGCAAAGTGAACTTGGGCACCGATTTGCGACCCGGATTGAGAATCACTGCCGGTGCATTTCATGGAAACTACAATTTCCCCTACGTGAGAAACTACCGGTTTGCCTATTATTCAAACTACCCAAACACAGATTCCGCCACCATCTCCAACAAAATCACCAACGCTTATTTATCGTTCCGATTGTTTTATCACCCCAAGAGTTATGACATCAGAACGGAATACGACAGGATGACATTCAGCGCGGGTGGACCAAAATATTCTTTGTATGTACAAAAGGGCATCAAGGGATTGTTGGGATCGCAGTACAACTACACCAAACTACAACTGGGGTATGAGTACGACCAAACTTGGAGCATCATGGGACGGAGTATTTTCGGAGTGGACTACTCCCAGGTATTTGGCTTGCTCCCCTACCCGCTGTTAACTGTTTACGTGGGGAATCAGAGCTTCATGTATAGCCAAAATGCCTACAACCAAATGAGAATCTTCGAATTTGTGTCGGACAAAAGCCTTCAATTGAGTTTTGAACACCATTTCAATGGCTACGTAATCAACCGAATCCCCTTGTTAAACCACTTCAAATTAAGAGAGGTTGTATCGACCAAAGCGATTTACGGCACGTTGCAAGAGAAGAATCGTTTGCTCATACCAGAAAGCTGGCAAGGTCAACCGATTACTCAGTTCAAAACGTTCGACAAAAAACCCTATTGGGAATTGGGCGTGGGTATAGAGAACATTTTCAAGTGCATCCGCATTGATTTAATTTGGAGAATGACCTATTTGGAAGCAAATTCTTATCGCAATGTGGGTGTAAAAGCGAGCTTTGCGATGTATTTTTAATCGCTCATTCGATATGCTACAACATCCAACCTACACTTGCCATGGAGCCGCACAACGGGTTACGGGGTCCAAACATTTGATCACCAGCAGCCTAGGCACAAACATCCTACTCGATTGCGGACTTGTTCAGGGCGAAGGCGCCGAAGGCGATGCGTTAAATCGTCATTGGGGTTTTGATCCGCGAACCATCGACTGTGTGATTTTGTCGCATGCCCACATCGACCATACGGGTTTGTTGCCTCGATTGGTAAGGGATGGATTTTCAGGTCCCATTTATTGCAATAGTGCCACAAAAGATTTGTGCGACATGATGCTTTTAGACAGTGCTCACATTCAAGAATCGGATTTGAATCGTGTCAACAAAAGGCGTGTTGCACGCGGAGAAGCTGCCATAGAGCCGTTGTATACCGAAAAAGATGTTGTAAAAACACTCGGTCAAATGGAAATCGTGGAGGATGAGGCGTGGTTTCAAATCGACGAAACCTGTAAGTTCCAATTGATTCCGAATGCCCATATTTTGGGAAGCGGTTGCATTCATTTGTCGCTACAAAGCCTCGACAACAAAACCATCGCACTCACTTTTACGGGTGATATCGGACGTCCGAATGATCAAATTCTGGAAGGTCCATTTCCATTTCCACAGTCAGACTACATCATTTGTGAGAGCACTTATGGCAACCGGCTACACTTGCCCAGCGAGGATGCCAAGGAGCCATTGTTGGCGCTGATACAACACATTTGCGTTGAAAAACAAGGCAAAATCATCATTCCCGCCTTTTCGATAGACCGAACCCAAGAAATCATTTACTTGCTTGACCAGTTGGAGCATGAGGACAAATTACCGTCGATCAAGGTATACGTGGATTCACCATTGAGTGTAAAGGCTACACAGGTCATGTCTATCCACCGCGAGAGTTTCAATCCCCAAATTTTGGATTATATCTCCCGTGACGGCGACCCATTTGCATTTCAGAATTTACATTACGTGTCGAAACTGGAGGAATCCAAAGCCATCAACGACGAGAAACAGCCCAGCATCATCATTTCGGCCAGTGGCATGGCGGATGCAGGCCGGGTCAAACACCACATTGCCAACAACATTGAAAACCCTAATTGTGCGATTTTGTTGGTGGGATATGCCTCGCCACGGAGTTTGGCTGGACAGTTGATTGAAGGTCGGGAGGAAGTGAAAATTTTCGGCGACCTACACCGGGTAAAGGCTGAAATTCACCGCATGGACAATTTCAGTGCGCATGCGGATTGGCAGGAGATGTGCGATTATTTACTGTGTCAGGATCCCAGCAAGGTCAAGAAAATTTTCTTGGTTCATGGCGAACCCAGCGGCATGGCCAGTTTTGAAACCAAATTGAATCACATTGGATTTACGGATGTGGAGCCGGCAAAAATGGGGGTATCCCACACTTTGATTTAACATGAAAAAAACAAAATCCGCCATTGTCTTGATGGCCCTCTTTTTATGGTGTGCGCACGTTTTTGCGCAATCTTCAGATCAACAAAAATGGATTGGCTACTGGAAAGGCTCGGTGGCTGCGGGACAGATGCAAATTGGGTTGACATTCCATGTACTATGGGAAGACGGACAGCTCAAATCCACATTGGATGTACCGATGCAAGGCCTGAAAGACTATGCCGTAGAATCCACAGTGGTGGATGATAAGTTGGAGTCGTTGACATGGACCTTGGGTTTTGGTGCCTCGTTCACGGGAAAATTGGTGGACCAGAAACAACTACAGGGGATTTGGAAGCAGGGCGGACAGGAGATTCCTTGCGTATTTTACCAGAGTTTGTTCGACCGCAAGCCTCAGACGCCGCTGGCTCCGTTTTCATATGAGGTAAAATTGGTAGATTTCTCGCATCCTTCGGGCAAATTAAAATTGTCAGGAACACTCACCTACCCGAAATCACCTGAAAACGCTTCGGATTGGTCCGGAGATAACCTGATTGCTGCTGCCGCCGGCAGCAAAATGGCTTTACCGCCAAAACCCATTCTCAGCGAAACCCCTATTGCTCCTTTCCCCATCTTCCCGGCTGCGCCGGCCTTGGTAAAGGTAAATATTGACACCGCGGGCATTCACCATCAGTTCCCCGTTGTATTGTTGTTATCGGGTAGCGGTCCGCAGGACCGCGACGAAACCATTGGCGCACACAAACCCTTTGCCGTTTGGGCCGATGCCCTCACCCAATCAGGCTTTGCCGTGTTGAGGGTGGATGATCGTGGTGTCGGAAAATCCATCGGGGATCCCAAATTTCTGGCCAACACAACCACAGAATCGTACGTAAGCGATGCCCTTGCAGCCATTAACTTTTTGGGCAGTTTACCCATGATTGACACCACGCGGGTATTTGTGATCGGCCACAGCGAAGGCGCCGCCGTGGCTTTGATGTTATCGAAAAAGCGACATTTATCCGGCATTGTAACCCTTGCAGGAGCTACCAGCACCGGTATCGAAACCAGTGTTTATCAAATTCAAAATGAATGGAAGAACAATGGGTATGACTCTTTCACCCGACATCACCTGGCCGACGCTCAAAGAAAATTAATTTCATTGTCGATAGAAATGGGTGAAAGTAAAAACCTTGACCTGGACAAAACACCCACACCCACGGAGGAGGAAAAGTTGGCCTTTGCCCAACGATTCACCACTTGGACAAAATCAGCAGGAAAAGATTTCCAAAAAGCCTACAAAGTGTGGCGCACCGACAATGCCAAAATCGCCAAAGTGTATGGAGAGAAATCCGTAGAAACTTTCATGGCGAGAAACTACCTACCCTTGGGCTACAATGCATGGACGCGTTACTTTTTCCAGTATGATCCCGCACCCGACTTTTTGAATCTGAAAGATTGCGACATCCTGATGATTCAAGGGGGGCTCGACAAGCAAGTTAACCCCATTCCTACACGCAAGTTGGTGCGAGACATGGAGAATGCTGGAGTTGGCGTTACTTACGCTGAGTTTCCAAACGTAAATCACATGATGCAACAGGCCACCACCGGAAATCTGAGAGAATATTTCGACCTTGAAGAAACGCTTACTGCCGGAGTTTACATCCAAACATGCAGTTGGCTGTTGGACCGAGCCCGATTGCGCTAATTAAAAATCAATACGGAATCGTTCACGGCGTAATTCCGCATAATCCAAAGGATTTTCAAAATCAGCTGCGAACTGTTTTCTATTTCTTACCAAATGAATGGCTTCAAAGACTGCAGCACGCATGCTACTGGGGTCTGCCGTCATTTTCCCTGCAATATCATAAGCAGTACCGTGATCAGGACTGGTGCGAACAATGGACAAACCTGCCGTCACGTTTACCCCATCCATGAATGCCATGGTTTTAAAAGGAATTAATCCTTGGTCGTGGTACATGGCAATCACCGCATCAAAATTCTTGTAGTTCCCACTGCCAAAAAAGCTGTCTGCAGAGTAAGGACCATACACCAATTTCCCCAACTTGAAATGTTTGGCGATCGCCGGCGCAATGATTTTTGATTCCTCGTCGCCCAGCAACCCCTGATCACCGGCATGTGGATTCAGTCCCAAAATGGCTATACGGGGTTTTAGAACATTGAAATCATTTCTCAACGATTCGTGAACAACCTCAATTTTCTGCTCAATTTTGTCTTGGGTGAGGTACTTGCCCAATTGCGTTATAGGCACATGCTCTGTTACCAATGCCACACGCAAATCCTCAGAAGAAAGAATCATTGCATGTGATTTCGCACCCAAAGCATCAGCCAAATAACCCGTATGTCCGGTAAAGTTTGGCGAATGCGGTGCCACCGTAGATTTATCAATGGGTGCCGTAACCAATGCATCCAAATACTGAGCATCGGCAATGGCTTTATCGATCGCCAACAACGCTTCTTTTCCTGATTCTGGCGATGCTGTACCAATGGACAATTCCATTGCGGCATCACTCGAAGATACCCAGTTTAATTTGCCTTCTTTGGCGTCCGCGGCAGAATTCACCAAATGATACATGGGCTCCTGCAAATTCAAATGCTTCTTCCAGGCAACAAAGGATTTGGTGTTTCCATATATAACAGGGGTACAATACTTGTAAATGTATTGATCGGCAAAAACGCGCAGAATCAACTCCATGCCCACACCCGACGGATCGCCTTGTGTGATGCCCAATTTTACCTTTTGATTATCCATTTATGTATTGTCTTAGAAACTCCAAAGTTAAGCGAACGCCGACACCTGTGCCACCTTTTGGTGTATAATGACTTGGAGAAGTTGCAAACGCAGTGCCTGCAATGTCAATGTGCGCCCATGGATAATTCGTAAAATGGCGCAAGAACATGGCCGCACTTTGTGCTCCGCCCTCTCCTTTTCCCAAATTCTTCAAGTCGGCAATCCCCCCTTTTATTTCTTCATAGTACTCTTCCCAAAGTGGCAATTCCGCCAATCGCTCATAGGTGTTTTCCCCCGCTTTTTTCAGCGACTTCACCACGGATTCCGGCGCTTGAGACATCAATGCAGAACCGTAAGTACCCAAGGCCCTGGCCGCTGCGCCCGTGAGTGTTGCATAGTCTATCACCAATTGAGGCTCGTATTTCTTTGCAAATGTGAGTGCATCAGCCAAAATCAGGCGGCCCTCAGCATCGGTATTCAACACTTCCACCGTGGTGCCATCATACATGGTGATGATATCGCCCGGACAAGTGGCCATTTCACCTGGACGGTTATCCGTGGCAGGTACAAGACCAACCACCCATAAGGGCCACTGCAACTGTGCGATGGCCTGAAAAACGCCACCAACCACAGCCGCACCACCCATATCGCACTTCATCATATCCATGCTATTGGGCGTTGGTTTCAAACTCAATCCCCCCGTATCGAAGACCACACCTTTACCCACCAAAACGATGGGTTGTTGATTTTTAGCATTCTCCGGTTTGTATTCCAGCACTGAAAATGTGGGCGGCTCCTGACTTCCTTTGTTTACTGCGAGCAAGCCTCCCATTTTTAAACTTTCAATTTGGGCCTCTCCAAACACTTCTACTTTGAAACCCAGTGTCTGTCCTAATTCAACAAACACATCCCCAAGCCCTTGTGCGTTGAGTGCATTAACGGGTTCATTTACCCAGTTTCTCGCCGATTTTACCGCGGAAACAATGATCGCAACTTCCGACAACCGCTCACTGCCTGCACCCTCCAAACCCACCTCGATGGAGGCCCTTTTTTCCTTCGTTGTCAAGTATTTATCGAAACGATAATCTGTCAACATAAACCCCTCAGCGAAAGCCAAGGCTTTGGAAGCATCCCAATCCACATTGACGAACTGCACTTGCTTTACAGACTTCGGCAACTGTGAAAATACGGTGGCCCCTTCTTTTCTCAATTTCTCCCATTCACTGGCGTTGCTTTTCCCAGGATTCAAGACCAATGAAAAACACCCTTCTACACCCTGAAAATGAATCGTATCCAGGCCTTCAATACCCTTCCAATACGAGAGCACTGAGGACGGCACTTCTACTGTTTCCAGCGATTTAATTTGTGAGGATAAAAAAATTCGAGCAACCATGGTACAAAGTAAGTGAATCGGGGCGTGATAGCCCAATTTTTTGCGATAATGCCCAAAGAGAAAAACACAGTTGCGATTTGTGCAGAAATGAGCCGATAGTTGACAAAGACACATGTATTTTTGCTCAATCGCTTATGCAAAAAATTAGAGTCGGCATTTTCTTTGGTGGACAGTCCCGCGAACGTGAAGTTTCCTTTGCTGGTGGACGAACCGTATACGACAACCTCGACAAACAACTGTTTGAGCCCATTCCCATCTTCGTTGATTCTTTCGGGAATTTTTGCGAGCTCAAATGGGAATACGTGTACAAAGGCAGTATTCGCGATTTTTATCCCCCCACCTACGTGCATGTAAACGGCGTGCGACATAGTTGCCTCCCCGAATTACCCCACGGATTCCAGGTGTATGCTGAGAGCATTCAAGCCATCGCCGACAACAAATCCTATCAACGTCAAGTGCTGCAGGAAATTGGAGAACCCTTGACCATGGATCAGATTCAAGACCGAATCGATTTTGCATTTTTGGCACTGCACGGCACCTTTGGCGAGGATGGCAGCATACAAGGCTTACTAGAATGGTATGGCATACCCTATTCTGGATCGGGAATCTTAGCTTCAGCGATGGGCATTAACAAAGCCATTCAAAAAGATTTCCAGACCACTGCTGCGCTCTATGTAAACGATTTCTCTACCCTGTCACAACAAGACTGGTTGTCTGCAACGGAGGAACAAAAGAAACAGTGGTTTGTAGAATTCAACGTATCATTCTCGGAACAATTTGTCATCAAACCCGCACACCAAGGATCATCGTTGGGTGTGAGTATTCTCAAACATCCCGATTTTCAGGAATTTTGCACCGCCATGGATTTGGCCTTTTTCCGATTGCATTTGTTTGCCGATGATTGGATCATCAAAACGGATGAAGAAAAAATTCGGGACATTAAGCATCTCACCGACATAAGAAGTGGCTTAGGCCTGCCGTTGCTTGCGGATGGCAACCCCATCTTCCTGCCCAACGAACTGTTGGATTACCTCAACAATACACTGTCGCACAATCACGCAGTGTTGTTGCAGTCGCAGGATAGCGAATCGCTTGTATTAATCGAATCGATGATCGATGGCAAGGAATTCAGTTGCATCGTGGTAGCCAGTCCCGATGGCACCCCGTTTGCTTTGCCACCCACGGAAATTCGCAAGTCTGGCGATTTATTTGATTATCGCAGCAAGTACTTACCAGGATTAAGCAACAAAGTCACACCGATAGAAGTAGAATCGCAATGGATCAGCAACATTCGGGAAGCTTGTTGCCACCTATATCTGCATTTTGGTTTCGAAGTCTACGCGCGGATCGACGGGTTTATCACCGTGGATGGGGAGATTTTCTTGAACGACCCCAACACCACCAGCGGAATGATGCCATCGTCGTTCTTCTTCCACCAAGCCGCAGAAATTGGACTTAACCCCAGTGCCTTCCTCACACTGATTTACTTCAATTCATTGAGGGCCAGAATACAATCACATCCAAAGGGACAAATCTTCCGCACACTGTTATCCAATAGTGAAGCGCTCATTCAATCTGCCCAGGCTCAAAATCAGCAAAAGAAAAGAATTGCTGTAATTATGGGTGGGTACAGCTTTGAGCGACACATCAGCATGGAAAGCGGTCGTAATATTTACGAAAAGCTGAGCAGTAGTGCAGAAATGGAGCCCATGCCCTTGTTCCTTGCTGGGGATTCGATGTCGTACCAACTGTACGAACTCCCGTTGAACATGATGTTGAAGGATAACGCCGACGACATTAGAGATAAAATTCTGCAATACAGCGAGAACCCTACCCTCACTCAAATTCAAAAAGAAAGCACTGTTTTAACAGCGGGAATTTTAAAATCAAAACCCGTATTTACCCCCAAAGCAATCTCACTGGATTTACTGAGAAATTCTGTTGAAGGGGTATTCATTGCCCTGCATGGCAGACCTGGGGAGGACGGAACGCTACAAACCGATTTGGCAAAACATGGATTGTATCACAATGGGAGCTTGAGTCACTCCGCCGCAATCACCATCAACAAATTCGAAACCAATCGAATTCTTAGAGAAAAAGGGTTTCTGGTTGCCAATCACACCTTGGTACAAAAGGAACAATGGCAAAGTGCAGGTCTATCGCTGAGTGAATCTATATGCAAAGAATTTGGATTGCCTCTGATTGCCAAACCTGCCGATGATGGTTGCAGCGCGGCTGTGAGAAAAATAAAATCGGCTGCAGAATTGCATGCCTTTATGGACGTAATTTTCCGGGAAACGACAACGATCGACCCATCATTGTGCGAAACCCTTCACATTCGCAGCACCGATGAAATGCCAAGAAAAACAGAATTGTTGATTGAACAGTTCATAGATCGCGCGGGTGCCGATCGTTTTTTGGAGGTCACAGGCGGGATGGTTACCCATTGGGATGCCAACGGAAATCTTGTGTACGAAGTTTTTGAACCTTCAGAATCTTTGGCGGAAAGTGAAATTCTCAGCTTAGAGGAGAAATTCCTCGCCGGTCAAGGGCAAAATCTCACACCCTCGCGCTTTTCAAAAGACCCCGAAGAACAGGCCCGAATCAGCCAATCAGTGAGAAACACCTTGGAAGCGGTGGCAAGGGCTCTCGACGTCACTGGATATTGCAGAATCGATGCCTTCGTTAGAATCTTTGCTGATGGTGGTGTAGAAACCATCATCATCGAGGTGAATTCTTTGCCCGGAATGACGCCGGCTACCTGTATTTACCATCAGGCCTCAATCAACGGGTACAAACCCTTTGAATTCATCCGAGAAATACTGAAATTTGGAGAAAATCGGAGCGCGTGAAAAATTGGATGTACAATATCGGACTGGGTGGATTGTTTTTGGCAATCGTGATTACGCTCTCGTATTTTGGGCTTGATTATTACACCCGTCACGGCGATGCAATCATTGTCCCCAACGTGCTGAAGATGAAACCGTTCGAGGCCGAAGAAAAACTCTCTTCTTTGGATCTGGGCATGAAAATCATCGACACTGTGTACATCGACAATATGAAACCCGGTGTCATCGTTGAGCAAACACCAGAAGCCGATGAAGATGTAAAATCTGGCCGAATTATTTACGTAACCGTCAATGCCACCTCTCGCCCAAGGGTAAACATGCCCAAACTCACCGATTGCAGTCTAAATTTGGCCAAAGCATTGCTAAAAAATGCTGGACTTGTTTTGGGAACGGTTACCAAAGAATATGCAGAATACGGAAACAATTTGGTAACGGCCCAACGCGTGGGAGGTCGCAGCATTGAAGCCGGCGAAAAAGTACTCAAAGGAACGGTTGTTGACATTACCATTATTGATTCTGAAGCAGCACCCAATGGAGATTCAACCGCGTTGGAAGAACCCGTTGATGTCACAGAAGATTCACAATAGTGTTATAGTTCTGTCATTACTCAAGATTAACACAAAATAAAATTCCTTTTTTTTCGTTAGATTAGCACTTTGAAAAATTAAATCGCGCATTGAATTTTGTGTGCATTTGATTTTGAGATTACTTTATGCATTTGAGGCGTATTCTTTTTGCTGTGTTTTTGTTGTTTGTTGGCCTAACAAACGCTCAACCCATCGTGCGTCTACAACCCATCCTCCACAGACCTTCATCCCACCAAGAAATCCCAGTGGCAAACCCTGTGGCTTGGGGCATTAACGACACACTGACACTGCCCTTTTTCGAGGATTTCGCCCATGATATGGGTTACCCCAAGGAATCGAGATGGACAGACAATTTGGTTTGGGTAAACAATTCTTTTCCGAAAAAAGCGCCCAATTACGGTGTGGCCACCTTTGACCATTTAAATGCCCAAGGAAATCCTTATCACACGTTGGATAAGCGGGTCATGGTTTTTGCTGATAGTTTGACGTCGCAGCCTATCAATCTGCAGTACAAGCGTGTGGGCAATCAAACCATCAACTACAAACCTACCGATTCCATTTATATTAGTTTTTTCATCCAAAGACAAGGCATCGGGGATGCCCCTGAGATTGAGGATAGCCTGTTTCTGTACTTCAAAAACATCCGCAATGAGTGGGTCAGAACGTGGGGGATTGCCGGTGGATTTGTGGGTGATTTCACGGAGTATTTTGTGGCCATTGCCAGTTACGATTACTTGATTCCCAACTTCCAATTCCGATTTGTGAATTATACAAAAGCGACTGGAAATTTAAATCATTGGCATCTCGACTACATTCGGATTGAAAAGAATCGCAAAGCCGGTGAAAAAACCATACAAGACGTTGGATTGAGTCAAATTCAAACCGGTTTGTTCATGGACTATACCAATGTTCCCTTCTCTCACTACCGATACAACAACAGTATCCGCGGGATGGGGCCCACCATGGTGGCGAAAAACCTCAATACGGTTGCGGTACAAACGCGTTTCCAATTGAGCATTTTTAACCAGTACAACAAACAGGTATACATCAAGCCCTTTGCCGCAAGTACGCGCAACCTCAAAGCAAGTGGTGATACCACAGAGAAATATGAGAGTTTGTTGTTTGATTCGCTTAGCACAGCTACCCCGAAACTTCGTTACATCTACAGTGTAAATCCGCAGAGTAATGACATCACGCCGGACAACTACAATGCTGAGACCAACAACAACACCATCTCACAAACCCATACGGTGATGCCTTGGTACGCCTACGACGATGGCAGCGCTGAAGGGGGATTTGGATTGGACTATGCCTTTTTAGGCAACCTCAAAGGACAGTTTGCGATGGACTTCAACGTCATCAAATCGGATTCATTGCGTGGATTGGCCGTCTATTTCAATCAAAGTCTTACCGATGTCAGCGCAAGAAGCTTCAAATTGAGAATTTGGAAAGAAATTAGTCCCGTGGGACGGCCCGACAACCAAGACAAGTTGGTTTATGAAGTTTCAATGGCACGCCCCATTTACTCGGATTCAATCAACGGATTCTCCTACATTTTCTTTGATTCAGCGATTTATTTGCCGGCAGGAAAATACTACGTAGGTTGGCTACAACAGATGCCCTACGTGCTCAACATTGGATACGATAACAATTATCGATTCCAAGGCAAAGACCAAGCGAACCCGCATTTGTACAGTAATTTGTTGGGCAGTTGGGAGTTTGCGGGCAGCGATGCCAAAGGCACGCCCATGATTCGAATGTTGTTTGGCGAACGAAAAGAATATGCGTTCAGTACGGCTGCCGTAAGCAAGCCAACATTGGCACTATACCCTAACCCCTGTAGAGAGTTTATTCACCTCAACGGCAGTCATGCAGAAGGGGCCAAAATTGAAATCTGGGATATTTCAGGAAAACTATGCCTGCAGTCTGATTTCTCAAATCGTATATTTGTGGGTGACTTGATGCCCGGGCACTATTATTTGCGGTGCATCGGCAAAAACAATCAAATCACATTCAACCACTTTATCAAGATATGAGCACAGACATTTCCGTCATTGAATTAAAAAAACGCCTGGATGCCGGCGAAAAAATCAACCTGATCGATGTTCGCGAGCAATACGAATACGATGAGTTCAACTTGGGTGGTGAGCTGATTCCCTTGGGCACGCTACCAGGAAAATTGGAAGATCTTGAAACGCTCAAGGACGAAGAAGTTATCGTTCATTGCAGAAGTGGCGCCCGCAGTGGCACAGCCAAAATGTTTTTGACACAGAGTGGCTTTACCAATGTAAGAAACCTCATCGGTGGGGTTTTGGATTGGCAAGCCCAATTCGGCGGCTAAAAACCCAGTTTGTGATCACGTCTCGACATTGGATTGCAATGGTCGCTATCGCTGCTGTGTCGGTGATTGTAGCCTCCATCGTCCAATGCAAAGCACCCAAAGCCGAACCCACATTCCGAAACTTAAGTGATTCCGCAACTTACGTAGGCATTCAAGCTTGTAAAGGATGTCACTCCGACAAACATGCCACATTCATCGAGACAGGCATGGGCATGAGTTTCCACAAAGCCGAGCGTCAGTACTCCAAGGCCGATTTTTCGGGAATTAAACCGGTTTACGACAAGAAACTCGACCTCTATTATTATCCTTATTGGGAAAACAATTCACTTTATATCCAGGAATTCAGACTTCAAGGACGAGATACCATTCACAATCGCAGGGAAAAAATCACCCACATTGTGGGCAGTGGACAACATACAAACAGCCATTTTTGGACTGATGGTGAACACTTGTACCAAGCCCCCCTCACTTTTTACACCCAGAAAGGCATTTGGGATTTGCCCCCCGGGTATGAAGAATTCAATACCCGCTTCAATCGAAAAATCGACATTGAATGCATGAGCTGTCATACAGGAATGCCAAAAACCAAGGAAGGATCCGTGAACATTTTCGAGACATTGCCTTTGGGGATCGACTGCGAGCGATGTCATGGTCCGGGATCATTGCATGTGAAAGACAAATCAAATGGCCTCATCGTAGACACAAGGAAACAAACCGATTGGTCCATTGTTAACCCCAAACGCCTACCCTGGAAACTGCAAGTAGACATTTGTCAACGGTGTCATTTACAGGGAAATAATGTACTCAAACCCGGCAAAAAATTCACCGATTTTCGTCCCGGCATGCACTTAGACTCCGTTTTTACGGTGTATATGCCCTCTTACCAAGGTAACACCTCGTTTGTTATGGCGGGACATGCAGAGCGATTTCAGATGAGTGCCTGCTTCAAGGGCTCGAACAAAGGCAACCTCAACCAATACAACGCAAACATCAATTTCACCTGTATTAACTGCCACAATCCGCATGTGAGTGTCAAAAAGACCAACCAAGACCGGTTTAACCAAACCTGCGTGAGTTGCCATCAGCCCAAAACCAAAAAGAGCAACCACCAGGGATGCAGCCTCTCTCCCACCGTTAGGGGTAACCGCACTTGCGTGAACTGTCACATGCCCAGCAGCGATACACGAGACATCCCCCATGTGAGTATTCACGATCATTACATTTCCAAAACCAACGCCTTTTATCCCGGCAAACCGATGTTTGCTTTGACCAAATCGGGACAACCCACCGGACTTCACGCGGTCAACCAAGCTAACCCCACCAACACAGAACGCTTCCAAGCGTATATCACCTACTTTGAAAAGTTCGATGCCAACGCCCTGTACATGAAAGAGGCCAAGCGAATGCTCGACGCGGAAACTGGAGGGCAGCGGGCCTCTTTGGATGTCATTGGACTTGAAGCACAGATCCATTATCTGTACAATTTACAATCGTTTGGAGATATGATCGCCCTGTGGGAAAACGGGGCCGATGAGGGTCAGAGAGAGGCATTGATTGGCGATGCATGGACGCAGTACAGAATGGGTGTGGCCTACAACAAAGTCAATCCCAAAGAGGCGAATTCCGGCAAGAACAAGGCGAAAGCCATCCAGCACTATCGCAGTGCCCACGAAGTAATGCCATTGAATACGGATTTCTTGGCTGAATACACTGGCGCGTTGGTAAGTGCGATGCGCATTGAAGAAGCCAAACCCCTCATCCTTGAGGGACTAAAACACCAACCAAAACACGAACCATTGTTAATGAATTTGGGCTATTGCTATTACCAAGAGAAACAATGGAAACTGGCCATCAGCACCTACGAGAACGCCTTGAAATTAAACCCTGAATCACAGGCGATGCTCAGTTTGATTGATTTGTACATTACGGCGGGACAAACAGACAAAGCCAAGGTCTTGTACGAACGAGCCAAGAAATGGGCGGATCCCAACATTTTGCGTAGTTGGTCGTTCTGATCCCCGCGAATTTCCCGCCTGCCACCTGAAAAATTTGTATTTTTGTAAGGCATGCTAGACAAATTTGGAATTGCGAAGCGAATCGCCCAGGAGTTGCGCGATGGATACTATGTGAACCTCGGAATTGGCATTCCTACACTGGTGGCCAACTACATCCCTGAGGGCATGGAAGTGGTGTTGCAATCAGAGAATGGATTGCTGGGTATGGGTGCATTTCCTTACGAGGGCGAGGAAGATCCTGATTTGATCAATGCCGGAAAACAAACCGTTACCATGGTCAACGGAGCGAGCATTTTCGACAGTGCTACCAGTTTTGGTATGATCCGCGCGGGCAAAGTAGATTTGACGGTTTTGGGGGCCATGGAGGTAAGTGACAATGGCGATATCGCCAATTGGAAAATCCCCGGTAAAATGGTAAAAGGCATGGGTGGCGCCATGGATTTGGTGGCTTCCGCCAAAAACATCATTGTGGCCATGCAACACACCAACAAAGCCGGTGAAAGCAAATTGCTGCCTCAGTGTTCTCTTCCCATCACGGGTTTGGGATGCGTGAAGAAAGTGGTGACCGAGTTGGGCGTTTTCGACATTACGGAACGTGGATTCGAACTGAGAGAGATCGCGCCTGGGGTAACCATCGACGAGGTAAAAGCAAAAACCTTAGGGCGACTGGTGGTTGATGGAGACATCAAGACGGTCGCGATTTAAACATACCGCAGAAACGCAACCTACTTTCTGGCGTTCCTTAGGGCACATGACTTCCAGCAGCGTTTTATGCCATCAGTTTAATGAAAAGAATTAATTATTCGCCGGTATTGTATTTTTTATTGTGCTCTTTGGCCTTTTCCTCGTGCTTTTTAAAGGCTTTCAAGGCAAAGAAGATGGCGGCAAAAACTACCACGGACATGATGATTTCCCAAACAAACAATTCTTGTTTGAATTTCTCTTTGCTATGCTCTTGAACGGCTTGGGCAGTGTTTGTTTCCATGGATTTTTGAATAATACAAAGATACAATAATCCTCGCGGAGGAATACGGGCCCCAGGCGATCAATATTTTTTTGTTTATCCCCTGTGGGATGCGGTCTAAGCAAAAAAAGGATTGTAAATTGCGGGTATGTCAGTAAATCAATACATCGAACAGAACAAAGACCGTTTTCTCAGTGAGTTATTCGACTTGTTGCGCATACCTAGCATCAGTGCAGATCCCGCCTTTGCCGGCGATGTACGCAAATGTGCTGAAACCGTCGCTGACCACCTGCGCAAAGTAGGTGCCGACAATGTAGTGCTGGAAGAAACCGCCGGATACCCCATTGTATATGGCGAAAAAATCATTGACCCTTCTTTGCCCACGGTATTGGTTTACGGACACTACGATGTTCAGCCCAGTGTTCCCAATGAACTTTGGGACACGCCCCCCTTTGAGCCCACAGTGCGCGATGGTAAAATATATGCCCGCGGTGCTTGTGACGACAAAGGTCAGTTTTTCATGCATGTGAAAGCGTTTGAAACCATGATGCAGACCCAAGCTTTGGCTTGTAACATCAAATTCATGATTGAAGGCGAAGAGGAAGTAGGGTCGAACAATTTGGGAACTTATTGTAAATCAAACCGCGACAAACTGAAAGCCGATGTGATTTTGATTTCTGATACCGCTTTGATTGCCAACGATATCCCAAGTATCGATGTGGGATTGCGTGGGTTGAGCTATGTAGAAGTTGAGGTAACTGGACCGCGCATTGATTTGCACTCCGGTGTTTATGGTGGTGCCGTTGCGAACCCCATCAATGCTTTATGCACCATGATCGCCAGCCTACATGATGAAAACCGCCACATTACCATTCCCGGTTTTTACGACAAAGTATTGGAAGTATCTGCCGCCGATCGTGAGGCCATGGCGAAGATTCCTTTTGATTTGAACGATTATAAAAAACACCTCGATATCGATGACGTTTTGGGAGAAACCGGGTTTTCAACCATCGAGCGTACCGGGATTCGTCCAACGTTAGACGTCAACGGCATTTGGGGTGGCTATATTGGCGAAGGGGCAAAAACGGTACTACCGAGTAAGGCCTATGCCAAAATTTCTATGCGTTTGGTACCAAACCAAATCAGCGATGAAATCACAGAACTGTTCCAAAAGCACTTTGAAAGCATCGCGCCAGCGGGTGTAAAGGTGAAAGTAACACCCCACCATGGCGGAGAGCCTGTGGTAACGCCCACAGATTCTATCCCCTACAAAGCCGCTGCCTTGGCCATGAAAGAAACGTTTGGTGTGGACCCCATTCCAACCCGCGGTGGTGGAAGTATTCCCATTGTGGCTTTGTTTGAAAAGGAATTACAAACAAAAACTGTATTGATGGGCTTTGGCTTGGATTCTGACGCCATCCACTCTCCCAACGAGCACTATGGCATTTTCAATTATTTCAAAGGCATTGAAACCATCCCTCAGTTCTTCAAACACTTCGCTGCGTTGAATCAATAATGGCGTTGTTACAAGGCCCCATCTATGAAGCCTATCGCGCTGAGCTCCTCAAGCGATATAAGCTCTTATTGCGAAGCCTTGGAAAGAACCTCCCCAAAGACAAAATCAAACTGGTGCGCGATGCGTTTGACATGGCCGCCAGAGCCCATGAAGGTACCGTAAGAAAAAGCGGAGAGCCCTATATCTTCCATCCTCTTGCCGTGGCGGAAATTGCCGTCACAGAATTGGGATTGGGCGTTACATCTGTTGTCTGTGCCCTGCTGCACGACGTAGTCGAGGATACCGATATCACACTGGAAGATATCGAGCATCGCTTTGGGAAGGATGTTGCCAATATCATCGATGGCCTTACAAAAATCTCCACGGTTTTTGAAACGGTAGATAAAGACCACAGCATACAGGCGGAGAATTTCAAAAAAATGCTCCTCACCTTGGGCGATGACCTCAAAGTGATATTGATCAAATTGTGCGATCGCTTGCACAATATGCGCACGTTGGGTTCTGTATCAGAAAATACAAAGCTCAAGATTGCATCAGAAACCCTTTTCATCTACGCCCCCCTCGCCCATCGCTTGGGATTGAACGCCATCAAAACGGAGATGGAAGACTTGTCGTTGAAATTCACCAACCCGGTCTTGTACCGAGAAATTTCCGACAAACTGGTGGAAACCAAGAATGTGAGACAGCGTTATGTAAAGGAGTTCATTGATCCACTCAAAGCGGAACTTGAAAAATCAGGGCTCAACATCGTCGAAATCAAAGGACGACCCAAGAGCATATTCAGCATTGTTCGCAAAATGGAGGCTCAGCAAATCCCTTTTGAAGAAGTTTACGATGCCTTTGCCATCCGCGTGATTGTGGATTCCCCCCTGTACCTAGAAAAAGCCGATTGTTGGCGTGTTTACAGCATTGTTACAGACATGTATCGGTCTCATACCAATCGATTACGAGATTGGTTAAGCCACCCCAAAAGCAATGGATACAGCGCGCTGCACACCACCGTTTTGGGTCCGAAAGGCCGGTGGGTGGAAGTTCAAATTCGCTCAAAGCGGATGGACGATATCGCAGAGCGTGGATTGGCTGCCCATTGGCGATACAAATCTGGAGGCAAATCAGTATCAACGCCACAAGACATGGCTTTCGACAACTGGTTAGACGCCGTGAAAGATACTTTGTCGAACAGTGATTTAAGCGCCTTAGACCTAGTCAGCGAATTCCGCACCAGTCTATTGGGGGAAGAAATTTACATTTTCACACCCAAAGGCGATGTTAAAGCACTGCCTGCCGGCTCAACGGCACTGGACTTCGGTTTTGCAATTCACACTGAACTGGGGAAACGCACGCTGGGCGCAAAAGTCAACAACAAACTCGTCTCAATACAATCGCCATTGAAAAATGGTGATATCGTAGAAATTCTTACCACCAGCAAAAGCAGGGTGACTCGGGATTGGCTGGATGTGGCCAAAACGGCCAGGGCCAAATCCAAAATCAGGGAGGCGCTGAAGGCTGAGCGAACGCAAAAAGCCAACCAGGGTAAACTCTTATTGGAGCGTTTGTTTCGAAAACACCAACTCAATTTTACCGACAGCAACATCAAAAAACTCATGCATCACTTCAAATACCAAGTGGGCGCCGAGTTTTTTCACAGTGTAGCGGAAGGTCAGATTCGTTTGAATCGGGAGTTGTTGTTGAAAATCGTCTTGAAAAAGCAGATCGACGGATTAGATGCTCCAGAAACCATTGTTTCCAAACCCAAGACCACAGCATCTGTTAAACGCAAAAAATCAGACCAAATCATCATCGGTGATGATTACGAAATGCCGTATGCGCTCTCCAAATGCTGTCACCCCGTACCGGGCGATCCCATTTTCGGCTTTATTACGGTGGGCGAAGGCGTTAAAATCCACCGAACCACTTGTCCAAATGCCACCCGTTTAATGAGTCAGTACGGATATCGCATCATTCCTGCACAATGGCGGGGCGATGGGTATCAAAAAGCCTTTGACACGGCCATTGCGGTGCGCGGGATAGACGATGTGGGCATTGTGAGTCGGATCACCGACATCATCTCCAAAGACATGGAGGTAAACATGAAGAGCATCAACATTTCCAGCAATGAGGATGGCACGTTTGGCGGAAAAATTGAGGTCATGATTTACGATTTGTTGCATTTGGAGCAGCTGATTGCAAAAATCAAGGCCACACATAAATATATTGAGGTGATGCGCGAGGATTAATTCGGCAAACGCACATTCACAGGCTAATATCACGAAAAAAGGCGAACCGTTGGTTCGCCTTTTTTCGTAATGATAAATTTTTTCTTATCCCTCCAATGCAGCAACACCACCCACGATTTCTGAAATCTCACGGGTAATGGCGGCCTGACGGGCTTGGTTGTAAGCCAAACGCAGCGCACGCAACAATTCACCGGCGTTCTCTGTTGCTTTGTCCATCGCTACCATACGAGCACCATGCTCAGAAGCCAATGAATCCAACAACGCGCGGTAAAACAACGTATTCAAACTGCGGGGAATTAAATCCTCAAGAATGGCTACTTTTCCGGGTTCAAACAAGTAATCGTTGTTCGTCTGGCTCGCTTCGCTCGCAGACGCAGCAATCGGCAACAATTGGTCATTCACCAAAATCTGCGTTGCCGCATTCTTGAACTTGTTGTACACCACTTCTACGCGGTCGTACTCACCCGACAAATATTGATCGATTACACCTTGCATGGCAGCAAAAGCTGTTTCAGCAGAGGCATTTTGTGTCAAGGTAACCAAATCCAAGTTCACCTCATATCCAAAACGCTTCAACGCCTCACCACCCTTTTTCCCGATACACATCAAAGTCACGTTTCCGGCCTTGTGTGCATCGCGATACTCACCATCCAACAAAGCCTTCACACGTTTCACCACGTTGGCGTTAAAGGCACCACACAATCCGCGATCGCTGGTAATCACCAATAACAACACCTTCTTGGCTTCACGGGCTTCAAAATATCCGGCCAAACGATCATCTTCCGTGCTATCCTTCAAGTTGCCCATGATGCCTTGGAGTTTTTCAGCATAGGGACGCATACGAACGATGGCTTCGCTCGCCTTGCGCAACTTGGTAGCAGATACCAATTTCATGGCTTTAGTGATCTGCTGTGTGCTGATGGTCGATGATATACGGGCGCGAATTTCCTTCTGATTGGCCATGGTATTCGATTAAGCTGCGTAATTCTTAGCAATTTCAGTGCAAGCTGCATTCAATACCGCTTTCACGGCATCGTCGATCACCCCTTTGCGCAAGGCTTCCAAGGTATCTTTGTGCTTGGCTTCCAAGTACTCCAAGTAAGAAGCTTCAAACTCACGCACTTTCTCTACGGGTACAGAACGCAACAAGTTGGATGTTCCCAAGTGAATGATTGCAATCTGCTTCTCAACCGTTACAGGACTGAACTGAGGCTGCTTCAAAATTTCCACGTTGCGTGATCCTTTTTCCAATACCGACTTCGTAGCGGCATCCAAATCAGAACCAAACTTAGCAAACGCTTCCAATTCGCGGTATTGAGCTTGGTCAAGCTTCAACGTACCCGCTACTTTTTTCATGGATTTAATTTGTGCATTACCCCCTACACGAGATACAGAAATACCCACGTTGATCGCAGGACGGATACCTGAGTTGAACAAATTCGATTCCAAGAAAATCTGTCCGTCTGTGATAGAAATCACGTTAGTAGGAATGTAAGCCGATACGTCACCCGCCTGGGTTTCGATAATGGGCAATGCAGTCAATGAACCACCACCTTTAACCTTGCCTTGCAAGCTTTCTGGCAAATCGTTCATGTTGCAAGTAATATGATCAGAAGAGTTCAATTTACATGCGCGCTCCAACAAGCGGCTATGCAAATAGAATACGTCTCCAGGGTATGCTTCACGTCCTGGGGGACGACGCAACAACAAGGATACCTCACGATAAGCAACCGCCTGTTTAGACAAATCGTCGTACACAACCAATGCGGGCAAGCCCAAATCACGGAAGTATTCACCAATTGCGCAACCCGCCATCGGAGCAAAGAACTGCAATGGTGCTGGTGCAGAAGCTGCAGCCGTTACAACCACGGTGTAAGCCATTGCGCCGCTATCTTCCAACGCTTTTACTACTTGCTTAACGGTAGATTCTTTCTGACCACAAGCAACGTAAATGCAATAAACGGGATTTCCTTTTTCGTAGAACTCTTTCTGGTTGATGATCGCATCCAAAGCGATGGCAGTTTTACCTGTCTGACGGTCACCAATGATCAACTCACGCTGACCACGACCGATTGGAATCATCGCGTCGATCGCCTTGATACCCGTTTGCAAGGGCTCAGTTACAGGCTCACGGAACAAAACACCGGGTGCTTTACGCTCCAATGGCATTTCGTACAAATCACCAGCGATAGGACCTTTACCGTCAACGGGCTCTCCCAAGGTATTGATTACACGACCCAACATACCATGTCCGGCTTTGATCGATGCAATTTTACCTGTGCGCTTTACTTTGTCGCCTTCTTTGATTTCACCGCTACTACCCATCAATACGGCACCAACGTTGTCTTCTTCAAGGTTCAAAGCCACCGCGCGAACGCCGTTGCTGAATTCAACAAGCTCACCATATTGTACGCCCAAAAGGCCATAAATACGGGCAATACCGTCACCCACTTGGAGTACGGTACCTACTTCTTCTAAACTCGCAGCGGTATTAAAACCAGAAATCTGGTCTTTCAATATGCTGGAAATTTCGTCGGGTCTAATATTTGACATAACAGTTTTTTATGCGATTTGAAGGTCTTTTTTCAATTTAATAATTTGGTTTGAGATGGTAGCATCAAAAATTTTACCATCAAAAACGATGTTCATCCCACCAATAACAGAAGGATCGATGCACTGCTTTAACACTACATCGTTGGCTCCAGAGGTCTGTGCCACATATTTTTTTACAGCTTGCAATGCTTGTTCACTCAAGGCCACTGCGGAGGTTACCTCTGCGGTGGTTATGCCTTTGAACTTGTTGTACAACACCATGAACTCATCGGCCATCGCAGGAATGAATGACTCACGATTTTTATCGGTCATCAACATCATCAACTGCTTTGACAAATCTGAGCAAGAAGCAAAGATTTTAGACAACGCGTCTTTCTTCACTCCTTTTCTCAACATGGGGCTATTCAAAAACACCACGAGATCTTGGCTATTGGCACAAGCCTGTTGTATGTTCAATACATCGGCTACCACCGTTTCCACGGCTTTATCCTCGTGGGCCTTTTCAAAAAGGGCCTTGGCGTAGCGACGGGCAATTCTAATTTCTGACATACAATGCGCGCTGAATTAGTTCAATTGTGAAAGTTGTTTTTCGATGATGGCTTGTTGCGCCTGGCTGTTTTCCAACTGCTGTTGCATCAATTTCTCCGCAATTTGAACAGACAAAACAGACACTTCACGCTTCAATTCATCGATGGCCGCAGCCTTTTGCTTTTCGATCTCGTCTTGAGCTCGCGTCAACAATTTTTTCGCTTCCTCATCGGCGGTCGCTTTCGCATCACCTACGATTTTGTCGCGCATCTCACGGGCTTCTTTCAACAAAGCATCACGCTCTTTGCGGGCTTCAGCCAACAAAGACTCGTTCTCACCTTGCAAGCGAATCATATCGGCTTTGGTCTTTTCAGCCAGAGACAAAGAATCCTCGATGGTTTGTTCACGCTCGCGAATCGATTCCAAGATCGGCTTCCAAGCAAATTTCTTCAAGATAACCAGCAACAAACTGAATGTTACTAGCATCCAAAATACCAATCCTATGGCAGGAGTTACTAACTGCATTTTTTTTTAGTTTTTAAATAAAGGGATTGGGCCTTTGGGCCCAATCCCGTGGTTTTTTTACAAAAACAGAATCAACAAACAAACAACGATCGCGAAGAATACAGCACCCTCGATAAGAGCTGCAGCCACAATCATGTTTGCACGGATATCGCCTACTGATTCTGGTTGGCGAGCGATAGATTCCATCGCGCTACCACCGATACGACCGATACCGATACCGGCACCAATTGCTGACAAACCAGCGCCAATAGCGGCACCCATTTTGCTGTACGCAGCGGCTGAATTGTCAACTGCTGCTTGAAGGAGAGTGTTCATGAGACTCATAATTATTTGGTTGTTTTTTTATTTGGTTGAATGATTAGTTTAGTGATGATGCTCTTCTACGGCCATGCCAATGTAAATGGCGCTGAGCAAAGTGAATACAAACGCTTGTAAGAAAGCCACCAGCATTTCCAACAAACCCATGAATACAGTGAATGCTACACTCAAAGGACTCACCGCATAACCCAATCCTTGGTTCATCGCACCAAAGATGAAGATCAAACTGAAGAATCCCAAGATGATAATGTGTCCGGCCGTGATGTTAGCAAACAAACGCAACATCAATACAAACGGCTTCAATATAACACCCAATACTTCAATGGGGATGATGATGACATACATCCACACGGGCACGTCGGGCAAAAAGATGTGCTTCCAGTAATATTTGTTTCCGTTCAAATTCACCGTCAAGAAAATCACCAAAGCCAATACCATAGTGATGGCGATGTTTCCTGTAACATTGGCTCCACCTGGGAAAATAGGAATCAAACCAAACACGTTGTTTACAAAAATGAAACTGAAGATGGTCAATAACAACGGCATAAACTTGTCCGTTTTATGTCCGATCGAAGGCTTAGCCACATCATCACGAATGAACAGAATCAATGGCTCCACCAAGTTGTGGAATCCTTTGGGAGCCTTACCCTTGTTCTTGGTGTAGGATTTCGCCATGCCCAAGGCAATGATCAAAATGGTTAACACCGCTATCAACATGGCAACCACGTTTTTGGTTAATGAGATATCATAGATCGCTTCTGTGTTGCTCTCATCTTCCCAAACCACCTTACCCTCTTCTGTGAGACGGAACCCTTCAAAGGCCGCGTGACCGTGTTCAAATCGTGCAGATGAGAATACAGTGATGCCTTTGGATTCAGTATATAAAATAACAGGCAATGGAATGCTTACAGATCCATGACCCTCACCCCACAAATGCCAATCATGGGCGTCGGCAATGTGTTCCATGATCATTTTACCAGGGGCAAATTTCTCCTCTTTGTGAGAGGCTTCTGCGCCGTGAGCCTCAGCATGCGCCGCCTCACCATGTACATCCCCACCCTCGTGGTTGGTAATGGCTATATCATGAGATGAAGCAGTGGCTGTGGCAGTGTGCTCAGTCGTCGCTGAATCGTGACTGGCCCAAGCTGAAACTGCAAAAAACGCTGAAAAAACCGCCGTAACGAAACTTTTCCGGAAACTGGAAGTGGTGAAGATTGTAGAAAAATCAGGCATTTTCTTTTTGTGGCCCATTATTTGAATCGGGGCGCAAATTACTACGCTTTTCGGACATTTCAAACAACAAAAACAAAAGAAAATACAAGCAATAGGCAGAAGTGAATACCAAATCCGCTTTTCCTCTGTTTAACAGTGTGATGAGTAAAAAAGTAAGTACGGCCAACAAGCGCAACATGCTCGAAGTCATGGCCCGCCGTACCCACTGATTGGGGTTTGAGACATTGGCTCTACTTACATAGTATCGGAGCGACCAAAAAATCACAACCAAATACAATAAGCCCACGTAGGCGTCAACCGGAACCGATACCTTGGCGCTCACCCAATCGGCAAGAAATGTGCTCACCGCCATCATCGCACCCAACCCAACAATTTTTATATTATACTCTCTCACGCTAAAATTTCTTCAAAATTACATACAAACTCGCCGCAACGCCCAACAAAGCCCCAAAAAAGGTGCCGACAGGGAACGACATCGGCCATTGCGCATCGATCCACCGACCCACAAACACAAACAACACCACCGTAGCGATCATTTCAAAAGCTACACCCGTGTATTTGCCCCATTCCCGCATGTGAAAATTATTTGGCCGCCGTAGCCGCCGGCGTTGGAGGAACACTCACCGCCACATTCATGGTACAACGACCGTTGAACTGGGCCCCCGCTTCAATGACCATCTTATTTGTAATAATGTCACCGTCAATTTTGGCCGTGGGCTTCAACTCAAGTACATTTTTCACCGTAAGGTTTCCCTTGATGTGCCCAGCCACCGTCGCAGAATCCGCTTCGATGTTTCCCAAAATCCTACCTGTGCCACCAATCACCAAACGCTGCCCTACCTTTACACTCCCTTCAATGGCCCCATCGACCCGAAAATCTCCGTTGGATATTAAATCACCATTGATGCGCGTGCCCTGTCCGATGATGTTTAAGATGCCTTGCGATTGAGCCGCCTTTTCGTTTTTGCTGGGATTGGATTGAAACATGGCCATAATTTCTGCGATTTTTGGGTTTGTACAAATATAATAAACACAACGCGCATTTGAAAGCGAAATCAGCGCACCCCAGACCCGTTATTTAGATTGGGTTTTTGGTCGGGCCGACGTAGAATCCAACTGCGCTTCTTTCCCATCTAGAATGGCATTGAGCACTTCTTGTTTGCTGCGTTGCACCTCCAATGTACGACTCATGTCCTCAATTCGTTGATTCAGCATTAGTATTTCCTTCCTGCTTTCTTGGGTGACCACGTTGGGCAATATCGCGCGCATCGGCGTGTAGGCCAAAAGCAACAAAACAATGATCGTAAAGGCCAGCAGCAAGCTCGAAAACAGCATCAAAACATTGATCGGCGTTAACCTTACCGAGAATACTTCTGCAAAAGTTGTGTCGTTAATTAACACAAAACGATGTTTGTTCCGAAGATTGGCGATAATTTTGCGACGACGAGAGGTTTTTGACATTTTTGTAATTCGGTCAATAAAAAACCAAAAATAGCGTTAAAAGAACACAAAAGAATGCGGGCTGTCAGGAAAAAACTCATTTTCACCCTATCCTTAGGATGCGTGGCATTCTTTAGTGGTTGTAGTAACCAAGAGTCTTGGGCCTATAAAGCGTGGCACAATACCTTGGCTCATTACAACACCTTTTTCAACGCAGAACAAAAGTGGCTTGAGACCATGGAACTCACGCGTGAAGGCTACAAAGACGACTTTCGCAAACCCATCGTCCTTTTCAATTACGGCACCATTGATGTATTGAAAAACAATGGAAGTGCCATGGATGAAGTCATCAAGAAGGCCTCGACCATGATCGATAAGCACCCCAAAAGTCGGTGGGTCGACGATGCCTATTTGCTCAACGGCAAAGCGTATTTCCTCAAAGGCGAAATCAGCGCCGCCATGGACCTGTTCGAATATGTCAACGGACACTTCACCGATCCCACCATCCGATTCTCCTCACAACTGTGGATTGCGCGATGCTTATCGATGAAAGGCCGAAACATTGATGCGGAAGTGTTGGTACAAAACATCCTGAAAGACCCCGAATTCCCCGCGATCCTTCAGGGCGATGCACAATGGGTATACGGATCCCTACAATTCGCCTTGGGTAAATATCAACAGGCCAAGGAGCCCTTGGAAAAAGCGTTGCAAGCCTGCCATTATCGGATGGACAAATACCGGTTGCATTTTGCACTCGGCCAATGCTACCAATTCACCAAAGACTTTGAAAAGGCAGAATATCACTTCGGCATCATATACCGGTTCAACCCGCCCTATGAATTGGCCTTTGCAGCCAGAATGGCCCAAGTAGATATCCTATCGGCCAAACAAGAGAACTACGCCAAGGCCAACAAAGTGCTTCAAAAAATGCTGAAAGACGATAAGAATATCGATTTCTTAGGTCAGATATACGTAAACATGGGCATCAACGAATTGAAAGCGCAAAACTACCCCATGGCCTACAAACGCTTCAATCAAGCCATTCAACTTTCAACAAACAACGAACACAAAACCAATGCGTATCTGGCACTGGGCGACCACTACTTTTCAAAACGTCAGTTTCAAAATGCGGCCATATACTACGATTCCGCCAATGCCATCATCGACAAATCACACCCCAATTTCGAGGCCATCGTACAGAAAAACGACATCCTGAGCGATCTGCTGAAAGAGGTCATGACGGTCTACAACAACGACAGCCTGTTGCGAATGGCCAAAGACCCAAAATGGCGCGCGGACAAGATAGCAGAAGCCATCGACCGGGAGAAGAAAGCCGCAGAGGCAGCGCAAAAAGCAAAAGAGTTGGCAGACGCCCGCAAAGACAACAGCGGCATGCCACCCGCAGGTGGATTTGGCAACAACAACCTCAACAACTTGGATGCCCCACCCACCATGCAAGGGATGTCTTCCGGCAACTCCTCCTTCCCTTTTTACAATGCCGCCAACCGCAGTAAGAGCACCCAAGAATTCCAGAAAGCCTGGGGAAGCAGGGAAAACCGCGACTATTGGAAATACAATGCAAAAAAATCCGCCAATACCGATCCCGTAAACACAGTAAAAGACAGTTCAACGAATCCAAGCAGTGCCCCCAAAGCCACCCTGGACGATTCTGTCATGGCCCAAATCCCGGCCAACATCGCGGAAAACGAAAAGAAATATTACACCGGACTGCCGCTTACCGACAAGGCCCAAAAACAAGCACTGCAAGCCATCGAAAAATCACTGTTTGAGGGAGCGAAAATTTACCAAGATCGGTTGCAAGAATACCCCGAGGCCATTCGATTGTTCACCGAATTACTACAGCGTTTTCCCTTCAGCGAGAATGTGCCGCAAGCGCTCTATGAATTAATCAAAGTAGCGCGTTTGACAGGAGATTATACCCAGGCAGACCAATGGAAAGCCAAGTTGTTGACCGACCACCCCAAAAGCGTCTATGTAAGAATGCTTGAAAATGGAGGTTCATTGAGCGAGGCGGCCAAAAACAACTCAGGCAATCAGGCTATCGATAGTTTGTTTTCTGCCATGCTGACGGCGTTTCAAGAAGGAAAATACAGCGATGCACTCTCATTGAAGATGCAGGCCGATAAAGATTTTGCCGGCAATCAATTGCAAACGAAGTTCGATTATTTACAGTCGCTCTGTTACATCAAATCCGGCAACGTAAGCAAGGGCATTGAATTGCTGCAGCAGTTGGTTGTTGATTATCCCGGCACAGAAATATCCCTGAAAGCCCAAGACATCATCGAAGCCAACGAACGATTGAAATCACAAGCGGCTCAGTCGCAAAGCACCGCGAGCGCCTCTGGTAAATCATACCAAGCGCTGAAACCCGGCGAATCCCTGGATTGCCTATTCACCTTCCCGAAGGGCGCCAACACCAACATGATTCGCGCAGCACTGAGTGATTTTGCGAAAAAACAGTTTTCCTTTGAGAATTTGCTTGTCAATGCCAACACCGCCATCGGCAGTACCAATGTGATTCGCATTTCGCAATTCTCGAAGCCAGAAGTAGCCAAAGAGTTTGTCGATTTCTTATCCAAATCGAACAGTTACTTCGCCGAAAAAGGGTTGTATGAGTATCAAGCCATGTGGATTTCCGAATCCAATTTCTTGCTGTTGACACAGCTGCTCGATCTCAACGGATATCGAATTTTTTACGAAAAGCAGTAATCCACAATCGGCCCAAATCGGCTGTGAAAATCTGTGTATATTCGCATTTGAATCATGGCAGCACCCCAATTTCAATTTACGTTCATCAAACGCTTTTGGCAAATCCTCATTGGCGGTACCATCGCCGTTTTTTTGCTGTTCTTTTTGGTCACATTTGGCTTGTTCGGCGATATGCCCGACGTGGAGGATTTAGAGAATCCCAAAAACGCCTTGAGTTCAGAAATTCTTGGGGATGACGGCACACTCATCGGCAGTTTTTACCTTGAAAATCGCATCAACACAGCCCATAAAGACATCGCCCCATGTGTTTTTCAGGCTTTAGAGGCCACAGAAGACGTACGGTTCCGCTCCCATTCGGGCATCGACGTGAGAGGAACACTGCGCGCCATCGCCGCCTTGGGCCAAGATGGAGGTGCCTCTACCCTCACACAGCAGCTCTCCGAAAATTTATTTTATCGCTTCCAAAAACCATCCACAAAAATTGGAATGGTGATGCAAAAATTCAAAGAATGGGTCATCGCAGTAGAACTAGAACGCCGATATACCAAAAACGAAATCATCACCATGTACCTCAACACGGTGCCGTTTTCTGGGATATCTTTTGGTATTGAATCCGCCTCAAAAGAGTTTTTTAACAAGAAGCCCAAAGAGTTGCATATCGAAGAAGCCGCCGTGCTTATTGGAATGTTGAAAGCCAACCACCGCTACAATCCCAAATTCAATCCAGACAAATCCCTATCGCGCAGAAACACGGTGCTTGAACAAATGAACAAGTACAATTTCCTGTCCGATGATAGCGTAGAACTCTTAAAAGCCATTCCCATTAAAATCAATTATCGCAGTGCGGAAATGGATGGCATGGCGCAGTACTTCAAATACTACCTCGGAGAATATCTCAAACCTTGGTGCAAAGAGCGTGGAATTGACTTGTACCGAAGCGGTTTAAAAATATATACCACCCTGAACCCCAAACTCCAGCAATATGCCGAGAAAGCGGTGCAAACGCATATGCCTGAGCTGCAAAGTCAGTTCGACAAAAGCTGGGGCAAGGAAAAACCGTGGCGCTATGTAACTACCCGACAAGTGATTCCGGGTTTCATTGAAAGTGCCCTGAAAAAGACGGAGCGCTACAAAGCCTTGGCGGAAGAATTGGGCGATGACTCTGCCAAGATCATTCGCGAGTTGAAAAAACCCATCAAAATGACTGTTTTCAGCTGGCGTGGAGATATCGATACGCTGATGTCGCCCTACGATAGCATGGCCTATATCAAAAAAGTGTTGATGGCCGGCTTCATAGCCATTCAACCGGAGACGGGCCATGTAAAAGCATGGGTTGGCGGGGTGAACCACAAATACTTCAAGTATGACCACGTAAACAAGCGCGCCCGCCGTCAGGTTGGATCCACATTTAAGCCCATCGTGTATGCCACAGCCATAGACATCAATCAAATGACGCCTTGCACGGAGTTCCCAAGAGAACGTACCGTCTTTGTAAGCAATGGAGAAGAATGGAGTCCACGCAACGCCGACGGAAAATCAGGCGGCGTTTGGACCATGACACGGGGATTGGCTTTGTCGGACAACCTCATTACCGCACAAGTGATGAAGAGTTTGGGTGAAGATGCTCCTGAGATTGTGGTCAAGTTTGCTGAACGCGTGGGAATTGAAGAAAATCGCATTCCGAAAGTACCGAGCATTTGTTTGGGGACCATGGAATTATCGCCTTACGAAATGGCGAGCGCTTATTCAGCCTTTGCCAACAACGGTTTGTGGGTTGAACCCTCCTTTTTGTTGCGTATCGAAGATAAAAATGGAAACGTGTTAGAGGAATTCAACCAACCCAAAACCGACCAAGTTTTGAGTGCGGGAAAAGCCTACATGATGTTCAGAATGTTGGAGAATGTGGTAAATGGTGGTACGGGCAGTCGGATTCGCGGCGGAAAATTTGCCATCGAGGGACACATTGCTGGAAAAACGGGGACCACTCAAGGATCCGCCGATGGTTGGTTCATGGGGCTAACAAAAAATTTGGTTTGCGCCACATGGGTAGGTGCCGATGACCCCACCGTGAGGATTCGTGGGTCATTGATTGGACAAGGTTCTAATATGAGTTTGCCGATTTACGGCTATTTCCTCAAAGCCGCACTGGCCGATAAATCTACGGGCATTATCACAGATCCGCTTGATGTTCCGGAGGGATTTGATCTGAGTATTCTTGATTGTAGTCGGAGAGCCGAGGCCGCAACTCAACATTCTCCGGCAAATATTCCCGGACTCGGCGAATAAGTTGCTTTTATTAAATCATTTCATTATATTTGCACCCCTTAAAAAGTAAAAAATCTCATGAAACCCGATATTCATCCTTCAAATTATCGCAAAGTTGTATTCAAAGACATGAGCTGTGACCACAGTTTCTTGGTACACAGTTGTGTTAACACCAAAGAGACCATTGTATGGGAAGATGGCAACGAGTATCCATTGTACAAATTGGAAATCTCTTCCATGTCACACCCTTTCTACACTGGTAAGCAGAATTTGATCGACACGGCGGGACGTATCGACAAGTTCATGAAGCGCTACAACAAAAAGTAATTTTTGCTGTCGGCCCGAAACCGAAATCTTCAAAAAGCCAACCCTCGCGGGTTGGCTTTTTTGTTTTTGCTGTAAATTTGTTTCATGATCCTACAGTTCATAGAACCCCAAACCATTGCCAATTTATTTCCATTGACCCAAACCCGTCCGGCCGCGGATTTGCGTTGTGGCATTCTCACCATTGCAGAAAAATGGGCATACGATTTGGGAGTATCGCAGTCATCCGTAGGATATATCACCCGCGACTATTTACAAGGAGAAGGCAGCCCCTACCCCACGCTAACCCAGGGAAGCCCGGCCATTTACATCAACGGATCGGCCTTGCCCAACCCCAATGTGATAAATGCCATAAAATCACTCACGGTTGGACAAGCGCTGGTACACAATGGAAATACTGTGGCTTATCATGGCATCCAGGCCGATGAGGCACCCAGCAGCATCATTCAATTTGAAGACACAGTGGACTGGATTGAGCGACCCTACCATATTTTTGCCTTAAACGGAAAAGAAATCGTACAGGATTTTGCGCGGGTCACCGCCGGTAGAAGCTCTATCACACCTTCAGACACCAACAAAATCATCGGAGACTACCCCATATTCTTGGAGGAAGGCGCCAAAGTAGAGTGCTGTATATTGAATGCCAATGAGGGCCCCATTTACATTGGCAAAAACGCGGAGATCATGGAAGGCGGACTGGTAAGAGGTCCGCTGGCGTTGTGCGAGGGTGCCGTGTTGAAAATGGGCAGCAAAGTATACAGTGCCACAACCCTCGGACCCTACAGTGTGGCCGGCGGGGAGATTTCCAATGTGGTCTTCTGGGGGTATACCAACAAAGGTCATGATGGATTTTTGGGCAATGCCGTACTGGGACAGTGGTGCAATATCGGGGCCGACACCAATGCCTCCAATTTGAAAAACACCTACGATGAAGTGAAGGTCTGGAATTATGCCTCAGGACGATTTGAGCGGAGCGGACAACAGTTTTGTGGTTTGATCATGGGCGATCACAGCAAGTGCGGGATCAATACGATGTTTAATACGGGTACGGTTGTAGGTGTAGCATGCAATTTATTTGGGGCTGGATTTCCTCGACAGTTTGTCCCCGATTTCAGTTGGGGCGGTGCACAAGGGTTTGTCACGCACAAATTAGACGCCGTACACAAAACAGCCAGCTTGGTGTTGCCCCGCCGAAAGAAGGTCTATGGCGACTTTGAAAAACGCGTAATGGAGGCCGTTTTCGTCCTTACTGAGCCGCTTCGCGGCGAAGGTTGATACGCACATTCAGCAACATCCCCAACAGCACCATCCCCATTCCAACAAATTGTAGCCATTTGTAGTGCTCGCCAAACAGGAATACCCCAAATCCTGCACCCCATAGTATCCCGGCATAACTAATCGCCGAGACATTGGATGCTTTGTCGGACTGATACGCACGGGTCATAAAAAATTGCCCCAACTGTGTTGTTACCCCTGTCATTAACAACCAGATCCACTCGATGCCCACGGGCCATCGCCAAGCATCATCGTACAGGCCACCCACCAGCAACGACAATGGAAGTGTTATCAGCGGAAAATAAAACACCACCACATTGGGATTTTCTAGATTTTTCAGCCTTCTGATGGTATTGTATGCGAATGCGGAGAACAACGCACCGCCCAAACCCGCAAGCACCCCGGCTAAGGTTACGTCTTGCGAAACCCCATTGACAACCACAACGCCCATCAGGCAAATTGCGAAAAACAAATAACTCAAGGGATGATTTTTTTCATCGCCCAAGGCCACAGCGACGAGGGTAGTTAGAATGGGCGACAAATAATGAATCACAATAGCATTGCCCAGGGGCATCACCTGAAGGGTGTAGAAATAACAAAACAACCCAATAGACCCGAATAGACCGCGAAGACCCAGCAATTTCGGATTCTTCCCCCAGGGCGATTGTTTAAGCTGCTGCAGGATGACCACACTGAGAAGGATTTGCACGACGGCCCGGAAGAAAACAACTTCTGAAACGGGCATTTGATGAACGAACTTCACTGAGACGTTCATTAGGCCGAACGACAGTGAGGCCATCAACATCAACCATACCCCGCGCGACACTTTCATGGAGCAAAGATACCAAAAACAAAAAGGGCCTTGCGGCCCTTTTTGTTGCTAATCTATACGAAAATGAAATTCGAATGGATTCTAAAATTACAAAGCAGCATTCATGCCACGCACAGCGGCAGCACTCTTTTCAAATTCTGCTTTTTCAGCGTCGTTCAACGACAACTCAACAATGCGCTCCCAGCCATTTTTACCCAAAATCACGGGTACACCGATGCAGATGTCGGACTGACCATACTCCCCATCCAACGCAACGCAGCAAGGCATCATTTTCTTCTGGTCGCAAACGATGCTTTGTACCAACACACTCACGGCCGCTCCGGGTGCATACCATGCACTTGTACCCAACATGCCTGTAAGCGTAGCACCACCCACCATGGTATCTGCTTTCACTTTTGCCAACACATCCTCAGACAAAAACTCAGACACTGGAACACCTTTGTAGGAAGCCAAACGCGTCAAAGGAATCATGGTAGTGTCACCGTGACCACCGATAACCATACCATCTACATCCGCTGCAGGACATCCCAAAGCGGTAGACAAATAATATTTGAAGCGAGCAGAATCCAAGGCGCCGCCCATACCAATGATACGATTTTTGGGCAATCCTGAGGTTGTTTTTGCCAAGTAGGTCATGGTATCCATGGGGTTACTTACAATGACAAACACGGCATTTGGAGAATGCGCCAAGCAATTTTCCATCACCGTCTTCACGATACCGGCGTTGATACCGATCAATTCTTCGCGGGTCATCCCGGGCTTACGAGGAATACCACTGGTAATCACTACAACGTCACTACCTGCAGTTTTGCTGTAGTCATTGGTGCTACCCGATATGCGTGTATCAAAACCATTCAATGCCGCCGTTTGCATCAAATCAAGCGCTTTCCCTTCGGCAAAGTTTTCTTTGATGTCCAACAACACAACTTCTGCTGCGAAATTTTTAATTGCAATGTACTCCGCACAGCTTGCGCCTACGTTTCCGGCTCCGATTACACTGATTTTGCTCATGGCGTATTGATTTTTGTTTTGGTTGCGCGAATTTACAAAAACATTTTTGCGATTTTGCGAAAATTCCAACTCACTTACATTTATAAAAAAAATACAATCCAACTCACTTACATTTGCATACTTTTTCAAAAACAAACAAAAAACTATCGTGAAAAACAAGTACGTTGACCTCATCAACCAAACTTTTTACTTCCCTACGGAAGAATTCAAGCTTGACAGCAACGACAACCTTGAATTCCATGGAATCCCCATGATGGACCTCATCGAACAATACGGGACCCCATTGAAATTCACGTACCTACCTAAAATTTCCGAGAACATTCAGAAAGCACGCACCTGGTTCAATGTAGCCATCGCCAAGGCCGACTACCAAGGCAAATACTACTATTGTTATTGCACCAAGAGCAACCACTTTTCCCATGTGATCGACGAAGTATTGAAGAACAATGTGCACATTGAGACCTCATCAGCCTTCGACATCAACATATTGGAGAACCTGTTTGAACAAGGTAAAATCAGCAAAGACAAATTTGTTGTCTGCAACGGATTCAAGCGCGAAAACTACATTGAGAACATCGCCAACCTCATCAACAACGATTGGACCAATGTTATTCCCGTAATGGACAACAGCAATGAGATTGATTTACTCACCAAATACACCGACAAACCCGTAACGGTCGGAATTAGAATTGCCGCGGAAGAAGAACCCAAGTTCGAATTCTACACCTCTCGACTGGGCATCGGATACAAAGACTTGGTCAATTTTTATCGCACCAAAGTAAAACCAAACAAGAATGTCAAGTTGAAAATGCTTCACTTTTTCATCAACACAGGCATTTACGACACCGCTTACTACTGGAACGAACTACACAAGTGCTTGAAAGTATACTGCGAGCTCAAGCAGGAATGCCCCGATCTCGACACCCTGAACATTGGCGGCGGATTCCCCATTAAAAACTCACTCACTTTTGATTACGACTACGAATACATGGCCACAGAAATCGTGAGTCAAATCAAGCAGGTTTGTACAGAAAACAACATCCCGGAACCCGACATCTTCACGGAATTTGGTTCCTTCACCGTGGGAGAATCGGGGGGAAACATTTACTCTGTGCTCGACCAAAAATCGCAAAACGATCGCGAGAAATGGAACATGATTGACTCAAGCTTCATGACAACCCTTCCCGATGCTTGGGCCATCAACAAAAAGTTCATCATGTTGCCCATCAACCGTTGGAATGAAGAACAAGAACGGGTGTTGCTGGGCGGCATTACCTGCGATAGCGATGATTACTACAACTCAGAGCAACATGTCAACGCCATTTATCTTCCCAAATACGATCCCGCCGACCCGCTCTATCTGGGATTCTTTAACACGGGCGCCTATCAGGAAAGCATCGGTGGATATGGAGGTATTCAACATTGCCTTACCCCCGCGCCCAAACATGTGATCATCGATCGCGATGAAAATGGCGAACACCATTTCCGACTTTTCTCTAAAGAACAGAGTTACAAGAGCATGCTGAAGACGCTGGGTTACATGTAAACATGCACCCACCAAATTTGTGACAAAAGTTACACGAGAAGCCCAGATGTTGCGAACAAAATCGCGAAATTTGTGTTTACAAATCGACTATGACTGAATCACATTATACCGACAATGCTGGTAGCGGCGCGAAATGCCCGTTCAACCACGGAAACATGAGAAAAATGGCTGGTGGCGGCACCCAGAATCAAGATTGGTGGCCCAATCAGTTGAACCTCCAAGTTCTGCGTCAGCACAGTAACCTTTCTAACCCCTTGGGTGAGGATTTCAATTACGCGGAAGCCTTCAAAGCATTGGATTACGATGCATTGAAAAGCGACATCATGCAATTGATGACCCAATCACAGGATTGGTGGCCAGCCGATTACGGTCACTACGGTCCATTCTTCATCCGTATGGCATGGCACAGTGCGGGAACCTACCGTACCTCCGACGGTCGCGGTGGCGCTGGTGCTGGAATGCAGCGATTTGCGCCATTGAATAGCTGGCCTGATAACACCAACCTCGACAAAGCCCGTTTGCTTTTGTGGCCCATCAAACAGAAATACGGACAAGCCATTTCTTGGGCTGATTTGATGATTTTGGCTGGTAATTGCGCCTTGGAATCGATGGGATTAAAAACCTTTGGTTTCGCTGGCGGCAGAGCTGATGTCTGGGAACCCGAAACCGTTTATTGGGGTTCAGAGCGCGAGTGGTTGGCCGACAAACGATACAAAGGCGATCGCGAGTTAGAAAATCCGTTGGCCGCGGTGCAAATGGGATTGATTTATGTAAACCCTGAAGGCCCCAACGGCAACCCCGATCCAATTGCCTCTGCCCGCGACATTCGTGAAACGTTCAAGCGCATGGCGATGGATGATTACGAAACCGTGGCATTGATTGCCGGTGGACACACCTTTGGAAAAACACACGGTGCCGCAGACCCTAGCAAACACGTAGGACCAGAGCCTGCAGGCGCTGACATCACTATGCAAGGCATGGGATGGAAGAACACATACGGTACTGGAAACGCTGGCGACACCATCACCAGTGGATTGGAAGGTGCTTGGACAACTACGCCCACGCAGTGGAGCAATAACTACTTCGAAAATCTTTTCGGTTACGAATGGGAGTTGACCAAAAGTCCAGCGGGTGCTCAACAATGGAAACCCAAAGGTGGCGCAGGCGAAGGTTTGGTGCCTGATGCACATGATGCATCAAAAAAGCATGCCCCTTTCATGTTAACCACCGATTTGGCCTTGCGCTTCGACCCCGCTTACGAGAAAATCTCTCGTCACTTCCTGGAGAATCCAGAAGAGTTTGCGGATGCGTTTGCTCGTGCTTGGTTCAAATTGACCCACCGCGATATGGGACCAAGAGACCGCTATTTGGGCCCAGAAGTACCCGCAGAAGTTTTAATTTGGCAAGACCCCATCCCTGCCAACCATTACGCCGCTTTGGATAGCGCAGACATCAGCAAATTGAAGCGCGAAATTGAAGCCTCTGGTCTCACCGTATCACAATTGGTGTCTACCGCTTGGGCCTCGGCATCAACCTTCCGTGGTTCTGACAAACGCGGTGGTGCCAATGGTGGACGAGTACGCTTGGCGCCTCAGAAATACTGGAAAGTAAACAACCCTGCCCAATTGGGTCAAGTTTTGGATGTTTTGGAAAAAATCCAAACCGCATTTAACGCCTCAATGAGCGGTGGCAAAGGCATTTCATTGGCCGATACCATCGTTCTTGGCGGATGTGTAGGTGTAGAAATGGCCGCCAAAAACGCGGGTCATACCATCGAGGTACCATTCATTGCTGGAAGAGGCGATGCTACTGAAAAGGAAACCGACGTAGAATCATTCTCTGTGTTGGAGCCTCATGCGGATGCTTTCAGAAATTACAACAGCCATCACCGTTTGGGCAGCGCTGAAGAGTTGATGATCGACCAAGCGCAATTGCTCAACCTAACGGCACCTGAAATGGCCGTATTGTTGGGCGGTATGCGCGTGTTGAACACCAACTTCGACAATTCTAAGCATGGTGTATTCACCACTCGCCCGGAAGCCTTGACCAATGATTATTTTGTGAATTTGTTGGACTTCAACACCACTTGGTCCGCCACTTCTGAGCAGGAAGATACCTTTGTTGGCAAAAACCGACACACAGGCGAAACCGTTTGGACGGGTACGCGTGTTGATTTAATTCTGGGTTCTAATTCAGAGCTTCGCGCCATTGCCGAAGTGTATGGATACCCCGCGGCCGAGCAGAAATTTGTTCACGATTTCGTGGCTGCTTGGAACAAGGTAATGAACTTGGATCGCTTCGATTTGTAATCTTAATTTAACCCTCCAAGAAACCGCAAACAACCTTATGTTTGCGGTTTCTTTTTTTAATTATGGCACAAGATCCACTGCATGGCGTCACTCTCGAAAGGATCATCACTGAATTGCACGAAAAATTTGGCTGGGAAGTAATGGCCGATAAAATTCGCATCAACTGCTTTTACGAAAACCCAAGTGTATCATCCAGTTTAAAATTCCTGCGCAAAACGCCCTGGGCGAGAAAGAAAGTAGAAGATTTGTATATCCATACCTTCGCAAAAAATAAAAAGTAGGCATGTCTCGTGACTCCATCAAATTTTTGGGCGTTGGACTGCTGCTATTATTGTCAGCCTGGTTTATATGGTTAAATCTCCATTCCCAGAATGCCAAAGATCATGATGGCGCAGGCAGTTCAGCACCCAAAATTGAGTCACTCGACGACCCTTCCGATTGTCCACCGATGGTGGTCGCCGCCGAAGGCGGCGGTCCAGAAAAAATCAAATACCCACAAAATGGACTTTCACAATCTTGGATGATTTCATTTTCGGCACAATTCGACGAGAAACAAGCGGAAGAATTCAACCAACATTCATTCATCGGGTTATTTTACGATTTAACCAAGGACTGCTTTTTCACAAAACCCATTGAAACCAATATCGTTCCTAGTGGCTTAATCGACAGTGAAGATGATCAACCTGTCTACCACTGGCCTATTTCGATGCAACCCAAACAGAGAGTATTATTTGCCTTCGATATCCCATCGATAACCAAAACTACGCAGCCACACCGCAGCCTCATCCCATCGCCTATCGCCATGGAACCGGGCAAATCCTTGCGCTTTCATAGCAACAATTACAATTTCCTCATCAGAGCAACGGACCAAGTATCAGAAATCACAGGCGCACAACATCATTCAGATTATACGCTGGTTCTGCGCTCACAACCTAAATCGGGCGGCAAAGTCCAGGAATCCCTATTGAGTTACATTCCTTGGTTTGATGATGCCATGGTCACCGTATTATATGTAGGGGACTTGGATGCCGATGGATTTCCCGATATCATTATCGACAACCCCTACAAGTACACGGAGACCAATTCGTGTGGCGTTCTGTTTTTATCTTCCAAAGCCAAAATCAAAGGTCAAGTAGTACCGGTTTCACTGGAAATCCAGGGCAATAAGGTGGAAAATACCGAAGGACAATTTATTTTTTATGGTTGCTAATCCCAACGATTTCTGACCAATTTTGCCCAATGACAATTTTCTGACAAATATTTTCTTCATCCGTTGGGGGGTAACGTTGGTTTGTTTGTCTAAGACACCAAACCACTTAATTCTACCATCATGAAAACACAAAAGAACTTTCGCCTCAAAACTTTCGCCACGGCTTTTACTCTTGGCATTTTTTCATTGATCATCGGCTTGTCTAGCTGTAAAAAAGAGAACTTCCTCACCGATGCTGGTACTCAACTTGTAACCGTTAAAATGAATGACGGCCCTATCACAGATTTAACCAATGTTTGGATCGACATTCAGTATGTAGAAGTTAAAATCGACACTGCGGATGCTCGAGGCCATCACCACGACGATGATTTTTATGGAAAAGATGAAGACGGAGATGACGATCACAAAGGCGGTCATGATGAGTATGGTTACTGGGACACTTTGGCCATCACGCCTGGCACCTATGACATCTTGGCTTTGAGAAACGGCCTCGACACAACTTTGGCAAAAAACCAACGTTTGCCCAAAGGCCGCATCCACAAGGTTCGTTTGACGCTGGGCACAAACTCAGCCGTTTCCAAAGACAGTGGTGTAACACGCATTCCTCTGCAAAATTGCTCAAACAGTCCTTATGTATATGTTTTGTTGAAAAAGGAGCACATGGATGAACACGGCGTGGATCAATTCGAGATCAACTTGGACTTCGATTTAATGAACTCAATCAAAGAAGACAACGGCGCATATTGTTTGAAACCCGTGATCAAACCGTACTCAAAAAAATCCAGCGGTAAAATCGAGGGAATCGTGATGCCTGCAGACGCCCTGGCAATCCCCATGGCTTTTAACGGAACCGACACGGCTTATGCCAAGCCCGACGAAGATGGAGAGTTCAAAATCTGCGGATTGAAACCAGGCACCTACACTGTAAAATTCAATCCTAGTAATGGCTACTTGGACAAAACCATTACCGGAGTGGTGGTAACCCCTGGTGCGCAGAACGACCTCGGTACCATTACCCTCACAAAATAAATTTACTTTCCTATGTGTTAGCACAGGGCGGCCTTTCGGCCGCCCTGTGCTATTTTTGTCGGGCCGACATCCAACCAACCCATGCTCGAAACCAGCCGCATACTCCTGAGAGAATTCACAGAAAATGACCTAGAAGGCATGTTTGCGCTGCACAGCGACCCCGATGTACACATTTATTTAGGCAATCAAACCATCAGCACCCGATATGAAGCCGCCGCGCTCATTGCCTACATTCAACAGCAATACCGCGATTTTGGAATCGGTCGCTGGGCATGCATAGAAAAAGCCTCTGGTAAATTCATGGGCTGGTGCGGACTTAAATTTGTCACGGAACTGGAAAACAATCAATCGCACTTCCATGATATCGGCTATCGGTTTATCCCGGAATTCTGGAATCAAGGTTACGCCAAAGAAGCGGCCAAACCCTGTGTTGAATACGGTTTCAGCGCCCTAAACCTCCACAAAATCATTGGCACCTGCCATATCAACAACATCGCCTCCCAAAAAGTCCTGCAACACTGCGGCTTGGTTGAAAAAGAACAATTTTATTGGGAAAACCTACCCTGTAGATGGATGGAAATCGCCCGCAACCCATATACCCTAAATCATGATGCAAAAAATCGCTGACCTCTATTTTGTTGACGGCTGTGGCCGTTGCTCCCTTTATGCCACCCCAGCCTGTAAAGTGCACACTTGGGCTGAAGAATTACAACTTCTGCGCGGCATCATGCTCAACTCAGGACTCACCGAAACCATGAAATGGGGCTGTCCCTGTTACATAAACAACGACAACAAAAACATCGCCATGATGGTGGCCTTTAAACAACACGCCAGCATCAACTTCTTCAAAGGCATGCTCATGAGTGACCCACACAACCTGCTGCAAGTCTCCGGAGAAAATGCCCAGGCGGCCAAACACTTGAAATTCACGTCGCCGCAACAAGTGATCGATCAGCAATCCATCATCCTTGAATACATCCAAGAGGCCATCAACCTCGAATCAAGCGGTGCTAAAATTGAATTCAAACAGAAATACGAATTGGAATTCCCTCAAGAACTCATCGATAAATTTGAGCAAGACCCCGCCTTGAAAGAGAAATTCATGGCACTGACTCCCGGTCGTCAACGAGGCTATTACCTACACTTTACCGGAGCGAAACAATCGGCTACGCGCACCGCCCGCATAGAAAAATGCATACCCAAAATCATGAAAGGTTTGGGATTTCACGACTAGCCCAGAATCTCAGGAGCGCTTGTAATTTTGGCAGAAATGAATCACACCAAGTCCTAGCGCTACGATACCGGCATTGAGAATTAAACTCTCGTATCCGATGACATAATGACCAAACCAAGGACTACCCTTTTCCCACGTGTGATACCACAGCCGTTCCAAGGCGTTGAATTTGGCGACATCTCTCCCTTGAGACCATACACCTGCAGCATCGCTCAATTTTAAGAAATATGTCAACAGTGGAGATATCACACACCACATGACCACATACCATCCTTTGGGAGTCCAACGGGTATAAATACCCACGGCAAACAAGGCCAACAAAGGTCCGTACGTATAGGTTGCCACCATCAAAACGGTATCGATTAAAGAACTCTCGTTAAGCCAATAAAACAGCAGAATACAGAAAAACAACGCCACGGCAAATCCCAAATGCAACCCACGGCGCACCCGCATTTTTCTGGACTCATCATACCCTGACTTTTCCTCACCCAGTCCTAAAAAATCATGGTACACACTGGTTGTCAATGTCGTTAATACACTATCGGCACTGCTAAACGTGGCTGCACTTAATCCCAACACAAACGCAAATGGCACCAACCAGGAAGTACCGAACAGCGATAAGCCACCCAATGCCAGCATCGGGAAAATACCATCCGTGCTCGGCTTGCCGTTCAACACCGGTATTTCCAAGGCATATTTTGCCAAGTACGCATGCAGCATCACCCCCAAACTCAGAAAAAACACATTCACCAACAAGACCACAAAGGCCGTGGATATCATGTTCTTTTGGGCGTCTTTCAGTGATTTACAGCTCAGATTCTTTTGCATCATGTTCTGATCTAGGCCGGTCATCGCGATACACATCGCCGCACCGCCCATAAACTGTTTCCAAAAATTCAATTTGCTGTTGCCATCCCAGACAAAAACATCACTCATCTCTGAGTCCATGATGCGTTGCCATGGTGAGACCCCCACCCCTTTTTGCCAAAGAGAAATCCACTCCAGTCCATCGGCTAAGGCCACCACACAAACCAAAACCCCGCCAATCAAAAACACACTTTGCAGGGCATCTGTTACCACCAATGTCTTGATTCCACCTTTCATTGTGTAAGCCAAAATCAACACGATGATCACGATGACCGACAAAAAAAACGGCACACCCATCGGACCAAATAAATAGGTTTGTAATATGGCGACGGTCAAAAACAACCTCGCTGCACTGCCCAACAATCGAGACAAGACGAAGAAAGACGCGCCAACTCGCTGATGTTCACGCCCAAGTCGTGCGCCCAAATAGGTGTAAATAGAGGTGAGATTTTCTCGATAATAGAGTGGCAACAGCACATAGGCAATCACCAAATAGCCCGCCAAATAGCCAAAAACAACCTGCATGTAACTCCAGTGCGCCACATTAACGGCCCCCGGCACAGAAATGAATGATACGCCGCTCATACTATCGCTCAGCATACCCAACGCCACCATCCACCATAGACTCTGTTTGTTCCCAACGAAATAGCCATCTTCATTGGCCTTTCTTCCCGTGGCGTAACCCACCGCCAACAACATAATAAAATACAAGGCCAAGGCCAACAAAATCATAGAAGGACTCATGGGGTGGTTTTCTTTTTAGGCAAATTCAACAATTGACGCAAGGACTCATCATTGTATTGCTGCTCCGGCGCAATTTGCAATGGCAGGTACATCAAACTATTCGTTTTTATTTCAAGTTTTCTGAAAGCATCGCCACTGAGTGTGTAAATGCGACCTTCGGTGTCCTTGGCCGCAAAAAAGGAAACCCGAGCTGGGTCGATGTGTAGCGCAAACTCCCGCGTTTGTTGCGAACCCACATTGGCTCCCAGATCTACTGTAAATACCGAAACACAATCGGGTTTTTTCAATCCCATGACCCATTGAGATACATCAATGGGTGCCTGTCCTTGATCCGCAATCACCACATTGATATTCACCACCGAATCCGGCGCTTGTGGCGATGCCCAAGCAAATCTACCCAAACTGCGAATTTTAAAATCACTGCGAACCATCCCCTTGGGCAAACCAGCAGTCTCCAGGGCTAACGAAGACGTCTGCTGATACTCTTTTTGCCACAGTTGCTGCTGATACACGTCAAAAGCATGATTCTTTTGGGCCTTCAATGCCATCGTCTGTCGGATCAATTTCTCAAACTTCACTTGCTCTCGACTCGCCATTTTGGGATTACTGGCCCATCGCGTTTTGGGCTGTAACAATTCGATCTGCCAAAGGCCTTCCGCACTCCTCAACATCAACATTACCTGACTCCCCGATTGATAAAAATCGATATCCCAAAACTTGTGTAATCGAAAAAATTCGTCCATCACCGCCTTTTTCTCCCACTGTGTTTTGAACGCCAACGGGTAATCACGCAGCGGCTTCAATTCAGGAAAGAGCAATTCGGTTTTGTCGTACAACACCAGCTCAAACACCCCTTTTTCGGTTGCTTCCTTCCCTTGGAATTTCCGGACGCCCACAACGCCCCTTCCTCTGCGCAATACAAATTGCTGCTCATTTTGCGCTTTATCGCCCACGCGGGCTACATAAAACTCAGAAAACTTCGCGATGGCTTGCTTGCTTTCATCGGGATTCAGCAGGTAGTTATACCCTTGGGTATTGATCCTTTCCGATAGTCCCACGCGATTCACAGACGTTTGAATTACCGCTGTTTTCCTACCTGAGTAAAACTGATAGAAATCGATGGCCGCCTTATTTTCATCGGGGAAATTGTAATCATAATCATAAAAATTGCGCCATTTCCTTTGCTTGGCATCCCATGCGTAGAAGCGGGCATTAAAATTGGGTGCTCCAGCAAATCGAACCTCTATAAAATACCCATCCTTCACATGTAGCACCTCTCTACCTGAAAACGCTTCGATATCCAACACCAACGGTGCGGAAAGCACATAAGACCTACCCGCACTATCCAAGGTTAGCGGCGGCGCATAGGCCAACTGTCGCTGCGCATCATTCATCACTTTCAGCCGCAGTTGATAGCTGCCCAACCAATCTTTTCCTTCTGCATTCACCATGCACCCTTTGGGGATCATCACAACAAGGGAGCCATCGGCGGCATACAAACGATCTTCTGAATTGTTCCCCTCAAATTCATACCATCCATCGGCAAAATCATGGAGCAAGGGCTCTGTAATGGGTTTGGGAAAACGCGAACGTCCTTGCAATGCATTCAATGGCAAGGAAACCGCAAAATCGTTGTACTTTTCAGACGAAGGATCAGCCGCAATTTCGCCTTGCTCTGCGGCCACCAACACCGGAAAATACGATGCTAAAAACCGTTGCTCGGCAGCCAACAAATGGGGATCGCTGCTGAGGTAATGCAAAGAAATGGGATGTATTACACTTTGTTCCTCGGTGGCCCCATTGCGCTTGGTCATGACTCGCTTATTTTCGTAAAACCCAACCTGAATCGACATGTCACCCAACAGGGTAATGTCTTTTTCCATCATCCAAGAAGCATTGTCGACCAATATCAACCGCTTCAATTTCATGAGTGATTTTGTAGCAGGCGGGAGGTGATACAATCGATCTAGCGACAAACTCAGCTCCTCCACATTGGGCAGATAGTTTTTCACGGCATCCACGGCCAAACTGGCTTCCTTTTGATTGTAAGGCGCAACCAAACCGATGCGCTTGCAGGCCGTCCATTCTTTAAAAAAGGAGTAATCATCGGGTACTGTTTGAAATACCAGCGTAACCCCAGGAATGAGCGACCAATTTTTATTCATCAACAACGCATCTTCCTTCCCATCAGGCACATACAAAACCAAACTGTGCAACCATTCTAATTGAGATAAATCCTCATCGGACAATATCCCCTGAAATCGCTGCAATACCGCTTCCTCCAAATTATCCATTCGGCCAAGCACTTGCGCCACCCTGGCAACATCCACATCGGCGGCGACGCGGATACGCAAAGTTTGCGCAAAGGCGGAAAGATGCGTTGAAATATAATCGAGATCGGCCGGCGTGGTCACCTCCACATATAGAGAATAACCTGGAATGGCGACTTTCGGCTTCACATAGGTGGTTTGTCCGTGCGCGATGGCTGACACCCACATCATGGCCCATAACAGTAGCCATTGGGGCTTAACCAAAACCGAAAATAAACGATGCCATTGCATCTTGTGTCCTTCGCGATTGGGCGATTGGCCATCCATCAACCCAAGGGCATATACGAAACGATGTTTACTTAAAACCACTTACCAAAAAGTCCACCCATTTTACCCAAAATCCCCAAATCAATGCCCAAAAACTGCATGACACCTTGGGGTGTGGCCGGGTGGCCTCCTTCTTCAAATTTGGCTTTCAATCCCGCCAAAACAAAACCTAAGATATGCACAGCCAAATTCTTTTTGCGCTCGACATCCCAATCAAGACCGTAATAAGAGGCGGCACATTGATCTATTAGCACACGAAAATACTCGCTGTTTTGCAGGGCCTCAGCACCACCCCCCATTAAGGTTTGCAGCTCTTTTATCTTGCCCGACATCATCAACGATTGCATGTACTGCATCGCTGATTGTACAGTGAGGTCTACATATACTTCTGATTGTGACTCTGTTAATCCCAACACCAAGCCATGCTGACCGTGAAATTGACCTTTGAACGCATTGATATACTCCTGTAATTTCATCCTTTTGAATTGGGCCAAGTGCGCAAACCACTCAATTTGTGGGTGAGTTCCCCCGTTACGGCGTTCACGATGCCTTGGGGCGATAATTGATCAATACGAACTTTGCCATAAGCATGAATGATGCGGTCATCATCCAACAATAGGCCCACATGAACCACTTTGCCTTCGGCATTGGAAAAATAGGCCAACATCCCCGGACACCGTTGGTCCCATAGACATGTTTGTCCCACCAAAGCCTGTTGATACGCATCCCTGGGCATAGCGATATCCAACACACGACCCACGGCCTGCACCAATCCGCTGCAGTCAATGCCCCACACAGAGCGACCACCCCACAGATAAGGGGTATTTAAGAAGGCCTTCGCCGCTGCCGCGGCTCCGGCCACCAGGTATTTACCTGTGCGGTAATAGTATAACCGACCCTCGATAACAATACGATCACCTGGAAAACGACTTCCGGGCGACAATCCAATCACATCCCCATCCTCGCCCAAATAATAAGCTCCCAGCTCCCGCACCGTCTGCCAATCTTCGTTTTTATAAGCCTGCCAATCGCCCAAATACAATGAAGGAATCCATCCCAAATAACCATCGTGATCCACCCGTACATACAACCAATCCCCGTCCGAATCCAATAGGGTACAGGTTTCACCAAACAACAACGAACTCACCATCTCGCCCTTGGAATGACTGATCGACCTTAAAGGCGCCCAAGACTGAAGACAGATTCGTTGGTTCATCGTTATAAATGCAATCGCTCTTTGCGATCCAACAACACTTCAACGCTCTCCACGTGGTCGGGATCGGGCACACAACAATCTACCGGACAAACCGCAGCACACTGTGGCTCCTCATGAAAACCGGTGCACTCAGTACACTTATCAGGCACGATAAAATACACCTCCTGTGATACGGGCTCAAATTTTTGGTTGACATCCACCAAACGGCCGTCGGCCATCAAAAACTCTCCGGTCACTTCCGTACCGTCAGCAATGGCCCACTCCACACCCGCTTCATAGATGGCGTTGTTTGGACATTCGGGCTCGCAAGCCCCGCAGTTTATGCACTCTTCTGTGATGATAATTGCCATAATTCTACCACAAAGTTAATGTCCTTTTGAGTAACTTCGGCCCAAAATTTAACACACAAATCCATGGAAATTGCCATTCTGTCCGACATACACGACAATCTCAAAAACCTGCAAAAAGTGACCGACCAAATCAAGGCACGTGGCATACAAACCGCCATCTGCTGCGGCGATTTTTGCGCCCCCTTCGTCATGAAACAATTGGGCGCTTCTGGTTTGACATTGCATGCCGTTTGGGGCAACAACGATGGCGACAGATTCAAACTCACCCAAATTGCGGCGCAATTCCCCAACATCAAACTCTATGGCGAGTATATCGGCGATGAGGATTGTTTATTGGAAATTGATGGCATTCGATTTGGCGTTACCCACTACCACTTTTACGCCAAAGCCCTCGTAAAAACCGGCTGGTATGATGTGGTTTGTTTTGGGCATTCCCACAAAGTACACCGACAAAAATTCGGTAACGCGTTACTCATCAACCCAGGGGAAGTGGGCGGTATCATGGGTCCCGCAACCTATGCAATTTACGACACCCAACTCCGCGGGTCTGAAATTATCGAAATCGATTAACCCAAGGATATCGCAGCCAGCACCGAAGGGTGGGCATGGGTTCGAATATGCTCCACGATGATGGCAATATTCTCATCCGCAGGACCATTGTTCTCAATCACGAGATCGCAACGCTCTTTGTGGGGCAAGATGTGATTGTTATACGCCGGCATCACATGGTGCTCCCATTGATGCATACTGCGTTTCAGCGGTATTCCCCGCTCTCGGATGTCGCGTTCAATCCTTCGATTGTAGCACAGTTCCAAATCACAATCCACAAAAATGCGGTAGTTAAGCAGCGAATCTACCGCTTCGTAATCCATCACAAACAGTCCCTCTACCAATAAAATGGGGGCCGGATTCACAATCTCCGTTTGCTCTGGCGCATCGTAATTCTCAAATTGATATTTTTTAATCAACACAGGCTTGAAAGCAATCAAATTCAGCAAGTCCTCGTGAAATCGCTCCGAAAAAAGGGCCGACGGCAAATCATAATTGGCTTCTCCATGCGCATCAATGTGCTGCATCTCCAAGGGCTTGTAATAATCGTCAAAGCCCACCACGGTCACATTGTCACCCAGCGCCTTCTTCAATGCATCCACATAATAGGTCTTGCCTGCACCAGACAAGCCTGTCAATCCCATCACAAATGGCTCTATCATCGCACTGATCCTTATTTCTTCTTGACTTTAATGTACTTCTCTTTGATCAGATTCCCCTCTATGTCGTAGGTCTGTTTCAGCAAGGGCAAACCTTGATTGTCGTAGAACATCCACTCTCCCACCATCTCTCCATCGTCGTCATAGGTACCTTCACGCTGCTGGTAATGACTCACCATGCCATGTTTCCAAGGGCCAAATTTGAGTCCATCGCGGTAATTTCCTTCCGATTCGATTTTCAATTCGATGCGTTTGGTTGCACTGTTGGGGACTTCACGCAGTTCTAAGTAACGACCCTCCAACGTTCCGTTGTCATAGTTCTCGATGCGCAGGGTATCGCCAAAGGCATTGTACTGAATAAAAGCTCCTTGCTTTTTACCGTTGCTCCAAGACGCTTCCGATATCAAGTTACAACTCACAGCATCCCATACACGAGAGATACTGTCGTGCTGTCCATTTTTATAATAATCCTCACTGGCGGCACACCCATTGCGATGGAAGAGATAAAAACGACCGTGGGGCATCCCCATGTTGTATTCTTTGATGTAGCGCAAGACAGAATCCGGGTAAAACGCGATGACGGGGCCGTGAGGCAAATCATTGACAAACGTGGCGATTTGCTCCGTTTTTCCATTGTCGTAATAGCTAATGGCCTCGCCATTGCGCACACCGCGATTGTAGTGTTTAATGTATTGTGTTACGCCATTGAGGTAGTATCCTTTTATGGTGTTATGAAGACTGTCGTCGAGAAATTCACCCGATGCCACCACAATCCCCGTTTTTTCATCGGCGTATTGAAACGGACCGTTTTTCTTGCCGTTCAACCAAGTTTCGCTGGCCACAAAAATGCCTTTTTCTGTATTTTCCTGATACTTCCCCTGCTTCAAACCGTTCACGTATCCTTGTTCTGTGTAGATGCGGTTGTTGGGCCACATCACCAACGCAACGCCTGTAAAAGGGGCCATCCCTACAACTTCTTTCCCTTGTTTCACGGGGGCATAGGCAACGCCGTTGCGCATCTCCAAGGAGGAGGCCAAAATTTTACGCACAGGCTCAGCAATGAGGCCAGTCTTGGCAGTGCGCGAATTGGCCGTGGCTGAGGGCGCCGACATCGATTTCACCAGGGCAAGATCTTGTGCCAACTCTTCGCGGCTTTGGCCTGTTTTGGGCATCGATCTCGCTTGCGAGGATTGAGCCGATGCCGCACTAGAAAGCACAAAAAGGAAAAAGAAAATGAATTGGCGTTTCATGAAATTAATTTTTTTCAAAATTAACGGCCTGTGTTAGATTTGTGGTACCCGATTTTCCCACATCATGGATCAATTTTCTTGGATCAGCGAATTCTGCGAATCAAAGCCCCTGGTTACAGCGGAGTTCCCGTTCAATGAAACCACCATGGTTTGGAAGGTAGCGGGGAAAATGTTCTGTCTTGGCGATATCGAAGCGTTCGAAAGCATCGCACTGAAATGCACACCCGAGCGGGCCTTAGAACTCCGTGAATCGCACCCCCAAATCACAGGGGCCTTTCACATGAACAAAACCCACTGGAACGATGTTCGTTTAGACGGATTGCCGCAATCCTTTGTGGCGGAGTTAATTCAACACAGCTACGACATTGTGGTACAGAAATTGCCGAAGAAGACCCGAGAATTAATACAAACAACATGAAACATACCTTACTTTCATTAGCTGCCGTGGCAGCAAGCGCCCTCAGCTTCGCTTCGGGCTTCAATCATACAAACAAATTAAACATGGATAACCAGCATTTAGAACTCGATGGCGAGCCCGCGTTGGCTGACGGCCTTTACGCCGCAATGGAAACCAGCAAAGGAACCATTTTATTGCAATTGCATTACAAAGAAACCCCCCTCACCGTCTGCAACTTTGTTGGATTGGCGGAAGGTAAAATCACCAACAACGCCAAGCCCCTTGGCACGCCTTTCTACGACGGTTTGAAATTTCACCGCGTGATCGACAACTTCATGATTCAAGGGGGTGACCCTGCCGGCAATGGCACTGGCGGACCCGGATACCAGTTCGACGATGAATTTGTGTCTACCCTGAAGCATGTAGGTCCGGGCGTATTGTCCATGGCCAATGCTGGCCCTGGCACCAATGGCTCACAATTCTTTATCACCCACGTGGCTACACCTTGGCTCGACGGGGCACACACGGTTTTTGGCAAAGTGGTTACCGGACAGGAAGTGGTGAATGCCATCAAGCAAGACGATATCATTACAACGGTAAAAATCATCCGCAAAGGCAAAGAAGCCAAAGCGTATGTGGCGGATGATGCTGCGTTTCAAAAATTGAAAGCGGGTGCCGCTGCCCGTGCTGAAGAAGCAGTTAAAGCCGCCGCCGCAGGCTTTGAAACTTGGGTAAAAACCAACTACCCCACCGCCCAAAGAACCAAATCTGGCTTGTGGTATGTCATTGAAAAAGAAGGCACAGGCGCTCAAGCCGTTGCCGGAAAAACAGTAGCCGTTCACTATGCGGGCAAACTGGATAACGGACAAGAATTCGACAATTCATTCAAACGCGGTCAGCCCATTGAATTCAAGTTGGGTGTAGGTCAAGTAATCCCAGGTTGGGATGAAGGCATTGCATTGATGAGCGAAGGGGCGAAATACAAGTTGATTATCCCATCGAATTTGGGCTATGGAAAACGCGGTGCGGGCGGGGTTATCCCTCCCAACGCCACCTTGATTTTTGAAACGGAATTGATTTCTGTAAAATAAGGTTTTGCGCTTTGCGCAAAGGCTTTTCAACAAAGGGAGGGCGGCCGCGAATGCGGCCGCCCTCCCTTTGTTGAAAACTACGGAATTAATTTCCGCATCTGCCTTACACGATTTGTTAATTTTGTATCCCGTAACATCACATTCCCGAAAGGGAAAATTCACATGAAAAAAGCAAAATACATCTTTGTTACGGGGGGCGTAACATCATCATTGGGCAAAGGCATCGTAGCCGCCTCACTCGCCAAACTCCTGCAAGCACGCGGCTTCAGAACCAGCATCCAAAAATTCGACCCCTATCTCAATGTGGACCCAGGCACGCTCAACCCTTATGAGCACGGCGAATGTTATGTTACCGAAGATGGCGCCGAAACCGATTTGGACTTGGGCCATTACGAACGCTTCCTGAATGTCCCCAGCTCCCAAGCCAATAACGTAACCACCGGTCGGGTATACCAAACCGTCATTGAGAATGAACGTCGGGGCGACTACCTCGGCAAAACCGTTCAAGTCATCCCCCACATCACCGACGAAATCAAACGCCGGATGAAAATCTTGGGTGAGAATGGCGAGTTCGACATCGTCATCACCGAAATTGGCGGAACCGTGGGTGATATCGAATCCCTGCCCTACGTAGAAAGCATGCGTCAGTTGCTGTGGGAAGAGGGACATGAAAACGCCTTGGTTGTACACTTGACCTTGATCCCCTACCTCAGTGCGGCTGGCGAACTCAAAACCAAACCCACCCAGCACAGTGTGAAGCAATTGTTGGAATTGGGAGTTCAACCCGATGTGTTGGTTTGCAGAACGGAAAGACCCATCACCGCTGAAATACGCAGAAAATTGGCCTTGTTCTGTAACGTGCAGCCCAACGCGGTGATCGAAGCGATGGATTTAAAAACCATTTACGAGGCTCCTTTGGCGATGTTGAAAGAGAAGCTCGACAAAGTGGTTTTGACAAAACTCAAACTCAGCACCAAACACGAGCCTGATTTGGATCAATGGCGTGATTTCCTTTTCAAATTGGAGCATCCCAAATCCGAAGTAAACATCGCCTTGGTGGGTAAATACGTGGAGCTGCCCGACGCCTATAAATCGATCAATGAAGCCTTCATCCATGCCGGTGCAAGCAACGAATGCAAGGTACGGGTTACCTACGTACACTCTGAAATGCTCACCATCGAAAATGCAGCCAAAAAACTATCAGGATTTGACGGTGTATTGGTGGCACCCGGATTTGGACATCGCGGCATTGAGGGGAAATTGGAAGCCATTCGATACGTGAGAGAAAACAACATTCCCTTCTTCGGCATTTGCTTGGGCATGCAGTGTTCGGTGATTGAATTTGCCAGAAACGTGTGCGGCATGAAAGGGGCATTCAGCACGGAAATGGACGCCGAAACCCCCTACCCTGTGATCGATTTGATGGATGGTCAAAAAGACCTCACCCAAAAAGGAGGCACGATGCGTTTGGGCGCTTACGATTGCAAATTGGAAAAAGACTCAAAAGCCTACAAAGCCTATGGCAAAGGCCTGATTAGCGAGAGACACCGCCACCGCTATGAATTCAACGACAAATACAAAAAGCAAATAGAAGAAGCGGGCATGCGTATCACCGGCACCAACCCCAAAACCGGTTTGGCGGAGATTGTTGAAATCGCATCCCATCCTTTCTTCGTGGGTGTTCAATTCCACCCCGAACTCAAGAGCACGGTAGCCAATCCACATCCTTTGTTTGTGAAGTTTGTGAAGGCGTGCATGAAGTAATCACAATAGATTTTTCTACCATAAAAAAGGGGCTGAGTATTCTCAGCCCCTTTTTTATTTGAACGAATCATTCAACAATCATGGGGACTTCATCGACGACACCCATGCCGGTTCACGCAGTGCAACCGCGGCAAAAAACTCCTGGACCTATTGATGTCGGTGCACGAGCACGATATCGGTGTATACCGGTAGGTGATCCGAAAATCCGTTCATGTATTTCTTTCCCGCAAAAGTGCGCAGTGGCCAACCGTCGTATTTGTTGCCATCGTGCTGCAACATCCAGGGTCGTTTGTATACGTTTATACTGGGTTTGGGCGAGTCGTTTGTGGCTGTACTGTTCGATGGGGCCGTGGGTTCATGGCGATGGAGATTGGCATAATATAGGGATCGGCTGAGCATGATTTGATCAAACATATTCCAGCCTGTATGCCAAGCCAATGTCCCGGTGGTGCTGTCTGATTGTCGGGCCGTAAACGCCAAATTCACAATGGAATGGTATTCATCGCCGGCTTGAAGTCCTTCGGTGATGGAGGGGTCTTCGGGGTCATCGTTGAAGTCGCCCATCAGGATATAATTGGCGGGGATGGTGGGGTTGTTTTGCAGGGTTTGTGTGAGGGCGGCGGCGGCGGCCATGCGGCTTGCCGCACTGGCCGCGCCGCCTCTCCTACTTGGCCAATGGTTGACAAAAATCGCCATCGAATCGCCTGTCACTCGCTCCACCAAATGCACACGCAGAATGTCGCGCGTTTTATAACCATCGGACAGTGTCACAGGGGTTGTATAAACCCCCGAAGTATAAAATTTCTTGCGATTGTACAACAAGGCCACGTCAATACCGCGAGCATCCGGCGACTCCCGATGTACAATTTCATAATAAGTACCCTTGGCATCCCGGTCTTTGTCGCCATCCTTAGATTTTTCCATGAATGTCATACTGCCGCAATGCTTGCGTAAATCTTCCAAAACAAAGGCATTCTCCACCTCCACAACCCCCAAAATATCCGGCGATATGCTATCGATCACCTTGGCCATGTTGTTGATTTTGTTTTGATATCGCACCGTATTCCAGCGATTTTCTGCATTGGGTAAAAACTCGGCATCGTCGTTTGGGCCATCGATCGTATCAAACAAATTTTCCAAATTGTAAAAGGCGACCCGAAATGGCGCAACCTGAACATTCTTCGATTGTTCATCGTAAATCTCTCCGGGGTACTGGGGTACCGGAATGGCAACTTCTTTACACCAATGCTTTTTACCACCCAGTGAACCACAGGCAGAAAACCCAACCATCATCGCTGAAAGAAGGACAACTATTGTTGATCTACGACTATTTAAGCGCAACATGCCGCAAAGATACAACGGCAACAAAGGAATCAAACCCGATAAATGATCGTTGTGAACGAAACCGCGACTTAACGACTATAGTTGGGCGCTTCACGGGTGATCGCTACATCGTGAGGATGGCTTTCACGCATTCCGGCGTTGGTAATTCGAACAAACTTCGAGGTTTGAAGCTCGTCGATGGTCGCTGAACCACAGTAGCCCATACCGGCTCGGATACCGCCTACCAACTGATACAGCACTTCGGCCACGTGACCCTTGTAAGCCACAGACCCCACGATGCCTTCAGGTACCAATTTCGCCACTTCTTCTTCCGCATCTTGGAAATAACGGTCTTTAGATCCATCCTTCATCGCTTCGATGCTACCCATTCCGCGATAGCTCTTCACTTTTCTACCTTCAAAGAAGGTGGTTTCACCCGGTGCTTCTTCGGTGCCCGCAAACAAGCCACCGGCCATGATGACATTGGCTCCGGCAACCAAGGCTTTCACGATATCACCGCTATAGCGAATACCCCCGTCTGCAATGACAGGCACGCCGGTACCCTCGAGGGCTTGAGCGGCTTCCATCAAGGCTGTCAATTGAGGCATCCCAATACCGGCGATGATGCGGGTGGTACAAATACTACCGGGCCCCACACCCACTTTTACTGCGTCGGCACCGGCTTCGGCCAAGGCCTTCGCCGCAGAACCTGTGGCAATATTTCCCGCGATGATTTGCAACTCAGGGAAGGCGGCCTTTACGCGTTTCACTTCGTCGATCACCCCCTTAGAATGACCATGCGCGGTATCGATGGCGATCACATCCACGCCTACCGCCACCAGGGCACTTACGCGCTCCAATGTATCGGGCGTAACACCCACAGCAGCTCCCACAACCAATCGACCATGGGCATCTTTGCATGCTTTGGGATAGTTTTTTACTTTTTGAATGTCTTTGAATGTAATCAAACCCACCAGTTTGTTGTTGGCATCTACGATGGGCAATTTCTCGATTTTGTATTTCTCAAGGATGGCTTGGGCCCCTTTGAGGTCGGTTCCCAGTTCCGCTGTAATGAGGTTGTCTTTGGTCATGACCTCGCTCACTTTTTTATCGAGGTTCTTTTCAAAGCGAAGGTCGCGGTTGGTGATAATGCCTTTGAGGGTTTGGTTGCCATCGACCACGGGAATCCCTCCGATGCGATGGTCGCGCATGAGGTTCACGGCCTCCTGCAAACTGGCGTCGGCACTCAAGGTAACCGGTTCCATGATCATGCCACTTTCAGATCGCTTTACTTTCTTTACTTCTTCGGCCTGACGGGCGATGGTCATGTTTTTGTGAATGATTCCAATGCCCCCTTCCCTTGCGATGGCGATGGCCATGCCACTTTCGGTTACGGTATCCATGGCGGCCGACATGATGGGGATATTCAATCGCAGTTTACGCGTGAGTTGCACCGATGTGTTTACATCGCGGGGCAATACTTCAGAATAACGTGGAACTACGAGGACATCATCAAATGTGAGACCTTCAAGGGCGATTTTGGAATTGTTTTGGAGAGACATGCAAATAACGATTAGAAGTAGAAAGTAGATTGGTTATTTGCAGTGCAAAGATAGATATTCCGTACCACATTTACAAATCCCCCGCGCGGCAAGCCGCGCGGGGGATCGTCCCGACATAGAATCGACCCTGTTTTACCAAGTAAAGAATAACGTAACATTCCTCACACAGCATAACAAAGAAAGGGGGCGCCACAGCGCCCCCTTTCTTTGTTATTATTTGATTAAAAAATGTTTACTTCTTTCTGAATTTCAACGTCATAGAAGAATTCTGCAAGAAGCTATCTACACGTACGTGCAAGTTGTTATCATCAATCAAAATCAATTTAAACTTATCACCATCCAGATCCAGGATTTTTTCATCGGCACTCAATCCCCAAACACCCATGGTAGTATCGGGATCCGCTGGATTACACTTCAACAAGCCTTCGAATGTAACATAGGATTTAACACCATTCACGTTGGAGAATTTCATGTAATTGTCCTTCTCACAATCCTGCATCATCTGCATGTAATCAGTAAGTTTGATTCCACCACCCAAATCCAACGCAGGCTCGATGGGCATTGATTCAATCTGCCAATTGTTTGCACAGATTTTCTCAGTTGTTGTTGGAACTTTTGGTGCAGGGGTTTCCTCTTCACATCCACCCAACGCCAAGGCTGAAATACCCACCGCAAGCAACATCGCGTAGGTACCCAATTTGAAAGTCATCTTTTTCATACAGTCCGCAAAGTAACATGAGAACAAGCAATTTTCAAACTATCGCCGCATCAACAGTATATGCAACCGTTTCAAAATCTTTTTGCGTAGTTCACAAATACAATTGGTCAAAAAAAAACACATCGATACTGGCTTAAAAGGCGACCAAACGAAAGTAAACTATAATCCGACGAAAATCCGCAGTAACACAATGCCCGAATTCAGGCAATTACCCAATGACCCATCCCTTGAAAGCATCCTCATTAATGCGCTCATTTGCAAGTAAATAACATCACACATCGATATTTTTTGGGATTTCATCGTATATTAGCGACCCAAACATTGTTCAGGATGAAAAGACCTCTACTCAACAAAATCATTTTACCCCTTTTTCTTGGATTCTTCAGCATCACAGCGCATGCCCAAAATGTAGGAATCAATGAAACCGGTGCCAACCCCGATGCGTCGGCTATGTTGGACATCAACACCAGCAACAAAGGATTGTTGATCCCCCGCCTGTCCAAAGCCCAAAAATCACTCATCGCATCACCAGCCAATGGTTTGTTGGTATATCAAACCGACGACACCGTAGGATTTTGGTACTATGAACAGAACAAATGGGTGCCTGTCATGCGATCGATCACGGCGGGAAAAGGATTAACCGGTGGATTTATTCAGGGTAAAGGTACCATCGACTTGAAACCCACGGGTGTGGTTGCAAAGAAATACGGGGCCATGGACTCCATTCCGGTGGTGACCATAAACGCGGAAGGACAGATAACATCCGCTACCACCATTGCTACGAACTTCTTGAACAAGACCGACACACTCTGGAGTTGGCGCATTTTGGGAAATTCTGGCACAAACGATACCAAGCACTTTATTGGAACCAAGGACAACAAAGCCTTGAGATTCCGCACCAACAATGTGTGGTCGGGTGAATTGAATCCCGCCAACGACAACGTATCTTTCGGTACACAGGCCAATGCCACGAGCAACGGTTCTCAAAACATCGCGATCGGAACCAATGCCATGGCTCAAGCCACGGGTAATAAGAACGACCTCATAGCCATCGGCACGGACGCCTTGAACTCTAACGGCATTTCATCGCCCGGTTCAACCCAAGGCGTAGAGAACATTGCCATCGGACCGAGAACGCTCTACAGCAATCGCAGTGGAAGTTACAATACGGCTCTTGGACAACGGGTATTAGAATCCGGGACGTTCAACTACGGCAACATCGGTATTGGCTTTGAAGTATTACGACGTTCCAACAACGCCTATTACAATGTGGGCATTGGTATGTACGCCCTGAGCTATAACACCTATGGCAACTACAACAACGCCATCGGATATGGAGCCATGTTGTACAACACCACAGGTTATTACAATTCAGCCTATGGCTTCTATTCACTACTTTACAACTCTACAGGTGTGGGAAACACCGCTTACGGCATGTATTCAGTGGCTGTCAACACAACCGGAAACTGGAATACAGGGGTAGGATACCAAGCGCTCTACAACAGCTATGCGGCCAACAACAACACCGCCATTGGAGCATACGCCGCGTTGAATACTACCACCAAAGGAAACAACAACAGCGCCGTGGGATATGAGGCATTGAACAAAAACTCCACAGGATACAGTAACGTAGCGGTGGGTATGGATGCCCTTTATAGCAACACCGTACGGGGAAATTTGGTGGCCGTAGGGGATTCTGCCCTGTATAGCAACGGGGTTGGTGCGGCATCAGGCCAAGCTTCATTCAACACAGCCATTGGAAGCAAAGCCCTTTTTGCCAACAATTTAGGATCCAACAACACCGCCCTGGGATATCAATCATTGCAGTCGAATGCCAATGGCAACTTCAATACGGCTCTGGGCTCGATGGCTCTCAATCAAAACAGTGCTGGCAACAACAATACGGCCGTGGGATATAACGCATTAACTGCGGTTAATTCCTCAAGCGACAACACGGCCATGGGATACAATGCGCTTAACAAATCCACCAATGGTGTTTCCAATACGGCCATGGGATCCACGGCATTGGGCGCAAACACCACAGGTAATAGAAACGTAGCGCAGGGATTTGAAGCATTGTCATCCAACACCACAGGTTCTGACAACGTCTCAGTTGGTACTTCTTCACTTAAATCAAACACCACATCCTCTAGCAACAGCGCCTTAGGAAATCAATCGCTTTCATCAAACACCACCGGTTCAAATAATACCGCGGTAGGTTTTCAAGCCCTAAACAGTAACACATCGGCCTCCATGAATACCGCTGTAGGTTACCGTGCCCTGAACAGCAATACAACCGGAACCAACAATACTGCGGTAGGTGCCCCAGCCGCCTCAGCCAACACCTCTGGATCAGCCAACGTTGCCATTGGCAATAACGCGCTCAATGCCAATACTTCGGGCGGAAACAATACCGCCATCGGCTATGAGGCACTGCTTTCAGGATCCCAAGCGGAATTTAACGTAGCTGTTGGCTCAGGCTCCTTGCGGACATACAACAACACCAACGCCAATACCGGTCGAAATACCGCCGTGGGTTATCAGGCGATGACGGGAACCACCACCGGCTCTTACAATTCTGCCTTTGGTTATCAATCCTTGGATGCCAACACAACCGGAAACCTGAACACCGCCGTAGGATATGCCGCCATGCCCGCCTCCACAACGGCTGGTAACAACACGGCGATGGGATACAACGCCCTTCCCTCTCTCACAACGGCCAACAACAACGTTTCATACGGATACCAATCTGGATGGGGTATCGCAACCGGTGGCAACAACACCGCCATCGGCTTCCAAACTTCCGTAAACAATGGTGCGCTCACCAACACCACTACCCTCGGATTCCAGGCCCAAGCCACCGCCAATAACCAAGTTCGTATCGGAAACAACGGCGTGACCTCCATCGGTGGATTTGCCGCATGGACCAACCTATCCGATGGTCGTTACAAGAAAAACATCGAAAAGAATGTACCCGGTCTCGAATTCATCATGAAACTTGAACCCGTAACCTACAATTTCGACTTCGATGGATTGAACAAAGCCAACAACACCCTTCCTGACTCCGATAAAATCGTCACCGCCAACCCCAATGCCCAAGTGCGATTCACCGGTTTCATCGCCCAGGATGTAGAAAAAGCCGCCAATGCCATTGGCTACGATTTCTCTGGTGTTGACAAAGCCAAAAACGAAAACGATTTCTACGGATTGCGATACAGCGAATTTGTTGTTCCCATGGTAAAAGCCATCCAAGAACAGCAAGGACAAATCGAAGCGCTGAAAAAACAGAACGAAGAGTTGATGCGCAGATTGTCGGCCCTCGAAAACAAAAAATAAGAGCCATCCATTTCATGAAGCTGCGATTATTCCTTTTGTTTCAACTGGCCACCGCTTGGCAATGCCTTGCCCAAGGATGGGTGCATAATGGCGCGCATGTGGTAGCCACCAATGGAACCTTCATGGTGATCAATGGCACCAAAGGACATTACAAAGCCCAAGGAACTTCCCGACTGATTTTCAATGGCGATGTAGAAATGTCGTTCACCGGCAATTGGATCAATAATTCGGCTGGGGCCATCTTCATGACCAACGATGGGCGCGTTGTGCTCAAAGGCGCTACGCAGTCATTCCAAGGAACCAATACCACTGCATTTCCTGCCCTCGATTTAAAATGCACTGCCAACCCATCCATGCAAGTGAATATTCTGGTGGGTGGCGGACACAAAGGCGGAGGCACAGGAAAATTGAATCTGTACGACAAACAACTGGACTTAAACGGACGAAAACTCATCATCAACAACCGTTCGGAAACAGCCATTGCCAGAACCACGGGTGGAATTCTTTCTGAGTCGTTTCCCACCTTCGGTTACGGATTTGTCCAGTGGAATTTGAGAGACGCTGGCGCCGGACCGCAATATCGCATACCTTTTCAAACGGCGGCTGGGAGTGATATTCCGTTCGACTACAACATCAAAAATGTGGGATTGCAAACCACAGACTCGGGTTTCGTGACCATCGCCACCTACCCCACACCCACCGTTTCGTTGCCCAACAACCGCCCATTGCCTTTTGGCGTTCCGCATGTAAAAAATGAATACGGCACCGAAAACGCCCGGAGAATGTTGGATCGATTCTGGGTAATCCAAGATGGCGGATACAATACCAAGCCTGAGATTTCCTTGGGATTCAGCTACCTCGACCCAGAGCACAACTCTGGCACAAATACCATACAGGAAAGCAACATGGGGGCCATTTCGTGGTCGGCCAGCGCCAACAAATGGAACTATCCCGTGCGCGCCAGAGTCAACGCCAGCAATAATACATTGCTGCTACACGCCGGCGTAAATTTTGGTGGGATCTGGACTTTGAGCGATACCACCCCCTGTCCGATCGCCAATTTCACCACCACTGGATCTTGCGAAAAAGACAGTGTTCTGTTCGTCGACAAATCCACAGTAGCGCAAGACACACTCATTCGTTGGAATTGGTCTTATGGCAATGGGAATACCGGCAGCGGCGACTCCTCCGTGGGATATTTCTCTCCCGCAGGCATTTACAATACCCGTTTGATTGTTACCGCGGCAACGGGTTGCAGCGACACCCTCTTCAAAAAAATCAATATCCTTGGAGCTCCACAAGCCAACTACCTGGTAGAAGACACCTGTGAAAACACCATCGTGAAATTCACATCACTCACAGCCCCCGGCAGCGGCTTTATCGCCAAAGAATACTGGTGGTTTGGCGACGGCACTACATACACAGGAAAAAGCCCCAAGCACTATTATGGCACATCGGGCATTCCCCAGGTGAAATACATTGTTTACAACAGCAATTTGTGCAAGGACACCATTGACCGAACCATCTATATCGCCAACAAACCGTTCGTTTACTTCATGGCCAAACCCGATTGCGAAGATGTAAATTTCCCATTCACCAACGCCTCTACGGCAGGGGCTGGAACCATTCAGAGTTACAATTGGGATTTTGGTAATGGTCGTCGTTCGTCGCTGCGCGACGAAAACATCGTCTACCCCGATTCAGGCACCTATCCCGTTCGCTTAATCGTGACCAACAGTTTTGGTTGTAGAGACACCTTCAGTCAACCACTGCGCGTTTATCCGCGGGCGATCGCCAAGTTCAAATACAGTCCTTTCGATCCCCAAATGCTCAAACCTGTTAGCTTCACCAATCAGTCTAGCATAGATACCAAGTGGACATGGGATTTTGGCGACGGGTATTATGATATTACCGAAAACCCCACCCACAGTTACAACATGTATGGCACTTATAACGTATCGTTAATTGCCGACAACGATTATGGCTGTGCTGATACTACCTCCCTGAGCTTACGCGCCAAATCCATACCCTTGTATTGGTTCCCAAGTGCGTTTACGCCCCAAAACACGGAAGGCCTCAACGACCAGTTCGGATTGTATTCACCACTCACTGTTAGCAATTACCGACTCATCATCTTCAACCGCTACGGTGAAATCATCTTTGAATCCACCGACCAGACCAAATTTTGGGATGGGCGCGTAAACAATGAATTGGTGATGGGCGGCGTGTACATTTACGATGCCACTTTTAAGAATCCGGAAAACGAAATTCAACGGTACTCCGGCAACGTAACCGTGCTGCGCTAAGCGAATCAAACGAAAATCCGTCCTCAGACGCGCGTAATCCAGTTCCCTTTAATCTCGATGTGATTGCGGTGTAAGGCGAGCATATTTCGTTGCTCCATCTTTTTCAATAGTCTTGAAATCACCTCCCGGGAAGAATTCAAATCTTGGGCAATGGTTTGATGGTTGATGGGAATATCCGAGCACCCACAAGATTTCCATTGATTCTTCAGGTAAAATTCCAACCGCTCATCCATTCCCCGAAAGGCCACGTGATCCAACACGTTCAACACCTCATCAAACCGCTTGCGGTAAGTAGAAATCACGAATTCATACCAGGAGCGATATTCCTTCATCCACTCGTTCATGGTTTGCACCGGAAACATAATCAACTTGGTTGACTCAGTGGCAATCGCGGTAATTTGACTACTCTCCATCCTAGCAGCACAACTCATCGACACAGCGCAGGCCTGTCCTGGCGTTAAGTAATAGAGAAAAAACTCAGACCCATCATCGCTATCCCGATACACTTTCACCCGCCCCTCCAATACCAACACCGTGCTCGGCATAAATTGTCCAGTACGAATAATGGCTTCATTGGCGTCGAATGACTTTACGATGCTATTATCGATGAGGGCTTCCACCAAATTGGGTTCAAAATCCGCAAAAACGGTGCGAATTCGATCGATGTTACTTACTTCAGTGTTGGACATGGACTTGTGAATTATTTTTCAAAGAACGCGATTTTCACAGAATAAGCCGACCTTTGCAGTAAGTTATGATCAAGACTGGACTCTTTTTGGACCTCACTTTTCACCACGACACACCACAGGGTTGGTACCTTGTTGATGAGTTGGGCGTGGAAGTTTTGTTACCCAACAAATACTGTCCAGCCGAAGCCATTGAAGGCGATATCATCAATGTATTCATCTACCGTGATTCAGAAGATCGACTAACAGCCACCACGCGGGTTCCCAAAATCGAGTTCAACGAATTTGCTTGCTTGGAAGTGGTTGCCACAACTTCTGTGGGCGCATTCCTGGATTGGGGGATGGAAAAAGACTTGTTTGTTCCCTTCAAAGAGCAACACAAACGATTGGTTGAAGGAGAGCATGCTGTGGTCTACCTATACCGCGATGAGGTCACCGACCGTTTGTTAGCCAGCGCCAAAGTCTCCAAATGGCTCGAAAAATCAGAAATCCCTTTGGGTTTCAACGCCGAAGTTGACCTATTGTGCTTCGAAGAAACAGAAATTGGGTTCCGGATGGTCGTGAACCAAAAATACCAGGGCATGGTCTTCAAAAATGAGGTATTCCAGTCAATCGAAGTGGGTGATACGCTCAAAGGCTATGTGCGGGCCATCCACGAAACGGGTAGTATCGATTTATCGCTCACCCCCATCGGAAGAAAAAAAGTGACCGGACTTGCCGGTGTAATTCTGAAAGCCATAGAAGCCGAAGGCGGATTTTTGCCCCTGACCGACAAATCCTCTCCCGAAGCGATTTACAGTCGGTTCGCCATGAGTAAAAAAGCGTTTAAGGAAGCCATTGGTACACTCTACAAAAACCGGGACATCACCATTGAACCAAATGGCCTGAGAAAAACTCAGTAACTCTCCATTTCAAGGGCGCGCCCTGTTACTTCGGCATCAAGGTCAACACATTCTCACCCAACGCAGGTATCAACACCCGATGCGTCATGTTTTGCTCTTTGGCGATTCGCGACAAATTTTCGGCAGGCTCCCCAATGGGTTCATCGCTCAAATCAAAAGTTCCGTAGTGCATGGGGACCATGTAGTCGGCGCCCAAATCCAAGAACGATTGGTAGGCTTTCGCCGGTGAAGAATGATTCGACTCCATAAACCACTCCGGTTGATACGCCCCAATGCCCAGTATCGCCAAATCAATGTTTGGGAACAATTCTTTGGTTTCTGAGTAGTGTTTTCCATAGCCCGAATCGCCCCCAAAATAAATCACCTTCCCTCCCACTTCTATCACAAAAGCACCCCACAAATGCCTATTGGTATCTGTAATCCAACGCCTGCACCAATGTCGGGTGGGCAAATACGTGATCCGAATCATTTGATCATCGAGTTGGTATTGTTGATACCAGCCCGCCTCCTGTACAGAACCCTTGCGATTGAATCGCTTGAGCAAGCGCGAAGTAGACAAGCCACAGAGATACTGCGCTTGGGGATTCAACTTAGAAACGGTTCTGAGACTTTGGTAATCCATGTGATCCCGGTGGTCATGACTCAACAACACATAGTTGATCGATGGCAAGGCTTCCGGTTTCACGGGTAGTTTAGAAAACCGTTTTACTACGTGTGAGGCATTGCCAAACACCGGATCCGTAATCAAAGTCACCCCACCCACTCTGATGAAAAATGTGGCATGGCCCAACCAAGCGATACCGTCCACAGAATCCTGCTTCATCCAATCCACATTGGGCGACAAAGGCAATTGAAACGTATCAGACTTTTTGAATTCGAGATACGGGTTTGTTTGCTTTTTCCACTTTCGAACGTCTTTAAATGACAACAAAAATGGATAGTCTGGATTGTGATAGCGACCGTTTTTTAGCGGCGTGCCCAAATAATCCAATTTCATGGGATGGTATTTCAAAGCCGGATTGTGGGCGTATTTGCCATTGATTATCGCCAAGGACGTCAAGTCTGTGGCGTGCTGCGCAGCATTGTGGCCGTGTTCTACTGCCAATCCTTGGATAGGCTCAACCGTGTCGGTAGGTTTCATGTTGGATTCTAATATGTTGGTCATCGTTTCAAACGGCACTATTAACCTACAGCCATAAGCCCTGGCGTCTAGCGCGAACATCCCAAACAGATGACTGATAAAAAACAATTGAACAATGCGTTTGGTGTGGCCCATCTTGAAATATTTATATGCTGTTGCGATGACCGTCCCACTCACTCAGTACATGCAAAGCTTCAAACACGGTTTCTAATCCTTTCACCGTCACAATCAACGCTTTGTCGGTTTGCTTTACACTGAATTTGTTGGGATTGCTCGCCACAAACCCCATGATGGCTACAAAACTTTCACTATGATATACAGCCGCATTGGGATCGCCCGGAAAATAGCAGCGCATCCCGCCGTTACCCAAAGAAATCTTCTCCATCCCCAATTGCTTTCCCGCCCACTTCAATCGCACGGTATCGAGCAGCGCCACCACGGTCTGTGGTAATTTTCCAAATCGATCTTTCAAATTGCTCGCAAATCGCTGCAGTTCTAGCTCGGTGTTGATGCCCGACAACTCACTATACAAGGCCAACCGTTCCGCCGTCTGCGTTACATAGTCGGAAGGAATCAACATTTCAAACTGGGTATCCACTTGACAGTCGCGACTGCTGATATCCTCGGGTTGATCGAACAATTCTTCGAATTCTTCGTGCTTGAGTTCTCGAACCGCCTCATCCAAAATCTTGTGATACATATCAAAGCCCATCTCACTAATGAAGCCCGATTGCTCTCCACCCAATAAATTCCCTGCACCCCGAATATCCAAATCGCGCATCGCAACTTGAAATCCACTGCCCAATTCGCTGTATTCCTCCAACGTACGCAAACGTTTTCTGGCGTCCTCGCTGAGCACAGAGACCGGGGGCGACAACAGATAACAGAAGGCTTTGGTGTTGCTTCGGCCCACCCTGCCCCGCATTTGATGCAAATCGCTCAGACCAAACATATGGGCATTGTTGATGATGATTGTATTGGCATTGGGAATATCCAACCCACTTTCGATGATGGTTGTAGCCACCAATACATCGTACTCTCCCTCTATAAACTGCACCATCACATCCTCCAATTCATGTCCTTCCATTTGTCCGTGAGCCACACAAACGCGACAACCGGGCACCGCATCGCCTATCATGCGGGCAATTTCATGGATGTCTTTGACCCTGCTGTGAACGAAGAACACCTGTCCTCCGCGCTCCAACTCATGGGTCACGGCCTCGGCAATCAGGTCTTTGTTGAACGTATGCAATTCGGTATGAACGGGCTGACGGTTGGGCGGCGGGGTATTAATGACAGACAAATCGCGGGCCCCCATCAAACTGAAATGAAGTGTGCGGGGAATGGGTGTGGCCGTGAGGGTGAGCGAATCCACATTTACTTTGCGCTCTTTGAGTTTCTCTTTGGCGGCAACCCCAAATTTCTGTTCTTCATCGATAATCATCAGACCGAGGTCCTTGAATTCAATGTCCTTTCCGAGAATCCGGTGGGTACCGATAAGCACATCTACCTTGCCTGCTTTGACTTTGTCTAACGTGGCCTTTTGCTCCTTGGCCGATTTAAATCGATTGATGTAGTCCACTGTTACGGGAAACCCTGCAAATCGCTTACTAAACGAGCGGTAATGTTGTTGGGCGAGAATGGTCGTGGGCACCAACACCGCCACTTGCTTGCTGTCGCACACGGCTTTGAAGGCGGCACGCATGGCCACCTCTGTCTTTCCGAACCCCACATCTCCACAAACCAATCGGTCCATCGGTTGGGGCGATTCCATGTCGCGCTTGGTATCCTCCACGGCTTTGGCTTGATCCGGGGTATCCTCGTAAAAGAAACTGGCTTCCAACTCCATTTGAAGATAATTATCGGGCCCGTACGCAAATCCCTGCTGACCTTTTCGCTTGGCATACAGGGCGATTAGCTCACGCGCAATGTCCTTTACCTTCTTCTTGGTGGCTTTCTTTTGTTTATCCCATTGCGGACTCCCCAATTTGTGCATGCTTGGGGGTGTGCCATCCTTTCCTGTGTATTTACTGATTTTGTGCAGGCTATTTACCGACACATACAAAAGGTCGTTGTCTTTGTAAACAATGCGTACGACCTCCTGGGTTACACCGTGCACGTCCATCTTTTCAAGACCGGCAAACCGACCGATTCCATGGTCGATGTGGGTCACAAAGTCGCCAGGTTTCAGGTTTTTAAGCTCTCTTAAGGTGAGCGATGTTTGAGAGGAGTATTTTTGACGTCCTTTGGGGCGATAGAATTTATCGAACAACTGATGTTCCGTGGCAAAGGCGATTTTCACATCGCGATCCACGAATCCCCCCGACAGACCTTGATACACGGGATCGAAAACCACTTCGGCCCGGGTATCGGATAGAATGGTCAGCAATCGCTCAATTTGTCGGCTATTCTCACTAAAAACGAGCGTTTTGTATCCCTCGCGCTGATTTTCCTTCATCCAGTCGATGAGCATCGGAAAATTCCGTTTAAACAGGGGCTGTGGCTGCTGATAAAATTCGATGATCTCCACTTTCCCGGTGGGGCGGGTACCGCTGTAATGCACTTGGGTAAACGGGTTAAGGACTTGTTCAAATCCCTTGGGGGTATTCCAAATTTGTTTGGGGTGTTTGGGGATGATTTCACGTCCGAAATCCACCGCTTCTTGGTGGGTTTGGAGGGATTTTTCCCAGGCTTTGGCAAGGTCTTCGATTTGATAGGCCATGTCATGGGCTACCACAATGGTTTTGGGATCGAAGTACTCGGTGATGGAGATGGTTGTATCTTGGTTTCGTTGTTCTTGGATGTTGGGGAGCAGCGAAAAGTGGGCAATTTCTTTGAGCGATAGCTGGTCGTTGACATCGAATGTGCGGATACTTTCGATGATATCGCCATCGAGTTCTATGCGAAAGGGGTATTCATGGGCGAAACTAAAGAGGTCTACGATGCCTCCGCGCACGCTAAATTCGCCGGGTTCAAAGACAAAATCACGGCGTTCGAAGCCATTGGCTTGCAGGAATTCCATGAGAAAGTCTGTATCGAGGGACTGACCGCGGGCAATTTCGATGGACGAATTTTCCAATTCCGTTTTATCCACCACAAATTCGGCCAGTGCGGAGGTATAGGTAACGAAAATGCGCTTGTTGTTTTTTCGGAGGGCGTTGAGGGTTTCGATGCGTTCTTGCACGCCCATGGCATTTTCCCGGGAGAAGTTGTAGGGTTTAAGAAATGAATCTGGGAGGAAGTAGATGGGCTCTCCCACCAGTAGATTTTCTAGGTCGGACTTAAAATACTGGGCTTCGTCTTTGTTGGGAAGCACCGCTACGATAGGCCTAGCGGTTGAGGCATACAGTGCGGCGGTGGCGAGGGCGAAGCCCGAGCCCGCCAGACCTTGCAGGTGTATGGGTGCGGCCGCGTGCTCCGCCGCGGCCGCCAGTGCTTGCATGGGTTGGATTTGGGCAAAGGCCCCCAGGATTTCTCTCGTATTCATCGCATTTCACTCAACCTCCGGCCTCAGTATTACCTGGGGTTGTGCGACATAAACCAACACAAAACCAACAGGGGGTATAAGCAAGGAGGCCCCGCTGCGCGGGGCCTCCAAAGATACAAACACGAGCCCGATTCTCTCGAATCCAAACCCGCCTATTTTGTGTAAGTTTTACGCCTTTCTCGACATCGCCCTAACAGCTGCATCCGCAATTGCCGTGGCAGTTAATCCGTATTTCTCCAGCAATTGGTCCGGTGTTCCGCTCTCGCCAAAAGAATCATCCACCGCCACAAATTCCATGGGGGTTGGCAACTCGCGCGACAACAACTGTGCGATGCTATCGCCCAAACCACCATTCATTTGGTGCTCTTCGGCGGTTACAACACAACCTGTTTTCTTGGCTGAAGCCAAAATAGCATCGCGGTCCAACGGTTTGATTGTGTGAATGTTCACCACCTCAGCATCTATGCCTTTTTCCGCCAGCATGTGTCCCGCTTCAATCGCCTTCCAAACCATATGTCCAGTCGCAAAAATGGTCACATCCTTGCCTTCATTCAACATCAACGCTTTGCCAATTTCGAAGGGCATGTCTTCAGGGATAAACACAGGCCATTTCGGACGACCAAAGCGCAAGTAGCAAGGTCCATCATACTCGGCGATGGCCATGGTGGCGGCTTTTGTTTGGTTGTAATCACAAGGGTTGATTACCACCATGCCTGGCAACATTTTCATCAAACCAATGTCTTCCAAAATTTGGTGCGTTGCACCGTCTTCTCCCAAGGTGAGGCCGGCGTGCGATGCACAAATCTTAACATTTTTGTGGCTGTAGGCAACACTCTGACGGATCTGATCGTACACACGACCTGTGGCAAAGTTGGCAAAGGTTCCTGCGAAAGGAATCTTTCCACCGGTAGCCAATCCAGCCGACACCCCAATCATGTTAGCCTCGGCGATCCCCGCTTGAATGAAACGTTCCGGAAATTCGTCCTTGAACGCATCCATCATCAATGAGCCCGTGAGATCCGCACACAGAGCCACCACATTGCTGTTGCGTTTTCCTGCCTCGTGCAAACCCGCGCCAAATCCGCTCCGGGTATCTTTTTGTCCTAGTATTTCGTATGATTTCATTGGTTTAAATCCCTAATTGTGTTACGGCGCCAGAATTTATCTTGAACACCTTGTTTTTGCTGTATAACGTCCGAGTTTCTCCGGCCACCCTATACACCACAGTATATTCTCCCGGTTGCATATTGATCAACTGCTTGGGAATGCTTCCATTGAGGTCCATCACCCACTCCAGTTTGTTATCCACCCGCTGAAACACCGCTCCCTTCACATCCTTGCTCAAACTCAGCTGTAGCGTTCCTGGACTGGGAATCTCAATGGTAAACGTTTGATTCTGTTTGATTTGTATGTTATTAAATTTCAAGCGAGGGATGGTCAACAACTCCAAATCATAGCCCCCCACGATATACTTTTCGGTGGTATTGAACTCCTGAGCATTGATGGTTTGCATGTTGTTGCCTTTCCGCACGATGGCTTGCAATCGAGGATACTTGGTAATGCCATTCATTTTCAACAACAAACTTCCCTGAGGCGTGCTGAGTGGGATTACGTTGTGTCTTCCCGGCACGATTTCAACGATGTCTGACTGCACAACTGGCTTGGTATGCGCCACAACCCGATACCGGCGAACAGGATCCAAATACAACGTATCGGGCACCCCTTTGCCGTTCATGGTGTGGATGACATTTTCAACCATCTGACCGTTATCCGCATCGAAAATGGTCATCGGAACGTCCGTTTCTCTTGGCATTCCTTGATTGTCAAGCAAGTTGATTTGAACCGTGGTATTATTCAGCGCTTGGTTGATCACCACACCGATGATTTTCTGAAATTGATTGGGTGTTTCTGCATTGAAATACCGACCAGCACAAGAGTATGCGTTGCGAAACGTCTCACTGTCGGTTCCCAACCCAATCACAAAAGGTCTTAGAATGATCCCTTTTTGCTGCAGCGCCGTACTGATGGCGCAAGGATCTCCCCCGCACTCCTCCACACCGTCTGTAATGATGATGATGATGTTTCGCGCCGTTGGATCCTCTGGAAAATCTTTGGCGCAGGCCAACAACGATTGGGCGATGGAAGTATATCCCAGAGGTTTGATCAACTTCAATCGCGCTGCAAACTGTTTGTGGTTGAACGGGGCAAACGGCACTTCCAATTTGGTGTCATTGCAGTCCTTCTTTTCGTTGGGTTGTGTATGACCAAAAACGCGAAGGCCCACCTCCAAATTCTCAACCGAACGGAGGGTATCCACCATTTTATTCATAAGGGTCACCGCTACCGCCCAGCGGTTGGAATTCCCCATTTCCGTCAACATGCTGCCGCTACCATCCAACAAAAACAGCATTCTCGTTTTTTGTCCGGGATACCCGTTTTTCACCTGCGCCGATACCGAAAGCGACATCAAGAGCGTGGCAAGAATGAGAATTTTCTTCATCGTGAAATTGTTTTTGTTAGCGTTGCAGCAACAATCGAACCTATTTTAGTAATCCTTGTGCTCCGTCTCGGGCAACTGCGCCAACGCTTTGGCCAATTGCTCGTCGTTGGGGGCCTTACCGTGCCAAGCATGGGTGCCCATCATAAAGTCAACGCCCTGACCCATTTCCGTCTTCATGATAATCACGACGGGCTTTCCTCCACCCAATTTGCTCTGCGCCTCAGGCACCACGGTCATGATATCGTCCCAGTTGTTGCCATCCATTTCCAGCACTTCCCAGCCAAAGGCCAAGAATTTCGATGTCCATTCTGTCAAACCCATCACATCACCTGTGGAACCATCAATCTGCTTTTGGTTGAAATCTACGGCAACAATCATGTTGTCGAGCTTGCGATGGGCTGCAAACATAACAGCCTCCCAAATTTGACCTTCTTGCAATTCACCATCGCCTGTCACCACCCAAACCGTGTGAGGATCCTTGTCGATTTTCTTCTGCAATGCCAATCCAGCAGCCACGCTCAACCCCTGTCCCAAAGAACCCGTAGCCACACGAATACCAGGCAAATGCTCATGCGTGGCGGGGTGACCTTGTAACCGGGTATTAAGTTTTCTGAATGTAGCCAATTCAGGCACGGGGAAATAGCCACTGCGCGCCAATGTGCTGTAGTATACGGGCGAAATATGTCCGTTGCTCAAGAAGAATACATCCTCGCCTTGACCGTTCATGCTGAAAGGCTGCGCCTTGTGCTTCATAAAATGAAAGTGAAGCGCTGTGAAGTAATCAACACAGCCGAGAGACCCACCGGGATGTCCGCTCGACACAGCGTGAACCATCCTCAATACATCTCTACGAATTTGGGTTGCCATGATAGCCATGGACGAAGCGGTATTCAGAGTTTCCATAAAGGTTCAAAATTGGGGCAATTTCGTCGTTGTGTATGCACAAGTTTTCAAGAGATTTCACAAAGCCCAAAGATTCCGTCAAACACGCCAAAATAGACGTTGATTTTTGCACAAAAAGCCTTGTAAATGCTTATATTTGCGGGTTCATATGTTGTTTATCCGTAAATCCATTCTCTTAGCCGTCGCCAGCCTGTTATTGGTGGCCTGTGGAGACTATGGCAAAATTTACAAAGGGAAAGACAACCAAGCGAAGTACAAACTGGCATTGGAGCTTGACAGCAAGAAAGACTATTCCCGTGCTGTCCCTTTGTATGAGCAACTTCGAGAAGCGTATCGCAATAACCTCGACAGCCTGGAAGATGTATACATTCGTACAGCCTACGCTTACTTCAACATGAAGGACTACGAATATGCGAGTATGTTCTTCAAGGACTTCACAGATAATTTCTCTCGGAGTCCACGCATGATAGAGTGTGCCTACATGGCCCTGTATTGCGATGTGTTGTATGTAGGGGAACCAGACCTAGACCAAAGTAAAACTTCAGATGTCATCGAGGCGCTGCAAACCTTCATCAACTACTACCCCGAGTCTGAGTATGTAGCCAAATGCAACGAACACATCGATGCTTTGCGCGCAAAACGCCATACCAAAGCCTACGATCAAGTGATGCAATACTACCAAATGCAGGAGTACAAGGCCGCCAGTGCCGCTGCCGTGATTGCGATCAAGACCTACCCCGACATCCCACAAAAGGAGAGTTTGGAATATGTGGCTTACAAGGCACAATTTTTGTACGCCATGAACAGCATCGAATCCAAACGCATCGAACGCTTGGAAAAAGCACAAGCCCTGCTTGACGATTACTTTTACGTGAACCAATTGACAGGAGAGCATGCCAAAGATGCCAAGGAAACCAAAGAAAAAATTCAAAAAGAAATAACAAAACTCAAATCAATCATATGAGCAACGCGATATCCCGCAACGCAGAAACCCGTGATCTGCGCAACTTAGAAAACGAAACCAACAACGTTTACTTGAGTACCATCATTATCTCTAAACGTGCCAACCAAATCGCTGAAAAGCAGAAGGAAGAATTGCGCAACCGCTTGGAGCCGTTTTTGAACGATTCTGACAACTTGGAAGAAATTCAAGAGAATCGCGAGCAAATCGAAATTTCTATGATGTACGAGCGTATGCCTAAGCCCACTTTGTTGGCTTCTCAGGAATTCGCTGAAGAAAAAACCTACTGGAGAATCCCCGATGCTCCGGAAAAGCCCCTTTAATAGAAAGAAAATTCTGATTGGGATTACCGGTGGCATTGCTGCCTACAAAATCCCTCAGTTGGTGCGCATCCTCAAAAAAGAAGGCGCAGAGGTACAAGTAGTGCTTACTGAGTCGGCCAAGAGTTTCGTCACACCCCAAACCCTGGCGGTACTTTCAGAAAGACCTGCCCTGTCCCAATTCTTCAAATCAGACCAAGGCGAGTGGAACAATCACGTCCACCTCGGACTTTGGGCCGATCTTATCATCATCGCGCCGGCCGGTGCCAATACGTTGGCAAAATTGGCTCACGGCATCTGCGACAATCTCCTGATGTCGGTCATCCTATCAGCGCGCTGTCCCGTCTATGTGGCACCCGCGATGGATCTCGACATGTGGACACACCCCTCTACTCAGGCGAACATTCAAACACTCATGGATCGCGGGGTAACGCTCATCGACCCTGAGGAAGGTTCATTGGCTTCAGGACTAGAAGGCAAAGGCAGAATGGCAGAACCGGAATCGATCGCAACCATACTGGCCACACACTTTGCACCCGCCAACAATTATTTCCTTGGAAAACGCGTACTCGTTACGGCTGGAGGCACCCAGGAACCCATCGACCCCGTCCGTTACATCGGCAATCACAGCAGCGGAAAAATGGGATTCGCCATCGCCGAACAACTGTTGTCGCTGGGTGCAGAAGTAGAATTGGTATTTGGCGCGGTAACTGCTACTCCCACACTGGGCTGCAATCACCATCAAACGCGCTCCGCCAAGGACATGAAAATCAAGTGCGAACAATTGTTTCCGCATTGCGATGTCCTGATCATGGCAGCCGCCGTGGCCGATTACCACCCCATCGAGGTGGCCACCGAAAAAATTAAGAAATCGGAAAATACACTCACCCTTACCCTAGAGAAAAATCCCGACATCCTCAAATCACTGAGCGAATCGAAAAAACAGCACCAGCGATGCATTGGATTTGCACTGGAAACCGAACAAGAGGAATTTCACGCGCAACAAAAACTCCAAAAGAAAAACCTAGATTGCATCGTTCTAAATACATTGAAAAATCCCAAGGCTGGATTTGCGGTTGATACCAACGAAGTCACCCTGTTTTGTAAGGATGGACAAAAATTTCACATCCCCACAGCGCAGAAAGACCAAGTGGCAGCCACCCTGCTTCAGCTTCTGGGAAACTGGCTCACAACACCCCAACCTAATCCATGCGCAAAACCACGTTGCTAATCCGTACGCTTTTTGTCATTCTCACGGTGTTATTCTCCGGAATGTCACAAGCGCAAGAAATCAAATCTACCGTTCAAGTGGTGGCGCCACGGGTGCAAATGACCGACAAACAAGTATTAATCACCCTTCAAACCGCGGCCCAGCAGTTTATCAATACCCGAAAATGGACGGACGAGAATATCGCCCTGCAAGAGAAAATTGATATCAGTTTGTTTATCGAAATCACTGCCATCAACAACAATGATTTCAAAGGCACCCTCCAATTTCAAGTGATTCGTCCGGTCTTTAACTCAACCTATAAATCAACGGTGTTCCAGTTCAATGATGAAGATGTTTCCTTTAGTTACCGAGAATTTGAAAACCTCGACTATCAGGAAAACATGAACATGAACGATTTCACTACATTGTTGGCATACTATGTAAATCTCGCCATTGGCTTGGATTTCGATAGCTTCGGAGAACTGGGTGGCAGCCCTTACTTCGCCAAAGCCCAAAGCATTGTGGCCATGATGACCAACAAACCCGGTTGGAATCAGGCCGATGGAAAAGGCATTCGGAATCGATTTTATTTGGCCGAAAATTTGAACAACCCCCGATTTAAGGAATTGAGACTGCTCAATTACAACTACCACCGTCGCGGCATGGATTTGTTTTCTGAGAATCCCGAACAAGCCAGAAAAAACATCACGGAGATTCTTAAATCGTTAAAAGAATCCCAAGCACTCTTTCAAAACAGCTTGTTGCAAAAGACCTTTTTCTCTACAAAATGGCCTGAGCTGGTGGAAATATACAAGGGCGCCACGGTACCAGAAAAAACCGCAATGGCAAAGTTTCTGTCAGACATGGACCCAACCAACAGTCAGCGCTACGAAAAGATCAAGGCATGATTTGGACTGGCCTGGATATCGCCACGGCACTTTCTGAAGCCTTGGACAAACGTCCAACAAAATCACCCATCTTCTTTTTATGCAGTGAACAAACACATTCGCTGTGCCTCAATTTGATAGAAATGGCAGAGCTCACCGTGCCCGCCAGCCACATCATGACTGTGTCCGATGGAGAGTCAGCCAAGACCCTCAATACCTGCGAGACCATTTTTCATTGGTTGCAAACGCAAGGGGCACTAAGAAATGCCTTGCTGATCAATGTGGGTGGCGGCGCTTTGTGTGATGTGGGTGGATTCTGTGCTGCCACTTACCTTAGGGGCATTGCGTTTTGGAACATACCTACCACTTTGTTGGCGATGGTCGACGCCTCTGTGGGCGGGAAAAATGGGGTCAATCTCGGGCACCACAAAAACTACATCGGAACCTTTCAAACACCGGAGCGAATATTTGTATCACCCTACTGGCTCAGCACTTTACCCCAATCAGAACTCTTGAGTGGCTGGGCCGAAGTAATCAAACACGGGGTGATCAACGGGGGTAAACACTTTCAGCAAATCACCAAAGTCATGCCATCGCTCAGCGATCAACAAGCTTGGCTTGCTTTGATAGAGTGGAACATCAAAACCAAATCGCGCATCGTGGAATCAGACTTCACTGAAGCCGCAGAGCGCAAACTGCTCAACCTGGGTCATACCATTGGCCACGCCCTAGAATCTTGGAGTCACAACGCCAGCGAGCCTGTAGCACATGGACATGCCATCGCATGGGGTTTGGTGATTGAAACACAGCTGGCCATCGACGTATCACCGAATCGAGAGGAGACCAAAGCGCTACAGGAATCGCTACTGGCCATTGTTTCTGACATCTACCCTGAAATACCATTTGATTTGGAGGATATTCCGCAAATCGTGAATTACATCCGGGCCGACAAAAAAAACCAACACGACACCTTGTTGTTTTCATTGGCTTTCGCACCTGGGAACTGTCATTATAACATCGCCATTTCTGAAGCGTTGGTGGTACAAGTACTGAACGACTTTGCTCATGATTCGCATTGAATTACCGCTCAGTAAAAGTCAGATCAATCGGGCGTTGATCATCGTTGCTGCCAAAGGCAATTTGAGTGAGTGGCTTAACCAAAATCCAGACATCGCCAAGCGGGGCTGTAGAGACACTCGTTTGCTCATCGAAGCACTTTCGCTGTTTGCAGAGGACGAGAGCACCGTTGATTTTTATGATGCGGGAACACCCTGTCGCTTGTTTACCGCATTTGCAGCATCCAATCTCAAGAGAGCGCTCACCATTACCGGGAATGCAAGTTTATGTAATCGCAGAATTTCCCCTTTGTTAGACGCTTTAACGCAGATGGGAGCCCACATTGAATATCACAATGTAGCCGGGTATCCGCCTTTTTCCCTCCAAAAAAGTGTGGCGCAATGGCAGGATGTTCAAATCAGTGTAGCGGTAAGTTCGCAATTTGCGAGTGCGCTCTTGTTGGTAGCACCCCTATTTTCTGGCACCAAAAAAATCACGCTAACAGAAATTTCTCACTCGCAGACCTATGTGGATCTCACCATTCATTGCTTGAAAAATATCGGCATCGTAGTCAACAGCACTTACGTCCGTGAGACCCGTGAAATCTCGATTCTCGGCACCTATGATTCAGTGCCCCACCCCAGTAGAGAATTGTTGGAACTGGAATCCGATTGGAGTTCTGCTGCTTTTTTTTATCCGCTTTTATTGGGGTTAAAAACCAAAACCTGTTTTCTTCTTGAAGGGTTGAAGCTTGACAGTCGGCAGGGCGATTCCCAACTAAAAACGCTTGGTTTGCTGTTGGGCATCGAAACAAGGGAACATGCCGAGGGCGCTGTAATATGTCGGATGGACAACACCCAAGAACTATTAGAAGATTCAGAAGATGAAACCCTATTTGTTCCATTGCATGACAATCCAGACCTTGTGCCCGCCTTGATAGTTGGATGGTGCATTCTTGGAAAATCGGTCATGCTTCAGGGCATAGAAAATCTCAAATTCAAGGAATGTGATCGAATCGCGGCCCTTCAAGAGAATTTATCGAGACTCAACTGCACGCTGGAGCCATGGGCTGAAACTGAGGACCTTTGGTATTTGGACGCATCGAATAGGTCTTTCCCCGCTGCATTGCATGTTGAAACGCACGACGATCATCGGATTGCCATGGCATTTTCCGCTTTGAAACCTTGGATCCAGGATCTCAGCTTTTCCAATATAGAATGCGTAGAAAAATCCTACCCTCACTATTGGGAGCAGTGGAAGAAGTGTACCTTTGAGTAATGAAAATCGGTGAGGGTCAAGTACCCAGACATCGAACCGAAAAACGTGATGGAAATGGAACAGAAATCCGCCGAAAACAAAATGCAGAAAAGACCCATCCTATTGGCCTTAATCGTTGGCTGTTGTGTGGCCATCGCTACAAATTGGCATCGCAGCGAAATCAAAAAGGCTGTTGAACAAGCAACATCGCAGACCCAATCTGCCGAATTCCCCTATACCCTTGAGGCGGTGGAGAGCGTATTGGATGAGCAATTAGCGGGTTGGAATAACGGCAACATCGATCAATTTATGCGGGGATACGTCCAAGATTCAACCGTTCGATTCATTACCAACAAAAAGGTAAAAACGAGTTGGCAAGAAATTACCGATTCCTATAAAAAGGGCTATCCCAACAAAGAAGCCATGGGGAAACTCACTTTTCACCGCGATGAAATCCGGTGGATCAATGAAACTGCCGGAATCTCACAGGTTATCGGCCGATGGGAAGTGATTCAAAAAAAGCAACTCGCGGAAGTACCGGGTTCTATATCCACAAGCTCAACTGCCGTTCAGCCATCCGCGGAGTTGAAGAGCCGCAATCCCAACCCACAGTACGACACCCTAAGCGGCAGATTTAGTTTGATTTTTATCGGAACCAAAGAAGGTCCTAAAATCCAAGTGGATCATACTTGGTAGTCCCATAAACCTAAAAACCTCGATCTCATGGCAAGAAATAGTATCGGCAAGAACATCACAATCACTTCTTTCGGTGAAAGTCATGGGGATTCAGTGGGTGTTGTCATCGATGGATTTCCTTCAAATTTTACGATAGACCTCAATGCCTTACAGTCATTTGTTGACCGACGCAAACCAGGTCAGAGCGATATTACCACGCCCCGTAAGGAAGCCGATACGGTGAAAATATTGTCGGGTTTTTACAATGGAAAGTCATTGGGTTCTCCCATTGCCATCGTCATTCCCAATCTCGATGCCAAGCCCGCAGATTACGAGGCTTTGAAAGATGTATACCGACCGGGTCACGCAGATTGGCTTTACCAAGAAAAGTACCAACACCGCGATCACAGGGGCGGAGGTAGAAGCAGTGCCCGAATTACTGCGGGTTGGGTGGCGGCAGGCGCTTTGGCCATACAATATTTAAAACAACAGGGAATTCAAGTGACCGCGTGGGTGAATCAAGTATGGACTATACAGGCGCCCGATGCAGTAAACACTCCCAGCCCCGATTCCATAGAGCACAACAAAGTCCGATGTTGGCATCCAGAAACAGCCGATGAAATGATTGCGGCCATATCGCAAGCCAAGAACGACGGAGATAGTTTGGGCGGTGTCATTCGCTGTGTAGTGGATGGGATGCCTGCTGGTGTTGGCGAACCCGTTTTTGGAAAACTACAGGCCATTTTAGGTCTATATTTACTCAATATCAACGCCGTTAAAGGCATTGCTTTTGGCGATGGATTTTCATCGAGCACAATGAAAGGATCGGAGCACAATGACGAATTAACCATGGTTGAAGGTCGTATTCAGGGTGTTAGCAACCATGCTGGCGGCATTGTGGGCGGAATGAGCACTGGTGATGCAATACAAATGGATGTGGCTTTCAAACCCACTTCTACCATTGCCCTTACACAACAAACCGTGGACGTCAATGGAAATCAAGTGGAGCTTAGTGCTACCGGTAGACATGACCCGTGTGTTTTACCCCGGGCAGTCCCAATCATCGAAGCGATGACGGCCTTGGCCATTATGGATTTATTAATAGAAACAAGGTGAACAACAGAGAAGAAATACTGCAGCAATTTTCAAAATTGTTGGACGTGATGGATGATTTGCGCGCAAAATGTCCTTGGGATAAAGAACAAACCATGGAATCCATTCGCAGTCTTACGATTGAGGAAACCTTTGAGTTGTCTGATGCCATCATTCAGAAGGACATGCAAGAGGTGAAGAAGGAACTGGGCGACATTTTATTGCACATTGTATTTTACAGTAAGATTGCTTCAGAAACGGAAACATTTGATGTGGGGGATGTGATTGAGTCATTGATTTCCAAGTTAATTCGCCGACATCCACACATATACGGCGATGTTGAGGCCAACAATTCTGAAAAAGTGAAGCAGAACTGGGAACAGATTAAGTTGCAGGAAAAAGGCAGTAAGAAAAATGGCATCTTGGATGGGGTTCCTAAGGGATTAACCGGCATCGTGAAAGCGTATAGGATGCAGGAAAAAGCATCACAGGTAGGATTTGATTGGAATAATACGGAAGATGCGTACAAGAAAGTAGAGGAAGAATGGCGTGAGTTCCAGGAGGCTACCACGCAGGAGGAAAGGACGGCTGAATTTGGAGATTATTTGTTTGCTTTGGTCAATTTTGCTCGATTGAGTGGCGTAAATCCCGATGATGCGTTGGAGATAACCAATCAGAAATTTTTACGTCGATTCAAATCAATCGAGGCTTTAGCGGAGGAACGAGGCAAGGGATTACACGAAATGACATTGGAAGAGATGGATGTTTTGTGGGATCAAGTAAAAATCCAAGAGAGAACGCAGGGGTAATTTCAGGGATAATCCCTGAGACTAACTCGAAGACTATCTGGAAGTCGATCTCGAAGATAAACTCGACGACATTCTCGAGGTTAAACTAGACAACATTCTCGAGATTAAATTAGACAACATCCTCGAAGATAAACAATCGCCTACTAACTCCTTACAATTCAATACTCTAAGTGTTTTATACACCCTTAATTCTTATTGCCAATTTTCGGTTAGTAAGTTATTAATACGACGAGTTACTGAAAATCACACTCGGTGAAGGTGACCCATTTATGGGGCTACTAATTGAATAATGAACTCGGTATTAAAGATTGAGACCGGTAGTGTTATAAAACAAAAAACCCCGACGGTTAGGTCAGGGTTTTGAGTCTTAATAAAGTCGGCGGCGACATACTTTCCCAGGTATTACCCAAGTATCATCTGCGCTGATGGGCTTAACTTCTCTGTTCGGAATGGGAAGAGGTGGACACCATCGCCATAGCCACCATAAGGTCAATAAAGATCTATGACAAATGCTGGAAATAAGAAATAATAAAGAGTAGGTAAGTCTACGGGTAATTAGTACTACTCGACTCATACATTACTGTATTTACATCTGTAGCCTATCAACGTAGTAGTCTTCTACGACCCTTAAAGGAAAACTCATCTTGAGACTAGTTTCGCGCTTAGATGCTTTCAGCGCTTATCTATTCCGCACGTAGCTACTCTGCGATACAGCTGGCGCCATAACAGATCCACCAGAGGTGCGTCCAACCCGGTCCTCTCGTACTAAGGTCAGATTCTCTCAATTTTCCAACGCCCACAACAGATAGGGACCGAACTGTCTCACGACGTTCTGAACCCAGCTCGCGTGCCACTTTAATGGGCGAACAGCCCAACCCTTGGGACCTTCTCCAGCCCCAGGATGTGACGAGCCGACATCGAGGTGCCAAACTTTGCCGTCGATATGAGCTCTTGGGCAAAATCAGCCTGTTATCCCCGGCGTACCTTTTATCCTATGAGCGACGGCCTTTCCATACAGAACCGCCGGATCACTATACCCAACTTTCGTTCCTGCTCGACTTGTAGGTCTCACAGTCAAGCACACTTATGCTATTGCACTCTACGCACGGTTACCAAGCGTGCTGAGTGTACCTTTGGAAGCCTCCGATACTCTTTTGGAGGCGACCACCCCAGTCAAACTACCCACCATACACTGTTCTCCGCGTGGCGGAGTTAGGATTCAAATAATTGAAGGGTGGTATTTCAACGATGGCTCCACGACATCTAGCGACATCGCTTCAAAGCCTCCCACCTATTCTACACATCAATTACCCAAACCCAATGTAAAGCTATAGTAAAGGTGCACGGGGTCTTTCCGTCCCGTTGCGGGTACTCGGCATCTTCACCGAGACTACAATTTCACCGAGCTCATGGTTGAGACAGTGCCCAGATCGTTACACCATTCGTGCAGGTCGGAACTTACCCGACAAGGAATTTCGCTACCTTAGGACCGTTATAGTTACGGCCGCCGTTTACTGGGGCTTCGATTCAATGCTTCGCTTGCGCTGACATCCCCTCTTAACCTTCCAGCACCGGGCAGGTGTCAGACCCTATACATCATCTTTTGACTTAGCAGAGCCTTGTGTTTTTGATAAACAGTCGCCTGGGCCTATTCACTGCGGCCTCATTGCTGAGGCACCCCTTCTCCCGAAGTTACAGGGTAAATTTGCCTAATTCCTTAACCATGACTCACTCGAGCTCCTTAGGATACTCTCCTCATCCACCTGTGTCGGTTTACGGTACGGGCTAATGCCGGAGCTTTTCTAGGGATAGAACTCACCAGTTCGCTTCCTCCGAGGAGTAGGCTCAACGTACATCCGTCTGTACGTACTGACTACATCTATCCGTCCCTCTCGGCCGGTACAGGAATATTAACCTGTTGTCCATCGACTTCCCTGAAACGGTTCGCCTTAGGTCCCGACTAACCCTGATCTGATTATCATTGATCAGGAAACCTTAGATTTACGGAGTGGAAGTTTTTCACTTCCATTATCGTTACTTATGCCAACATTTGCTTTTCTAGTCGCTCCAATAGTCCTTACGGTACTTCTTCACAGCTTGCTAGAATGCTCCCCTACCATACGCTTGCGCGCATCTAGAGCTTCGGTGATACACTTAATGCCCGTTTATTGTTTATGCCCTGTCGCTCGACCAGTGAGCTGTTACGCACTCTTTAAATGAATTGCTGCTTCCAAGCAAACATCCTGGCTGTCTGTGCGACTGGACCACATTTGATCAACTTAGTGTATACTTTGGGACCTTAGCTGTTAGTCTGGGTTGTTTCCCTCTCGGGCACGGACCTTAGCACCCATGCCCTCACTGCCGATTAATTAAATAATAGCATTCGGAGTTTATTTGAGTTCGGTAGACTTTGACATCCCCTTACCCAATTAGTAGCTCTACCTCTATTATTGTACGATCGACGCTGTTCCTAAAAACATTTCGGGGAGTACGAGCTATCTCTCAGTTTGATAGGCCTTTCACCCCTACCCTCAACTCATCCGAAAACTTTTCAACGTTTACCGGTTCGGACCTCCATTCAGTGTTACCTGAACTTCATCCTGGTCAAGGGTAGATCACAAAGTTTCGCGTCTACCCCCACTGACTGTGCGCCCTGTTAAGACTCGCTTTCGCTTCGGCTGCTTCCCTTAAAGGAATTAACCTTGCCAGTGAGGAGTAACTCGTTGGCTCATTATGCAAAAGGCACGCCGTCATCCCATATAGGGACTCCGACCGCTTGTAGGCGTACGATTTCAGGTTCTTTTCACCTCCCTGTTCGGGATACTTTTCACCTTTCCTTCGCAGTACTAGTTCACTATCGGTCTTTCAGTAGTATTTAGCCTTACCAGATGGTGCTGGCAGATTCACGCAAGATTTCTCCGGTCCCGCGCTACTCAGGATACCCTCCGGAATAAACAATTTACCAATACGGGACTATCACCCTCTGTGGTGCACCTTTCCATGTGCTTCTTATTAGCTGTTTACTCGTTATGTGGGTCCTACAACCCCTATGTTGCCGTAACAACACAGGTTTGGGCTCTTCCCCGTTCGCTCGCCACTACTTGGGGAATCATTAAATTATTTTCTTTTCCTCCGCTTACTTAGATGTTTCAGTTCAGCGGGTTGACTCTTAAAAGTGTTAAAACACTTGGGTTGCCCCATTCGGAAATTTCCGGGTCAAAGGTTTTTAGGCACCTTACCGGAACTTATCGCAGCTGTACACGTCCTTCTTCGTCTCTGAAAGCCTAGGCATCCGCCGTACGCCCTTTGTAACTTATCCTATGATTACTCTTTAATTGTATTTCTTATTTCCAACATGTCAAAGAACTTCGTTGTATTGCTACAACTTGGTGGAGAATATCGGAGTCGAACCGATGACCCCTAGCTTGCAAAGCTAGTGCTCTAGCCAGCTGAGCTAATTCCCCTTGTTTGTGGTTACTGGCAATGGTAGTCCCGAGCAGATTTGAACTGCTGACCCCTACATTATCAGTGTAGTGCTCTAACCAACTGAGCTACGGGACTATTACGTCGTAGTAGTCTTTGTAGCTTAGTTCAACCACTCCAACGAAGCGTTTAAAGAACGACATTTTTCTTGAAAGAAGAGAGGAATAACAAACCGCCGGTATTCTATTTTCTAGATTATTCTCTAGAAAGGAGGTGGTCCAACCACACCTTCCGGTACGGTTACCTTGTTACGACTTAGCCCCAGTTACTAGTATAACCCTAGGCGACTCCTTGCGGTTATCGACTTCAGGTTCTCCCAGCTTCCATGGCTTGACGGGCGGTGTGTACAAGGCCCGGGAACGTATTCACCGAATCAATGCTGATATTCGATTACTAGCGAATCCAGCTTCATGAGGTCGAGTTGCAGACCTCAATCCGAACTGAGAATGGCTTTTTGAGGTTTGCGCCTTGTTACCAAGTGGCGTCTCATTGTACCATCCATTGTAGCACGTGTGTAGCCCTGGGCGTAAGGGCCATGATGACTTGACGTCGTCCCCGCCTTCCTCACTACTTGCGTAGGCAGTTTCTCTAGAGTCCCCAGCATAACCTGATGGCAACTAAAGATAGGGGTTGCGCTCGTTGCGGGACTTAACCCAACACCTCACGGCACGAGCTGACGACAGCCATGCAGCACCTTGCCAGTTGCCCCGAAGGGAAGCCACCTTTCGGCAGCGGTCACCTGACATTTAAGCCCAGGTAAGGTTTCTCGCGTATCATCGAATTAAACCACATGCTCCTCCGCTTGTGCGGGCCCCCGTCAATTCCTTTGAGTTTCAACCTTGCGGTCGTACTTCCCAGGTGGATTACTTAACGCTTTCGCTTAGCCACTGACAGTATATCGCCAACAGCGAGTAATCAACGTTTAGGGCGTGGACTACCAGGGTATCTAATCCTGTTCGCTCCCCACGCTTTCGTGCCTCAGCGTCAATAATAGTTTAGCAGACTGCCTTCGCAATCGGTGTTCTATAACATATCTAAGCATTTCACCGCTACATGTTATATTCCATCTGCCTCAGCTACATTCAAGAAAACCAGTTTCAATGGCAGTTCCACAGTTGAGCTGCGGGCTTTCACCACTGACTTAATTTTCCGCCTACGCACCCTTTAAACCCAGTAAATCCGGACAACGCTTGGATCCTTCGTCTTACCGCGGCTGCTGGCACGAAGTTAGCCGATCCTTATTCATTAAGTACCGTCAGTACAGGACGCATCCCGTTTTTTCTTCCCTAATAAAAGAAGTTTACGACCCATAGGGCCTTCATCCTTCACGCGGCATGGCTGGTTCAGACTTGCGTCCATTGACCAATATTCCCTACTGCTGCCTCCCGTAGGAGTCTGGTCCGTGTCTCAGTACCAGTGTGGGGGATCATCCTCTCAGACCCCCTATACATCGTAGCCTTGGTGAGCCATTACCTCACCAACTAGCTAATGTACCGCATGCCCATCCTTAACCGCCGGAGCTTTAACTACATCATGATGCCATGTCGTAGTCTTATGGGGGATTAATTCAGATTTCTCTGAGCTATACCCCAGTTAAAGGTAGGTTGCATACGTGTTACGCACCCGTGCGCCGGTTTCATGTCAGACGAATCCAACATTCTCCCTCGACTTGCATGTATTAGGCCTGCCGCTAGCGTTCATCCTGAGCCAGGATCAAACTCTCCATTGTAAAATGTTTGTTTGACCCGGCATCCCAAAGTATTCTATTTTTGGGTGGCTTGTTATTCCTTACTCTGTATCTTTCAAAGAACTTTATAAACTCAGACCCGAAAGTCCGTTTATTGCTTGTTTCCCTTTTTCCTTCCGAAACGGGGTGCAAAAATACAATGCGTTTTCCATTTTGTCAAGCGAAATTTTAAAAAAGTTTCCGCCCAACTCATGACACCACATTCTATCTCTACTCCTTCATATCTTCAAGAACGTAATCCCAATAAATCCTTGACTCCTCCACTCGTTTCAAACCCCTTGCGAGACTTGTCTGTGTTTTGTTGTCGTTGTTTCTATCAGAACGGGATGCAAATGTACTACTCTTTTCCGAATAATCAACCCCTGTACTGAATATATATAGAATAATTCTACTGAATTCTAGAAGCACCTTGCTAAGCGGTTGACAGACACCACTATGACAACATCAAAAAAATTAAAAACACCAATCTTTCAGAACAACGATTACTCTCCCAAACCGTCAATGCCGCCCGCTAACCACAAGAGAACACCGTTTGTTGCAGCCATTTGTATGTTAACAGTAGTTATTTGTTTACCCAATGCTGGTCATCGTACCAACTTCAATCCGGTTCAAACCATCTTCTATATAACCATCTGGGTTTGCCACTACCATAGCGTTATCTTACCCTGATGCTTTCCCAGAAAAATTGCAAACAGACTAACTGGTTACTGTAGGGAAGATGACGATGAGTCGGATTACTATCGATTTAGGGGGTATTTATGCGCTTCGTTACGACGAGACAATCCCGATCACACGTCAGTCAAGCTATGGCCTACCCACAAATCGATCACTTTATGATCAATAATAATATAGAATGGGAGAATCAAAACACTTTGTTACGTGGAAATCATGGAGATCAAACGTCCTTCAGGCGTTGACCACAAACAAAATCATGATTGATGCGTTGGCCTACCCTCAAATCAACCACCTGGTCATCCTAAATGATCCAGGTCGCTTTGGTGTTGCGCAAAATATGCTTTCAAAGCCGCTAGTGGGACTCATCGGCCCAGTGAAGAAGATGATGATGATGAATGACGATTAAAACTAACGGTTAAACGCGCGGGATAAATTGGCCTGCAACATAAATACTCAAAAGTTTAAAGGCTCCACCAAGGCAAGGATGATTTCCGTTGCCTCACTTTCAAGATGTCGCAAAAAGTTTAGAAGTGTTATAAAACAAAAAACCCCGACGGTTAGGTCAGGGTTTTGAGTCTTAATAAAGTCGGCGGCGACATACTTTCCCAGGTATTACCCAAGTATCATCTGCGCTGATGGGCTTAACTTCTCTGTTCGGAATGGGAAGAGGTGGACACCATCGCCATAGCCACCATAAGGTCAATAAAGATCTATGACAAATGCTGGAAATAAGAAATAATAAAGAGTAGGTAAGTCTACGGGTAATTAGTACTACTCGACTCATACATTACTGTATTTACATCTGTAGCCTATCAACGTAGTAGTCTTCTACGACCCTTAAAGGAAAACTCATCTTGAGACTAGTTTCGCGCTTAGATGCTTTCAGCGCTTATCTATTCCGCACGTAGCTACTCTGCGATACAGCTGGCGCCATAACAGATCCACCAGAGGTGCGTCCAACCCGGTCCTCTCGTACTAAGGTCAGATTCTCTCAATTTTCCAACGCCCACAACAGATAGGGACCGAACTGTCTCACGACGTTCTGAACCCAGCTCGCGTGCCACTTTAATGGGCGAACAGCCCAACCCTTGGGACCTTCTCCAGCCCCAGGATGTGACGAGCCGACATCGAGGTGCCAAACTTTGCCGTCGATATGAGCTCTTGGGCAAAATCAGCCTGTTATCCCCGGCGTACCTTTTATCCTATGAGCGACGGCCTTTCCATACAGAACCGCCGGATCACTATACCCAACTTTCGTTCCTGCTCGACTTGTAGGTCTCACAGTCAAGCACACTTATGCTATTGCACTCTACGCACGGTTACCAAGCGTGCTGAGTGTACCTTTGGAAGCCTCCGATACTCTTTTGGAGGCGACCACCCCAGTCAAACTACCCACCATACACTGTTCTCCGCGTGGCGGAGTTAGGATTCAAATAATTGAAGGGTGGTATTTCAACGATGGCTCCACGACATCTAGCGACATCGCTTCAAAGCCTCCCACCTATTCTACACATCAATTACCCAAACCCAATGTAAAGCTATAGTAAAGGTGCACGGGGTCTTTCCGTCCCGTTGCGGGTACTCGGCATCTTCACCGAGACTACAATTTCACCGAGCTCATGGTTGAGACAGTGCCCAGATCGTTACACCATTCGTGCAGGTCGGAACTTACCCGACAAGGAATTTCGCTACCTTAGGACCGTTATAGTTACGGCCGCCGTTTACTGGGGCTTCGATTCAATGCTTCGCTTGCGCTGACATCCCCTCTTAACCTTCCAGCACCGGGCAGGTGTCAGACCCTATACATCATCTTTTGACTTAGCAGAGCCTTGTGTTTTTGATAAACAGTCGCCTGGGCCTATTCACTGCGGCCTCATTGCTGAGGCACCCCTTCTCCCGAAGTTACAGGGTAAATTTGCCTAATTCCTTAACCATGACTCACTCGAGCTCCTTAGGATACTCTCCTCATCCACCTGTGTCGGTTTACGGTACGGGCTAATGCCGGAGCTTTTCTAGGGATAGAACTCACCAGTTCGCTTCCTCCGAGGAGTAGGCTCAACGTACATCCGTCTGTACGTACTGACTACATCTATCCGTCCCTCTCGGCCGGTACAGGAATATTAACCTGTTGTCCATCGACTTCCCTGAAACGGTTCGCCTTAGGTCCCGACTAACCCTGATCTGATTATCATTGATCAGGAAACCTTAGATTTACGGAGTGGAAGTTTTTCACTTCCATTATCGTTACTTATGCCAACATTTGCTTTTCTAGTCGCTCCAATAGTCCTTACGGTACTTCTTCACAGCTTGCTAGAATGCTCCCCTACCATACGCTTGCGCGCATCTAGAGCTTCGGTGATACACTTAATGCCCGTTTATTGTTTATGCCCTGTCGCTCGACCAGTGAGCTGTTACGCACTCTTTAAATGAATTGCTGCTTCCAAGCAAACATCCTGGCTGTCTGTGCGACTGGACCACATTTGATCAACTTAGTGTATACTTTGGGACCTTAGCTGTTAGTCTGGGTTGTTTCCCTCTCGGGCACGGACCTTAGCACCCATGCCCTCACTGCCGATTAATTAAATAATAGCATTCGGAGTTTATTTGAGTTCGGTAGACTTTGACATCCCCTTACCCAATTAGTAGCTCTACCTCTATTATTGTACGATCGACGCTGTTCCTAAAAACATTTCGGGGAGTACGAGCTATCTCTCAGTTTGATAGGCCTTTCACCCCTACCCTCAACTCATCCGAAAACTTTTCAACGTTTACCGGTTCGGACCTCCATTCAGTGTTACCTGAACTTCATCCTGGTCAAGGGTAGATCACAAAGTTTCGCGTCTACCCCCACTGACTGTGCGCCCTGTTAAGACTCGCTTTCGCTTCGGCTGCTTCCCTTAAAGGAATTAACCTTGCCAGTGAGGAGTAACTCGTTGGCTCATTATGCAAAAGGCACGCCGTCATCCCATATAGGGACTCCGACCGCTTGTAGGCGTACGATTTCAGGTTCTTTTCACCTCCCTGTTCGGGATACTTTTCACCTTTCCTTCGCAGTACTAGTTCACTATCGGTCTTTCAGTAGTATTTAGCCTTACCAGATGGTGCTGGCAGATTCACGCAAGATTTCTCCGGTCCCGCGCTACTCAGGATACCCTCCGGAATAAACAATTTACCAATACGGGACTATCACCCTCTGTGGTGCACCTTTCCATGTGCTTCTTATTAGCTGTTTACTCGTTATGTGGGTCCTACAACCCCTATGTTGCCGTAACAACACAGGTTTGGGCTCTTCCCCGTTCGCTCGCCACTACTTGGGGAATCATTAAATTATTTTCTTTTCCTCCGCTTACTTAGATGTTTCAGTTCAGCGGGTTGACTCTTAAAAGTGTTAAAACACTTGGGTTGCCCCATTCGGAAATTTCCGGGTCAAAGGTTTTTAGGCACCTTACCGGAACTTATCGCAGCTGTACACGTCCTTCTTCGTCTCTGAAAGCCTAGGCATCCGCCGTACGCCCTTTGTAACTTATCCTATGATTACTCTTTAATTGTATTTCTTATTTCCAACATGTCAAAGAACTTCGTTGTATTGCTACAACTTGGTGGAGAATATCGGAGTCGAACCGATGACCCCTAGCTTGCAAAGCTAGTGCTCTAGCCAGCTGAGCTAATTCCCCTTGTTTGTGGTTACTGGCAATGGTAGTCCCGAGCAGATTTGAACTGCTGACCCCTACATTATCAGTGTAGTGCTCTAACCAACTGAGCTACGGGACTATTACGTCGTAGTAGTCTTTGTAGCTTAGTTCAACCACTCCAACGAAGCGTTTAAAGAACGACATTTTTCTTGAAAGAAGAGAGGAATAACAAACCGCCGGTATTCTATTTTCTAGATTATTCTCTAGAAAGGAGGTGGTCCAACCACACCTTCCGGTACGGTTACCTTGTTACGACTTAGCCCCAGTTACTAGTATAACCCTAGGCGACTCCTTGCGGTTATCGACTTCAGGTTCTCCCAGCTTCCATGGCTTGACGGGCGGTGTGTACAAGGCCCGGGAACGTATTCACCGAATCAATGCTGATATTCGATTACTAGCGAATCCAGCTTCATGAGGTCGAGTTGCAGACCTCAATCCGAACTGAGAATGGCTTTTTGAGGTTTGCGCCTTGTTACCAAGTGGCGTCTCATTGTACCATCCATTGTAGCACGTGTGTAGCCCTGGGCGTAAGGGCCATGATGACTTGACGTCGTCCCCGCCTTCCTCACTACTTGCGTAGGCAGTTTCTCTAGAGTCCCCAGCATAACCTGATGGCAACTAAAGATAGGGGTTGCGCTCGTTGCGGGACTTAACCCAACACCTCACGGCACGAGCTGACGACAGCCATGCAGCACCTTGCCAGTTGCCCCGAAGGGAAGCCACCTTTCGGCAGCGGTCACCTGACATTTAAGCCCAGGTAAGGTTTCTCGCGTATCATCGAATTAAACCACATGCTCCTCCGCTTGTGCGGGCCCCCGTCAATTCCTTTGAGTTTCAACCTTGCGGTCGTACTTCCCAGGTGGATTACTTAACGCTTTCGCTTAGCCACTGACAGTATATCGCCAACAGCGAGTAATCAACGTTTAGGGCGTGGACTACCAGGGTATCTAATCCTGTTCGCTCCCCACGCTTTCGTGCCTCAGCGTCAATAATAGTTTAGCAGACTGCCTTCGCAATCGGTGTTCTATAACATATCTAAGCATTTCACCGCTACATGTTATATTCCATCTGCCTCAGCTACATTCAAGAAAACCAGTTTCAATGGCAGTTCCACAGTTGAGCTGCGGGCTTTCACCACTGACTTAATTTTCCGCCTACGCACCCTTTAAACCCAGTAAATCCGGACAACGCTTGGATCCTTCGTCTTACCGCGGCTGCTGGCACGAAGTTAGCCGATCCTTATTCATTAAGTACCGTCAGTACAGGACGCATCCCGTTTTTTCTTCCCTAATAAAAGAAGTTTACGACCCATAGGGCCTTCATCCTTCACGCGGCATGGCTGGTTCAGACTTGCGTCCATTGACCAATATTCCCTACTGCTGCCTCCCGTAGGAGTCTGGTCCGTGTCTCAGTACCAGTGTGGGGGATCATCCTCTCAGACCCCCTATACATCGTAGCCTTGGTGAGCCATTACCTCACCAACTAGCTAATGTACCGCATGCCCATCCTTAACCGCCGGAGCTTTAACTACATCATGATGCCATGTCGTAGTCTTATGGGGGATTAATTCAGATTTCTCTGAGCTATACCCCAGTTAAAGGTAGGTTGCATACGTGTTACGCACCCGTGCGCCGGTTTCATGTCAGACGAATCCAACATTCTCCCTCGACTTGCATGTATTAGGCCTGCCGCTAGCGTTCATCCTGAGCCAGGATCAAACTCTCCATTGTAAAATGTTTGTTTGACCCGGCATCCCAAAGTATTCTATTTTTGGGTGGCTTGTTATTCCTTACTCTGTATCTTTCAAAGAACTTTATAAACTCAGACCCGAAAGTCCGTTTATTGCTTGTTTCCCTTTTTCCTTCCGAAACGGGGTGCAAAAATACAATGCGTTTTCCATTTTGTCAAGCGAAATTTTAAAAAAGTTTCCGCCCAACTCATGACACCACATTCTATCTCTACTCCTTCATATCTTCAAGAACGTAATCCCAATAAATCCTTGACTCCTCCACTCGTTTCAAACCCCTTGCGAGACTTGTCTGTGTTTTGTTGTCGTTGTTTCTATCAGAACGGGGTGCAAAAGTACTACTGTTTTCCACAAATTCAAATGCATTCAATAAAAAAATACATCAATTCAAACCAAACACTAGCAAATCAATCATTTACCTGCGGAAAAAAAATCATCGCCATAGCAACGATCCGTCACCGTAACTCAGAAATCGATATTCCCTTGCCATAGCAAACCCATAAATCCTCCGCCAATCGCCCCGAACAAATGCCGAAATCAGCATCAACAAAGTCGACTTCGGCTGGTGAAAATTTGTAATCAACCCCTTCACTACCCGAAATTCAAACCCCTCCAGTATGAAAATTTGTGTCTGACCGTGCACTACCCCGCCCCCACTCACCGCGAAATCGCGCAAAGCACGCATCGACATCTCCATGGAAATTTCTTTCCCCTCCATCATACGCAACCCCAAATCATACCCGTCGCCACTGTAAACCATCCCCTCCCAACATCCATGAATCAACCTACAACCTACAAAATATAAACTTTCTAGCACCCGCATCGACGTTGTACCAATGGCAACCACCCTGCGCGCTTTACCCTCCGCACCCTCCGCCTCAATCAAACCATTAAGCAAATCAATCCCCACAGCAAATCGCTCCGCATGCATATCGTGCTGATTCGCATACTCCGCCGTCATCGGCTTGAACGTGCCCGCCCCCACATGCAAGGTAAGATATCCAAATTCCACGCCCTTGTGCATCAACCGCTCCTTCAAGGCTTCGGTAAAATGCAACGACGCTGTAGGCGCAGCAACCGCCCCCGCATGCTGAGCAAATATGGCCTGATAACGCGCCTTATCACCCTCGCGCACGTCACGCTCTATATAAGGTGGCAAGGGCACAGCACCCAAAGCCTCAATCGCATCTTGTATCGTAGCGAATTCGCTGCTGTGCGACATCTCAATGCGATTTCTCTCACGATCCAACCAAACGATGCGCAACCAACCCGCCTCACTTTCTACTATAACCGTTTCCGCCTCCTTGAACTTTCGTCGGTTCCCAACCATTACCTCCCACTGCGTCCAGCCCGCATCCAAAGGATTCAATAAAAACACCTCCACCGATGCCCCACCGCTCACCTTCCCATGCAAACGCGCAGGAATCACTTTGGTATCGTTGGCCACCAGCATATCTCCCTGATGCAGCTCCTGATCCAAAGAACTGAATCGACTTTCAACAACTTCCCCGCCCTTATAAATCAGCAACTTCGACGCATCGCGGGGTTCCATCGCTTCAAAGGCGATTCTCTCCGATGGTAGATCGTAATCAAATTCTGCCACTGGCAATGCGGGAATATGCGCTGCGGCGCCAATATCTTCGTAGAGCTCCAAATACCGCATGAGCATTTTAAACGCATTCCCACGATGGCTTAACGCATTCTTCTGCTCCGGTCGCATCTGTGCAAAACTCACATCAAATCCTTGAGGCTGAAATATAGGATCGTAGCCAAATCCATGTGCCCCATCTGGCGACATCAAGATTTCACCGGCTACCTGCCCTTCGAAAAACAAAGGTCGGTTCTCGCTGCCCTCAAGTCCCACCACACACAACACCGTTTTGAAAGACGCCTTTCGGTTCGTCACTCCCTGCAGTGCACGCAGCAACTTCGTGTTGTTGGCTTCGTGATTTACCGGCTCTCCCGCATATCGCGCCGAAAAAACACCCGGTGCTCCGTTCAAAAAATCTACACACAATCCGCTGTCATCGGCAACGCAAGGTTGTCCGGTCGCCAAAAAAACAGCCTGCGCCTTCAAAAAGGCATTTTCGGAGAAGGTTAGGCCCGTCTCATCTACATCAATGTCAACCCCAGCCTCACGCAGTGAGATGAGATTCAATCTTCCGGAAACGATGGCTTGTGCCTCTTCAATTTTGTGGGCGTTGTTGGTCGCAAATACCAATGGACGGGTTGCAGACATGGTGGCTTACTCCCCTTTTTTACGTACAGTTCTCTGTTCGATGCGTTTTTCGTAGTTCGCCCCTTGTACAATGCGATGCACATAGATGCCCGGCACGTGAATTTCATTGGGATGCAACTCTCCGGCTTCCACCAATTCCTCCACTTCAGCGATGGTGATTTTACCCGCCATCGCCATCATGGGATTGAAGTTTCTCGCCGTGTCTTTGAATACCAAATTTCCGTGTTTATCTCCTTTCCATGCCTTCACGATGGCAAAATCCGCGTCAAACGCGTATTCCATCAAATAGGTTTTTCCATTGAATATACGCGTTTCTTTGCCTTCCGCCACTTCTGTCCCTACCCCCGCTGGCGTGTAAAACGCGGGAATGCCCGCGCCTGCGGCGCGGCATCTCTCGGCCAAAGTACCCTGTGGAATGAGTTCCACTTCCAATTCCCCACTCAACAACTGTCGCTCAAACTCAGCATTCTCCCCTACATAAGAACTGATCATCTTCTTCACCTGTCGGCCCTGCAACATCAATCCGATACCAAAATCATCCACCCCTGCATTGTTTGATATACATGTCAAACCCTTCACCCCCTTTTTTACCAACGCCGCAATCGAATTTTCTGGAATCCCACACAACCCAAAACCACCCAACATCAATACCGCCCCATCCTCGATGTCCTGAATGGCCGCCTCCGCCGAAGCATATACTTTTCTCATAAATGCAAATTTACTGTACCTCGAGCTCTGCCGACAAACCTTTTTCACACAAAGCCGTGCAAATGGGCTCCATGTCCTCGTAACTGCCCGACTTCACTGCATACTTCCCATTGTTGTGAATTATCCATGCACACTGTTCGGCCTGCAACTTCGTGTGACCACAATACTTTATGAGATTCGCTATCACCCAGTCGAACGTATTCACCTCGTCGTTGTAAACCACAATCGTCCACCCCTTATCCAAAAGCGCCTCAACGTCTTCCTGGGGATTGTAACTGGGATTGGATGCCGTCATTTTCATGCTATTATTTTACTTTCTTCGCCAATAACCGTGATTTCGTCTCCTCACCCGCCATCAAGCGCTTGATATTTTTTCTGTGCGTATAAACAATCAATATCCCTACTGAGACACTAAACACCACAATGCTGGGATCGCCTTGATATCCAAATACCTGCAAAAACAAAAATGGAATGGACAAGCCCGCCATCAAAGAACCTACACTCACGTACCCCGTCAGTATATTCACCAACACAAATATCAACAGCCCCAATCCCGCGACCCGCGGCTCCAAAGCAATGATCACCCCAAACAAGGTGGCCACACCCTTCCCGCCTTTGAATTTCGCAAAAATTGGCAACATATGCCCTACCACAGACAGCACGCCAAACACCACGGGAAAAAAGCCCGTAATCTCAGACGATTGCCAACCCTTTCCGACGAAATAGCGGCACATTTCGTAGGCCAATATTACTGACAGAAACCCTTTGATAATGTCCATCAATAACACCACCGTACCCGGTCCTTTTCCCAACACCCGAAAAACATTGGTAGCGCCGGCATTGCCACTGCCATGTTCCCGCACATCGATCCCATAAAATTTGCGTCCAACCCAAATGGCACTGGGAATCGACCCTAGCAAATAGGCAATCAACCCACACACAATTTCAATTCCTGATTGACCCAAAATTTCTAGCAACATATTGAACTAATTCTGCATTCAAAATTAATGGAAACTTCCCATTCCTGAATTAAGGCTTTACCAATTTTACCGTGGTTTTCTGTGTACCCGACTGAATTTCAACCCAGTAAAGTCCTGAAGACAATCCAGAGATGTTCAATTGCTGTCCACCACCCTGCAACTTCATCACAGGCACTGATTGCTGTTTGCCTTGTACATCCAACACGCGAATCGCATCAATGTGGGTCACCCGCATCGGCTCAACTACAAAAACTGACGTGGCTGGATTGGGATACGCTTTCACCCAGGCTTCTGCAACCATCGTTTGCATCGCACTCGCCGGTGGCATTTCAAAATTCTCCTCTCCATCCGCGCAGTTGTTAGGACTCCCTTGTGCCGCATTATAACCCAGACCTCTTCTTGCAAATGCCTTCCAAATCAATCCCGCATTGGCACCGCCGTTGCGGTTTTCATCGGCCATCAATATCGCATCGCGGGCATCGGTAAAACCAGGTCCGCAAGGCTGCAACTTCATCGCATCAAAAACCAACTGCACAGCCATATTGTTGCCGCCCTTTCCGTTGTAAAGATCCTCATCGAATCCATATTTGTCTACGAACTCCCAATACATATCCCACAACATGGTACACCAAATTTCTCCGGTATAATGCACTTCGGTTTGTACGCCATTCGCCGCTTTGGCCAAATTGCCATAGGTGTGAGGATTGATGCTCATGTTGGTGGAGTACGGATAGGTTCTAATACCCCCGCCGGTTTGTGTTTCTCCAATCAGCCAGTTCCCAACACCACGAGCTTGTGATCCAACATCCCCCTTTTTCGCGGTAAAGGCCAATCCTACAAAATCACTCCAACCTTCACCCATTTGCTCCGCATTCGCCAGGCCGTTTGAATTCGATGGACCGCAAGTCAATCGCGTGGATATTCCATGGGTGTATTCATGGGCGATGACACCCAAATCCAAGTCACTATCTGTCTTTTTCGCATAGGCAGAACTATCATAGAAAGTGACATTCAGGTTGGAATCTTTCAATAAATTGCGCAATTCGTTTGCGTTGCTCAGCTTCACAAAAATCACCGGGATCGTTACTTTGCTCGCTTGCGATGTATTGTCGGTTGCCATGGTGATTACCTGGTCGGCCGATGATGTATCTAACAGCACCACCGCTGTAGCCCCGTACGTTTGGGCGCGATACACTTTTTGAACAAACGTACAGCCCCCACGAACTACCGCTGCGATGTTGCCGCTGATTTCAGGACCGTTCGACAGGTTGGTACAGCATTTATTGGTTGCTGCGGCCACGTTGTCTTTCACCAGCACCAACTTCCCAGACACGGGCACCGCAGTAATTTTCTTACCCCAGTTGCCATCGGTAATGCCCACACCATATTTCATCCCCGCGCCGTAATTCACTACCAAATTGGCTTTTACACTCACCCCATCCCAAATAAACATTTGCATTCGCGGTGCCGAACCATCGGGTGGCGTGGCAAAGTTGGCATTGTTGGTACCACTGCCGTCTTGAGCGTCTGCATTCACTGCATCCTGACCAATACCCGCCCCGGAGTAGTTTTTCGTCTGAAAATTCCCCGATTCTTCATCAAAGCCATAGTGATGGGAAAGATCATGCATTAAGTTATTGGCAACAAACAAATTGTTGATGGCAAAGTCGCGGTAGTTCACAGGATCTATCTCACTTTTCGAATAGGTAAAATCGAAAGCCAAGGCCGTTCCACCATTGGGACTGTATCCCGGTTGATTGTTCGCATCAGCATCTTCCGAAGCGTAGACATTGTTTCCGCGGGTGATCGTGTATTCCGCACCATCCGCACCATTAATATCGTGCCATCCATAGGGCGATGCTTGGGCATCGGCCGGACTTGTGAGGTTGGAGGGATTTCCGTAAAGTGGGCTTTCTGTGGGAAAGGCGTAGGCCTTGTAGGTTGCACCATCGCCCCTGCGTTGCAGTGATTTCCCTTGTCCACTGAGGACCAGCAATTTCATAGGGATGGCCTGATTGTCTGCCATTGCATTGTTTTGATTCGTTGAACCGATGCCATTGTTGGATGCTATCAACTGTTCATTGAGACGCTGAGTTGTTTCAAACTGGGTAGGAGCACAGTGCACGGTCCAGCTGTGTTTTTGCAAAACCGTTCCTTGCCCGTCGATCCAAATATTTACCCAATCCGAGGTTTGGGGTTGATAGAACACAAAATATTTCGCAGCAATGAGTTGGCCTTCGACATTGGGCCAAAACACAGACTGCTCATAATACTGACCTTCGGTAAAACGCGTTTTGGCGGTCATCGACACCCAAGTCACGTTATTGGGAATATCGGCGCTCTGGTTGTAGGCGGCCTTCAGCGCAACGGTACCTAAGAATTGGGCATTGAGGGAAGAGAGACTGCCTTGAATTTTCTGTGTAGCTTGCGATACGGCGCGAGAATTGGCGTAGAAAAGGGTTCCATCGGTTTTGAAATGAAGACCCACTACCCCATTCACAACGGGAGTACCCGCAATGGTTTGGAGGATATAAGCATGCGTTTCTCCATTGGATTCTCTCACAAAATCTTGAATGACGGCATCTTGCATGTCGTTGGCATTCATTCCCCATTTTCCTTGTGCCGCGAGTTCTTTGGCTTTATTCAGGGTTTGTGTTGGGGTAATTCCGGTAAAATTATTTTGGGCAGAAAGGGTTGCGCAACCCATTCCAATCCCTAAGTACAATAACGCTGTAGCGAATGTAGTTTTCATGAACTTGCAAGATATCAGTTTGAAGTGGGTTGCGCAAAATTTTCAAACAAAAAGCCCCGCGTTAGCGGGGCTTTTTACACTATTCTTAAACAATTATGCTTAGCAGTATTTGAACATGCTGCCGCCGTAGATGGCGTTTTCACCGAGTTCTTCTTCAATGCGCAACAACTGATTGTATTTTGCCATACGGTCTGAACGCGACGCACTACCCGTTTTAATTTGACCGCTATTCATTGCAACCGCCAAATCCGCAATGGTACTGTCTTCGGTCTCGCCGCTTCTGTGACTGATCACGTTGGAATAACTGTGACGGGTTGCCAACTGAATCGCATTCAAAGTTTCTGTCAATGTACCAATCTGATTCACTTTGATCAAAATGGAGTTTGCAATCCCTTCGTTAATTCCGCGTTGCAAGCGGTCTACATTCGTCACAAACAAATCATCACCCACCAATTGCACTTTATTTCCTACGGCCTCTGTCAATTTTTTCCAGCTCGCCCAATCGTCTTCTGCACAACCATCTTCGATTGAAACAATGGGATATTTTTTGCACCAGTCAGCCCAGTAGTTGACCATTTCATCACCGGTAAACACTTTACCGTCTGATTTCTTGAAGGTGTACAACCCTGTTTTCTCATCGTAAAATTCAGAGGTAGCCGCATCCATTGCGATGAAAATATCCTCTCCCGGACGGTAACCCGCCTTTTCGATGGCTCTCAATACGATTTCAATGGCCTCTTCGTTGCTTTGGATGTTGGGAGCAAAACCACCCTCATCCCCTACGTTTGTGCTATATCCCGCCGACTTCAATACGGATTTCAAATGATGGAACACTTCCACACCCATTCGTAAACCGTGAGAGAAACTCTCGGCTTTTACCGGCATTACCATGAATTCTTGAAAGTCGATTTTATTGTCGGCATGAGCGCCACCATTCAAAATATTCATCATGGGCACGGGTAACACATTGGCGTTTACACCACCGATGTACTTGTATAAAGGCATACCCAATTCATCAGCAGCAGCACGAGCACAAGCCAATGAAACGGCCAAAATTGCATTGGCACCCAGTCGAGACTTGTTGGGGGTTCCATCCATATCCAGCAAAATCCCATCAATTTCATTTTGCGCGCACACCTCAGTTCCTTCCAACGCCTCAGCAATGTGATTGTTCACATTTTCAACGGCCTCGAGGACACCCTTTCCCAAATACAAACTAGGATCGTTGTCGCGCAACTCAGCCGCTTCGTGAATACCTGTAGAGGCACCAGAGGGAACTGCCGCTCTTCCGAAGCCACCGTCTTCGGTGTATACTTCTGCTTCTACCGTTGGATTTCCGCGAGAATCCAAAATTTGTCGGGCCTGAATGTGGGTGATTTCGCTCATATGATTGGTTTTATTATTTGTGCTTTTTAATTAATTCAATAAACTGATCGAACAGATACCAAGAATCGTGTGGACCTGGAGAAGCTTCCGGGTGATGCTGAACTGAAAACGCAGGAACATCCAAGCGCGCAATCCCTTCCACCGTATCGTCGTTCAGATTGATGTGCGTCAATTGAACTTTGTGCGATAGGGCTTCATCGTATTGCACCGCGAATCCATGATTTTGACTCGTAATTTCACTTCTGCCGGTAACCAAATTCTTAACAGGATGATTCAACCCACGGTGACCGTGATGCATTTTATATGTTTTCAATCCAGAAGCCAAACTCAACAATTGATGACCCAAACAAATGCCAAATGTTGGCATACCACCATCCACCAACTCTTTTACGGCGGCAATGGCATAATCCATGGAGGCAGGATCGCCAGGACCGTTGCTAATCATCAATCCGTCTGGATTCCATGCTTTGACATCCGCCGCTGTGGCATTCCACGAGAAGATACCCAAATAGCAATCCCGATCTACCAAGCAACGGGCGATATTCAGTTTATTTCCATAATCCAACAAAGCCACTCGATAGGGTGCATTTTCGTCTCCCATCGTGTGGAATGCCGTACTCGAAACCTTGGAAGCCAATTCCAATCCATCCATGGACGGCACGGCATTCAATTGCTCCAAAAGTGCATCCACATCCATATTTTCCGAAGAAATAATGGCATTCTTGGCGCCCGTTTCGCGCAAATGACGAACCAACTGACGCGTATCGATGTCGGATATGCCTACCAGACCGTTCGACATAAAATAACTGTCTAAGCTATCAGAGCCATTTTGTCTAGAGTAATTGTGCGAGAATTTCTTGCAGACCAAACCGGCAATCTTGATGCCATCACTTTCAATCTCTGCTTCATGCACACCATAGTTTCCTATGTGATCGGATGTCATCACCAGAATCTGACCGAAGTATGAGGGGTCTGTAAAAACCTCCTGATAGCCTGTCATTCCTGTGTTAAAACAAATTTCGCCGGTAGTTGTACCTATTTTGCCAATGGCTGTACCGCGAAAAACGGTACCATCTTGTAGCACCAAAAGTGCTGGGGTTAGTTGAGCATTCACTTCAAGGGTTCAAATTTCGTATTAATACTTCAAGTCTTCAAGCATTGTGGGTAAATTGTTGTCTACCCATTATTCTGTTCGATGTTTTCTTTGGGGAACCAGATGGACCAAAAAATGCTCAAACACAAGATCCCGATAATCACCAATAAATTGTGAATCTCATTGAATCCATATTGATGCGCATATTTCTCGAGCAACATTTTCAATCCGATATACACCAAAATCATGGAAAGACCATATTTCAAACTGTAGAACTTGTCCATGCCTGCGCCCAGCAGGAAGTATAACGACCTCAACCCCATCACCGCAAAAATATTGGAGAAGAAAACCAAGTAAGGATCTCGGGTTACACCAAAAACGGCAGGCACACTATCAACCGCGAACACGACATCCGTAACGTCTACGATAATCAACACCAAAAAGGGTATCGTGAGGTAAAGGTATCCGTCTTGTCGAATAAAAAATCGGGTTTCCGCAGGATTATTGTCGGCCACCCGGAACCACTTTTTCGCATACCGAACCACCACATGGTTGTCGGTATCGATGGCATCCTCATCACCCGAGCCCAACATTTTAAATCCACTGTAGACCAAAAAGGCACCAAAGAGGTACATCACCCACTCAAACTTCGATACGATTTCACTCCCCAAATAAATAAATAGAAAGCGTAGCACCACAGCACCGATAACGCCCCAAATCAATATCCGCTTTTGATTCTCTCCACTCATTTTGAACGATTGAAAAATCAACAATATCACAAACAGGTTATCGATACTCAGGGCATATTCCAACAAAAAGCCACTCAAGTATGATACCGCCGCCATTTTAGAAAAATCGGCCATCGCCCGGTCAAACCCACCCGACAAATCCAACTGCACTTTGTAATCCAGTTGATACTGTCTAAAATCATCCAAGGTTTGAATGCTTTGTAATTCACCATGAAAAAAGTACACAACCACCGTCATCAATAACCCTATCGAAAACCAACCGGCGGTGTGCTTCAAGGCCTGGGCGGCGGTTACCTCCTCCTGTTGCGTTTTGGTAAATACGCCCAAATCCCAGAGCATCCCCAGCATCAACACTACAAAAAAAGCACTCAAAAAAATCAACTGCGTCATAATCTACTGCAAAGGTACGTCGAAATGAAAGACTTACCCTATCGTCATGCCGTTAGAAAGGCCTAGATTTGCGACAAATGCCAATAATGAAATCAAGATTTGTAAAAAACGCGACCTTGAGCGTGGTTGCTGGTTTGCTCGTTACACTGACAATGCAATCGCATCGTCCCGAAGAGGGCATGTTCCCATTGAATTATGTAAACATCAACGACCTGAAGAATGCGGGATTGAAACTAGAAAGCAAAGACATTTTCAACCCGGAGGGGCTTAGCTTAACCAATGCGCTGGTAAAAGTAGGTGGTTGCACAGGCAGTTTCATTTCCGATGAGGGATTGATCATCACCAACCATCATTGTGTGTATGGAGCTGTTGCTGACGCTAGTACCGTTGAAAACAATCACTTAGAAAATGGATTCGTCGCCAAAACAAAAGAACAAGAAATCCCTATCAACATGCCTTGCAAAATCACAGCGAGCTATGAAGATGTATCGGAACGGGTATTGCGCGGGATTGACGAATCATTTACGCCCAGCCAGAGAGCTGCAAGTATCAGCAAAAATATCAGCAATCTCGTAGCTGAAGAAAGAGCCAAGCATCCTGAAATGAGCATAGAAGTTTCTGAAATGTTTGTGGGAAAAACCTACACCCTGTTTCGGTATGTATTTTTAAAAGATGTGCGTTTGGTATTGGCGCCACCTGTGACCATTGGACAATTTGGCGGAGATTCTGACAACTGGGAATGGCCCCGTCACAACGGTGACTTTAGTTTGGTGAGAGCATACGTCGGCAAAGACGGCAAGCCCGCGACTTACAGCAGCGAAAACGTCCCGTACAAACCAGCCAAAACCCTAAAAATCAACCCAAAAGGGACCAAAGAAGGCGACTTTGTCTTTATCATGGGGTACCCTGGTCGCACCTTCCGCAATGAAACGGCCCCTTACCTAGCTTTTCAAGAAGAAGTACACTTGCCAAAAATTCAAGGTTTCTACAGCTGGTATTTGAGCCAAATCAAGGATATTACCAAGAACAATGAAGCCGAGCGTCTGGCCTTTGCGGGTGAGGTGCAGAGCTTGGAAAACGTGGAGAAAAACTATCGTGGTAAAATTCAAGGGCTCCGTAGGACTCAGTTGGTTGAAGCGCGAAACACGGAAGAGAATCAAATGCGCAGTTGGGCGAGTACCCAAAATCGCTATAAGAACGCAGGCGTAGCAGCCATAGATTCGCTCCGGGTTTTATGGCAAATCAAGGACAAAACCAAAGACGTAAGATATTGGGCGCAGTTCACCAACAATCAGAGTAAGTATAGTTTCGCCATTTCAGCCATTGAAAATGCAAAATTACGATGGGTAATCGCCAATGCCACAACCACAAAAATCGCCACGGCCAAGACAATAGCAGATACCAAAAAGGAAATTCTAAGCACGCTATACAAACAATTGTCAAACCTAGAGGCGCCAATGAATCCTGAATTGGAAAAGCGCGTTTTGGTTAAAATGATCACGGAGGGAACGGCGATTGCTAAGAACTTGCAGAACATCGCCAACGACTACCACAACGCCGACATGTTTGGACTATCGCAGACCTATTTTAATCAGCGCGTAAAAATCATGCTGAATGGTCAATCTCCCGAAGTATTTGCTAATAAATCTGCCGCAAAAACCAAGGTGGGACAATTATCCGAAATCCAAAAGATGATTACCGCGGCAAAAAATGCATCGGAGTCAATCAACGAAACCAATCAAAATTCATTCAACATCAAATGGTGGGAATCAAACATTGGCAAGGAGGATGCATTGAGTCAGTGGGGTCGATTGGTCAATATGATTGTAGGTCCAGTTTCGATGCAAAACGGAAAGATCGAGGAACGAATCAAAGCGGCCATGCCCGTTTACTTGGATATGCGACGTGATTTCAAGGCCACCCAATTTATTCCGGATGCCAACAGCACACTGCGATTAACATATGGGTACATCCGAAGATACGCGCCCAACGATGGTGAAATTCATCAACCCTATACATACTTAGACGGAATATTCGAGAAGGCCAACACCCGTCCCGATTACCGTTTACCGAGTATTGTAGCCGACAATTTGCGCATCAAAGAGGTGGCTCCCATTTTCAAAGATCCAAAAACAGGCAAAGTCATTGTAGGCATGTTGTACAACCTAGACACAACTGGCGGAAACAGTGGTTCTCCAGTACTCAATGAAAAGGGAGAATTGATTGGTATCAATTTCGACCGCAGTTTTACAGCCACAATCAACGACTATGCGTGGAATGAGAATTACAGTCGTTCTATAGGTTGCGATATTCGATATGCTTTGTATGTAATGAAATACGTGTCAAAGGCAGAGCACATCATGACAGAAATTGGAATTACGGAAGACATGTTACAGGGTGAATAATTCTCCCTGTAACGAACTAACACATAAAAAAAGGCCACCCAATTGGGTGGCCTTTTTTCAATCTATTTAAAGTGTTTAGATTATTTGGTTTCCTCTTCTGAAGCGTCAGCAGCGGGAGCTTCGTCAGCAGCAGGGGTTTCATCAACAACAGGAGTTTCCTCAACCGCTGTAGCTACTTCCTCAACGGCTACTTCTTCTGCAACTACCTCTTCAACTACTGCATCCGCAACAACGGCTGCGGGAGCTGTAGTTTTGGCAGCAGCACTAGCACCACCACGACGAGAACGACGTGTAGTAGACTTCTTCTTATCGGCATTGAAACCTTCAAAGAATTCGTTGAAATCAACCAATTCAATCATGGCCATTTCAGCGTTATCTCCGGCACGATTACCAGTTTTCAAAATACGGGTATATCCACCAGGTCTGTTGGCTACTTTGCCACCTACTACGGTGAACAACTCAGTCACAGCTTCTTTGTCCTTCAGGTAAGAGAAAGCAGTACGGTAGTTGTGGGTTGACGCATCCTTGCTGCGGGTGATAATGGGCTCAACATACACACGCAACGCTTTTGCTTTCGCTACAGTGGTAACGATACGCTTGTGTATGATCAAAGAAGAGGCCATATTCGACAGCATCGCAGCGCGATGTGAGGCGGTTCTTCCCAAGTGATTAATTTTCTTTCCGTGTCTCATCTCTTAATTAGTCTTCGTTAATATTATATCTGGCAACGTCCATTCCAAAGTGCAAGCCTTTCTCACGAACAAACTCTTCCAACTCCGACAATGATTTTTTACCAAAGTTTCTGAATTTCAATAGGTCGTCAATGTGGTAATTTACCAATTCACCCAAAGTTTTGATTTCAGCGGCTTTCAAGCAATTGTAAGCACGCACTGACAAATCCAAATCAGCCAATGGGGTCTTCAATACTTTACGCATTGACAAGAATCCTTCGTCAACCTCTTCAACCGCTTTGCTCGCTTTTGATTCAGGCATGATGTTTTCATCACTGAACAAAACAAAGTGTTGAATCAAGATTTTCGCTGCCTCTTTCATGGCCTCCTCGGGATGAATGCTACCGTCGGTAGTTACTTCCATCACCAATTTCTCGTAATCGGTTCTTTGTTCTACACGGAAGTCTTCAACGCTGTATTTCACGTTGCGGATGGGCGTATAAATTGAATCGATTGCAATGGTACCGATTTGAGCGTCTTTCACCTTGTTCTCCTCTGCGGGCACATAACCACGACCTTTACCAACGGTAATTTCGAGTTCAATGCTTACAGTGGGCTCCATGTTACAGATCACCAACTCAGGATTCAAAATGTTAAAAGCATTGGTATAACGACCAATGTCGCCAGCCAAAAACTGATCCTTACCTTTTACAGAAATGAAGATTTTCTCTTGCTCATCTGTTGAGGAATTTGATTTGAAACGCACTTGCTTCAAATTCAACACCATTTCAACCACATCTTCAGTTACACCTTTGATGGTGCTGAACTCATGGTCTACCCCCTGAATTTTTACAGAGGTAATGGCATAACCCTCCAAAGAAGAGAGAAGAATTCTGCGCATTGCATTTCCAATGGTTACACCGTAGCCTTTTTCCAAAGGACTGAATTCAAACAGTCCATGGAAATCGGTGGCCTTGTGCATAACCACTTTATTTGGTTTTTGAAAAGGTATTACACCCATGATTTTTTCTAATTATTTGCTATAAAGTTCGACAATCAACTGCTCTTTGATGTTCTCAGGAATTTCAGAACGCTCGGGGTAGGTCAAAAACTTACCACTCAAATCGTTTCCATTCCAATCGATCCAGCTAAAACGGTTGTTTACTTTACTTACTGAATTGGTAATCACTTCCAAAGATTTTGAACGCTCACGTACTGCAACTACATCACCTGGACGCAATTGGTAGCTAGGAATGTTCACAACCTCACCATTAACCAAAATGTGGCAGTGAGAAACCAACTGACGGGCACCGCGACGTGTAGGCGCAATTCCCATACGGTAAACCGCGTTATCCAAACGCGCTTCTAAGAATTTCAACAAATTCTCACCTGTAATTCCTTTTTTTGCAGCCGCACGCTTGAACGTGTTACGGAACTGCTTTTCCAATACACCATAAGTGTATTTGGCTTTTTGCTTTTCAGCCAACTGAACTGCGTACTCCGATTTCTTGGGTTTGCGACGTGAATTTCCGTGCTGACCTGGACCGTAGTTCTTTTTTTCAAGTGCTTTATCTTTTCCGAAAATCGCTTCACGGAAACGACGTGCAACTTTGGATTTTGGACCTGTATATCTTGCCATTGGTTTTTTCTTCTAAAATTAAATTATACTCTTCTGCGTTTTGGAGGGCGACAACCGTTGTGTGGCATCGGTGTGATATCTGTGATAGACATTACTTCAATACCCACAGTTTGGAGGTTACGGATGGCACTGTCACGTCCGCTACCGGGACCTTTAACAAAAACATCCACTTTTCTCAAACCGGCGTCATAAGCAACCTTCGCACAATCCAAAGACGATACTTGAGCAGCATAAGGCGTGTTCTTCTTAGAACCTCTAAATCCCATCTTACCAGCAGAAGACCAGCTAATTACTTGTCCGTCTACGTTGGTTACAGAGATAATAATATTATTGAAAGTAGCACGGATGTGCACTTGACCCAATGGATCAACTTTTACCTTCTTTTTAACTACTTTTTTCTTATTTGTATTTGCCATGATTCTGTTCGTGCTATGGATTACTTAGTGGCTTTTTTCTTACCGGCAACAGTCTTACGCTTACCTTTTCTTGTACGTGCGTTGGTGCTGGTACGCTGACCGCGAACTGGCAAGCCCTTACGGTGACGCTGACCACGGTAACAACCGATGTCCATCAAACGCTTGATGTTCAATTGAACCTCAGATCTCAATTCACCTTCTGTCTTGATGTTGGCGGTAATGAAATTACGAATCGCTGCCAATTCGTCGTCATTCCACTCATTCACCTTTTTGTCATGACTGATTCCTGCTTGATCTAAAATCAATGCAGCTCTACTTCTACCAATTCCGTAGATGTAAGTCAGGCCAATTACGCCTCGTTTGTTTTTGGGAATGTCTATCCCTGCTATCCTAGCCATTATGGTTATCCTTGTCTTTGCTTATATTTTGGGTTCTTCTTGTTAATAACATACACCTTACCCTTACGGCGTACGATTTTACAGTCTACACTGCGCTTTTTTACTGCGGTTCTTACTTTCATGGTCTTACTTATATCTATATGAAATTCTACCTCTCGTTAAATCGTAAGGCGACATTTCAACTTGTACTCTATCACCAGGTAGGATACGGATGTAGTGCATACGCATCTTACCTGAAATGGTTGCTATGATCTCATGTCCGTTTTGCAACTTCACACGGAACATCGCATTTGACAACGCTTCGGTAATCGTTCCGTCTTGTTTTATTGCATCTTGCTTGGACATATCGTTAAAAGGGCTGCGAAATTAATAAACTTATTATTAAAAATCAACTTGACTGTACTGATTTGTCATTCTACCCTTCAATTTACCGCCGCCACTCATCAATCCGTCGTATTTACGCATCAATAAGTAGCTATCGATCTGCTGTAGGGTATCCAAAACAACACCAACCAAAATCAACAAACTTGTACCACCAAAGAACTGGCTGAACTCTTGATTCACTTTGAAAGCAGTGGCCACTACAGGCATAACTGCAACCAAACTGATGAACACAGCTCCGGGGAATGTGATCTTGGAGATTACACCATCGATGAAATTCGCTGTTTGTTTGCCAGGCTTGATTCCAGGAATGAAACCATTGTTCCGTTTCATGTCGTCCGCCATCTGCACAGGATTAAAAATAATCGCCGTATAGAAGTAGGTAAATACTACAATCAAGAAGATCAGAATGAAGTTGTGCCAAAATCCATTGGGATTCATCATGCTCATCAACCACTCTGGGGGCGCTGTTTGGGTGTAGAAACTACCAATCGTTGCAGGCAAGAACAGAATTGCTTGTGCAAAAATGATGGGCATTACACCGGCCGCCAAAATTTTGATGGGCAAGTACTGTCTTGCTCCACCATATTGACGATTACCTACAACACGCTTAGCGTAGTTGATGGTGATTTTACGAGTTCCTTGTGTAAGCAAAATCACGCCCAACACAACCATGAACCAAACCACCATTTCAATGATGAACAAAATGAAACCGGCATCACTGAAACGGAAAACCATTTCACTCAACAAGGCTGATGGCAGACGGGCGATGATACCCACCATGATTAACAAACTAATACCATTACCCAATCCGCGATCTGTGATACGCTCTCCCAACCACATGGTAAACATGGTACCGGCGGTTAACAAGAACATGTTGGTGATCATGAACATACCTGGTGTGATGGCGTCAGTGAAGTTGTACAACAACGCTTGACCATTTCCGGGTGTTGAAGCAATATTATTCAAATATCCGTAAGCTTGAACCATCGTAAACGCGATGGTCAAGATGCGGGTATATTGGTTGATTTTTCTGCGACCTTCCTCTCCTTCTTTCTGCAAACGCTGGAAAGCAGGAACGGCAATCGAAAAGAGCTGCATGAAAATTGAAGCAGAAATGTATGGCATAATGCCTAGAGCAAAAATTGCCCCACGACCGAACGCGCCACCTGCAAAGGTGTTGATCAATCCCAAGATGTTATTCTTGGTTTGGTTGTTCAAACCTTCCAATGCATCGCTATCGATACCCGGCAAAATCACATAAGAACCCAATCGATAAATCACCAACAAAGAAAGCGTATACACGATTCTCTTGCGGAGATCTTCGATGGACCAAATATGCTTGAACGTTTCAATCAGCTTTTTCATGACGGTTTGATTTAAGCGATTTCAGTAGCGCTTCCACCAGCTTTTTCAATCGCAGCTTTGGCAGTTGCAGAGAATTTGTGCGCGTGTACTTCCAAGGCAATGGTGATTTCACCACGACCCAATACCTTCACCAATTCACGCTTGTTTACCAAATGCTTATCGATCAAAAACTGCTGATCAATTGTCTTTACACCCGCAGTTTCAGCGATCTGTTGCAATACATCCAAGTTAATGGCAGCGTACTCCACACGGTTGATGTTTTTGAAACCACCCTTAGGAATACGACGTTGCAAAGGCATTTGACCACCTTCAAAACCAATTTTGCGGCTATAACCAGTGCGCGATTGAGCACCTTTGTGTCCTTTTGTAGAAGTTCCACCACGACCTGAACCTTGACCACGGCCAATGCGTTTACGGTTTTTTATGGAACCTTCTGCAGGTTTTAAATTACTGAGATTCATCTTTTTAATTAATCAGCGTTTTCAACTTTTAACAAATGACTTACCGTGCGCACCATTCCTTCGGTAGAAGAATTCAATTCAACTACACGACTAGCATGCATCTTGTTTAAGCCCAGAGCTTTCAATGTGGCCTTTTGGTTTTTCGGATATCCAATGCCACTTTTAATTTGTGTGATTTTTACCTTAGACATATCGATTAACCATTAAATACCTTTTTCATACTAATCCCGCGCAATTGAGCAACGGAATGGGGATCACGCATTTTCATCAACGCATCAAAAGTTGCCTTTACCACATTGTGTGGGTTTGAAGAACCTTTTGATTTTGCCAATACGTCTGTAACGCCAGCACTCTCCAACACCGCACGCATCGCACCACCGGCAATTACTCCAGTACCATGAGCGGCAGGCTTCAAGAATACATGTCCACCACCGAAACGACCAATCTGTTCGTGAGGCACAGTGCCATTGATTACAGGAACCTTGATCAAGTTTTTCTTGGCATCTTCAATTCCTTTATTGATGGCGTCCATCACTTCACCTGATTTTCCCAAACCATGACCTACTACACCTTTGCCGTCACCAACAACCACCAAAGCGGTGAAGTTGAAGGTACGACCACCTTTGGTCACCTTTGATACACGGTTGATTGAAACAACCTTCTCAGTCAAAGTGAGTTCACTGGGTCTTACTCTTACAATATTGCTATTCAACATAATCGTTTCTTTTAGAATTCGAGTCCACCCTCACGAGCGCCCTCTGCCAAACTTTTTACACGACCGTGGTACAAGTTACCACCACGATCAAAAACAACCGCTTTGATACCGGCTTCGATAGCGCGGCTGGCAATGGTTTTACCTACAATGCTCGCCTTTTCTACCTTCGTTACTTTGTTGGCAGAAATTGCTGCCTCACGAGAAGATGCTGCACACAATGTAGTTCCATTGCTATCATCAATGATCTGCGCATAGATCTCTGCGTTACTTCTGAATACACTCAATCTAGGACGAGCTGTAGTACCAGAAACTTTACCGCGGATTCTGCGCTTAATTTTATTCTTAGTATTAATTTTCTTAGTGTTTGCCATTTCTTAGGTTCTCCTTATTTCTTAGAAGCAGATTTACCAGCCTTTCTACGCAAAACTTCACCGGCAAAACGAATACCTTTTCCTTTGTATGGCTCAGGCTTACGGAATGAACGGATTTTAGCTGCTACCTGTCCCAACAACTGCTTGTCGGCACACTCCATCATAATCGCTGGTGGTTGTCCTTTTAGAGTTTCAGTAGTTACTTTGATTTCCTTGGGAATTTCTAACATGATTTTGTGTGAGTAACCCAACACAAATTCTACCAAGTTACCCTCGTTAGAGACCTTGTAACCTACACCTACCAATTCCTGACGAACACTATGACCTTGGCTTACGCCGATCACCATATTGTTAATAAGGGCACGATACAACCCGTGAAGGGCTCTGTGCATTTTACTGTCGCTGGGGCGATTGACTGTCAAAACACCATCCGCGATATCAATCATGATATCGGAATTGATCTCTTGTGACACTTCTCCTTTTGGACCCTTTGCCACCACCAAGCCATGGTTTACCGTTACAGTAACACCAGCAGGGATTGCAATGGGTAATTTTCCTACGCGTGACATTATTTTTCTTTTTTAATATTTTTTATGATACGAAACACAATACTTCTCCGCCAACACCCAACATACGGGCCTCTTTGTCGGTCATTACTCCTTTAGAAGTAGTAATAATAGCTACACCCAAACCATTCAATACTTTTGGCATTTCAGATACATTGGCGTAACGACGCAAACCAGGAGTACTCACACGCTTCAAAGAAGTAATCGCGCTTTGCTTGGTTTGGTTGTTGTACTTCAATGCAATCTTGATAACACCTTGGTGGTTTTCGGTATCTTCAAATTTGTATTTCAAGATATAACCCTTCTCGTACAATACGCGGGTCATCTCTTTCTTAAGGTTACTTGCGGGTATTTCAACCACACGGTGCTTGGCTTTAACTGCGTTGCGCAAGCGGGTCAGATAATCTGCAATTGGATCTGTCATTGCTTTGTATATTTTACCAACTAGATTTGGTTACACCTGGGATTTTACCATCACTGGCCAATTGACGGAACTGGTTCCGGCAAATGCCAAAAACTCTCATATAACCGCGTGGCTTACCGGTTAATTTGCAACGATTGCGCAAACGAACAGGAGATGCATTACGTGGAATAGCTTGCAACGCATCGTAGTTGCCCTCGGCCTTTAATTTGGCGCGCTTTTCAGCATAGCGTGCTACCATAGCTTCACGCTTACGCTGTCTGGCTTTCATTGATTCTTTTGCCATCTCTTATTTCTTTTTGAAGGGGAAACCCATAAATTTTAACAATTCTAAACACTCCTCATCCGTCTTAGCAGAAGTGACAATCGTGATGTCCATACCTGTAATCTTGTTTACCTTATCGATATCGATTTCAGGGAAGATGATCTGTTCAGTGATACCCATGGTGAAGTTACCTCTACCATCGAAACCCTTTACATTCAAACCTTGGAAGTCACGAACGCGCGGCAAAGATACGGTAATCAAACGATCTAAAAAGTCGTACATACGCTCTTTTCGCAAAGTAACCTTTGCTCCAATCGGAACGTTCTTACGCAATTTGAAGTTTGAGATATCTTTTCTTGAGAAGGTAGCCTGTGCTTTTTGACCGCTGATCTTAGTCATTTCATCAATCGCCGAATCCACCAATTTTTTATCATTTACCGCTGCACCAATACCTTGGTTGAGAACAACTTTCTCAATGTGAGGGATTTGCATATGGTTTTTGTAGGCAAACTTCGCCATCATGGCGCCTACCACTTCTTCTTTGTACTTAGTTTGTAACCTTGGAACGTAGCTCATGGTCTTCTTTTTAATTATTTAATAAATTCTCCAGTAGACTTAGCGAAACGCTGCAACTTACCAGCCTCATTTAATTTGCGACCAATACGTGTTGCGGTTCCAGCAACTACCACCTTTAAGTTTGACAAATGGATGGGAGCTTCGATTTTCTCAATGCGACCGGTTGTATTTTGAGCTGATGGCTTGTAGTGCTTGGTTACCAAGTTCAATCCTTCAACTACCGCGCGATTGGTTGATGGCAACACACGCAATACCTTTCCAGATTTGCCTTTGTCATCACCTGCCAACACTTTCACAGTGTCGCCTTTTTTAACGTGCAATTTTACTTTGCTATTTACTTTGTTCGCCATCTCTTATAATACTTCAGGAGCCAATGATACGATCTTCATGAACTGTTTGTCGCGCAATTCTCTCGCAACAGGTCCGAAAATACGCGTGCCTCTTGGCTCGTCGTTATTGTTTAACAACACACAGCTGTTTTCATCGAAACGGATATACGATCCATCAGGTCTGCGTACTTCTTTCTTCACGCGCACCACAACGGCTTTCGATACCGATCCTTTTTTCACGTTGCTTCCGGGAATCGCTGCTTTAACCGAAACAACAATTTTATCACCAACACTGGCGTATCTGCGGCCTGTACCACCCAATACACGGATGCAAAGAACTTCCTTCGCACCACTGTTGTCGGCTACTCTCAATCTTGATTCTTGTTGTACCATCTTATTTAGCTTTTTCTACGATTTCTACCAATCTGAAGCGTTTTGTCTTACTCAGTGGACGAGTCTCCATGATGCGAACGATGTCGTTCTCACCACAAGTGTTGGCCTCGTCATGAGCCGTATACTTCTTGGTCTTTTTGAAGTATTTACCGTATTTAGGGTGCTTTACATTGCGAACTACCGCTACTACGATGGTCTTATCCATCTTGGCGCTAGCAACAACACCTACGATTTCTTTTCTTGCGTTTCTTACCGTTTCCATTAGTTTTCTTGGCTTTGGTTGATTTTCCTTTCGAAGGCATTCATTTCTGCCTCATGACGACGAGCGTTCAACTCTGTTAACATGCGCGCTACATCCTTACGAGCCTCTTTCATTTTGTGGGGATGCTCAATCTGAGAAACGGCGTTCTGAAATTTCATTTTCATTAAACGCTTCTTCTCTTCCTTGTAGCGCTCCACGAGCTCCTTATTCGAAAGCGATTTGATATCTGCGTACTTCATTGATTAGTTCTCCTCGTTATAATCTGGACGGACAACAAATTTGCAAGCAACTGGCATCTTTTGTGCTGCCAAGCGCATACCCTCTTTGGCAATCTCCAAAGGCACACCTGCTACTTCAAATATGATCGTTCCTGGTTTAACAATCGCAACCCAATACTCGGGTGCACCTTTACCTTTACCCATACGTACTTCCGCAGGCTTCTTGGTGATTGGCTTATCAGGGAAAATTCGGATCCAAACCTGACCTTCACGCTTCAAGTAACGCGTTACCGCAATACGAGCTGCTTCTATCTGTCTGGCAGTAATCCATGAAGGCTCCATCGACTTCAAACCGAAACTTCCGTATGAAATCAAATGACCGCGTGTAGCGAGGCCTTTTACTTTGCCTTTGTGTTGTTTTCTAAATTTTGTTCTTTTTGGACTCAGCATAGCTTAATTCTCCTTATTAATTCTGCCTTCTACGGCGATCACCACCACGGTCTCCACCACGATTGCGGTCACCACCTCGGTTGTCTCTACGGTCGGGGCGATTACCACCTTCACGGCGACGATCTTGTTCAACTTGAGGAGCCAAATCTACCTTACCGTAGATCTCTCCTTTACACAACCACACCTTGATACCAATTTTGCCGTAAACGGTTTGTGCCTCTACCAACGCGTAGTCAATGTTAGCACGCAATGTATGCAATGGTGTTCTACCGTCTTTGTACATCTCTGAACGTGCGATTTCACCACCATTCAAACGTCCGCTGATACGAACCTTGATGCCCTCAGCACCCATTTTCATGGTACCCTGGATGGCGTTTTTAATAGCACGCTTGTATGAAAAACGGTTTTCAATCTGCTGAGCGATGTTTTCACCTACCAAGCGAGCATCCAATTCAGGACGTTTGATCTCGTTGATGTTGATCTGAACATCTTTACCCGTGATTTTCTTGATTTCTTCGCGGATTGCATCTACTTCTCCGCCCCCTTTACCAATCACAATACCTGGACGGCTGGTGTGAATTGTTAAAGTGATACGCTTCAAAGTTCTTTCAATCACAACCTTGGCAATACCCCCCTTGGGAATACGCACACGCAAATAATTACGGATTTTCTCGTCTTCTACCAGTTTATCACCGTAGTCTTTACCTCCATACCAATTGGAGTCCCATCCACGGATGATTCCTAAACGTAATCCTATAGGGTTAATCTTTTGTCCCATGTTTTTCTGCTATCCTTAATTATTCGTTGGTTGTGTTAACTTCCTTGTTCTTCAAACTGTCAATCACCACAGTAACATGGTTCGTGCGCTTGCGCTGACGATATCCACGACCCTGAGGAGCAGTTCTCAAACGCTTCATAACGATACCGCCGTCTACCATGATGGTTTTCACGTACAATTCGCTATCCTCGATGCGCTCACCGGTATTCGCCTGACCCCAGTTCGCAATCGCGCTCTTGATCAATTTTGACAAATAAATGGCGTACGTAGGCTTTTGGTTCCACTGAAGGATGTTTAATGCGCGCTCTACACGCTCACCGCGTACAACATCCGCTACCAAACGCATCTTGCGAGGCGACAACGGACAGTTTCTTAAAATTGCTTTTGCTTCCATGCCTTCAATGATTATTTACCGTGACCTTTGTATGTTCTGGTTGGTGCGAATTCGCCCAACTTATGTCCTACCATGTTCTCTGTTACGTATACAGGGATAAACTTGTTCCCGTTGTGAACAGCAAACGTATGTCCCACAAAATCGGGGATAATCAAGCTTCTTCTTGACCAGGTCTTAACGACAGTCTTCTTGTTGCTCTCGTTCAGTACTTCTACCTTCTTAGACAACTTAACGTCTACAAATGGACCTTTTTTAATGGATCTTGCCATGATTTCGCTTATCTATTACTTGTTACGTTTTGATTTTCTTCTCTCAATGATCATGTTGCTGCTAGCCTTCTTAGGTGCGCGGGTCTTCTGACCTTGAGCATAGATAAGATTTCTAGAACGAGGCTGACCACCTTTGTTACGGCCTTCACCACCACCCATGGGGTGATCCACAGGGTTCATCGCTGACGGACGTACGCGAGGACGGATACCCATCCAACGACTGCGTCCGGCTTTACCCTTGCGCTCTTGGCTGTGCTCCTGGTTACCAACGCTTCCAATGGTTGCCAAACAAGCGGCCAAAATCAAACGGCTTTCTCCTGAAGGCAATTTGATCGCTGCATACTTGCCCTCACGAGCCATCAACTGAGCGTAAGATCCAGCACTGCGACAAATTTTCGCGCCCTGACCTGGGTTCATCTCAATGTTGTGTACCAAAGTACCCAATGGAATTTCAGACAATGGCAAAGCATTTCCAATCTCTGGCGCAGAACCAGGACCTTGCTCAACCTTTTGTCCTACTTTCAAACCAGCAGGTGCAATGATGTAACGCTTCTCCTCACCGAACTGAATCAATGCGATAAACGCACTGCGGTTTGGATCATATTCTACTGTCAATACCTCCCCAACTACTCCAAAATTGTTGCGTTTGAAGTCGATGATACGGTAACGACGCTTGTGTCCACCACCAATGTAGCGAGACGTGATTTTACCTTGATTGTTTCGACCACCAGATTTGCTCAAGGAAACCAACAAACTCTTCTCAGGTTTGCTAGCGGTAATTTCTGCAAACGCGTTGGCAACTCTAAAGCGTTGACCAGGCGTGGTGGGATTTAAACGACGTACTGCCATGATTAAATGTTTTCGTAAAAGTCTATGTTAAACCCTTCTTTTAATGTTACAATGGCCTTCTTATACTTAGCAGTATAACCGGAGATTTGGCCTGTGCGTCTGTTACGACGCGACTTCCCCCGCTGGATCATGGTGTTTACCGATGCCACTTCCACTCCATAGAAATCTTCGATGGCAGCTTTGATTTCGTCCTTGGTTGACTTAGGGTCAACAACGAATCCATACTGACCACGCTTATCCATGATAGCGGTCATCTTCTCGGTAATCAACGGCTTCTTGAGTATCATTTTGTATTTGCCTCCTGAATCTTGGCGATTGAATTTTCTGTAATAATCAATTGAGCGGCCTTCATCACTTCGTAAGTGTTCAAATCGCTAGCACGCATTACTGTGTTACCTTCGATGTTACGACCACTCAAAACGATGTTCTTCTGAACCTCAGGCGTAACGAACAATGTACGTCCGGTTACCTTCAAGGCCTTCAACATATTTGCAAACTCTGAAGTCTTTGGCGCAGCCATGTCGAAATCCTCAACAACCACGATGTTATTCGTTTTTGCTTTGTAGGACAGGGCCGACAAACGAGCCAGCTGCTTCAATTTTTTGTTCAACTTGAACGAGTAATCACGTGGACGGGGACCGTGGATACGGGCACCACCAACATAAATACCAGCTTTCAATGAACCGTGACGGGCTCCACCTGTTCCCTTTTGACGGAAAATCTTCTTGGTTGAGCGATTGATTTCTTTTCTCTCCTTGGTCTTATGAGTACCCTGACGTTGATTCGCCAAGAACTGCTTAACATCCAAGTATATGGCATGGTCGTTGGGACTGATACCGAATACGGACTCAGAAAGAGTTACTGTTCTTCCAGTCTCAGAACCTTGCTTGTTTAATACTTTAATTTCCATGATTAACGCTCAATTATTACGGTTGAACCATTGTAACCTGGGATCGCACCTTTGATAACGATCAGGTTTCTGTCTGCATCAATTTTCAAAACTTCAAGGTTTTGGATTTTTACGCGATTACCACCGGTACGTCCAGCCATGCGCATTCCTTTGAATACACGACCTGGGAACGAACAAGCACCGATAGAACCTGGCGCTCTCAAACGGTTGTGTTGACCGTGTGTAGATTCACCCACACCCGCAAAACCATGACGTTTAACAACACCCTGAAAACCTTTACCCTTAGACTTGCCAACAACACTTACGTATTCGCCAGTCTCAAACAAGTTCACATCTACTACTGAACCCAATTCAGGCAAAGTATCAACATCGCGGAATTCCATAACCACACGCTTAGGTGTAGTTTTAGATTTCGCAAAGTGACCTTTCATCGCAGAAGAAGTATGCTTGTCTTTCTTCTCACCCCAAGCCAACTGTACGGCCTGGTAACCATCTGTATCTTGAGTCTTAACTTGTGTAACAACACAAGGACCTGCCTCAACTACGGTGCAAGCCAAACGCTTACCATCCTCGTTGAAAATGCTGGTCATACCCAACTTTTTTCCGATTATTCCATTCATGACTGCTACCCTCCTTACAATTTGATTTCTACTTCAACACCACTAGGCAACTCAATCTTCATCAACGCATCAACAGTCTTGGTTGAACCGTTGAAAATGTCGATCAAGCGTTGGTATGTGCAGTATTGGAACTGCTCCCTAGCTTTTTTGTTAACGTGAGGTGAACGCAACACAGTAAAGATTCTTTTACGTGTTGGAAGCGGCACTGGCCCACTCACCACGACCCCAGTGGTCTTTACGGCCTTCACAATCTTCTCGGCAGATTTGTCGATAAGGTTGTGGTCGAAAGACTTGAGCTTGATTCTGATTTTTTGACTTACCATTTTGTAATTTATTAACTAGCAGCGTTAGCTTTTTTCAATACTTCATCTGCAATGTTTCTTGGTGTTTCAGCATAGTGGCTGAATTCCATAGAAGACGTTGCACGGCCAGAGGTGATCGTTCTCAACGTAGTTACGTATCCAAACATTTCACTCAAAGGCACTTTTGCTTTTACGATTTGTGAACCTGCACGCTCGTCGATACCTTCCAATTGGCCACGACGACGGTTCAAATCACCCATTACATCTCCACTGTTTTCGTGGGGAGTAACAACTTCCAACTTCATGATAGGTTCCAACAAAACTGGGTTACAACGACGTGCCGCTTCACGGAAACCGCTACGAGCTGCAACTTCGAACGACAACGAATCAGAATCCACTGGGTGGAAACTACCGTCGAACAAACGAACCTTCATGCGGTCAATTGCATATCCGGCCAATACACCGTTTGCCATAGCTGCTTTGAACCCTTTTTCCACTGAAGGAATGAATTCACGGGGGATAGAACCACCCACAACTTCATTCACCCACTGCAAACCTTCACCTGTAAATGATTCATCTGCAGGACCCAAGGTAAATTGGATATCAGCGAATTTACCACGACCACCTGTTTGTTTCTTGTATGTTTCACGGTGTGTGTATTCGGTTGTAATTGCTTCTTTGTATGATACCTGAGGTGCACCTTGGTTACACTCCACTTTGAATTCACGCTTCAAACGATCCACGATGATTTCCAAGTGCAACTCACCCATACCACTGATGATGGTCTGACCGGTATCAGAATCCGTATTTACACGGAAAGTAGGATCCTCTTCAGCCAATTTAGCCAAAGCATTACCCAACTTATCAGAATCCGCTTGAGTCTTAGGCTCAATCGCCAAACCAATTACTGGCTCAGGGAATACCATAGATTCCAATACAATTGGATGGCCTTCAGAACACAAAGTATCACCGGTTTTGATATCTTTAAAACCTACCGCAGCACCAATATCACCAGCACCCAAATATTCGATAGGATTCTGTTTGTTGGCATGCATTTGGAAGATACGAGAGATACGCTCTTTGTTACCGGTACGCATGTTCAACACATAAGAACCTGCATCCAACTTACCAGAGTAAGCACGCAAGAAACACAAACGACCTACGTAAGGATCCGTGGCAATCTTAAATGCCAAAGCCGCGAAAGGCTCATTGTAATCAGGCTTGCGAATGATTTCTTTGTCGGTATCAGGATCAGTACCTTTGGCACCACCCTTATCCAAAGGAGATGGCATCAATTCCATCACCATGTCCAACATGGTTTGAACTCCTTTGTTCTTAAACGCTGATCCACACATCATCGGTACGATTTTCATATCGATAACGGCAGGACGCAATGCGTTCAAAATTTCTCTTTCAGTGATCGATGTTGGATCTTCGAAGAATTTCTCCATCAACGTGTCATCATACTCAGACACAGCTTCCAACAACTTCTCTCTCCACATGGTCGCTTCTTCTACCATGTCGGCAGGAATTTCTACGGTCTCGTAGGTCATTCCCTGATCTTTCTCATTCCAGATCATTCCACGGAAGTTGATCAAATCAACTACACCTTTGAAATTATCTTCAGCACCGATGGGCAACTGCAATGGAATTGCATTACTACCCAACATGGTTTTCACTTGATTTACTACGTTCAAGAAATCAGCACCCGCACGGTCCATTTTGTTAACGAAACCAATACGTGCTACGTTGTAGTTGTTTGCCAAACGCCAGTTTGTTTCTGACTGAGGCTCTACACCATCTACTGAGCTGAACAAGAACACCAATCCATCCAATACACGCAAAGAACGGTTTACCTCAACGGTAAAGTCTACGTGACCGGGAGTATCGATGATGTTGATATGATAGTTTTTATCCAAGTACTTCCAGAATACGGTGGTTGCCGCTGAAGTAATGGTAATACCACGCTCTTGCTCCTGAGCCATCCAGTCCATGGTTGCAGCTCCGTCGTGTACCTCACCAATTTTGTGGTTTACACCCGCATAGAACAAAATACGCTCTGTGGTTGTGGTCTTACCGGCATCAATGTGCGCAGCAATACCAATATTTCTAGTTAACGATAAATCGCGTGACATGCTTCTATTCTTCTATAATTAAACTCTAAAGTGCGCGAACGCCTTGTTGGCCTCAGCCATTTTGTGTGTATCCTCTTTTTTCTTCACAGCAGAACCTTCGTTACGTGCTGCAGCCAAAATCTCACCAGCCAACTTCTCAGCCATAGACTTCTCGTTGCGCTTGCGAGCGTAACCAATCATCCACTTCATACCTACAGCCATTCTGCGGCGTGGTTGAACTTCTGTTGGAATCTGGAAGGTTGAACCCCCAACACGACGTGCCTTGACCTCTACAGTAGGCATTACGTTATTCAACGCCTTGCGGAAAGTCTCAATGCCTGGCTCTTCGGTAACCTTAGCCTCAACAATATCCAATGCGGAATAAAAAATGTTGAATGCCAAAGATTTTTTGCCATCATACATCATCCCGTTTACAAAGCGAGTTACAACGGTGTCGTTGAACTTGGGATCTGGCAACAATATGCGTTTTTTAGCGCGCGATTTTCTCATGACTTTTTACTCTTATTATTTCTTAGCCTTTGGTTTCTTCGTACCATACTTACTTCTGCGTTGGTTACGTCCCTCCACACCCGCAGTGTCCAATGCACCACGTACAATGTGATAACGTACCCCTGGCAAATCCTTCACCCTGCCGCCACGTACCAATACGATACTGTGTTCTTGCAAGTTGTGGCCTTCACCCGGAATGTAGGCGTTCACTTCTTTTCCGTTCGACAAACGTACACGAGCCACCTTACGAAGCGCAGAGTTTGGCTTCTTTGGCGTGGTTGTGTATACGCGGGTACAAACACCTCTGCGCTGTGGACAAGAATCGAGTGCTGGAGACTTACTCTTCCAAACAGTTTCCTGTCTTCCCTTTCTAATTAGCTGTTGTATAGTTGGCATATTTTTCCCAAAAAGGACGGCAAAATTACGCTTTTCATTTGTCAAAATCAACACTGTATGAAAAAAATATGGCTGTGTTTTCAAAAGATTCCCAATTATCTGACCAATTCAAGGCCAAATTCCGTCGCCACTTCCCAAAAACGCTGTAATCGCCGCCGGCCAAGCAACTTTCATCTTTTTTTCTTCGTCTGCAACTTTGGTACTACTTTTGATACTTTGCACCCTGAAATTACACACCATGAGAATCATCAAAACCCTCAGTCTTAGCCTCCTCTTTTTATATCAACTGCCCAACTTCGCACAAAATAGCAAGCAACCAACCAAAGGACCTGAAATCCTTTTCGACCACAGCATACACGACTTCGGAAAAGTTTCAGAATCCATCAAATTTGCCGCTCACCGATATCCCTTCACCAACACCGGCAACCAAACGCTGTTCATCCAACAAGTTCATACCTCTTGCGGTTGTACAACGCCCGATTGGACGCGTGACTCCATCCCCCCCGGAGGCAAAGGATTTATCGAAGCGCGATATGAAACCACCAATCGAATTGGAGAATTCAAAAAGTCCATCACCGTATACTCAAACGCCATCAATGCTCCCATCGTACACCTCGATATCGAAGGCGAAGTGCTGAAAGAAGAAATCGACCCCAACGCTGCACCCATCCCCGACATGGGCCAAATACGATATAGCGCACCATCCATTACCTTTAATCCACTTTACGACAATCAGCGCGATTCCCAGACCATTCGGATTACGAACGAAACGCCATACACCGCCAATTTCAATCCCATCGACGCCGCAAACATTCCTGATTTTTTAACCATTACCTCCTTTCCCACTACGCTAGAACCCAACGAAAGTGGCAAATTTTCAGTCATCATCGATGGTACAAAAATCAAACACTACGGTTTCTCTACGATAGAACTTCCCTTTACCACCGACAACCCCGCGGCCTTGTACAATGCGATGTACGTCAACTACAACCGCAAACAGTATTTCCCAAAACTCAATGCCAAGCAACTGGCCAAACAACCCAAATTAGCAACCAACAAACCCGAAATCAATTTTGGGAAACAAGTGGCCGGAGATATCCTTACGTCGGAAATCACTTTGACCAACCCCGGACAATCGGATTTGGTTATCCATGAATTGGCAGGCGACTGCGGTTGTATTTCCCTGAAATACCCCACCGAAAAATCGCCAAAATACCCCCACGCCAAACTCGTAATCCCCGCCGGTAAATCAGTGACTGTTAAAGTATTCTTTGAAACAGTATTGAAAAAAGGTAACGCCAACTACTCCATTTGGATTGTTAGCAATGATCCTGTACAACCAGAGCGCAACATCCCGCTGAAAGCCGTTTTTGATGCCAAGGTCATCGAGTGTCAGACTTGCCCCAAATAATCAATTCATCATACAATGATATAAAACAGAAGAGGGCGGAATTTCCGCCCTCTTCTGTTTTATATTTGGCCCCTCGTTTCCAAAGGCACCTTTCACTATTACAAAGAAAAATCCCTCAACGCAAATTGTGATAGACGTTTTGTACGTCGTCATCCCCCTCCAAGCGATCCACCAAATCCAGCACTTCCTTCGCCTGCTCCTCTGTTAAATCCACCCATGTGTTTGGAACATACTGCAATTCCGCGGTATTTACCTCAATTCCCATATCCTCCAGGGCTTTTTGCATTTGTCCGAACGATGTGAAATCACAGTATACATAGACCATATCGTCGTCAATCGCCACTTCATCCAAGCCAAAATCAATCAATTCAAACTCAAACTCATCCAAATCGCGGCCACCCAACTTGGACTTTTCTATTTTCAATACGCCTTTTCGGGTGAAGATAAAATCCAACGACCCAGTTTTACCCATGGCCCCACCCCCTTTGTTGAAATGCATGCGCACGTTGGCCACGGTACGCGTATTGTTATCTGTGGCGGTTTCAACGAGCACGGCCACGCCATGAGGGGCATAGCCCTCAAAACGAACTTCTTCGTAGTTTTCTGAATCGCCCTTGCTGCTGGCCCGTTTGATGGCTGCATCCACCCGATCCTTGGGCATATTTACGGCCTTGGCGTTCTGAATTACTGTACGCAATTTGGGATTGTTTTCCGGCATAGGTCCACCCTGCTTTACAGCGATGGCAATTTCTTTTCCGATGCGGGTAAACTGCTTGGCCATGCGGTCAAAGCGAGCAAACATGGTGTGTTTGCGTTTTTCAAAAATCCTTCCCATAGTGGGCACAAAGATACGAAAGTATCCGTGAAGGTATTCAGCGGTCGCTCTAAAACAAACGGGTTGGGGAGCGAAAGCTCCCCAACCCGAAACAATAAAACACCTGAAAATAGTCAAGCGAATCCCCGGAGAATCCAGTCTCTCCGTCCTAACTCGCCCAACCCATTGCCCAAAGTGCTTAGAAAGAATAGGCCAAACTCAGATTCACTGACCTGCCCGAAGCGCTCATTCCACTGGCGAAATACCGGTAATGCAAATCCAACAGATTCTCTACGGCCACCGTAGCGCTAAAGCCCGATTTGTGTTGATATCCACCACGCAAATTCCAACATTGCCAGGCGGGGTTGAATCCGTCAGCCTTGCCATCACCATTGATATCAGCCAACCCAATGGGTTGCTTGTCTTGGTTGTCTTCACCTGAAGTAGAGTAATCCTTGGCTTTCTTCACCCCATTAAACAGACATTGCGCCTCGGCAAACCAACCCTCTCCATTCCAACGCAGCGATGCCTGTCCGTATACCGGTGGAATGTGGTCGAGCGGCTGCTTTGCAGCCGCCTCGTCCAATTGATAAATACCCTTGGTCTGAGTAACCGATCCCGTAAACCACAACGCTTGTATCAATCGAACCTTTGCATTGAAATATAGGCCCGTTATCTGTCCCAAAGCCACATTCTTCAATTGGTATACCGGCGTTAACCGACCATCATACATCAAAGAATCCTCCCCGTTCAATGTGCCCGGTTGATCCAACAATAAGTTCTTCACCGCACTGCTGAAAGCACCCGCCTCAAAAGCAAAGGCCTTATCCTTTCGCCACAAAACCCCCAAATCAACGGTTGTGCTGCGCTCGGCTTTCAAATCCGGACTGGGCACCAACAATTTCGCCCCAGGTTTACTGTCGAACACTTTCGTCATATCATCCACATTGGGATTGCGATACGCCTGATTCACGCTCGCTTTCAATAACAAGCCCTGTTTCAACTGCTGCGTTAATCCCAAATCATAACTGGGCGTGGTAGACGCAAATGAAATCGAACTGTAAGGCAATTTCCAAGGATTGGCTCGAGAGAACAAGGCCTCTAAAGAGTACTTCGAAAGTCGAACGCCTCCCTGAATCACGGTACCCGTCTTGGCCAGGCGATAAATCCCCTGCGCAAATACAGAGTGCATTTGGGTATTCGCCCCAGAGTCACTGTATCTAGCCTTTGTTGCAGTTTCTGCCAACGTAGAAATATTTTTATTGATTCCCACCGATTTCACCTCATTCCAAACCAGTTCGATACCCGAATTCACCGTAAACGACTCGCTAAGCTGATCGTGACGATCCAAATTCAAGGTCCTCATGGATACATCGTCTTTTTGAGTCCGCTCTGTTACACTCCCAAAATTGCGTGTAACCCGAGCCACCTCCGTAGATTGCTGAGCCAACACCAGTCGGGTATGGTGGTTGGCACTGCCCAACTTGGCGGTGTACGACATATATTCCCGATTTTGAGGGGCATAATCCCACCGACCGTAAACAGGCTTTCCGTTGTTGAACTGAGACATTCGGTCATAGCGTGGAATTAAATCCGCCATCGATCGCTGTAGGTTCAAGGTGTGTTCTACCTTCCCTGTCTTGGCAAAAACCTTGGCAAACAGATCCGTTTGACTGTAACCTGTACCTTTTTGCAACTGGGGATCATCATTCTTCAGTACCGTATCTCGACCATTAATTTGCGTAACATACCGAGGTAACAATCCAAACGTGTCCCAATCGGAATAGTTTTTACTACCGCTGCGTAAATCGCCAAATTGGCTGCGGGTAGCGGATGCAATCAATCCCACTTTTTGCGATTGAAGTTTCAACCCCACATTCCCAATTACCGATTGGCTGGCCGATAAATATCGCACCGTGGCATTCGGTTTTACCGCAAATTTACCCAGGGTGGCATCCTTGGTTTTAAAGTACAACACCCCACCCAGCGCATCGGACCCATACAGGGTAGATCCTGAACCGAAGTTCACTTCCAATCGATCCAACATAAATGGATCCACCGTGATGATGTCTTGCAAGTGCCCAGCGCGATACGTGGCATTGTTCATGCGCACGCCGTCAACGACCATCAATACCCGCGACGCTTCAAATCCGCGCAACACGGGGGAACTGCCACCCATCTGACTTTTCTGCACAAACACTTGTCCAGTGTTGATCAGCGCATCGCCCAAGGTGGCCGGTTGTAACTCACCCAAGCGCTTGGAGCTAACGACTTCAATTTGTCGGGGCGTTTCTTTTCGTTGTTGTTCAAACCGCTGTGAAGAGACCAAAACCTCTTCAAACGATTCTACTTCTGTTGTATCTGTTGATTTCTTCGTATCAACTTGTGCGTGTACTGAACCCATCAGGCCCAGAACCGCCATAATAATCATGGTTTTTTTCATAAAATTTGGATGTTTTACACAATAGGAATCACGCAATAACCATCCACCTTCGCCTTGCAAAGGGGTGCCGCTGTGATTTAGGAAATAATATCCTTCAATGGGTAAAACCATCCCCGTGGCGGAGGAACGCTCACTTCCAGCAGCGCGTCCAGTAAATCTTCCTGTCCCAACGCCATCCAATCTTCCTGATCCGTCATAGGCTGTAATCGCAGGGGGGTAATCTCTGAAATGGCCCAGTGTAGTTTATCAAACCACAAAGGCTTGGCCTGACTACTGCCTCCATGGCCTTGTTGGGTTTGCTGTGCAATTTGATTTTCCAGGGCTTTTTCAACTTTGTCATTAAACGCCTTTATGCGATATCCGCCCGGTACTGCGGTAACTTGGAGTACATCATATTTGTTTTCCCCAAGAACAATTTCCGATCCCTTCTTTACATACGCAAATTCGGCTGTATTGGGTAAAAACAACGTTTCCGCCAGTTCCATTCCAACCGTTCTCTCCAAAAAGCGTTTGACTTCTTTGCGCTGACGCTTGTCCGATAACACATGCATGAACGTAAGGCCCGGTATCAATACCATCAACAATACCGCCAGTAATTGCTTGGCGGTTTGTTTGACGAAAATGAGGGGGTTTGCAGACATGCAGAGGCAAATATAAAATTTACCGACGAGCAATGATTGAAAATGCAGAATTTTGCATCGATGAAGCAACCCGTTTACGTAATCGACATTGTGAGAACCCCCGTTGGGAAATTTGGTGGAACTTTGGCCGCCATCCGTCCGGATGACCTTGCCGCCCATGTTATCCTCTCACTTTTACAGCGAAACCCCAAGATCGACCCGTCTGCCATCGATGAGGTAATCCTTGGCGCTGCCAACCAGGCCGGAGAAGACAACCGCAACGTGGCAAGAATGGCTTCATTGTTAGCGGGTATGCCCACCAGCGTTCCGGGGTACACGGTCAACAGGCTGTGTGCCAGTGGCTTACAAAGCATCATGAATGGTGCGATGTCGATTGCCTCCGGACAAGCCCATTTGGTATTGGCCGGTGGAACTGAGAGTATGACAAGAGCGCCATTTGTGATGGCCAAAGCGGAATCGGCGTTTTCTAGAACGACTGAAATCCACGATACCACCATTGGTTGGCGATTTACCAACCCCGCATTATCAAAACTTTACTATCCGTTTTCCATGGGTGAAACCGCCGAAAATGTGGCCGAACAATTCCAAATTTCCAGAGAAGACCAAGACCAATTCGCATACGAAACACAACTCAATTGGAAAAATGCCCAAGCCAACGGACATTTTCAAAATGAAATCGTTGCAGTGCCTATCCCCCAGAAAAAGGGAGAACCCCTCCTTTTCAGCACGGATGAACATCCCCGTTTGAGCGAAGTGAGTGTTTTGGCAAATTTAAAACCCGCTTTCCGCGAGGGAGGCACCGTTACGGCGGGCAACAGTTCCGGTATCAATGATGGCGCCGCTGTTTGTATCCTTGCCTCAGAGGAAATGGTACAACAATTGGGTTTGAAACCGATGGCCCGTATCGCAGGCATTGGTGCCGCCGGTGTTGACCCAAGCATCATGGGAATAGGCCCTGTGCCGGCCACCCAAAAAGCGCTCAAAAATGCAGGACTCACAGTACAGGACCTCGGAGTAGCCGAACTCAACGAAGCCTTTGCTTCACAAGTGTTGGCGAGCATGCGGGCTTTGGACATCGATCGAAACATCGTAAACCCCAACGGCGGTAGCATCGCCATCGGACATCCCCTTGGGGCCTCTGGCACGCGAATTTCTGCCACCCTCTTACACCACATGCAGCGAAATCCATCGCTGAAGTACGGGTTGGCTACCATGTGTATTGGTGTGGGACAAGGGTGTGCCATCGTCTACGAAAACTGCTAATTTTCCATGCGCTACAAGATCGAATTGGCCTACCATGGCAGCAATTACGCCGGCTGGCAAATTCAGCCCAACGCACCCACGGTACAAGCCACCATCGACAAAGCGCTCAGCACCATTTGCAATCAACCCATTGAAACCATGGGTTGCGGAAGGACCGATTCTGGCGTGCATGCGAAGTTTTTCGTGGCCCATTTTGATGGCCCCAACGCGTTGCCGAACGACATCGCTCATCGGTTGAACAAAATGATACCTTCCGACATTCATGTGTTGGGGGTTGCGACTTGTCACCCGGAATTTCATGCCCGATTCGATGCTACCTTGCGAGAATACGAGTATCACATTCAGACAAAAAAAGACCCCTTTGCGCCCAATACTTTTTGGTGGTATGCGCAAAACTTAGATGTTCAAGCCATGAATCAGTGTGCTGCCATGCTGCTGGGTGAAAAGAGTTTTCTCGCCTTTTGCAAGGGAGAAGCGCCCAACAACAATCCCGTTTGCACGGTTTATTTAGCCCAATGGCAAACCAGTGATCACGGTTATATTTTCACCATCCAGGCCAATCGATTTTTGAGAAATATGGTGAGGGCAATTGTGGGAACGTTGATCGATGTCGGCCTGGGCAAGCTCTCTATGCCGGAATTCAAACAAATTTTAGACACAGGGAATCGCAGCGATGCTGGAGCCTCGGTTCCGGCTGAGGGGTTGTACTTGACCCGCGTCACTTACCCCGTTGCTCCAGCGAATTAAACCTTTGTTTATTCAAAACGTCTAAGGAACTTGTCTACCTGACGTTCCGTTGCAGGACGGATGTAGAAATTCTCCGCTTTCACTTTGTCGGCCGTATTGGTTAATATCTGCTGCAAGTTTTGGTCGGTGGCATAGACGTTGGCCCCCGTTTTGGTCAGGTTGATATAGATGTAATCATTGGCCCCCAAATCGAGATAGACATACATATTCTGTCCGCTTCGTTTGTGTTCCAACAGCATCACAGCGTGCATATTCTTGTTGATGGGTTTTCCGGCAATACTGGCTACGGAAACAAAGTCGTTGCAATACATACCCCGCATTTTGCTATCCCAACGGAATGTGGCATCGCTAAGAACCAATTTGTACTCGGCTTCATCCTTGCCCTTCAACTCACCATTTTTCATCAAGTTTTCTAAGGCATTTCTGTAGGCTTTTTCACTTTCCATCATCTCCCCCAAACAGCGTTTGAAGAAGTCCGTATTTACCGTGGCGGTGGTTCCTCCATTTTCGTTGATCAAAGCAACCAAGCGCTCAATGTAATCCGGATGCATGGGGAAATCCAGCATCATCGCCAAATTGAATACAAAGCTGCTATCACCAGGATACAAATCGGCCGTGCCCGCATTCTTGAATTTGATGTTGGGCGTTTCCAATCCGAAGTCCAGGGGACCTTCCGCGTGTATGCTGTGATCGCGCTCGTTGAATTGGATCCAACTGCCTTTCAAACCGCCATCGCGCAATCGAGATTTACTGCCCGCATAGAAACTCTCTGTCTTGTTGTCGTAATAAAAAATCCCGGTGTCGTTGGTGACATCATCGTCGGAATATCTACGTTTCCAAGAATACATCAAGGGATATACGAAACTGGAATCATTGGCCACGAACAAACCCACATATTGTTTCTTGTTGTCTTTGTCGCGCGGATCACTCATATCTAACACCACATCTTTGGGATCCACGCGGTTATCGAACCGTATCCAAACGGAAGGATAGATATTTTTGAAGGTGTGTAACGGCTTCACGTACCCTGTAAATCGTATCAACTTCTCCGTACTTTCAATTTGCGCAAAGCCCTTGTATCCGATTTTCGTTTCTAGGGTAAAGTTCTGCTCTTCCGCAATTTTACCTACCCCTTCTACTCGCTGGTTCTCATTGACAATCACGCTGTCTAGGAAGAATTCCTGTCGGCCACCCCTACTATTGACATACTGATAATATCCGTTACCGCGAATTTTATTCTTGCCATACACTTTGACTTTTAACTTGTAGATCTCGTGGAATTTATTGTCTCGACCCGCAATCAACTTCGTGCTATCCAACAAGTCCATATCGGCATTGGCGCGCACAGTGGCTTTGCCATCCTTCAAGAACAAACGGGAATCGGCGATGTCGATGTACGGAATTTCCGAAATCTTCAATGTGTAATCCACCAGGCTGTAATCGGCCCGTTTGGCTTCAAAGCTCAAGCCGCCCTGTGTGGGGTTGGTACTGGCAAAGATGGGGGTTTGACCCGCCAAAGAAGGTCCCACTTTCGCCGTGATGATCTTTTTATCCATGTCCCAACGGTAATCGGTGAGATTGGTTTGATACATGTTGTAGTCGAATTTCGTCATCGATCCAGGCTCATTTTTCGTAAACGTTCCGATGCGTTTGCTGAAATCCATGGTGCCATTGATATCGCTTGTTTCAAAAGCCATGCGCGAGGAATCGGCCGCATAGATCTGCAGATTGGCCTTCTTCGCCGTTGATTTTTGGGGACCAAAAACCTGCTCCTGACTGTAAAATTTGGCTTGATCCCAGGCCAAAGTACCATTTCCTTTTACCACACTTGGCGATTGGGTGATGGTGCCTGTGAAGTCATGCCCCACTTTAAACATCTTAATGGGCGTAGCACCGTTGATCACATTGTATTCGTCCTGATAGGGATTCCATTCCATGTTGGCCATCACCGCGTGCACTTCGGGGTATTTGGTATTTTCTGTCAGATCGTAACGATTCAACACACCCACCGCTTTTTTCGGCAGCAGCAATATTTTGGAAAATTCACTCTTTGATCCTTGGTACGAGATACTTCCGTCGGTTCCGTAAAATCCTTCTTCCGACAGGTTCATCGTCATATCGCCTAGCCCTTTACCACGATACATGCTGTAACCACCGGGCGGCGTGTGTTTAATGAATCCCAAAGAATAGTCTTTTTGAATGGTAACATAGTGACGGAATTCAGGGAAAATGCCATCCGAAATAAAATTCCCATCGAAGCGCAACCCCGCGATGGTGAAATTATCCAAACTATCAATGGTAAAGGGATCTACCACAAACTTGAATTTATCGCCTTCATAGGCACCACCATGGATGTGCGGTTTATCGTAAAGCACTTCACTGCCTTTGTCGGATACGAAAATTGGGTATTCTGGGTAGTCCTTGTTGCCGGATTTGTTGTTGGGCTTGTCGATGTACAACGTTCCACTCACGTTGCGCAAAACCGATTTAATGGGAACCAATCTGCGACCTGAAGAATCCGGGAAATACATCTGTAACGAATCCACCGCCGACATCGCAATGTTGAATTGACCATAGTTGAAGACGTACTTTTTCCCATAAAAATCGAATCTACCGGCGCGCAATTGTCCGCCAAATCGCAAACCGCGATTCTTGGTCAATGTCACTTGCTGATTGGAAGGCACAACGATCACGTTTTGAGAATCGGAAAAGAAAAACTTCGACACCCCTTCCAAATTCATTTCATTGGAAAGCAGGTTGAGGGTGAAGTTGGGTCTTGCCCCAATGATGGAAGAGATGCGAATCACATCGTAATCCCGCATTTTTTGATGGGCTTGCACGTAGCGAAAAGCTTTGGGCAAAAGGATGGCACTGTCCTGATCTTGTAAATAGTTGATATACCCTTGGTCGTGCAGCTCCAAGAATGGCGCCACCAAATACTCTTTTTGTGTCTTTTGAAAAAAGGCATAATCGTCTAGGGAAAATTTCAACCGTTGATCGGCTTTATAGAATTCGCGCAATTCCGCTTTGCGGGCCTGCAACTGCTTCATTTTGGCCTCTGCTTTTACTTTGTCCTCCGGTTTGCCAGACAGCATGAGATTTTTAATATCCTTTTGCAATTGGGTTGAGATGGCATCTTCTGGCTGTCGGTTGTAAAAGGCCACCAATCCTTCCAATGGATGAGAGCGGAGCGCGCCTTGCAAACGGTTGTAAAGGATGTCTCGAAAGAAGTCATCCGACGAAATACGGGCTTCCAAATCGTTATTCACATTGTCGAAATCAACGAAGGGCTCCGTGATAACCCAACGCACCTGCTGCACATCCAAACTCACGTTGTGGTAGTTGTCGGCGAAGGGAACACGCATCAAACCTTCTTCTCCTCTGTCGACGATGAGTTTGTTGTCTTTGAAGATGAAATTCACCTTGACAAACGGGTGATAAATGGTGGTAACACTGTCCAGGTAAAGGGTGTATTCCGCTTGTAATGTCCCTGCGATACCATCGGATATTTTGAACGATTTGCTTTTTAGAGTTACTTTTTTCTTGCCTTTGTAGAACACGTCGATGACCGAGGGTTTTCCATTGGCCGTGGCCGTAGTAACGGTATGTCCTTGCATGGTAAAGCCACCGCGGAAAAAACTCTCGTCGCCCACGATACCTCTTACCAGCAGTTCGTTGTCATAAGAGTTAAACTGCGGAAATCCCGACTTTTTCACTTTCAATGAGTCAGTAGCGCTGGATAGCTTGTCGGTAAACTTGCCCAAGACGGCAGTTTTGAAATAGCGATTGTAAGTAAGGGAAGCAGAATCTACGCTGTAGGTATTCACATCCAAATTCAATCGAAACTGACCAAATTTCACATAGGCAGACTCTTCGGGAAGACAACGTTGGAAGTCGGCCGAGCCATATTCCCCCAACCAAATATTTTTCGCGGGCTTGTAAATGCCTTTGGTGGCTTTGACCACCATTTTATCCATGAAGCCTTGGCATGTTAAATCCACCTCGCCAAAGTGGATTTCAATCTCCCCTTTGTAATACATGTCGAAATCCAACGTATCCACCTTCCAAACGGTTGTACCTGATTGGTATACCACTTTGTTGGCGAATAAGTTGGCTGTGGTTTTTAGGAAATCGAGGTATTCTTTGTTGCTATTTCCCAACAGCGATTTGGTGATGTTCTGCCATTGTAGCAACACTTTATCGGGGAGTTTATTCTCTAGAAAGGCCGCAACTGTGGTCATAAACAATTGAAAATGCGGCTGCAAGGACATTTTCTCTGCCAACATTTGATTGCTTATGTCGATGATGAACTTTTGCTGACTCGGCGAAAACTTACCAAGTTCCCAGTTTTCCTTAAACACGGCGAAATTCCGCGTCAACCCTTTGTCGTTGGCTTTGGCAATGAACGCCTCAAATTCCGCAATGAACGTAGCTGGAACTGGACTAAAACTACCGTTTTGGGCCGACAATTTAGACCCAAGGGCAAACAACAAAATGGTCAATAAAGTACGAAACATCATCATGGGTTATCAAATAACGCACCAAGATGCGTTTCCTTGTTGAAATTAGCGCATCGCCTTCACAATATCGATGAAATCACGGGCTTTCAAACTAGCACCGCCGATCAATCCACCATCGATATCCCCTTGAAGAAACAATGCCGCCGCATTTTCAGGCTTCACACTACCGCCATACAGAATGGAGGTGGCCGATGCCACTTCTTCATTGTACTGATTGGCAATGAGTTTACGGATGTACGCGTGAATTTCCTGGGCCTGCTCTGGCGAAGCATTCAGACCCGTACCGATGGCCCAAACAGGCTCATAGGCAACCACTACTTGTGCAAATTCTTTGCGATCCAAATGAAACAAGCCCTGAACTATTTGCTCCTCAATGGCACGGAAATATTGCTTGCTCTCGCGCTGCTCGAGCGTCTCACCCACACAGAAAATCGGCCTCATGCCATGACGGATCACCGACTTTACCTTCGCCGCACAAATTTCGTTCGTTTCTCCAAAATACTGACGTCGCTCACTGTGCCCAACCAAACAATAATCTACGCCCACCGATTTCAACATGCCCGCAGAAATCTCTCCCGTGTAGGCCCCTTGATCCTCTTGATGGGCATTTTGAGCACCCACTTGCAACCCGCTACCTTCTAACAATCTCACTGCAGTAGGCAGCGCCAAATAGGTTGGAATCAACACCACTTTACCCTCACCCCGGTACTCATCTCTAACAATACCCCTTACTTCCGTGATCAACGCTTGGCTCTCTTCCAAGGTTTTGTGCATTTTCCAGTTACCTGCAACGATTTTTTGCCTATTCATACTACCACAAAAGTACAAAAATCCGCAGGAAGGTTATGCTCAAGATATCAACGAAATCAGGGCTTTCATCCCCCGGCCACAACCGCCTCCACCCAACGCATCGCCAAATCAAATTGTGCCTTTTTTGACATATCTGAATTATCCAACACCCGGTATTCTTGGGTGAGCGTGAGGGGACTGTTTTCGCGATTTGCATCAATTGTATCGCGGTGTTCCAAATTCTTGGCCACCTCTTCCAACGTTACATCGTCGCCCTTGGCCGTCAACTCTGCGTATCGCCTTTGCGCTCGCACCGACTGGCTTGCCGTCATAAAGATTTTCAGCTCCGCATCGGGAAATACCACAGTGCCAATATCCCTACCATCCATCACTACCCCCTTTTGCTGTCCGATGGCCTGTTGTAGTGCCACCATCTTTGTGCGAACCGACTGAACTTTGGCCACTTCACTCACTTTGGCTGCCACTTCAATACTGCGGATCTCAGCTTCCACAGAAACGCCATTCAACGTCACTTCCGATTGTTGATTTGCATTGTTTACAAAGCCCACTTGCACCGTTTCAAGCGCCTTTGACACCGCCAACTCATCGTTTACATCAACGCCCAACCGCAACATGTGCAGCGTCACAGCCCTGTACATAGCCCCACTGTCGATAAACACATATCCCAAGGCCTTTGCCATGGCTTTGGCCAACGTCCCTTTTCCACAGCTGCTATAACCGTCGATGGCAATATTGATTGTTTTCTTCATGCGCTGATTATAGTTCTGGAATACCCCTGCATCCCGAGTACGCGACTGTGCGCTTTTTGGCAAACCGTGTTGGGTCAATCGACAATGAAAACTGATTGGAATTTTGCCCAGGGAAATACGAGGCACTGCCGTAGGTAATATCCAACTTGGCCATGCGAAATTTCAAACCCCAGCCAAAACCCGACGTTCCTCGTCGCTCAGAAGTAGACAACTCCATACGCCTTTGGTGGCTGTATCCAATTAAAAAGCTCAAATTTTGTCCCAACACCAACTCCGTACCCAAGGCCACATGTCGCATCAACTTCGCAGCAAAACCCGCCTCTTGCGGCACAATGGCTTTTCCATTCAAATCAATTTTACCACCATTATCTACATATTGGTCGTAGGTCAAATCCCATCGTTGTAAACTGTGTGCTGTAATATGAAATTTCATCGGCATGTGCTTCGGACTCAACGAAACTGCAGCCTGTATGTTAAACGGCAAAGGTTCTCTTGACGCATCGCGATAAGTCACCAATTGCGAACCCATATTTTTCAACACTAGACCCCAGCTCAAGACGGAATCATGGTGAATGTAGTTGCAGCCCAGATTCATGAATACGCCATTGGAAACGTATGGACCCATCACACTGTAAACCATACCCAATTGCGCTCCCACCCGCAACCGCGGACGGAACAAACAAGATGCACTCACCCCCAGTTGCGTTTCATTGGCTTTGACTTCTCCTTGGGGGTTTCCACCTGCGTCAAACGCATCCATGGTACCGCCATCGATTAATTGAGCAAAACCAGACCACATCAAACACTTGCCTTTCCATGCGCCTGTGGCATTGGCCGTCATTACGGTAGGCAACACCGAACCGGCACTCAACCCAAACTTTCCTGCGTGATTTTCAGTGAGCAAAGCCGGATTGCTGACCGATTGCAGCACATCCCCAAACGGTTGCGTCACCAAATACCCACTCCAGGCCAAGGCCCGACTGTGCAGCGGCACATCCAAAATACGAAAAACCCCAGTACCACCTGTTTGCGCATGAAGCGAAATGAGACTCATCGCCAAACCGAACAACCCTATGCGTTTTTGCATCTGCAACAAATTTACTTAACAACGCGCATTTGCCACAGTTATTTTCACGAAATTTGCCGACGCAAACAATGAATCGCCCTTATCACAACCCCGCCGACATCCCCTCAGACCAACCGTTGGTCATTACACAAGGGACGTTCGATGGCGTTCATTTGGGACATCAAAAAGTACTCAAACAAGTGGTAGCCTTGGCCAAATCCAAAAAAACCAAGAGCCTACTCATCACCTATCACCCCCACCCACGGTTGGTAATTGACCCCAACAACCACGAGTTGCGCATGCTTAGCAGCATCGAAGAAAAAGCCATGGCGGTGTACGAGTTGGGCGTGGATTATGTATTGGTGCTGCCTTTTACCCAAGAGTTTGCGCAACTTTCACCCCGCGATTTTGTAGAAAGCATCCTGGTAAACCAATTGCACGTAGACACCATCGTCATCGGATACGATCATCGATTTGGAAAAAATCGGGCGGGTGATTTTCAGCATTTGCTGCGATTGGCCTCGGAATTTCATTTCCAAGTGCAAGAAATCCCTGCCTCAGAAATCGACGCCATTGCCATCAGTAGCACCCGGATACGCAAAGCGCTATCAAACAAGCAATTAACAGAAGCCAACACCCTGCTTGGCAAACCATACATACTCACCGGTATTGTCACAGAAGGACAAAAAATCGGTCGGACCATTGGATTTCCAACCGCCAATTTACACATTGAAGACCCCTATAAATTGATCCCCCCCAACGGGGTCTATGCAGGCTATTGCTTGGTGGATAACGAACAATTCAAAATGGTGTGCAACATCGGATACCGCCCTACCGTCCAGGGCCAAGACCTCCGAATTGAAGCCCATCTCTTCGATTTCAATAAAAACATTTATGGGCAGTCCATTTCTTTGTTTTTGGTACAGTATTTGAGAAATGAGCAAAAGTTCGATTCCTTGGAATCGCTCAAAACCCAAATCCTTATCGATGCACAACAAGCCCAATCAATGGTTACTTTGGATTAAGTCGGCCTGCCTGCTGACCTTATTCCTTATAACTGTACCCGTTGTAGCACAAACAGACGACGAAGATTACGGAGAAGACGATGGCGACTACATCGTGGAAGATTCGGCTTGGATGTTATCGGATGATACCATTGCGTATTATTACGACGAAGGCGAATTCATCATCCCCGGCATGTTGCCAGACTACGATTTTTATGCCTTTTGGGACACCCTCCACGTAGATGCCTACCGATTCGATTTGCGCAAATTGCAAGAAATCATCCCCCTCACGGTCCTGGAAATGGACTGTGATTTCGCCATGCCCATTTACGGTAGAACAAACTCTCCCTTTGGATGGCGCCATGGCCGCCCCCACACCGGCATAGACTTACAACTCAGAACAGGCGACTCGGTTTACGCGGCTTTTGATGGTGTTGTGCGCATGAGCAAATATTACAATGGCTATGGCAATTGTGTGGTAGTCAGACACTACAACGGCTTGGAGACCTTGTATGCCCACCTCAGCAAACTCGATGTTAAACCCGGAACGCTGGTCAACGCCGGACAACTGCTCGGTTTGGGTGGATCCACCGGGCATAGCACGGGGCCTCACCTCCATTTTGAAATTCGCTTTTTGGGCAGACCACTCAATCCATCCGCTGTCATTGATTTCCCCAATGAAATGGTGAAAGTAGACACGCTGAATATTGAGTCGAAAATTTTCCAAATGCCCGCGGGTTCCTATCACTATAAAAAACGGAGAAGCTCTTATCGCAGAGGCAGATATAAAGGCAGCAAAAGCCGTAAACGCAGATATTCTTACGAGATTAGAATAGAAGAAGTGTCCCAATCGTTATACAGGGTATAAAAGGTTGAATCGATTCAACTATTTTTGTATTTTCTGTGAGCATTCAAGTCAATCATTTATCGAAACGCTATGGCAGCCAGTGGGCTGTGAACGATTTGTCGTTCGAAATTCCCACAGGCGAAATTGTTGGATTTTTGGGCCCCAATGGCGCCGGAAAATCAACCACCATGAAAATACTCACCGGCTACATCCCTGCCACCAATGGCGATGCCGTAGTCTGTGGATTCAACCTCAACACCGACAGCCTATCGGTGCGCAAACGCGTGGGCTATCTTCCGGAGCACAACCCACTCTACTTGGACATGTACGTTACCGAATACCTGCAATTTTCAGCGGGTATGGCTGGCGTTTCATCCATCAAGACAGCCGTGAAAAAGGCCATCGATCTAACCCAATTATCGCCCGAACGAAACAAGAAAATCGGACAACTGTCCAAAGGATATAGACAGCGTGTTGGGCTGGCCCAAGCCCTGATCCATGACCCTGAAGTGTTGATACTCGACGAACCCACATCAGGACTCGACCCCAATCAAGTGGTTGAGATGCGCAACGTGATTAAAAATTTGGGCAAAAACAAAACCGTTTTGCTCAGCACGCACATCATGCAAGAAGTAGAGGCCATGTGCAGTCGCGTCATTCTGCTCAATCACGGAAAAATCATTGCAGACAACACCTTGGAGGGTCTCAAACAAACCTCCCCCAATGATTCTTTGGAAACCATCTTTAGAAATTTAACCAATAGCCATGTGGGTAGTATTTAAAAAAGAGATTCGCAGCTTTTTGGGCTCCTTCATTGCCTATATCGTGATGGGAGTATTCCTAGTAATCACAGGGATTTTCATGTGGTTAATCCAGGAAAACAACGTCCTTGATTTGGGCATTGCCAGCTTACAAGTCATGTTCAACATCGCCCCATACATTCTCATTTTCTTGGTTTCAGCCATCACCATGCGAAGTTTGAGCGAAGAAAGACGATTGGGTACGATTGAGATTTTGACGACCCGACCTGTGAGCGACACCTCCATCTTGTTGGGGAAATATTTCGCCGCTGTGGGATTGATCATTTTTACGCTGTTACCCACATTGTTTTATTATTACAGCATCAAGCAATTGGCTGATCCATTGCAAGGTGTCGACAGCGGCGCAACCTGGGGTTCCTATATGGGCCTCGTTTTGTTGGCCGCGAGTTATGCCAGTATCGGGCTGTTTGCCTCGTCACTCACCGACAACCAAATCGTATCACTGATTATATCGATGGTTTTGTGTTTCTTTTGGTATGGCGTTTTGAGTTTACTGGGCGATATCAAAGCGTTAGAACTCATCGGTAAAAGTTTGGAGTGGTTCAGCCTTGATTTTCATTATCAGTCGATCAGCAGGGGCGTGCTCGACACACGCGATATTATTTATTTCTTAGGTTTTATTGCCACTTTTTTGGGTGGTACTAAATTGGTTTTTGAAAGCAGAAAATGGTGATGAAAAAGTACAGCAATCGCAATCAATCTCTGCTTGAATTCATCACCCTTTTGGTAGTGGTGGTGGTCGCCAATATTTTGGCCAACGTATACTATCAGCGCGTTGACCTTACTAGCGAAGAACGATACACCCTATCCGAAACAAGCAAAAAACTCTCCAAAGGCCTCAAAGAGAAGTTGTATTTCCGTCTGTATTTAGACGGTGAAATGTCGGCCCGATTCAAAAACCTTCGCAACGAGATTCGCGACATGGCCTACGAGTTTCGCGAAATCAGCGGACGGAAAATCGAAATAGAACTGATTGATCCATTCGAAGGAAAACTCACCTCAGAAATTTCGGGTATTTTGGAAGATTTCCAGTCTCGCGGGGTGATGCATCAGCGCGACATCGACGACGAAGGCAGCAATTCTACTGTCATAAAAAACATCATACCGGGCGCCGAAATGAGTTATGCGGGCAAGACCGTCGCCATCAATTTTTACGAACACGATGTAGCACTGGACGCAGACAACAACATCAAACGGGCCATTGACAATGTGGAATACGAAATTGCCAATGGGTTAAGGCAGTGCATATTAGATAAATCAAAGAACATCGCCGTGGCCGATGGCTCAGGCGAGATGATCGACAATCGCGTGGCTGATTTCGCCCAAGAGTTGTCCAAATATTACAATGTCAACGCCCTCAATTTGAACGTTGCAGACCCAAACAGTGCTGAACCGTTTGTGGAGAAACTCAAATCCGTTGACAACCCGGAGGCCATGGGCAGTGTACTCATTGAAAGCCTACAAAAACGACTAAACAACAATGACTTGTTGTTGGTGATCAAACCGGCCAAAGACTATACGCCTGCGGAGTTGTATTTGATTGACCAATTTGTCATGAAAGGGGGCAAGGTCATTTGGATGATTGATCCCGTGCATGCCGAAATCGATAGTTTTGAGAACAATTCGCAAATTATCGCGATGGACAACCAACTGGAGAACATTTCCTCTTCATTGTTCCATTATGGCGTAAAATTGGAATCTACCTTACTGATGGATGCCAATTGTAACGCCATTCCCATCCCTGTAGGGGGACGACCTGAAATGATTGACTTTTACTACTTTCCTGTTTTCATGTCGGCCACATCGCCTCACATTATTAATCGGAATGTCGGGCCCATTTGGGGGCAATTCCCCGCTACCCTATCGGCCAAATCCAAGACCGACTTGAATGTAACCCCATTGTTGAGTAGCTCGCCCTATACCAAAACGGTGCAAGCGCCAGCAACGGTTGACCTGGAAACAGCCTACATGCAATCTCGAGACGACCGATATCGCAGCACGCTCAGGGGTGGTAGCAAATTAACCGGGGTATTATTGGAGGGCAAATTCCAATCGCCTTTCATTTACCAGAAACATTACGATGGCGTTCCATTCTTGCCCACGGGCAACAGCAAAATGATAGTAATTGCCGATGGCGATATCATGAGAAACGGCATCAGTGGCAGGGGCGGAATTTACCCCACTGGTTTCGATCGATTCACCAAAACCACCTTTGCCAACAAAAAGTTCTTGCTCAATTGCATTGATTACCTCATCGATGACAATGGATTGATTGAGATTCGCGCCAAGGAGAAGACTTTGCGCTTGTTGGATACAGAAAAAACACGACTGGAACGCGACTATTGGCAATGGTTTAACATTGTGGCCCCACTGCTGAGCATTTTATTATTTGGTGTCGCCAACCACCTTTATCGCAAGCGGAAATACCAAACAAATTAACCATGTACGATTTCATTGAAGGCAACATAGAATCCTTAAACCCCACGCACGTGGTCATTTCCAATCAAGGATTGGGCTATATCGCGGCGATCAGTTTAACCACTTACGAAAAGATCAAAGGCCACAAAACAGCCAGATTATTTGTCGATCTGTTATTCAAGGTTGAAAACCAAAGTCCCGTCTCCATGAATCTGTATGCCTTTGCTGACCCCGACGAACGACACATGTTTCGTTTACTGACCAGTGTGTCGGGTGTTGGCAACAACACGGCCATGTTGATGTTAAGCAGCTTGGCGCCGGATGATTTGGCATCGGCCATTCTCAATGGCAACGTGGGGCTGTTGAAGAGCATCAAAGGCATCGGCGAAAAAAGTGCTCAGCGCATTGTCTTAGAACTGCGCGACAAACTCATGGGCGGGAAAAAATCCATGGGATTGAGCGCCGCTTCTGGGGTGAGTGACCACTTCAGCGAGGCCTTGGCAGCCCTTACTACGTTGGGTTATCCAAAAGCGAATGCTGAGAAAGCCTTAATGAAAGTAAGTAAAGAACTTGGCGGCACGGCCACCATCGAAGAACTGATCAAAAATTCGCTGAAAATTTTGTAACTTGCCAATCCGACTAAAACTAAGCCTATTCGCCAAACTGCTACACAACGTTTAGAAGTGTTAAGAATGAAGTTTCTCGCAAAATCAACGCGCAGCTGCCGAACATTGGCACATGCAAGCTTGTTGCTGCTTGGCCTATTGGCGGGATCGGGGAAGGCATTGTTTGCCCAAACCGACACCAATAGTCTCCGATATAAAATAGCGCAGTCTTCGGCCAGCGGAAGTAAAATAGACCTGGAAAATCCCATCAAAACGGAATGGCGTTACAATGCCAGAGAAAATCGATACGAAGGGTACCGCAACTTGGGGTCTTTGAGCTATCCTACGGGAGAGACCATGTCGGTAACCGAATACTTCCAAAAACAAGGAAAATTAGACCGAGAAAAATACTTCCGCGACAAATCTCAAAGTGCGTATGCGCTGGGGCCCAACAGCCGAGGGGTGAATGACCTGATCAAAGCAGAGCTGAGCAACCCCACGGTATCCAAGATTTTTGGCGAAGGGGGTGTTGATTTCCAACTTAACGGCAGTGCCATGATTAAATTGGGTGGAAGCATCAATGAAAACCGAAATCCCAATTTTTCAAAACGTCAACAGAAGTACTTTGTCCCTGTTTTTGACCAACAAATGCAAATTAGTGCCAATGGAAGCGTGGGAGAATTTGTAAAACTGGGCATCAACTACGATACAGAGGCGGCATTTGAATTCGACAACCAAACCAACCTGGGTTGGAAGGGCAAGCCGGATGGAATTCTCAAGGATGTCCAAGCGGGTAACGTCAACCTCAACCTGCCCACACAACTCATCAAACCCGCGAACTCGTTGTTTGGATTTTCCAACACCATGCAATTTGGAAAAACCACCATCAAAACCGTTTTCTCACAAAACAAAGGTCAAAGCACGGAAACAGTGCTCAAGGGCGGTGCCCAAATGAATGAATTTAAAATCACAGCGGACAACTACGACCAAAACAAGCACTTTTTCTTGTCCCAGTTTTTCCGTGACAATTACAACCGCTCATTGGAGAATTTACCCATCGTTGCCAGCGGTGTGATCATCAACCGTGTGGAGGTTTGGGTAACCAATAGAAATGCGAATGTGGAAACGCCTCGTGACATTCTTGCCTTCCAAGATTTGGGAGAGGCCAAGCCCTATCGCGCCGCATTGGGCGGATCATCCAATTTGCAGGCGAGCAATGACGCCAACACCCTCTACGCCAAAATGGTCAATGACGCCGATGCGCGAACCACTGGAAAAGCCATCGATCGGGTGTATGCCAACATGCCTTATTTTGAGCAGACCGTTGACTTTGACATGTTGAACTATGCGCGTCAGCTGACGGATAAGGAATTCAGTCTCAACACACAATTGGGTTTTATCTCATTGAATCAGCCCTTAAACAACGATGAGATTTTGGCCGTTGCTTTTGAATACACATACAATGGCGAAGTATTTCAAGTAGGAGAATTCTCTCGTGATGTAGCGCCCGGCAATCAACAACTGCTGTTTTTGAAGATGTTGAAAGGCAATACCATCAGAACGCGTTTGCCCATGTGGAAACTGATGATGAAGAACATCTATGCGCTCAACACCTACAGTTTGAGCCTAGAAGACTTCAAATTGAACATCATTTACGCCGATGACACCACGGGTGGAGATTACAACTATTTACCCATCGGCAGTGCCAACTGTCCTAACCTAGCCAATGGCAATCCTTTGATTCGGGTTTTGGGATTAGACAAGCTCAACCGTCAGCAAGAAGCCAAGCCCGACGGTGTTTTTGATGCGATAGAAGGACTGACCGTCAATACCCAATACGCAAGAATCATCTTCCCCGTAACCGAACCTTTTGGCGACTACTTGCGTGAACAGTTCAACGGCAGGAACGATTTGGGCGATTATTACTGTTACGACGCTTTATATGACAGCACAAAATGGCTGGCGCAACAAGATGTAAAACACAACAAGTTTTTCTTACAAGGAAGTTATAAAAGCAGCAATGGGGCTGAATTATTCCTGGGAACAACCAACTTACAGCGAGGTTCGGTGCGTGTTACGGCCAACGGACGACCTTTAACCGAGGGCATGGATTACGAGGTAGATTACGCCCTTGGACGTGTAAAAATCATCAATGAGGGTTTGTTGCGCGGAGGCGCAGAAATCAGAGCCAGTGCGGACGGACAAAGTTTCTTTAACATCCAACAAAAAACATTGATTGGCGGTAGAGTAGAACACAAATTCAACAAAAAACTCATTGTGGGTGGAACCGCCTTGCACATGTATGAAAGGCCCCTCACAACGAAGACCAACTTCAACGAGGAGCCCTTGCTCAATACCATCATTGGAGCGGATGTAGCGTATAGTTCAAAGTCCAGATTCCTCACCAAAATCATCGATGCGCTGCCGTTTTTGGAAACCAAGGAAATTTCAAACATCACGGCTTATGGGGAATTTGCAAAAATTTTCCCCCACAATCACAAATCTCAGGGAGGTCAACGCGGGGTTTCAAACTTGGAAGATTTTGAAAATGCTGAATTAACCAACGATGTAAAAAGCGTAGGTAACTGGGTGGTAGCTTCGGTTCCTCAAAAACAGGAAGATCGCTTCCCCGACACAAAAACATACGACAAAACCACGTGGATGAACCACCATGCGGCCTTGAGTTTTTATACCATTGACCAGTTGTTCTACCGGGACAACGACATGCCCGACAACATCAAACAGCGTGTCGACAATATCCTCAGTGATCCTTTCCAACGCCAAGTAGATCAGCGAGAAATCTTCCCTCAAAGAAACTTCCCTCAAGGTACGCCCACCATTTTACCGACACTGGATTTGTTTTTCCGTCCCACTGTTAGAGGGATGTACAACTACAACAGCAACCCTTCCGAAATCAACGACAAAGGAGAATTATTAAATCCTGAATTAAGTTGGGCGGGGATTACGCGAAAAATTGACCAGAACGACTTCGAAGCGGCCAACATCGACTACATCGAAATTTGGATGTTAGATCCTATGTCGAACAACCCCAACCTCAGGGGCGAACTATTGCTCCATTTGGGTAACGTGAGTGAAGACATTTTGCCGGATCGCAGAAAATCGTTTGAAAACGGGTTGCCCTCGGGTAGCAACAGCAGCGCTGAAACTGACACAACCTCGTTGGCCATTGTTCCCAGCGGACCTCAAATCAACTTCGCTTTCGACAACAATGCCACCACCCTAAAAACACAAGACGTGGGTCTGGATGGAATGGACGATGCGCAAGAATTAGAACATTTCGACACCACATTACTGAAGAAAATCGCTGCCAATTTTGGTGCGGGTTCAAAATATTACACTGACGCAACGGCGGACCCCAGTAACGACAACTACCTGCACTATTTGGAGAACGCTTACGATGTGCTCGATGCTGACATCATCAACCGATACGCAAGAATTCAAGGGCTTCAAGGCAACTCGAGCAACGAAAAATACACGGGTAAATATGATGGAATGCCGAAGTCAAGCACTTCAATACCCTCCGATGAGGACGTAAACCGCGACTTCACCTTAAACCAAAGTGAAGATTATTTCCAATATCGCATCAAGATCAACGCCGCAGACATGCGCATTGGCAATAATTATGTTTCAGATGTTGTGAGCAGACGCACCAAATTGCGCAATGGTAAAGAAAGAGACATTACTTGGTATCAATTAAAAATTCCCATTCGTGAATTCGAGAAAGCCGTTGGTAATATCAGCGATTTCAAGAGTATTCGTTTCATGCGAATGGTGATGACCGGCTTTAATGACACCGCAGTATTGCGTATGGGCTACATCAACTTGGTGAGGGCCGATTGGCGTAGATATACTAACAGTTTGAAAACACCCGGGGTCATCGTTCCTCAGGATCCCAACGACGGTACCAAATTCGTGGTGAGCACGGTAAACATCGAAGAAAATAGCAAGCGCAGTCCGATTGCCTATGTTTCACCTCCGGGAATCGACCGCGTTCAAAACATGGCCAGTTTGGGTACCGTTTTGGAAAATGAACAGGCACTCTCATTGCAGGTATGCGAACTAAAATCCGGCGATAGTAGGGCTGCTTTCAAAACCACAACGTTTGATGCCCGCAACTACAAGCGTATGCAGTTGTACGTCCATGCGGAAGAAAGCCAAAACACAAATATCCAAGATGGTGAGGTAGCTGCGTTTATTCGTTTTGGTACTGACCTTACTTCGAACTATTACGAATATGAAATCCCATTAAAGTTGACACGCGGCACCGTGAATTCTTTGGCTGGTGATGCAGCAGCAAAAGTATGGCCCGCGGAGAACTTAATGGATATCGCATTGGATTCATTCTATCACTTGAAAATAGACCGACAGAATGCCGCTTGGCCCATGACTGCCCCCTACATCAAATTCATGGGCAAGGGAAAAATCACCGTGATGGGATTACCCGATGTGGGCAATATGCGTGTCATGATGGTGGGAATTAAAAACAACAGCAATTCCCCCAAGTGTTTTGAAACTTGGTTCAATGAACTCCGGGTAAAAGAGATTGCCAACAAAGGGGGCTACGCTACCCTGGCAAACGTTCAAATGCAGCTGGCCGATTTCGGTCAACTCAATATCGGTGGTACTGTAAGGACCATCGGATTTGGGGATGTTGACAAAAAACTCAACGATCGCAGTTTGAGCACCAACCTCAACTATGACATTGCATCAAACTTAGAGTTGGGCAAATTCTTCCCAAAGAAAGCCGGAGTGAGCGTTCCCATGTATATCGGATACTCAGAAAGTTATGTTCGCCCCAAATACTACCCTCTGAATCCCGATCTTGAACTTAGAACATTTTTGTCGGGCATTGCCGATGCCTCCACCCGCGCTGCCGTTAAAAAAGCAGCCGAAGAATACAACTCTTTGTATAGCATCAACTTCAACAATGTGAGGGTAGCTTCCGCCATGGGTAAATTGCCCAAGATATGGTCGCCAAGCAACTTCGTGTTCGGATACAGTTACCAAAACAACTACCGCCGAAACCAACAAATTGAAGAGTACTTCATCAAAACCACGCAAGCAACCATCGGTTATACGTACAGCCGTAACACGAAATATCACAAACCCTTCCGCAAAATCAAGTCGAAGAACCTAGCCTTAATCAAGGACTTCAATTACAACTTGATGCCTTCTAGTTTCAGTACACAAATGCAAACCAACCGTTTGTACAGTGAACAACAGGCCCGAAACAACAATAAATTCATCCAAGTCAATCCCAGACTGTTCGATAAAAACTTCACCATTCTGCGCAATTTTAACACCAATTTGCCATTGACAGAATCCATAAAAGTCAATTATTCTGCCAATGTCACCTCGCGTATTCAGGAACCTTACGGCCGATTGGATAATGAAATCAAATTGGATTCGGTGCGTCGCGAATTCTTGAGTTTGGGTAGAATGACCAAATTTTACCAAAACATCAACGCAACCTATACCCTGCCCTTCAGCAAATCTAAGCTCACGCGATGGATGAACACAACGGTCACCTATGTGGGCAGTTACGAATGGAATCAAGCACCACCGGCGTTTGAATCTTTGGGGAACCGATTGCAAAACGGACAAGACATCAATGTGAGTGGCCAATTGAATTTTACGCAGTTGTATTCAACCATTCCCTGGCTTCGCGATTTGGAAAAACCCAAAAAGGTGAAAAAACCAGCAGCGGCGACCCCAGCGCCGAAACAGGACGACGAAGGACCCAGTTTTGAAAGTGCCCTACAAAAAGGTCAACCAGAAACCAAAAAGGCCAACCCCGCCAAAATTTTCGCCGGCAATTTCATCAGCATGCTGAAAAATGTGGGCTTCAGCTATCAGTTAAAAGAGAATTCTGAACTTCCTGGCTTTGCCTACAAGCCCGATTATTTCGGCAACAATTTCAAACACATGCAACCCGGTTTAGGCTTCGTGTTTGGATTGCAAGACCCTGACCTTCGATACAAACTCGCCGATCTGGGAGCTTTGAAAAACGACAGTAGACAATCCAACTTCTACAGAAATAACAAAACCGAAAATTTCACCGCCAACGTAACGATTGAACCCATCAAGAACTTCCGCATACGCTTGGATTTCGCGAGAAACCACACCCAAGGAACTCAATCCGTGTTCAAGTACGATGGCTTCGCCTGGATGGACCAAGGTCTTACACAAACGGGGAACTTCAACGTAACCGGTATGTTCTACAAAACGCATTTTGTAAAAGACCAATCCTTTGCCAATTCTGACCAACACCCCAATGCCGTGTTCACACAAATGTTGAACAATCGTTATACGGTGGCTCAACGACTGTCATTGCAACGCATCGGAGGAACTGCCATCGATACCATCACCAAGTTCCCGTTGGGTTACAGTAAAAATTCGCAAGATGCCTTGATTGGCGCTTTCTATGGAACCTATTCTGGACAGGATGTTGGATACAGCGACATTTCCGGTTTCCCTGCCATTCCTCTGCCCAACTGGAACGTCAACTACAACGGATTAACCAAAATTAAGTTCTTGGGCAATCGGTTTAACAACATCAACATCAAACACGCCTATACCGGCCGTTACTCCATCGGAAACTACACGCAGAACTTGAAATACACCCCCGATGAAGCGCTGGTTATGGGTAAAGACCTTACCGCCAAATACCAAATTGCCGATGCCACCATCTCGGAAGGATTTTTCCCATTGATTGGCTTGAATGTAACGACCAAAAACAACTGGACGGTAGGATTGGAATACAAACGCTCAAGGGTATTGAAATTGTTCGCATCCTCTTTCAACCTGACCGAAATGCGCAACAACGAATTCCAGTTAAACGCAGGATACCGTACCACCGGCATTACGATGCCATGGAGAAGAAATGGTCGATGGGTGTATTTACCCAATGATTTCCGATTCGACATGACAGTGAGTGTAACCGATAACGTGACCGTTATTCGCAAAATTGATATGGATATCAACCGATACACCGCCGGCATGAAGAATATTCGTATCAGTCCAAGTATTACCTATCAGGTAAATCAAAAAATCAACTTGGCCGTCAAATACAACCGTGTGGTCATGAACCCCAAAATCAATACTCAGTTTTACACTGCCCTCACCGATTTCGGAATCGAAGCTCGATACACCTTTAACTAATGCGCATGAAAAAGGCCCTGCTTGGTTGCATATTGCTGTTGACAATTTCGACCCTCGCTCACGCACAATTGATTCAAACAGGTCGCTGGCGCACCCATCTCAGTTACAAAAACGCCTTGATCTGCGAGGCCAGCAATCGCTATGTTTACGCTGCATCACAACAAGGATTTTTCCGGGTAATGATGAATTACGGCGACATGGAAAAACTGGGAAAAGAAGAGGGATTCGCCTACAATGAAGTCACCACATTGGCCTATAACGGGGAGAAAGACATCCTGTTAATTGGGTATTCTGACGGGAATATCGACTTGTTACAAAACGACCGGGTCATTTATAACATCCCCGGATTCAAAAACAAATTATTGCAGGGCGATAAGCGAATCCTATCGGCCAACTTTCACGAAAACGAAGCCCTCATTTCCACCTACTTTGGACTGCTCGTTGTAGACTTGGACAACCACGAAATCAATGACAGTTATTCTAGCATCGGCCCAAACGGAACAGCCATTCCCGTATTGTCATCGGCCGTGGTGGGGGATTCGATTTACATTGGTACAAGTCGGGGCGTGCGATTTGCCAAATGGTCGAAATCTGTCAACCTGAACGACTACACCCAATGGCAATGGGCCGTAGAAGACAATCGAGCCGCGAAACACCTTACCGAGTATAACGGCAGTTTGCTGTTTGAATTGGATAGCATGGTTTACCAATGGACCAACATGCTGGGGCAATTTTACAACGACAAACGTTCCATTGCTCGGATCTGGACAAACCAATTCGGTACGCACATTGCCAGACAAGGAGAAATTACCACGCTATCTAAGTCTGGAAATAAAAAAGAATCCATCAACCTGGTGTCAGGCATCACCCAATTTAAAGATGGGATTTTCTGGTTTTGTACCGGAATCGGTCCCGGGGTAATCAAAAAAGATCCCAATGGTGAAATTGCGTTTCTCCCCGATGGTCCAGCAGACCCGTCGATTTTCAGAATGACACAAAACGGAGCCGATGTTCTTGCGACTGCGGGTGGCGTTAGCTCTACTTTTGGCAATGCCTTTAACAATGCCGGATTCTATTTGTATCGCGATGGCGGTTGGAAGAACAATCTCCCCTCCCCGCTCAATACAAACCTGTACGACTTCACCTTTGTGCAGTACATCAAATCGCGCAATTGGTACATGGCGGCAACCCATTCCAATGGTATTCTCGTCATCAAAGATGGTGTAATCATCAACCGCTACGATGAGACCAACTCCCCCCTCAAACGGCAACCACCCATTAATTTAATCAAGGTGTCGGGCATCGCCGAGGACAGCAAAGGGAACATTTGGTTCGCCGCTTTCGGTGCAGATGAGCCCCTGTTCTGCTTAACCAAACAAAACCAATGGAAAACCGTGGCCGTTCCCGCTGCATGTAGAGAAGTTAAAGACCTGAGCGTCGACTATTTGGACAGAAAATGGATGATTTTGCAAACCGGGGGCATTCAAGTGTTCGACGAGGGGAAATCCCTGGATGCCGCAACCGATGACCGCTCTGTATATATTGGAACTCAGCAAGGACTGATATCAACGGAGGTGTTATCGGTTAAATGTGATGAACTTGGCTATACTTGGATTGGCACCAACCAGGGGTTGAACGTGTATTCGGGTGCTAGCACGCTGTTCAGCAATCCCAAGGTAGACCGATATATCGTGGACCAAGATGGAAACGTTGGTTATCTCATGGGCGAAGAGACCATCAACGACATTTGCGTAGACGGCGGTGGTAGAAAATGGATGGCCACCAACAACGGATTATTCCTCGTTGAGCCTTATGGCCAACGGGTAATCAAACATTTCAATATCGATAACAGTCCTTTGTTGTCGAATCGAATCATGTGCATCGGACAAAATACAGAATCCGGTGAGATTTTTGTGGGCACCGACAAAGGCATCATCTCTTATCGCAGCGATGCCAATGAAGCCGCTGAAGTATTTGAAAAAATCAAAGTCTATCCCAATCCTGTACCCCCTAAATATGATGGATTGGTAACCATTGAAGGACTTACTAGCAATGCAGAAGTGAAAATTGTGGACATCACGGGAAAATTGGTATTTCAAACCAAAGCCAATGGTGGAAAAGCTACATGGAATGGATTCAGACTCGATGGCAGCAAACCCAACAGCGGTTTGTTGTTTGTTTTTGCCATCAATACAGACGGCTCGGAAACGGCCATGGGTAAATTCATTTATATCCGGGGCGACGAGTAACCCATTTTTTCCTTAACATTGCTTTGAAATTGTGTATGGCAACCTTCAAGCAAATCATGAAATATCTCGGAATCGGGGTATTGGCGTTACTACTGACAATGATCGCAAAGACGATCTTAAACCAGCCTGCCTCGTTAAAAAAAGAGACTACCCTTACGGATTTGTCCTCTGCTGATAGAGCTGACATAGAATCAACCGCATTGAATCATCTGGGGGAAGCCTTGAAATTTGGCATTGTGGGCTATGACGATGCCAACAACGACAGCATTAACCACCATGAAATTCTGGCTTTCCATAACTGGCTCAAGAAAACCTATCCCTTGATGGCGCAGAAAGCACAATGGGAAGTCATTAACGAGCACAGTTTACTCATTACTTTGAAGGGTAAATCACAACTACCAGCCGCCTTGTTTTTAGGGCACATGGATGTGGTACCCACACCAGATAGCAATCAATGGAAATACGGGCCGTTTCGGGGTACCATCTCCAATGACACGTTGTGGGGCCGCGGCGCCCTCGATGATAAAAATGTAATCATCGGTCTGATGGAGGCGGCAGAGCGCACTTTGGCAAAAAAATCCAGCATCAACAGAACTTTGATCTTTGCCTTTGGTCACGACGAAGAAACCGGCGGTAAACACGGTGCTGCGGCCATTGCCAAGCATTTATTAAACCATAGAACACCCATTGGATTCATCGTAGATGAGGGTTTCGGAGTGATGAAGGGCATCGTTCCTGGGCTAAAAAACGATTGTGCCATCATCGGCTTGAGTGAAAAGGGCTTTGTGAGTGTGAAACTGAAAGTTGAGCAATTGGGCGGACATTCGGCATGGCCCAATTCAGAAAATGCGACAGCCATACTGAGTCAAGGGTTGAATCGATTGGAGCATTACCAATTTCCGGAACATTTAGAACAACCGGTACGGGGCTTGTTTACGGAATCTGCGCCCTACATGAATTTCGGATACAAATTGTTATTCAGCAATTTATGGATTACCGCACCATTGGTAAAAATGGTGTTGACAGGTGGCGATAAAACGGCAGCCAGCATCAGAACCACCCATGTGACCACCATTTTACGAGCCGGAAACAAAGAAAATGTTGTCCCACCCAGTGCCGAAGCCATTGTCAATCTCAGATTGTTCCCTGGCGATCGCATTGCAGACGTTGTGCATCAAATCGATCAGGTTCTCAATGACAACCGCATAAAAACGCGCATTTATTCTGAAAGCAAGGAAGCCACGCCCGTTTCACCCGCAAACGGCGATGGATACGATCAAATCAAAGAGGCCATTCACGCCAATTTTGTGGAAACAGTGGTTGTACCTGGCCTTGTCATTACGGGCACCGATTGCAAGAATTATACAGCCGTCACTAACAGAATGTATCGTTTTGTGCCGTTTGAATTCTCTTCGTCCAACTTGTCGAGCATTCATGGCATCAACGAATACATGACACGACAACAGTTCAGCAAAGGGGTGTTGTTCTATATGGATTTGTTTCAGCGACTGTAGTTAGTCTCAATCAGGCAATTCCAACACCAAGCCATCATAGGCCAGATCAATTCCTGCTGGTAATTCGGCACATACATCATCGTGTAGACCTATTTGGTGACTCATGTGGGTAAAATAGGTGTGCTTCGCCCCCAATTCCTTGGCCAAGGCCACGGCTTGAGCCAGCGTAAAATGACTGATGTGCTCCTCCCGTCGCAAGGCATTCAAAACCAGCACCTCCATCCCTTTCAGTTTTTCCTTCTCTAGCTGGGATATAAAATTGGCATCGGTAACGTAAGCAAATTTATCGAAAACGAAGCCCAGCACTGGCAGTTTGTAATGCATCACCTCCACGGGTTGTATCAGTTGGCCTTGAATGGCAAACGGTTCCAAATCAATCAAATGCCAATCAATTTGCGGGATTCCCGGGTAGGGTACTGGCTGAAAGATGTAATCGTATTGGGACTGAAACGCGCTGTAAACCCTCGGATGCAAATAAACTGGGGTATGTCGATTTTGTAAGTAATTAAACGGCCTAATATCATCCAACCCTGCCGTGTGGTCGCGATGCTCGTGGGTAAATAATATCGCATCAATGTCCGATATCCCTGCACGGATCATTTGATACCGAAAATCAGGACCGCAGTCCACCACCAGACTCAAACCACGCCATTCTAGATGAATGGAGGCACGGAGACGCTTGTCCTTGGGATTGTTACTCAAACACACTTCACTCGAACAGCCAATGGGGGGCACCCCCTGAGATGTTCCTGTACCGAGGAAGGTGATTTTCATAAATTACTTAAGATTTTCGAGGTGGCCTTTCAACTTCATGATGATTCCCACCTGCATGTTGTCGACCTGCTTATCATTAGAAGCCCAAACACTCAGCCAATCGGTGGCGTGAATGACTTCAAACTGAGATTTAAGACTCGCATCCGCTACGGGGTATACATACACCACGTTACCCAAATCGGTCAGCACACTTTTTACAAAGTCGAAACGGGCATTCACACGGGCATTTTTACCGCTATTGAGGAAGATAAAGTTGGTATCGTGCTTTTCGTAATAACTTTCAATCATGTTGTGATTGGCTTCGGGCAACACCGATACGAAACCTTCGCCCTTCGCATTTTCTTGAATTTGTTGGCAGAAACGAATCGCTACGGCTTCGTAAGCCAAATCACATACCACAACAAATTTCTGGGCGATGGTGGGTTTAAACACTTCGTACATCTCCTTGGCGCGGGCTACAATGGCTTCGGGTGATTGGAACATGGCTTCCACCTCACGGAGTGAGTTGGTCATATCTTTACCCATCAATTCTCCCAAAATCATCACCAAGGTACCCAATCCAAATCCCAGAGTCATGCGGGGCTGGTAACCCAAGGCGATGCTATAGTAGGGCAAGTTGTGATTTTCAGCCAACGCTTTAAGCTGACCTGACGCTGCAACACAAATCATGTCGCAACCCAAACCCTGGGCTTGGGCAAACATCGACAAAGTCTCCTCTGTATTGCCGCTATAAGAGCACAAGATAACCAACGTTTTGTTGTTTGCATACGCAGGCAATGCATATTCGCTAAACACTTCAACGGGCACTGGCATTTCCTGCATCAACGCCAATCGGGCAATTCTTCCGCCAATTCCACTCCCTCCCAAACCGCCAATGACGATGTTGTTGTATTGACTCACTGATTTGCCATGTTTGTGATAATTGTCCAACACGTAGGTGAGTTGTTCATGAAAATTCTCTAGGGATAATTCGTGGGTAATGACTGACATAATCACAAAAATACGACAACAGGCGGGTGATTGCCAACGCCTTATTAAAAAAATAGGGGCCCCGTCTGCGACGGGGCCCCTATTAAAAATTTTCTTCTTTAATTGTGCCGATTAAAACCATTCAAACTTGTAACGGAAATCTTGCACCTGAGCCTTCTTGGTCAATACATCTTGCAATGTATTCATGATGTATTGTGGACGGTTGTAGAACTCAAATGGATCGGGCGCATCGCCAGCAGATTTTGGCACCTTGATATCATCACGCTTATCAATCCAAATCATGGCCGTGTTGTTCTTGCCAATCACCGGCGTTGAGAACTTCTTCAATTCAACCCCAAAGGCCGCACCCAAAATGCGCATCTCAGCCGCCAATTGTGGTAAAAAGTTCTGACCCATTTTCAATGACTCCAAAGGAATCAATGTAGCACCAGCCATACTGGCCAATTCACGGGGGGATTTGGCTTTTTCAGCCGCTTTGGTCAACTTTTCAGCGATCAACTTGCCCTTCAATTCCTCACGTACCAACGGTTCAATTTCGCTACGAACATCGTCCACTTTGGCATATCCAACGTGCTTTACAGCTTCTACGTTGAATACCACGTGGGCACCTGCAAATTGGAAAACATCCGACACATCCCCTTTTGAGCGTTCTTTATCGAACAACCAATACATGATGGTCTTCACGTTTTCAGGGGCGTTGATACCGGGAATGCCCTGCATATCTGTCTTGATATCTTTCATGACACGGGGAACCAATGCCATAGATTCAACCGCTTTGTCAAAGGAACCCGCATCGGTCGTAACCTTGTTACGGAACGCGCGACTCTTCTCGTCAACCAAACTTACAGTGTTCGGGCTCGCTGCCAATTCCACTGTGTTTTGTGTGTACTTGATTTTCTTGCTCTGGGGTTCATCCACCATTTTGATGATGTGGAAACCAAACTGGGTCTTCACCATACCCACCTGTCCTTTGGTTGCTGTCTTACAGAATTCTGCAAATTCTTTCACATAACCACTGGCTGCAGCCCAACCCAAATCACCGCCTTTGGCAGCAGATCCTTGGTCGGTAGACAATTTGGGTGCCAACGCCGCCATGTCTTCACCACCCAAAATTTTACCCAAAACTTCCTTCGCTTTGGCTTCGGCCATTACAGAATCCACAATGGTAGTACCATCGGGCAAAGAGCCTGAAGTTGGAATCAAGATGTGGGATGCATGAACCATAGGCACTGTGTCTTTGGCCTCTGCCACTTTCTGCCAAATGTAGAAGTTACCCTCACGGTAGATGGGTCCTACAACGGCGTTCACTGGAGAATTCCAAACCAAACTTTTCACCTCTTCAGGAGCAGACTCTGGCAAACTGGTAATGTTGTAATATCCCAAAGCACCCATGGTGTCGGGCTCAGATTGGGTACGCATCCCCTCAGCCGTGCGCATGGCCGCTGAGTAAGCCTCCATGGTATCCTGCTGGGTAGGAACTACATCCCATACCACATATTTCACGTTGCGGGCCTCTGCCGTAAACTTGTATTTTTCTTTGTTGCGTGCCAAATAATCCTCCAAATCAGCATCGGTCAACTTCACATCCTTGTCAGGCACACTGTTGTGCGCGATGTTGATGATGCTGCCCACCACACCTTGGTTGGCTACCACATATTCGTATTCTTTCTCTGCTTTGGTTTTGATGTTTGCTTTGGAAACGTAAGTGGCATAACGCTCGATTTTCTCGTAGTTGGTTACGCTTTCTACCAAAGTCATCAAGTTGGCCTTCAATTGGGCGTTGGTTTTACCCTGCTTGAAAATCATTTCAACCTTTTTACCATCAAATTTACCGTCGGTCTGGAAATCAGGAATCTGCAACATAGACTCACTGGGATGCTTACCCACCAACAATTCGTTGATGTCGGCCTCCGATAATGAAATCCCTGACTTTTCGATTTCCTTCATCAAAATCTGCTCACGAATCAATTGATCGTATGCACTCTGATACAACTCCTTCACGGTCTTCAAACGGAACTTTTCATCTGACTGCATTTTGGTAGCCAAAGAAGGATCGTTTGCCATTTTCTGTTGGTACAACTTGTTCACCAAGGGCTCCAAATCGTCCTTCTCTTTGAAGGTTTTTCCTGCGATTTCCACAAAAACACCTTCTTCGGTGGTGTTGTTATTGGCGCCGTACCGACTGTTTAAAAGGTCTCCGATAACGAACAAAACCAAGGCGGCCACGACCACAATCACAACCATTCCTGAGTTTCTTAACTTCTGTATTACTGCCATAGTCTATTAAAAGGGAAGCAAAAATAGGATTTCAAGTGTATTTACACAAAGGACTTGCACGATTTCCTGCATTCTTTATGTAATTATTTTAAATAAACGGGCAAACTCACGCTCCTGCTCTTCTTTCTCAGCACAATTTCATACGAGCCCGGAACAAAACGCGACAGAGGCAATTCAAAATCCACCTTCCCATCTAACACATTTTCAAACACATGCGACATGACCACTTGTGAGCCCATTTTCAACTCCACAGTAAAATTGGTTACGCCAGGCCATTCGGCCCAAATGAATATTTTTTTATCCTTACGATTATCCACAACCGCCGCTTGGGTGCTACTTTTTTCCTGAATATCATTCATCACCCAAAAACTCAAACCCGGCTCTGAGATGCCTTCTACCCCTTTGAGTTTATTGATTCCAAACCAACGCGGTTTCACCGTTAAACGAGACAAGTGCACCACGGGATGGGATCTAGAAACATCAAACCCTGTGTAGGCCAGCACGATGTCTTTTTCCCAGTCCAACCCAATATAATCTCCCATAAAAACCGCATTCCCTGGAGCCATAGAAGCTGTCTTCGACAATCGGACATTCCTACCCACATGAAGAAAGCGCTTGCCCACACCCCACCGTTTGGTCACCCGAATCTCAGCGCCATAGACATCAAAAAAGGCCCCGGTGGCACTGCGTCTGCGGTCCTGCCAAGCCACAAAAATGCGCTTGTGATTGGGCGATGTTACCACCAAGGGCGAATATTGCTCGGTATTCCCAAAATCAGGGGTTTGGGGATCCATGCGATGGGCTGCGTCTACAGCCCCTTTCTGTGGCATATTCAATGGCACCGGTTGCGAAAACACCTCTCCCCCAGCCCATTTTACAACGGCCCATACATCGCGGGTATTGCAGGCCGCGTAGGCTGTTTTGTTGCAGGTCAACCGAGAATAAACGACCACCACGTTTCCCCGCGCATCGGACACCGCGAACGGCATGCCATTCACACGCATCGTTCCGCGCACATTTTCATGATTCCAGCCCCCGGGTTGAACAGCTAAGAAACGATCCTTTCCCCAGGTTTTTCCTAGGTCGCGACTGCAATCATACCAGAGGGTGTCACTTCTCGACCACACGGCATGCAACACGCCATCGGGCGTTACAGCGATGTTGGCCCCTTCCGCCGTGCCATCATCGTCCATGGCATCCCCCCCGCGATCGCTGATCACAACCGGCGTTTCAAAGGGTTCCCCCAGCCCCATTTTGGCCCTTGCGAACCAAATCCGAGAGGAGTCCTGCGGCGACCCGCTGCCATATTTGTCGAATTCGGTCCAGGTGAGATACACATTCCCCTTGCCCGGACTGCCATCCCATTCATCCAAGGTAAACCAAGGCTTGTCTTGCATCTTCCCCTCGTGAAACCCCACATCTACCGCCGAGAAGGTTTGTCCACCATCGGCGCTTCGCTCAAAAACGATGCGATCAAAAAATTGCGGCCAAACCCCTTGCTTGTTCTTGGCCAAATGCGCCAAATAGATGAGTCCATTCTCGCCAGACTTCATGACAGGATCACCGTAAAATCCCTGGGGCGGGTTTACCATGACCGGCTGCCAACGTTGTAGCCCAACGTCTTCGGTAAACAATACATTATTGGTATTTACGCCGATGAGCGTGCGCATCGGACGGGCCCGATCAATGGAGATACTTGGCTCATTCCCGTTTACAGGATTGGCGCTGCCATCCACAGCCAAAACCGCGTGCGATACCTGAGCCCTCAGATTCGCTCCCATCAAGAAAGCCCACAAACCCAGGGTGAGATATCGCACGGTGTTCAATTAATTTGTAGCGGCATGCTTGGCACCCAACCAACGCTCAGCATCCAACGCAGCCATACAACCACTGCCGGCAGCGGTGACGGCCTGACGGTAAATCTTATCTTGTGCATCACCCGCACAGAAAACGCCCTCAACATTGGTGTAGCTCGTTCCAGGCTTTGTGATGATATAGCCTTGCTCATCCATGTCGATGTAGGGTTTAAAAATATCGGTATTGGGTTTGTGTCCGATCGCCACAAAAAATCCTTTGATAGGAAACTCACGGGTTTCACCGGTCACATTGTTTTTCACTCGCAATCCTTCCACCCCGAAATCACCCAGAATCTCATCCGTTTCTGTGTTGAACAACACTTCGATGTTGGGCGTATTCATCACGCGATGCTGCATGGCTTTGGATGCCCTAAACTCATCTTTGCGCACCAACATGTATACCTTGTTACAAATTTTTGCCAAATAAGACGCTTCTTCACAAGCTGTATCGCCGGCACCTACGATGGCCACATCCTGACCGCGATAGAAGAATCCATCGCAGACTGCACAGGCACTTACCCCGGAACCATTGAGTCGCTGCTCTGAAGGTATCCCCAACCACTTGGCGCTAGCACCTGTAGAAATAATTACGGCCTGAGCTTCAATTTCATGATTGCCATCAACCACAACCTTTTGAGGACCACCGGGCTTAAACTCAACCGATGTAACCATCCCAAAACGCACATCCGTGCCCAAACGAACCGCTTGCTCTTTGAAGTTGTTCATCATTTCGGGACCCTGAATTCCATGGGGAAAACCGGGATAATTCTCCACCTCTGTGGTGATGGTTAACTGTCCGCCCGGCTGCAATCCTTCATACATCACGGGTTTCATATCCGCACGGGCGGCATAAATGGCGGCGGTGTATCCTGCCGGACCGCTACCAATGATCAAACACTCTACTTTTTCCATAAAACCCTACAAAAATAAACTCCATTTTGGGGAGTTATCGTGATTTTGTTCACACTTGATATTTTTGGAAATCCAGGGAAAATTTCGTATATTGTATTTTTATGATTTGGGAAAAGTGCTTTCACCGCCTGATTTCATTGGCAACTTTTGCCATGGCTTCCGTGCTTGGGGCACAGACGCGGTGGGACAAAGTAGCTTTGAGTTACACCAATCAATGCAACGTGTATTCGTTGGAAATCTTGGGCGTGAACGATACGTGCTTTTCCTCAGTTGAAACGGAATTTGTAGACCAAAATGCCGAGCCCGTTTTCCGCACTCTCAATAAAAAATTCAATATTTTCTTTGGAGATACTGGCACCTATTACGGCACCACATTGATAAAAAACAAATGCAATCGCGACGACACAACCCTCTACCTTACGCTCAAAGTTATTTGTAAACCCATGAAGTGCGATTGGTTCTCGGCAAAACTGAAACAATACAACCAAAACCGATACTATCAATGGCAGCTGGAGAACATCTACCCCGATTCTTGCCTGAATTATCAATACCGATTTTACAACTACCAAACAGGAAAAGTAGACACAGGAAAGCACTACAACGGACTTTGTAATTACACCTTTCCGTCGGACGGGAAATTTAAAATGTCGCTCAGCATTTGGAATCGATGCAGAAACTGCGACACCCTTTTTGTAAAGGACATCACCATCCTTTCATTTGAAACGGCGCAGGTCTCTCACAATCAAACGCGTTGCGATTCTTTAGAATCCACCATAAACTCATTGGCCGCAGACCCAAAAGACACCTGTTGGAAGTACTATTTCCATGTGTTTAGGGATGCGTCGTTCGATACCATTCCCAGCAATCGGTGGAACAGTGCCGACACCCCCTTTTACAAAACCTACAGATTTCCCGACAGCGCACTCATTTATTCGAGCAGCAAGGGTCGATCCTTTCAATACCGATTCCCCAGCAAAGGTCGCTACATCGTATCGGCTGTTTGGTTGAACCGCTGTTTGAATCAAGACACCACGATACATGCGCGATTTGAAATCCCAGATTGCTATGCGGGTATAAACACGTTGGCGCCTCCTGCGGAGGCGCCAACCGAAATCATCAATCTACATGGACAATCGATCCCACTCAACCAACCCCTGCCCAAGAACCAAGTACTTTTGTTTCGCTATCGCAACCGCGCTGCGCAAAAAATCATGATTCGAGAGTAACGCATCCCCCAAAGGATTGGGGTGGCGAAATTAGCTCAACGACAACAATTCGCGATATTTGGGCAAAGTCCATTCAGCGTCGTCACACACGCGCTCAATCTCATCGCAGCACTCGCGAATCTCATCAAACATCGGCTTCACAGCATTGCAATATGCCAACGCTTTTTTATCCGCATGCTCCAAATTATTGGCTTTGGCACGCTCCGAGGTCATCTGTTCATTCAACTCATACACACGGTTGATGTGCTTGCTCAAGAATTCCACGATTTCAGACTGCGCCTTGTAAGCCGACGCGGGCAATCCCATACCCTTCAAGGCATTGATGTTATCAGCCAAACGCTTCTGGTAATTCACTGCAGCGGGGATCACGTAGCTGCTTACCAATTCGTTCATCACACGACCTTCGATCTGCAAACGCAACACATAAGTCTCATAACGAATTTCAGTACGGGCTTCCAATTCACGGTGAGAGAAGATGCCGTTTTCTACAAATAACTTCTCCGATGCCGGGGTCAAATAGGCTTGCAACGCTTCCGGTGTGGTGGTGATGTTCGACAAACCACGACGTTTGGCTTCTTCTTTCCACTCATCGCCGTACCCGTTACCACCGAACAAAATACGCTTGGAATCTGTGATGTAGGCACGCAACAAGTGTTTGATTGCGTCTTCCGCGCTGCCACCCTGTTTCGCCACATGGGCATCAACTTCTGCTTTGAAGTTTTTCAATTGATTCGCTACGATGGTATTCAACACCACCATAGAACTTGAGCAGTTGTCCGAACTACCTACCGCGCGGAATTCAAATTTGTTACCTGTGAAGGCAAACGGCGATGTACGGTTACGATCGGTGTTATCGAAAAGAATTTCTGGAATGTTAGGCACATTGATACTGGCCGATGCATTGGCTTTGGTACCGGTTTTGGCATCTGACTCGAAATCATTCAATACGTTTTCCAGGGTATGTCCCACAAACACACTCATGATGGCTGGTGGGGCTTCGTTGGCACCCAAACGGTGATCGTTGGCTGCCGTAGCGATGCTGGCGCGCAACAAATCGCGATGATCATGAACCGCTTTGATGGTATTCACAAAGAAAGTCAAGAACTGCAAGTTGCTCTCAGGACTGTTGCCTGGCGCCAACAAGTTCACCCCTGTATCGGTGATGATACTCCAGTTGTTGTGCTTTCCAGAACCATTGATGCCTTTGTATGGTTTTTCGTGCAACAAAACACGCAAGTTGTGATCCAAAGCCACACTCTCCATCAAATCCATCAACAAAGAGTTGTGATCCACCGCCAAATTCATGTCCTCATATTGAGGGGCACACTCGAACTGCGCAGGCGCTACCTCGTTGTGACGGGTACGCAATGGAATTCCCAACAAATGAGCACGCTCTTCGAAATCAGCCATGAAAGCCAACACGCGATTGGGGATGCTACCAAAATAGTGATCCTCCAACTGCTGTCCTTTTGCCGGGCTGTTACCAATTAGTGTGCGACCCGCAAACATCAAATCAGGACGTGATTTGAACTGTTGCTCATCTACCAAGAAATATTCTTGCTCAATCCCCAAAGAAATAGAACATGTTTTAACATTTTTATCAAAGTATTGACAAACCTCCGTTGCAGCAGATTTCAAAAATGCCACAGATTTCAACAACGGCGCCTTGTAGTCAAGCGCTTCCCCGGTGTACGACACAAAAACGGTAGGAATACACAGCGTTTTTGCGCCTGCTTTGGGCATGATGAAGGCTGGCGAACTCGGATCCCATGCGGTATAACCACGGGCCTCAAAGGTATTTCTGATACCGCCAGAAGGGAAAGAACTGGCATCGGGCTCTTGCTGAGCCAACGCTTTTCCACCAAACTTCTCGATGCCTGTATCTACGCCAGTAGGCTCAAAAAAGCTATCGTGCTTTTCCGCTGTGGTCCCGCGCAAAGGCTGGAACCAGTGTGTGTAATGGGTTGCTCCCAAATCCAAAGCCCATGCTTGCATGCCCGCCGCTACCTCATCGGCAGTTTCGCGAGAAATGGGCTGGCCATGACTGGCCGCTTGTTCGATCGCCTGCTGGGCGGCAGCCGACAAGTACTGAGATTGTGCTTTGGGACCGAATACCAAATCGGCGTAAAATGTGCTAATGCCTTCGTGACCAACGGCGAAATCATTCACGGAAGCAGAACTGTTTGAAGATTTTTTTGACATGTGTGATTGGCGTGTTTTTCGACATCGCAAAGTTCTCACATTTTAAGTGTCAATCATACATTTATATACAGCAATTTTCACCACGCCATCCACAGACCTCAACGCCCAAAAAACCACGATATCCACACTTATTCACAAAATGAACACATGGAGAGATTTCTTATCCACGTAGTCAATTACTCATTAAATTCGCTCCCACAAATAATTCATGAGCCACTCTCACATAAATAAGGTCACCGGCGCGGGCCTTCTCATCACCTTAGGCATCATTTTTGGCGACATCGGTACCTCTCCCCTGTATGTTATGAGTGCCATTATGGGCGAAAAACCCATCAGTGAAACATTGATTTACGGTGGTTTGAGCGCCGTCTTTTGGACGTTAATGCTGCAAACGACCATCAAATATGTGATTTTAACCTTGCAGGCCGACAACAACGGCGAAGGTGGAATTTTCTCCTTGTACAGTTTGTTAAGACGCAGATTCCCCTATTTGGTTGTTGGAACGATGGTTGGCGGAGCGATGTTGCTGGCCGATGGTATTATCACGCCACCGATTTCTGTTTCCTCGGCCATAGAAGGTTTGATGTACATCACACCCGAACACGGATACGCTTATGATTTAAGCAAAATCCACACAGTGCCCATTGTGATTGCGATCATTTGCGTCATTTTCTTGTTCCAGCGGGTAGGCACAAACGCCGTGGGCAAATTTTTCGGTCCGATTATGCTCGTGTGGTTCTCCATGTTGGGTGTTTTGGGATTCAACCAAATCGTTCATCACCCAGAAATCTTAAAGGCATTCAACCCACTCTACATCGTAGACTTCCTCAATTCTAGTCCGAATGCATTCTTATTATTGGGTGCCGTATTCCTGTGCACCACCGGAGCAGAAGCACTCTATTCAGACCTCGGTCATTGCGGGAAACAGAACATACGGGTGTCATGGATCTTTGTGAAGATCAGCTTGCTATTGAACTATTTCGGTCAAGGCGCTTGGCTCATCAATCATGTGGGCAGTAGCTTGGAAGGACAAAAGCCCTTCTACGGCATCATGCCCGATTGGTTTCTGCTGGTGGGTATTGCCATTGCAACCATGGCCGCCATCATCGCCTCTCAAGCCCTCATCAGTGGTTCCTTTACCCTGGTTTCAGAAGCCATCCGATTGCACTTCTTCCCCAAATTCACCGTAAAATTCCCCACCAATGTGAAAGGACAGATCTACATCCCTGTAGTGAATAACGCATTGCTATTGGGCTGTATTTTTATTGTACTCATTTTTGAAGAATCGGCCAAAATGGAAGCCGCGTACGGATTGGCCATCACCGTAACCATGTTAATGACCTCCATTTTGTTGTTTTACTACCTAAGAAAGCAGCGTTGGAACATCGTACTGGTTTACCTCATTATGGCCGTCTTTGTTGTAGTAGAAGGTGCGTTCTTGATTGCCAATTTGAGCAAATTCCAAGATGGTGGTTTTGTAACCCTGTTGATTGGTGCAGCGATCATCTTGATAATGTACGTCAGCTATCGCGGTGGTAAAATCAAACAAAGCATGGTTGTAACGGAGAAATTGACCAACTACCGCGACAAACTGCGTGCTTTGAGCCAAGATACCACGCTACCCAAATTCGCTACGCACTTAATTTACCTGAGTAAAGCAAAAGCCGATGACGAGGTAGAATCTCCGCTGATTTATTCCATTTTGTACAAACGACCCAAACGGGCCGACTTCTATTGGTTCGTGAATATTGAAATCACGGATGAACCCTACACCATGGAGTACAAAATCAACGTGATCGAGAAAAACGACATCATTCGTGTGCGTTTCCGTCTGGGTTTCCGGGTGCAACAAAAAATCAGCATGTACCTGCGCATGGTTATTCAAGAAATGGTAGATAAGGATGAGATTGATTTAGATCCTTACTATCATGCCTTCATCGACAAAAACCACCTCGGAGATTTCCGCTTCGTTCTGGTAGATGAAGAAATGAGCCAAGAAAATGAATTGCCCATCATCGACGATTTGGTGATGCAAGCCTATGACAACATGAAGATTTTTGCAGGCAAACCCGAAAAATGGTTTGGTCTTGATGGATCTGTTGTGACCCACGAAATGGTTCCTGTTGTTATCAAACCCCGCAGTTCAGTGAAACTCCAGCGCATTTAATATCAATGCCATGAATGTCAGTCAACCCATACAAAAAGTTTGTTTTTGGGCCACCCTCGGCCTCTTGGGCAACATCGCCCCGTTAATGGCTCAAACACCTGGCCCCTCTGCTATTACCAATAAAAAAGCAGTCCCAGCGATTGACACACCCAAACGTTTAACACTAGAAAGCGTTTTTCGCGACCCAACCTTGTATCCCAAGCCCGGGAACTTCGGCGAATTCGCCCCCGATGGGAAACACTTTTTGGAATTTGTTTCCGAGGAAACCGACAAATCCAAACCCACAAGTGTACCCCAGTGGTCGCTCGTGAAAACCGACATCGAAGGCAAAAGCAGTGAACGAATTACCCTCTTCGATTCTAAGTGGTTTGACGTGGTTCCGCCACAGGGTAGTTACGAAATCAGCGGTGATGAGAAATTCATGGTGGTTCAATACGAGAAACAGCAAGTATACCGTCATTCCTTTACTGCAAAATGCTATGTTGTTGACTTACAATCACATAAAATCACCTACATACCCGGACGTATGCGGTATCCTACCCTATCGCCCGACAACAAACGGGTAGCTTACGTGAAAGACAACAACGTATTTATCTACGATTTGATATCGGCAACGGAAACACAAGTCACCACCGATGGGGCTGAAAATAAAATCATCAATGGAGCCGTTGACTGGGTGTACGAAGAAGAATTCACCATGGACAATGGCATGCGCTGGTCGCCCAGCGGCAAATTTTTAGCCTTTTATCGTTTCGATGAGAGCAAGGTGAAAGAATTTTCCATGGACATGTTCAGCAACAAAGAGCTTTATCCGAGCCAGACACACTGGAAGTATCCAAAAGCCGGCGAAGACAACGCCAAAGTGGATGTTCATGTATTCGAGTTAGCCACCAGTCAAACCCGCATCGCCAAGACAAACAGTGAAAAGGACCAATATCTACCGCGCATTCAGTGGACACAAACCGATCAATTTTTGAGTATTCAGCGTTTGAATCGTTGGCAAAATCACTGGGAACTTTTGTTCTGCGAACCGATGTCGGGCAGTTGCGAATTAATTCTAGAAGAGGTTGATTCGGCCTATGTGGAAATCACAGATAACCTCACCTTCATTCCCAACAGCACCAAATTCATTTACAGCAGCGAAAAATCGGGCTTCAACCACCTGTACTTGCATGATTATATAGAATGCATCGATCAAGGTCATGTATCGCCCAATTGCGCCGCTACACAACGCTATTCAAAGCCCATTACCAGTGGGAATTTTGATGTTATTCGATTCTTGGGTTATGTTGACGCGACCAAGAGCATCCTGTATAGCAGCAGCGAGCAATCGGTTTTGGAGGACCACATCTATTGTATCGGGCTGAATGGAAAAGGCAAAAAACGTTTGACTGAACCTGGATACAATTACAGCATCAATTTGGGTCCCAAGGGATTGTATTACACCGAATCCCGCAGCAACGCCTCCCATTTGCCTGTGGTTGAACATCGCATCAAACGAATCGATGGTAAATGGTCGAAAGATGTGGAATTGAATGCCGCATGGACCCAAAGGATGGCCGACTTGAAATTGGGGATGGTCAAGTTTGGGGAGTACGCCACAGACACTACGGCCAAAGGCTACTGGGAAACTGAATTCTGGCACCTGGCCAAAGTCAACGGGTGGGATGTTGCTACAACCAGCGCTCAGTACAATGTACACAAACGCTTGCTCTCTACCCAAATCTCTTACACCATCTACCCACCGGATTACAATCCCACCAAGAAATATCCTGTTCTGTTATTTGTTTACGGGGGCCCTGGCAGCAACCAAGTGCGCAATCAGTTTGGTAGTCGCAACTATTTCTATCATCAGTATTTGGCTTCCCAAGGGTATTTGATCAGCGTAGTGGATAACCGTGGCACGGGTAGAAAAGGCGCAATTTTTAAAAAATCCACCTATTTACAATTGGGTAAATTGGAAAGCAACGACCACGCCTATGCCGCACAACAGATGTCGCTCACACCCTACGTGGATGCCAGCAGAATTGGTATCTGGGGATGGAGTTTTGGCGGATACATGAGCAGTTCTGCCATCACCAAACACGCCGATGTGTTTAAAGCCGCGGTGGCGGTGGCACCTGTAACCCACTGGAAATATTACGACAACATCTATACAGAGCGATATTTGCGTCGGCCAGTTGACAATCCGCGCGGATACGAAGACAATTCACCATTGAATTTCACAGACGGCATCAAGGGGAATTATTTACTGGTGCATGGAACCGGTGACGACAATGTTCATTGGCAAAATTCAGCGGAAATGATCAACGCGATGATCAAATCAGGGGTACGATATGACAGCGAAGTTTATCCCAATCGGAACCATGGAATTGGCGACCGTGCAGCGAGTTATCATTTGTATCGCAGGATGACAGAATTCGTTTTGGAAAAATTATAAATTGTCTGTGGAGTTTAGCGAAATTCGCAACGCGGAAGACGCGAGCTTTGCACCAATCAAACGCTTTTAACGCTTAATTGTTACACCATCATGAACTTGACTATTGGAACTCCTGCACCCGCTTTCACCGCTAAAAATCAGCGTGGCGAAACCATCTCTTTGAATACCTACACCGGTAAAAAGTTGGTATTGTATTTTTATCCCAAGGACGACACCCCCGGTTGTACGGCCGAAGCATGCAGTTTGCGCGACAACTATGAAGCCCTTTTGGCACAAGGCTATGCAATTTTGGGTGTAAGTCCTGATACCGAAGCCAAACATCAGAAATTCATTGATAAATACAATTTGCCCTTTGACTTATTGGCTGATACCGACAATGCCGTAGCGTTGGCTTATGGCGTTTGGGTAGAAAAAAGCATGTATGGCAGAAAATACATGGGGATCGCGCGCACCACATTTGTGATCGATGAGCAAGGAAATATATCGGAAATCATCGAAAAAGTGGATACCAAAAACCACGCAAACCAAATCATTAAGTAAACAGAATGACAGCAGGACAATCGCCCATCGGGATCGTTGGAAGTGGCAGTTGGGCCACCGCATTGATGAAAATGATATCCGATGGGGGTCGTCCCGTAAAGTGGTGGATTCGCAACCCTGAAAAAGCAGACTACATTCAGTCGCATTTGCACAATCCTGATTACTTATCCAGTGTTGAAGTACATCCCAATTGGGTCAGCGTATGCACGAATCTTCAAGAGGTAGTCAATGATTGTGAAATTGTCATTTTAGCCATTCCCTCTGCTTTCTTGCATCAGGGACTTCAGGGTATCACATTGCCAACCAACAACATCTATGTTTCGGCCATCAAAGGAATCGAGCCGAATACGCAGTTGGTGATGGCGAAATATCTGGAAGTGCATCACCACATCCCTGCCAATCAAATTGCCATCATTACAGGACCCTGCCATGCTGAGGAAGTCGCAGCGGAAAAACTGTCTTATCTCACGGTGGCTGCCAATCAACAGTCGGTGGCCCAGCGTGTAAAACAACAATTGGTGGGTCAATACATCAAGGTAAAATGCAGCGAAGACTTGATGGGCGCTGAATATGCTGCGGTAATGAAAAACATCTACGCCATTGGTGCTGGGATTGCGCACGGACTGGGTTATGGCGATAATTTTCTCGCGCTTTATACGAGTTGTGCGATCCGTGAAATGGAAGCTTTCCTCAATGCCATCGACCCCAATGCCCAAAGGGATGTCAACGAGGCCGCCTATTTAGGCGATTTGTTAGTTACTTGCTATTCCCAATTCAGTAGAAACCGAACTTTTGGGAATATGTTAGGCAAAGGATATTCAGTAAAAGCGGCGCAATTGGAAATGAATATGGTCGCTGAGGGATATTATGCTTCAAAGCTGGTATTTGAAAAGAGCAGTAAGCGGGGATTGGCGCTTCCGATTGCCGACGCTGTGTATCAGGTCATCTATGAAAATGCCAACGCCAAAAGAACGTTTACATCCTTGAGCGAGGATAGCCTGCGTTGAACATTTTCTCTGAAATCAGTATACTTGGGTGTAACAATTTTACCATTTCCCCCTTCTACGAACCAAACAAAAGCGTGGTAACTTTGTACCTTTATCACAAACATGGGATTTAAAATTTACACTAAGGCCGGAGACGACGGAAAGACAGGTTTAATTGGCGGAGAGCGCGTGTCAAAACACCACATTCGGGTTGAGAGTTACGGAACAGTGGATGAACTCAATAGCCACATTGGAATGATTCGCTGCCATGTAAAAGGCGAACAAGAGGAGATTTTGTTGGCGGAGGTCCAAAATGATTTGTTCACCATAGGTTCATTCTTGGCGTCTGCTGCCGGTTCTAATATCGCCTTGCCTGCTCTGGGAGAAGAAAAGATTGGTAGGCTGGAATCAGAAATCGACCGACTGACGGCCGTATTGCCAGAATTAAAGAATTTCATATTGCCTGGCGGATCCGTTCAAGGCGCACAAGCCCATGTGGCACGCTGTGTTTGTAGGAGAGCCGAAAGGTTGGTTGTCCACCTGCGCGACATCGAAGATGTTCCAAGTTTTGTTGTGAAGTATTTGAACCGGTTGAGCGATTATTTGTTCACGTTAGCCCGATTCTTAGATCATAAAAACGGCGGAACAGAGATCATCTGGAAGGCAGAGAAGTAATTTCTATTCACCAATTTTTTTATCAGCGTAGTTGACGAAATAAAATTTAGTCTTACATTTGTTACAACAAATAAAAACATGAAAAAAAGTATATTTTACACCGGAATTGCAGCAGTAGCCTTGGTTATGGGTTCTTGCGGCAGCAACGCCACTGAGGCTTCAGGGGCAGATTCAGTAGCTCAAGCAGATTCAACTGCGATCACTTACACCGTAGATGCTGCGAGCAGCACCTTGGGTTGGTTTGGTACTCACTCAGTAGGTACTGGCGATCACCACGGAACCATCAACATCAAAGAGGGTTCTTTGAGTGTGGCCAATGGCAACATCACTGCGGGTTCATTTGTCATCGACATGGCAACCATCAAATGCACAGATTCTTTGCCTGCAGAATACTTGACCAAATTGCATGGTCACTTGGCAGCAGAAGATTTCTTTAACACCGCCAAATTCCCAACTGCCAAATTTGAAATCACCCAGTGTGAAGTAAAGGCTGACGGCGACAACACCCATTTCATCAGCGGTAATTTGACCTTGCGTGATTCTACCAAAAACATTTCTTTCCCAGCAAAAGTTACGGTTGCTGATGGCGTTACAGCCACGGCGAAAGTAGTGATCAACCGTTTGGATTGGGGAATCAACTACGACAAAGCCAACATGTCTTTGGCCGAAGCGGCTCAGAAGAAATTGCAAAATGGTGTTGTAAGCAAAGACATCACCTTGAACATTTCTTTGACTGCGAAGAAGTAATTGACAGTAAATGGCAACATCGCACCGCGATGTCAGCCGTGAATAAGAGGTTGTAGTGTCAACCGCACACCTCAAACAAACAAAGAGAGGGGCCGCTTCGCGGCCCCTCTCTTTGTTTTATTCGTTTCAATCAATCCCTTAGGACATTCGGCGGTTACCCACCCAAACAAATCTCCGGTTTACGTATTGTGCATCCGTAAAAGAAGCATTCCCACTGGGATTACCCCCTGTTACGTGAAAATCACTGAACGCCGCATGTTGATTTACAAAGGCTGCTCCACCGAAGTTAAAACTCACTGGCGTAAACGCCGCATTCATCTCTTCTTCTACTTGCTCCATGAACGCTGCATCGGTACTGTAACAAGAGCAAGTAATAGCGCCCAAATTGGTAGCACACTCTTTAGCCAAGGCCAAGCTATGGTCGTGACTTTTGGTTTTTACGACAAATACGATCGGACCAAAACACTCGTGCTTCCACTGAGATACCTCAGAAGCATCTACTGCAATCACCGCTGGTGAGGCTGTACGAGCATCGGGAAACTCAGGGTTTTCAACAGAGACCGAGGATAAAACAACCGCTGATCCAGCCGTTGCTTCAACAGACTTTACACGTTGTATGGTAACATCGTTTTGAATGGCGCCCAAAGTGCCAGCACCCATCTTGGGATTTTCCGCCAACCCCTTTACCGCTTGCGCGATTCCAGCAACAACCTCATCATAACTCAATTGGCCATTGGGCGTTTCAATACCGGCTTCAGAAACAAACACATTTTGTGGCGCGGTACACATTTGTCCACTATACAAACTGGCCGCAAAAGCCAAATTACCAAACACGGAGGCAGCGTCTTGCGCGCCTTGCAAAATCACAGAGTTCACACCTGCTTTTTCCGTGAAGACCGTTTTTCCAGGCAACGACTCGATATAATCACCAAACGCTGAGCCACCGGTGTAATCAATCAATTTTACAGAATCATCCTCAGCCAGTTGTTTGGTAATGGGATTGTCTAACGTATCCACGCCCAACTGAACCACTGTTTCGGGGAATCCCGCGGCCCGCAGGGCCGCTTGCATTTCGGCAACAACCATCGCGATAGGCAACACACTCTTTGGATGTGGCTTCACGATGCTCGCATTGCCCGTCATCAAACTTCCAAACAAACCTGGAACCGTATTCCATGTGGGGAATGTTGAACAACCAATCACCAACGCAATTCCCTTGGGAACCGCTTTGTAATTCTTCTTCAACTGCAAATCGAATTTGCCCATATTTTTCACCCAATCCACAGTCTGGGGAAAGCGATTCAATTCGTGATAGGCCATAGACAAAACCTCCAAAGCACGGTCGTTGGCATGCGGACCACTCGCTTGGAAACTCATCATGAAACTCTGTCCCGTGGTATGCATCGTAGCATAGGCGATATCAAAAAATTTCACCGCCACTCGATCCAATGCATCCAACAATACGGTCGCCCGCTGATCCACAGTGGCCTTGCTCCAAACCGTTTGCGCTGATTTTGCTTGCGCAATCAACGTTTCAGCAGAAAACTGAGGGTATTGAATACCCAAGCCCGTCATCATATACGGACTCACTTCCTCTCCTACCCAACCGTTACTGCCCAACTGCGACAATCCGGTAAAATTCTGTGTCAATAAAGCCTGAAACGCAGCCAATCCCTTCGCCATACCGTCCTCCGAATACGCACGGGGCGACTCAGGCCAAGCGGCATAATAAGATCTGTTTTGCTGTGCCGCGTAGGCAGTCAAAAGTCTTTCTTTGATTGTATTATCCATATTTATTCTAAATCAATGTGTAAACGATGAAACAAACGATGCACCAATGGAGCAAACATCACTCCCACTGCGGTTAGAAATGCCACACCACTGTATATTGAGTACGCCGTTGCGAAAATTTTTGCCGAATCACTGGTTAGCACGGCAACAGGCCCCATGCCCGTCAAAATCATGGAAGCGTTGTAGTAGGAATCGACCCAACCCAAGCCGGCAAAATGACGATACCCAATAGCACCAATACTCAATGAAACCACAATGAACAACAAACCAAAAACTACAAACCACACCATGCGCTTGGTAAACTCACGCACAGAGGCCAGATTTTGTTTTCGTTGTTCAAACTTGAATGGCATAATTGTTAGGCCTGTCCTGTCGGACCTCCGAAGCCAAAAGGAACCGCATGGGGAGGCAACCCATTGCCTTCCTCCAACGAGATTTCTCCAAAATGATCTTCATATCTACCCAAATTGTCGCTGAGCGCCATCACCAATCGCTTGGCATGTTGGGGAGCCAAAATGATACGACTCTTGACCTTACCCTTCGGAATACCGGGCATCATCCTCACGAAATCTACAATAAACTCCGTTTGGGAATGGGTAATGATGGCAAAATTGCTATAGATTCCTTCCGCGATTTCTTCGGTCAGTTCGATGTCCAACCCCGGACCTTGTTCTTGATTCTCTTCCATAATGGCTTTGCACAAAATTAAACCTTTTCGCCATTTTATCGTCTATCTTGCAAATTGAATCAAGCCATGCTAAAATTCACTTCGCCAATCAAACGTCGGGCACTCAAAATCATGCTGCTCACACTCATATACGGCATGTCAACAATCACGGCATCGGCACAAACCATTACATGGTCTGAACACATCGCACCGATCCTGTATGAAAACTGCACCCAATGTCACATCGATGGGGGTATCGCACCGTTTTCATTGGTAGGTTATACCAAAGCCAAAAACTACGCCAGCAGCATCGCCGCTTCCACTCAAAGTAAAAGAATGCCACCATGGCCAGCCGACCCCAAATACAGAAGGTACGCCCACGAACGAATCCTCAGCACAGAGGAAATCGAACAGATAAAACAATGGGCCAACAACGATGCACCACAAGGTGATGCCAGCAAAGCACCGGCCGACCCTAAACCCCAAACAGGCGCTACCCTCACCCAACCCACATTGAGTTTAAAAATGCCGAATTACACGGTAAATACAACGAGCGATGAATACCGTTGTTTCGTGCTCCCATCCGGTTTAACCACCGATCATTACCTCACCGCCATCGAAGTGATACCGGGTAACCGAAAGGTGGTACACCATGTGTTGGTATTTTATGACACCAGTAGCATTCCCGCTCAAAAGGATCAGGCCGATCCCAATCCCGGATACCTGTCTTTTGGCGGCACTGGCTCTCCTACTTCCCAACTCATTGGCATTTATGTTCCGGGTCAAGAGCCTTACCAATTTCCCGACGGACTCGGCGCGAAACTCCTCAAAAATGGCAGCATCATCCTCCAAATTCATTACCCCAGCTATGTCCAGAACGAGGTTGATAGTACTCGGGTACTCCTGAAAACCACTACAGAAACGCTGAGAAATATGATTATCGCACCGGCGGTCAACCATGCACAATCACTGCAAAATGGCCCACTGTACATTCCGGCCGATCAAACGAAAACTTTCGTCTCCAAATTTGGCTTAAACAATACCATCACGGTATTTGCCGTGGCACCTCACATGCATTTGGTGGGCAAAAGTATCAAAGCGTTCAACGTAAATGGAACCGACACCACGCCCATTGTCAACATCCCAAACTGGGATTTTCATTGGCAAAGAACCTACATCATGCGGCAACCGTTAATTTTTGCCAAAGGCAGTACCATTTGGGGCGAAGGACGGTACGACAATACTGCTCAAAATCCGAACAACCCCAACAGTCCCCCGATGGCCGTATCCGCGGGTGAAGGCACCAAGGACGAAATGATGTTGGTTTACTTTTGGGTGGCTGGTTTTGTCCCTGGCGACGAATTTAAAATCGTGGATTTTACCCCCTTAAAGAACATTTCCACGCCAAAAATCGCATCGAAATCATGGGTAAGAATTTACCCTAACCCGGGCAAGGGCAACCAACTCTGGCTGGAATCTCAGAATCCATGCATCACCTATACACTTTACGATGCATCGGGAAGATTGATAAAAACGGGGACCCCTCTCTACAACAACCAACTTTCTGGAACGATGATTTCAACCGCAGACGTTCCAACCGGATGCTATCAGCTGGTCATGAACTTCGCCAATGGCCAGAGACAAGCGCAAACTTGGGTGAAGGACTGAATTCACTTCACACAAATCACCGAAATCTCCACCAACGCATCTTTGGGCAGTCGCGACACTTCAACCGTTTCGCGAGCAGGATAGTTACCCTGCGTGAAAACCGCACCATAAATGGCATTCACCTTGGGAAAATCATTCATATCCTTGAGAAAAATAGACGATTTAACCACGTGGTTCCAATCCAAACCTGCTTCTGTGAGTAACGCCTCAATATTCATCATCACACGCTTTGCTTGCAGCTCAACATCCGTTTCGCTGTCAAAATTGCCTGTTTTGGGATCCAATCCAATTTGACCAGAAAAATAATAGGTGTTACCCGCTTGTACAGCCTGACTGTATGGCCCTATCGGTTTTGGAGCATTTTCAGAATAAATGATGTGTCGCATGTTGTTTGATGTAATTTTGTAATTGCATGAAAATAGGAATATTGGCAAGCCAAGCAAAGCAAGACGCATGGATGCGTAAGCAAAACCCTTCCTCTCCATTTTCATGGGTGCAAGATAACACAGCCCATGAAGATTTTGACGTATTCATTGATTTGGATTTCGACAATCATACAGAGCGAATTATATCCTACAGCGGCAACAACAAGACATTCTTCTTATTGGGCGCGGTGAAATGCAACCTTGAACAGGCCTTTCATCAACATGGACTGCGCATGGAATCAATCCTGAAAGGCGGGATGAACTGCATTGGCATCAACAATCTCTGCACGTTCCTGGAGCGAAACCTACTGGAATATTCCAACCCTGGCAACAGAGACGTTGAATCCATCCAAAAAATTGCCAGTGCACTTGGATACACACAAACCGAGCACGTAAACAGTCGCGTGGGCATGATTACACCCCGTGTGGTATGCATGATCATCAACGAGGCATTTTACACCGTGCAGGAGGGGACAGCAACGGAAAGCGACATCGACCAGGCCATGCGTTTGGGCACCAACTACCCCATGGGTCCTTTTGAATGGTGTGAAAAGATTGGCTTATCCGATGTTTATGAGACATTGGAGGCGCTTTATCAAGACACGCACGATGAGCGATATAAGATATGTGGCCTACTCAAACAGCGATATTTGCGGTAAGTAAACGTACACCACACGCGATCATTCTCGCTTTCATTTATTTCTTCATAACAAAACGGGGCGCCCATGGGCGCCCCGTTTTTGTAACTAACTATATAAATTCAGGGTGTCCTGAGATTTACTTCTGTACGGTGATCTTCTTGGTTACTTGCTTGTCGCCTAACATCACCTGTACCAAGTATACCCCGTTGCTCAAACCGTCGGTGTTCAATACCATCACACCTTCGTTGGCAACCGTTCTTGTGCTCACCATCTTGCCTTCAATGCTCATCACGTTTACAGTGATGTTGGCACCGAACGACTCAGTAGTAGCTACTTTGATGTCGCCTGCTGTTGGGTTAGGATATACTGCTACACCTACAGATTGCAAATCCTTCACCGCGGCGCGGTTCATGACAACCTTCTTGGTCTTGGAGCATTCGCAACCGGTCTGACGTACAACAGCCTTCATCGTAA